>Ga0153978_1000147_pt1 | contig 16168 bp, 20 predicted proteins | sample TSGA062MetaG_FD_104749 | JGI IMG/M metagenome (GOLD analysis project Ga0153978, IMG submission 104749) | Attine ant fungus gardens microbial communities from Georgia, USA - TSGA062 MetaG | ecosystem: Host-associated > Fungi > Mycelium > Unclassified | place: USA: Georgia, Yuchi Wildlife...
ACCAGCCTAACATGAATGATAAGCAAATACACGAATGGAATAGACGAACAGCATGACGTACCAATCGCAAAGTCAAGTGCGTGCTGAGCGGCATCAATATCTGGTCGATTCGACGGTTCAGGAACTAATTCTGCAACTTGGATTTACCGCGGACCTTGAACTTACTTTCTTGGTTATCGTCATATGGCATAGCCCAGTCGCCGTTCAATGTGATGCCAATCTGGCCTTTCTGATGAGGTTTGAAGTCTTCGCGGTAGACCTTCACAGCATTGGCATGTGCAAGGATCACGTTGCGCCCGACACTGTAATCATATGCAAGAATGGATATGTCAGTTGTCAAATATACAATGCCAAGCATGAATGGACAAGTGCTTGGGACAGGTCTACTCACATCCAGGGCTCAGTTGAAGAGTCACCCTCCGGGGAGCGAGTGCGATCGCTAGAACGTCCGGGTGCAAAGACGCCGCGGCCGTAGCCCAAGATAGAGACGCACCACGGCTCATTGACAGTGAGCCTATAAGCCAGATCATTAAAAAAACCAGGAAACGTTACACCATGCACCCACCAGTACTTCACGCGATCACCAAATGCTTCAAAGCAGACCTGCAAAAATTAGTCTAGAAATCATAAACTGGAAATCATATATGCTCTCAACGCACTCGAGCGTAATGGGTGTAGTCCTGGACAATCTCGTCCTTGTTCAGCCAGCCTGTATATCTGTCATGGAGAGCCTGTGGCAGATCCCAATGATACAGTGTCTGCCCCAACTCGTCAGTCCAATACTCCAAATGCTGAAGGAGGATTTTTACTGACAACGAATGGTATGATACCGCTTTTGAGCAGCTCATTGATTAAATTGTTGTAAAACTCGATGCCTTTGGGGTTAACGGGATCGCCGCGACCACCGAGAGGGATTATGCGACTCCAGGAGAGAGAGAAACGGTAGGCCTTGACACCATATTGCGCTAACAAGGCAATGTCCTCCTTCCATCGCTTGTACGAGTCTGTCGCTACATCTCCGTTCTTACCATCAAGTATCTTTCCAGGGAGTTTGGCAAAACCATCCCAAATGGATTCTGCACGACCGTCTACGTTCCATGATCCTTCAATTTGGAAAGAAGCTGAAAGAAGAAGAAGTTGTAAACATTCATGGTATAAACATATCACTGAAAACAGCAGAGCCGCGTGCAAGTGAAGAAATGCCCACCTGTGGCAAATCCCCACATGAAGTCTTGGGACAATTTCGAGCAGTTGGGAGTCGACATGACTGTGAGCAGTACAAAGTTGAGGGAGCCAGGAATGAAAACATCCTTCCCTTTAAATCAGTTCCCCGATATGAGTACCTTGAGATTTCAGACGTTGTCCGAGGATACTCCGACGGCTGTCGCAAAGCTTATGGCATACGAAATTTCTCCGCCCATGACAAATTGGAAGTTTCGAGACCAAAGAGGGCAATTTAGTAGAATTTCTGTACGGCGTTTTCTCGGAATGAACATTTGATAGTTTTTCGCGTTCACATAAGCGATCCTCAGTGTTGGTATTTTTGCGCCTATATTTGATAATCAATGGGAGCTACCCAGAGTCGTCTACCTCACTTCTCTGTATCACCACAGGTCTATCATGATAGGGGCAAGTCGGGGACCTTGACACTTTGCTCACTGTTGACTATCACCATCCTGCCTCGACCTGTTATCATTATTCCCTGCTAGTAGACACTGAAAAGCCTACCTACCACTGCCAACGTTCAGACCAGCTTGAAATTAATCGCAGACTATGACCAAGTCAATCTGACGAGTTATCAAGAACTTCGAACCTAGTAAGCTGCTGGAGAAGCTATGAGCCTGTAAGGCGCGGGCAGGTCAAATTTCCTAAGGCAGTCGTATCGAGAACGTTGTCAATCAATTTCCCACAACATCGAAACAGATTTTCAACAGGTTTTCTAGCGATGATAATGAACTTCCGAACAAATCACCTTTCTCACAACTCGACGGCGGAGTTTTATAACTTTGCCAATATATCTCTTCGAGGTCCCTCTTTTCATAGCTCACCATTACCGCATTTCGTATGGTGCTCTCTAACCCTCTCACGCTTAACTTCTAAATGAAACTTATCTCGATGTCGAAGTGACAGTGGTATAGCGGACCTGATTTGGGTACTATTCATCAAATTATAGTTGGTGATCTCGTATTTCTTGAACAAATTCGATTACTGGTATTGTTTGCGTTACAAACTGGTCGTAAAATGGAGAAATAGCAGAGGAGGGAGATCAATGAGGCGAAGTCCATCAGAATATAAACCAAGTTAGCTGGCTTTTTCGGCATAACTTAAGCCCAGGATGATGAAAAAAGAGTTTGCTTTCTAGCCGCTTTTGGAGCTGTTGCGTTCTTTCAAGCCACTTCAAATAGATCTTTTGCCAGCTTGATCAAAGTGTCAAAAATGTGGTGTTCTATGGTATCTGAAACGTTGATTTCCAGTTGTTGTTGGCCTAAACTTCATTGACATTGGGACAAATACCGAGGATATTCCGAGTGTTTTTAGTAGTCGCATTAACGTGCATACATCAGGCCTGTCACAGACTTGTCGATATGATAACTGAATTCAGAGACCGGTTCGACAGGTATCATATGACAACTGCTAGACTCACCAACATAATTTTGACCCTTGTAGTACTTATCACAGGACAAAGATAAATCGCTAGGAAGGACTTATTGATCAAATAGCAATTGAATAAACGAAGAGAGGACCTGAACTTCAAGGGAGGATCTGCAATTTACTGTAAACTCTGCATTCCTCCTTCGCCCCTAGCAATGAAGAGTTGATGCCATTTACATGCAGATCCTAGGCCTGTCGATATACCGCCATTTTCTGAAGCTGGTTGTATCACTTGGTATAATAACGGCTAAACTCTTGATTTCAAAGAGAAGTTCTCTTTTGGCTCTTGATCATGAAATGTACCAGATCAAGTCTTCCTGAAGATCATGATAAATTAACAAGAAGGAAATTTCTACATTGGACTTTGATGCAAACCGTGTCAACACTTCAAAAATAGAAAACTTCTGCAACTTGACACATACAACCAGTTTACTCATCTAATCATGACTGACTAGTTGTTAAGACAAGGATTTTGCTCAACTCGAAGTGTAGGAAATTTCTGAATTGTTTCACAGAGAAAATCCCCGTAGGTTGGGAACTTCAGTGATCACTACAATTTCTGTACCTGCACCATAGCGGGTTTTTTAAAAACTGAAGTCTCAGACACAGACTACCACGTACACACAAACATTGACTGTTGGATTTTACTAAAGAATGTCTGTATAAAAGTCGGACTAGTGCCTTTCGTATCCCAAGAATCCAGGTCGCATAATCCATCAAGAATATTTCCAGGTAGTCTGTTTCCATAATCGAGGCAAATATAAAATTCCACCACTTTTAAAATAAATTGGTGTCCTCGATTGATTATGCTCATATAAAGAGAGAAAAACGAAATGATGCTGACTCAACGCAAAAAATTATAGAACTACATATAGATGCTAATTCTTCGACTGAACCCAATGGTTTTGCTTCTGCGACGAATCCGTCGACCCGGGCGTTTCAAGCGCTGAAATTTACTTAGGAGGTGGTGTAGGAGGGCCTGTCAAAGAAGTCGTGACATAACCAGATATATTTTGGAATTCTGCTTACCGAATAGACCAGGCGCAGGTGCAGGTGCAGGTGAGGAGGGTACAGAATGTGGAGTAGGCATCAGATAAGGATTCGCTGATATAGTCCAATGATTAACTCTAGCACTCGTGCAGATGCTTTGCTATACACACGTCTCCATTGGGCCCAGGCAGGTAATTCTGGTCTAACCGGCTCGGGCACTGGCGCTGCAAGGGCAGGCACGAGGGCAGGTGCGGGTGTCGGTCTTTTACCTTTGATAGCTTTTCGTTCTGGACGCTTATGAACGACGTGCCAACCAGGTCTCGCTTGCACTGGATCAGCTTCTATGGCTGGAGGAGGCGGAGGTGGTTCTTCGGGAGGCGGAGCCTCGATCTATGAAGTTACGGCCAGTATAGGAGGGTCACTGGTCCATGATGGTGACTGTACTATACCTTGGGCCTCCAATCTGGTGAGTACTCACCACCTGCTCCATGTTTGGACTTCACAGCCATCAGTTCTGCAATCTCACTATGCATGCCAGTTAGATTAAGGCCATCAGAGTCTGGATGCCACACGGACTACTGCAACTGACGACGTTCATCTCTAAGTTTCCCTACTTCTGCTAGCAGGATTCTGACCTCACTTGCCAATGCCTTTGTGAAATCGTTTACATATCTATTCAAAAACGGTCAGCTCGAAGCTGACATAACATACAACAGAGTAGACTTGCTTGCTATTTTGACCAGGAAACCCAGGAGGTTGCTTCGACATCGTTCCCTACTCGGTTGGGAAACCAAAGAACGTGGATAGATCTGGTCGTGGAAGGAGTGGTGATTTGCAGCCTGCCTTGGCCGGTCTTGTCCACGAGGCAGAGTATTTGTTCCAATTTTGGCAGTTTCCGATCTCAGCTGATCTCGAAACTCTATGATTGTTCGTCATTTGATGCGGTAACCCATGTGTTCTTTTTATGGACCTGGATTATGAATTACTTGAGGTTCCCAGGTAGATTTTTTTTACCTGGATGTGTTCACATGTATATGCTCATCTGATCATATGAATGACTACTAATTATGGGTGACCTTGTGAGATTCAGAGACACCCATATCACCACCCACCATGCCACAAAATGTTATAGACCCTTCCATCCTCGGGAGGCTCGATCCCGAATACGTAGCATTTCACAATGCTCACCTTCTCGACTATGTACCCACTGAGCATCGTCCTTGGGATCCAAAGATCCGTGAAGAGCCAGCAGTCCCAGGAGCCTCACAACCCCGGGAAGTTGGATCTATCAGAGATTTTGCTCTTTCAAAGACAACCATTCGTACCTTTACTCCCAAGAGCGAACGACCTCCTAATGGATGGCCCGTTCTTATCTGGCTTCATGGAGGTTCGCCGGCCAGCAAATATGTACTCAGCTGACTGATCATGACTCTAAAGGTGGCTGGACTCTTGGTAACATTGATTCCGAGTCTTCGTTCATGACCCAGATAGTAAACTGTGACCATTTCTATCAAGTGTTTGTAGGATTTTCTACTTATGTTTTACAGTAGCCAACTGCGTAGTTATTTCTGTGAACTACCGCCTAGCACCTGAAGTCAAATATCCGGCTGCAGTGGAAGACGCAGTAGAATCTCTGACATGGGTAGTGAGCCATGGACCAAGGGAAATATCTATCGACTCCAATTGCATTGCGGTCGGAGGTTGCTCAAGGTATGTTAAATATTTGTATCCTTGCATGAATTAATAGCCTTAAAAGCGGAGGCAATCTCGCGGCTGTTCTTGCCCTGAAGGCGGTCGAGCTGAAGATCCCTTTGAAATTCCAACTCCTCGTGGTCCCTGTTTGTGACAACACGGCATCTGTCGAAAATCTCTGGAAAGATAACGAGAAGGCACCTTGGCTTAGTCCTGCCAGGATGGAATGGTTCAAGAACAATTACCTCCCCAACCAGGAAGATTGGACCAAATGGGATGCTTCTCCCACTTTTGCTCCCGTCGAACTTCTCAAAAAGGCACCAAAAGCATGGCTTGGTATTTGTGAACTTGACATCCTGAAAGCAGAGGGAATCGAATACGGCCAGAAGTTACAAAAGGCTGGGGTCGAGGTAGAAATCAAAGTTTACCCAGGGGCTCCCCACCCAATTTTGGGCATGGATGGTACGTTCATAACCTTGATTGTTTGGAAGAAACTCCTACTGACATATTATCTATGCTCTCAGGGTAAGTTCAGCAGCTATTTTTCCGTGATGATGTCACTCAAGCCCTCAAGTGTTCTCCAAGTTGGGCGGAATTTGATAGCTGATGCTGGGTATGCATTGACCCGCGCATTTGAAGAGTCTTCCTGAATCATGATTATGATATGGCTGGATGAGATTGCATAAATACAGTCGGCATGAAGTTTGAAACCTGGATATTTTCTAATCCTAGGAGTCAACCGTCAGTTAGTTCACCGTCAGAATTGTTGCACTATTCTTTGTTCCTCCCGAGTGGTCATGTTTAGTTTCCGGGAACTTGTAACTTGGCAATATCAGTGAGCGTGTAGCAACAGCTGCATGAGTCTTCTGACGACAATGAAGTCCTGGATTCTCAAGTGATATGTTGAAAAGACACAAAGTCGGCTCAGGTCCTACTCTTAATTCTGAAGGCATGTTCCTTTCGGATGTTCTTGGAAGTGATGTTACAATTCGACTCAAATTTGTACAGAGCATGGAGCCCTGTAGGAAATGGCTTAACACTTTTTTGAGTGCATCTACAACAAAAGTACAGAGCAGTATATGTAAATAACTACGAATGCTAGTTATTGGACATAAATGATCACAAACACAAAGCAGACACGTTTTTCTACTGGCAACGAAGAGTTTATCACCGACACATTATCAACCGGTAATATTCATATAAAAAGGCGATCCAACCTTCGCGGAGGAGATGAGATGGTATCCTGTAATATGTTGATAGCCACGTGCAAGTCTGGCAAACTATCCTTCCACCGTGTTGTTTCAGGGCCAAGGTCAGAGAAGACTCGCAACCTTGGGAAAAGCTCTACAAGTTTCCGAGCATACCCAAGTGTTTGGCAAAAGTTCATAGTTTGCCTTTTAGATGAAATCCTCAGATGGTGGAGGGGACAGACGACTTCATTTGGTTGGCTCCATATGTGAGGAAATTCCAGAGGAGATTCCATAAAAAATTTTTGAGGAACATGCATATTTTGTTCCGTAAGCGATTCCAAAGGAAAACGCACAGGAAGGGCAAGATCTCGTAGGGATGGTGCAGAACAAGATATCAAGGGTAATATATAGCGCGCAGATAGACGGCCGCCTTGAATCCACAAGCGTTCAAGTGTTGGCCAAGCTCTCACAATTTCCGCGATGTCATTTTCAGTCAATTTCGAACAGAAGTTAAGATCCAGAGCCCGCAGTGGCCTCTCCCGGAACGACATGAGGTCATTAACAGTTACCACTGAAGTGCTGTTGTCTATGTCTTTAAGGAGGGGAGAGTGTAGGTTAGGGAAAATGGTAACAAGCAAGGGAAACAAATGAGCTATCTCCATCTGTATTTCGGATATTTCGAATGGTAGTTGCCGATACAAGCCAAATGAATATATCGATGTTATTGGATTGAGGTCATGGATACATTTATGAATGTTCTCCAAGCAGCCATGGAGTGTGAGCAAGTTGAGAGATACCAAAGTCTCGAACCACTTTCCAAGTTTTTGAGAATCTCATCGTCATGAAAACAATCAAGGTTGAGTTCAAGAGTGGCCAGATTTCGCAAAAAGGGAGTGATGAGATTCTCGATGGCATATACAGACGCGGGGAGGGAGACAGAAACAAGGTTAGGAAAACTCATTGCCCGTTCAAGGATATGATCGTCCATTTTTCCTTCATAAAATATGTCTAAAATATCGGCGTTGAGGAATCTGAGCGTATCAAAAATGATACACGCGGTGGGATCGTAATTTTTGTAGGGCGAATCGTGTAATGCTATACACCTTAGGGACGAGGTCAAGAGTGGTGTGATTTGGTATGCATCTTGGAAAGAAGTGTCGGCGATATTGATGCGAAGCTCTCGCAGATTAGGACAAAGTGGACCGCCCAGTCCAAGCGTGGATAGAGCTTGCCATAACATGTACTCAACCTTGGTGAGGGAATCGAGACGAATGCTCTGGATGCGCGCAAGAAAGTGTGAGGTCCTAGACCTTATGTGTTCTGTGTCGGCGTTGGACATGTGTGATAGGAACTACATTGTAGGGCTGGTGAGCATGCTTGGATCTCTGATTGATCAACTCACCCAAAAATGAGTCTTATCATCCACTTTAAGATCGTAGGAACCGTCGTTATATTTGTAGCTGACAACGTTTACAATGGGTTTCAATGATAGCATCGACTTCCAATGCTCATCGAGTGCGGTATCAGTGAGCTTGGGATGTGTCAAGGCAAGAGCCACAAGTGTGCGTTTCTTGGCTCGGACAGTGTCATTCTCGTCTTTAGAAAGGTAAATTCGAAAGTGACCGATGATTCTCTCCCAGACCTCTGAAGGAGCTTGCATTTCAGCGACGGCGAAGGACAAACAAGCACGATAGCAGTTCGCTGTACATATCTGTAAATATAGTACGTCATTACTACCAGATACCAATAAATGTCTATATCAATGACATCCATGTTGAACTTGATACGTGTATTTAATAAAACACCACTGAGACTCGCATCTGCTGTGAAACATGTAAGTTTAGGTTCATCATAGTGAGTCTATCCTCGAAACAATGAAGCACCAGTTCGTTTCATGCAGGCTGTACATTTGACCCCGAGTTCCTACCTGAGAACGTTGGAACTATTCAATAGACCTGACCTTCGGTTGGAAAATGATTACATTGTTACACACACACAAGCCGTATCTGGGGTGAACCTATTACATCGGGCCGGGCGGCATGCCAGATCCCTCACTCGAGACCTCATCTAAGAGAGCATACCCTTCGTCAGAAATCTGTATAACAGAGGTGAGGACACAGAACTAAAGTGTTGCCAAAATGGCACTGCTTGAGCAACTTGCACCAGGCATCACCGTAAACGCAAGGACGCAGCATTCATTATCTATTGATTCAGCTGCATAGATTAGAAGGAGGGAGCTCTACTTGTCCCTATTGGGTATCTAGGATACAAATTTACAAAAATTATACATCATCCTGAATCCCGCAAAACCAAGGGAAAACCAAAATGAAAGTCAATCATATAACAATATCAAACCAAATCATGCCTCCCAAATACCACCTCGTGCTAATTCTCTAAGCACACCACCCTTTTTCGCAACCAGCTCCTCATATACACCCTCTTCGCACACCTTTCCCTCCTTCACTACAACAACACGATCGCACATCTGCATCACCTCGGTCTTATGTGTTATTACCACCATCTTCAACCCCTGATTCTCCTCTCCCGCCATTCGTCTCACATTCATGATGGCTTCGAGCACCTGCCTCTGATTCTCGCCATCCAACGCACTCGTGCACTCGTCAAATATGAGCAAATGAACATCTGATCGTGCAAGGGCACGAGCTATCTGGATCCTCTGTGCCTGCCCACCAGAAACTTCACCAAGAGGTGCTTTCAAACCGGCACCATCCAACCAATCGATATTAGCAAAACTGGTTGCACGTTGTACGATCTTCTCTCTTTGAGTCTCGCCAGCCAATGACTCAGACGAAATACCATAGAGGATATTATCCTCAACGGAGGCACTTTCAAACAACTGCGGTGCCTGAGAGACAACACCCAACCCATTCCTTAGGCGTTGTGTATCAACTTCCTTGATATTAGTACCACCAAAGCAAATTCGACCCTCGAGGGGCTCATAAAGACGTTGAAGAAGGGAAGCGACAGTGGATTTCCCGGAGCCTGACGCTCCAACAAGTGCGATGCATTCTCCATGATTGATACGCAAACTAAAGTTGTCGAGAATAAGGTTCGAAGGGCGAGAAGGATAGGCGAAGGAGACTCGGTCAAAGACAATCGGGCCGGAAGTGAGGAAAGAATGGGAGAAAACTTTTGCCTCAGAAGTGTCGTCTGTCGAGAGCTCGGTAAGTGTTAGCAGATCATGCGTAGCCTGAGTAGCCTTGGAAATCTTGTCAGCTGTTGAAAACAATCGTCAACTCAGTTACGAGCTCTTTCAAAATAGAAGTACTCACTAAAATTCAACATCTGGCTACCAAGCGACACAGAGAACACCACCAAATCCAGAACCTCTATCATCTGCGAGTAACTATATCGGCCATTGGCAACAAGCACAGCTCCAACGTAAAACAGAACTGCTTCAGAAGCGTAGACAAGGCCACTTGTGACGCCTATAGCTGCACCCTCGATCCATGCACCGCTCACACCAGTTCTCAATGTTTTCTTGTTGGAGATATCAAACGATTCTGAGAATGGTTGAGCAATGCCCATTGCACGAATGCCCTTGATATTGCACATAACATCATACCATCTCCTTGCAACCTCCTCTCTCGCCCGTTTGTTCCTGATTTCGTACTTGGAAACAAGCTTGGTCTGGATAGACATGATACCAGTGAAAACAGGCAGAATACCCAGACCGACCAACGTCAACTCCCATCCCTTTGCCATAGCCCACAGAAGACCGACTGATACCATGGCAAATATAGCGAAACACTGGCCAATGACCACGGAAAGTAGAACTCTCGCATCGTCGCCATCCTGTACGATCATCTGGTTTAATCGTGCCGGAGTGTTCTTGAGGTTATCGAACCATGCCTTGTCTTGCCGAAGAACCTTGTTGTATGCAACAGTACGGAGATGGGTAGCCCAATTCATGCCGTATGATTCCATGAAATAGTACTTGAGACCAAGTAGGACTCCGTCAAGCGCAGCAACGCTAAGGACAATACCACCTAGCATATTGATTTTTGAGGCATTTTGGGCGCCGATGGAAACTTGAAACATGAATAGAGACCAGAGATAAGAAAAAATGGGCGTAAAACTACCAGAGGCCACACAGATGAACAAGCCAAGGATGAGGAGGGGCTTCTGTGGAAGTATTGGCCAGCCCCTACGAATGACTTTCCAAAATTGCGGAGGCTGCTCGGTGTCCACATGTTCGGTAAGTTTTTGTTCTTTGGATTCGAGTCCGGGCGCGACTACACGGATCATCATTTCCGACTTATTCCGACGCCTTCTCTCCCTCGTCACGCCTGTGGGACCAGACAATATGTCTTGTCTTATATCAAATCCGATCTCATCTTCCTCCTGCGCCTGTTTGTTATCTTTCGAGTCTTGTTTCCATGGACCATAAATAAAACTCAAAGTGGGAGATGGAGGCGAGATTTGAGCATCATATACTCTGACTTCACGCTCCACTATAGTAGTAGCTGTCGTTGGAGTGTGAAGTGCACTTGAAGGTCGGCGAGGCCGATAAACAATGGTTTGTCCTTCTTCATCAGCCTCTTCCACCCCTTCGTCGATAGATGAAAGATGAAAATCAAAGGAGCTGAAAGGACGACTGGGATGTGTTGTGATAGCTGCATGATCTGGTAGAATCAAAGGCGAGGGTTCGGAAGTCAAGTCGGCGACAGCATCAAACATCCAACTACTCTTGCCGAACAACAACGAGTAAGCATCGTGAAGTCGAAATTGCTTTTCAGTTGCCAGATCAGGATCCGAGGATTCAGGATCATCGAGATCATCGTTGTTCTCAGCTGTGTCAAGATTCTTTGCAGGTAATCCTCCGATAAGATGTTGAGATTCCATCATCCTGAAGAACTCGCCCTTGCCTTCTTTGCACGTCGTGGAAGAAAGCATGGAAACTTCGACGGCTGCACGTTCAAGGTCGGCGCGATAGCCTTGCTCTACCACACTCCCGTTCTTCAATACATAAACAAAATCTCGCGACTGAATTTGCGATAAATCATGAGTAATGACAATGGTAGTTTTGTTTTTTCGCCATCGTTTAATAGCTTCGAAGACAAGGATACGGGAAGTTATGTCCAAGGCTGACGTGGCCTCGTCTAGGTGTTCGTCATCAGTAAACAGCAACAACAAAAGGAAAAACTGAACATACCGAGAATCAGAACGGTAGGGTCCCGAATTCGTGCTCGAGCTAGCGCTAACCTCTGTCTCTGGCCTCCACTCAACGCCACACTAGTCGTTTCTGATGAAGAACCCAATTTGGTATCATATCCATCGGGCAGATCTTTCACAAATTCGTGCACCATCGCCATCCTACATGCTTCCTCTACTTCCTCTTTCTTGACTTCCCGTAGCTCGCCTGGCCTTCCATAAGCACCAACTGCAACATTTTCCCATATTGACTTCCCATCAAGCACGACAACACTGCCAAAACCCTGAGACACACCTGCGATTTGTCCGCGAAGCCAGGAATCATCCAAGTACCGCATGTCTTGGTCGTCCAGCATGATGGTTCCAAAGGTGGGCTGATACATCTTCATCAGCAAAGCGGCGATTGTGGACTTTCCGGAACCGGAAGAACCCACGATGAATGTTGTTTCGTTAGCTGGGAGGTATAGCGAGACATTGGAAAGAACAGTAGTGGAGGGTTTGGATGGGTAAGAGAAGGTGACATCATGGAGCGCAAATTCACCGTAACATTGTATTGGGGTAATCTTGCGGAGAGATTGACGCGGAATTCGTTTTCGACCCAGGAAAGGAGTACTTCGGATAGCAGCAGAGGAAGGGGGATATAGAGGAAGAGTTGAGGAAGAGGAATGAGGAGAGCCATTAATCATAGTCTCCATCAAAGCTGCCATGATAAATTTGCCTTTGACGATGACGATGAACTGTGGAATACACGATGAACAATTGGAAGTTGCAACCAGACAAGCCCAGAACGTAGCCGTGTAGTCGCCGAAAGTAATCTTGCCTTCTCTGATTAGCAGAGATGCAAACCATGTTCCTTGGACGAACATCGCCATAACGACGAACTGCGCAGAAGCACTTAACAGACCCCACACCCTCAACAGACGCTTCACAGCCACTCCTAGAGACTCAAAGGCGCGAGTTGCTTGTTTGAGCTCAAAGTCTTGGGCATTAAAGGCTTTAACGGTAGATATGGCGGTAAGAGCGCGGTCAACAAGTGCTGCTGTGGAGGTTGTTTCTAATCGCTCGCGGAGAATGCGAGGGGCAGCAGCAGATTGTGAAAAGACTTGGATGAGGATAAAGAAAGGGACAGAAGATAGGATGACAAGGGTTAGCGCCCACGAGCGGATGAAGGCCAGAATGAGGCAGGCAAGAGTCGTGGTGAGATACTGGATCAAGGAGCCTGTGGCAAGAGAGGTGGCCATTCGAATATCATTAGTGTCCCTAAAAGCAAATCAGTAAAGTGCTAGCAAATTGGTAGCTGACCAACCGAGTGTACTTAGCCATCATGCCTCCGGCATCCTGGCCATCAATTTGAGTGTCGAACCAAGCCATATCTTTTTGAGCAATTGAGTGATATATAGCTTTGCGAACTTGCATTGCATTGTGTTCGCCTACCCAGATCCACAAGCTACTTGTTATACTACTGAGTGCGACTGAAGCCACAGCTAGGCCAAGGAGCTCAAGAGCAGCCAGTCCTACAGATCGTAGCAGAGCGTCCTTGGCCGCTTGCGGAGGATTGGGACCCAAAGGAAATGTTGAAAATCCTTCAAAGGCTTGGCCGACGACATATGTCATTGCCGGTGCAGCTGCACCGGCAATGATGGACGATATTATCGCAGGCAAGAGAAGATACAAGCGATGCCTGGGAGAGAAGAGAGAAAACAAGAGTCTTATTGACGGTACTGGTGGCTGGGAGGCTGGTAATACGGGAGTTGGAATTTCGGGTATAAGCTTGGCTTTGAGAGATGAGACAGAGGATCGCGGAGAAAGATCATAATCGTCAGAGCCATTGGAAATTTGCGTATCCATAGAAAGGGATTTCGTACGGCGCATTGGTACGGAGCAAAAGGATTTTGCAGCATGGATCCATTTTTTTCTTTTCTCTTTTGTTAACGAGAACAATTAGAAGTTGTTGCGCTCTATTTGGCCCTCTAAACAATAAGAGATGCCCACGTTATTTTAGATCATGCATGTCACACATGGTCATACATGCGTGTACGTGTACAATAGACCCTGCCATGCTGGCAGCATGAGCTAGGCAAGGTAGCAGGATCGTTTGTATTAACATTATATAAAAACATCACTAGATTCTAGACTGTATAACTTTCTGGGAAAGTCTGCTGAGAAATTTCTAAGGAAGATTTTCATAATGTCCCAGTAGCTTGCTAGACACCATTCCTGATAAAGAAAATATCATTGTGATATCATATATGATAGGGATAAGTAAATACAGATAAGAGAGGACCTAACTACCTGTAGGAAGTTTACTAATTACCATCACAAAATGATATATCGGGAAACGAAATCCGTGTGGCGCTCGATAACAGCTGTATCTTTGCCTTTTGTTGGTCTGGACAGTGTGAAAAGGTGTTTGACATCATATCCCCAAAACATCATTAATCCATAGCTACTGCAGCCCTGGAACACCAAACCATTCTCAAGCATGACAGCCCAAGTCTACCCATCTAAAAGTAATGTGGGATTATGTTCTTTTCATGACAATGATGCTATATAGTCCAATGATTTCAAGAGATAAGAGAGCAAAACGAAAGGACATAGGCCCCATGTCCAAGAGCGAATGTCAAGAGTGTGCATGTGCATAGCTACAAAGAGAGAGGATCATGACGAGATGTACTACTAGTCGATAATGGTAATATAAAGTACGACAAAACAAGCTTCGAATCAAGTGTCCTTATTGCAACCAAAACCAAGACCACAAAAAAAAACAAAAAAAGAAAGTCATAGAAGACATGTGTGCATGCGTCGGAATAAAGAGTGAATGTACGTCCATCCCATAATAATACCAGTGTGTGTCCAGGGTCAAAGATTATAAAACCAAGGTCCAAGCAGGCCACCAGCGACCATTCTATGCCTGGCTCAAAATAATTTTATCAATCACAGCATTAATCATAGTCTTGCGTGATGTCAAATCCACCCCGAACGCATCCTCCAATTGCCGCCTGATCTCTCTCTTCGTCACCGTGTTCAAATCAGCGGTTCTCAATATATTTTGCGCGGCAAGCTCTATCTCGGCGTCCGAGGGCAATCCTCCACCTCCACCGTGGCTCATAGTCGAATGACCGTGGGCTGATCCACCGGCCATTCCCATCGGTCCAACATCAAAGCCCTCATGGGCAGCAGTAGTCGGTATTGGCATGTCGAGGTAATTGGTAACAGGACGTGAAGGCGTAGGTTGATGAAGGAAATTACCCTCACCCATGGCTCGGAAAGGAGACTGAGGCGTATTACGACCCGAGTTGTAGCCAGGGGGAGGGTACATGCCAATCTGGGAAGGAGCAGGGGAATGAGTCCGGGCTTCATAATATGTCTCACGGCCATAGATAGATGCAGTACGAGATTCGGCGTAGTCCATCTTGCCCTTCGTAGGTGGCACCCATGAACCAATGCTGTGGTTGGATTCTTTGTCCCACAACTCGTTTTCCTGTCATGGTATTAGCCAAAACCAAACATGCCAGGCATAACAACACATACATATTCACTCCAAGACTTGAGGGGGATAGCGCGAGGATCAAACTTGCCTTCATCCTATAAATGACACCATCATCAGTCATTTACAACACCAGCAACCTCGACAGAATACTCACATGAACAACAACCTTCTTCCCGGATTCTCCCAAGACAATACGAGTCTGACCCCAGGAGAAATCGTCCATACGCCAGAAGGAATAAAGCGGAAGGAAGAACGAGAACGCAGGGATAGCGATGATATAGAAAATCATCCATCCAACCATATCCCACTTTCTTCTCAACACAAATACAAGCGCTTGGATACCATAGATAGCGGCAATCATAATGAGCGAAATCACAGGGATGGCCTTCCCAGCAGCAGCGATCAGGTACACAAGATAAACAATCTACAAACAAAGATCAATCAGCGTATGAAGTACAAGGCAAATGAATACACTCACGTAAGCCACGGTAACCGGTTGTGTAATCGTCGATACCAAATCAATCATAACCACAAACCTCATCGAAAAACAACAGAAACCACAAAGCTGATCCAAGAATATCAACTCTCCAAGATTATGCACCGTCGAGTTGATCCACCGTCGTCGTTGAGAAAGCAGCACCTTCCAATCATCAGGAGCAACCGTATACGCATGTGCATCCCGCACAAATTGCGTCTTGAACGCCGGGAAATGTTTGAGCAACAACGTGGTCAAATACCGATCTTCACCAAGGTGCAAGAGGTTCTTCATGTGCAGTGTATCGACACGATTCTCCGAATAATCTTGAATCATCTGGTTCGAAATGAGCAGAGGCTTGTGGGTATCGGGGGTGCGGAGACGATAGAGAGTGAAACAACCAGGTAAACAAGTGACGGAGCCAAACAGGGATTCGAAAGCTTTGGCCATGTGATGAGATATAAAGTACTCGTACACCTATCATCGCAGCTTGAGTTTCAATAT
>Ga0153978_1000148_pt1 | contig 16165 bp, 18 predicted proteins | sample TSGA062MetaG_FD_104749 | JGI IMG/M metagenome (GOLD analysis project Ga0153978, IMG submission 104749) | Attine ant fungus gardens microbial communities from Georgia, USA - TSGA062 MetaG | ecosystem: Host-associated > Fungi > Mycelium > Unclassified | place: USA: Georgia, Yuchi Wildlife...
GCAATTTCTGCTTAACTCAAGGTGGGGGGTCGTCAAGGCCCTGTATCTTGTATGTCGCTACCTGCCATTTGGGCTGTTAGCGGCAGATACATACCGTGAGCACGAGTTAAATGTCCCCATTCCATGGTTAAAAATGTTCTAGAAGTATTGCAACCTGCCCTCCCACTGAGTGTGAAGTGTTTTCTTTAAAGCGTGCTGTATAATGTCTGATGACTCTCATAACAGCAATGTGAATTATACTTTGACATAAACACATGTCGGTGCATTACAAGCGCCTAGGGCCGAACCTGAACTATCCTTCGTTTGCAGATCTTCAGGGAATTACACTGTTCACTGCAGAATGTGGGTTATAATCTCGAATCCTCATCGTGCATCGTGCATCGTGCTCATGACACAATATCGTAGGTATGTTTTGGCTGAGAGTACACTCCATATGGCGAAGAAGCAGGCGGATATTGTTTATTCTCGTGGGTACCTCCACCGTGCGTTCAGGTCTCTCTCCTGGGTATCTGCATACATAGCTGATGGTAAGCTTGCAGGCACTCATGATCCCTGTCATTTATGTCATGACTAGCTTTAACAACTCCACGATAAGTGCGTGTTCCCGTTGTTGCCAAAGTAGTTGCTCGAATCAATGTGTTCACAAGTTGCTGACCCTCCAATACCCAATATCACCAGTTGCTGGAATGTCAGTGAAAATCATATCATTGTCGTAGCGTACGTCTTACTGATTATCGGCGAGTTTGGTAAGTGAGCCTTGGATGTCCGTTTCAAGTTTGACCAAATTCGAGAAGAAACTCTGATTCTTATGATATATGGTTCACTCAAATATTATCAAAGTCTTGGGGGTGATAATCCATTGCTCAAGGTTCTCGTTCACCACAACACATTCTACTTTGCATGCGGGCTTGGTGAGTGATGGCATTTTAGCTCACGTCAGCTAACAAAATCCGAACAGTCTCTTCAATCAGTGTCATACTAAGCATGACCCTTCTTGGGGTGGGTGCGCATTTTCTCAACCTGACATATATTTATTGCTCGGTAACCAGGATATCTACAGTGACATGGCATCAAAGTATGTGATTTCCCTATCAGGGAGCCAAATATTGAAATCTAGGACGTGTCAAAGTTTGCAGGTTACGATACATTCCGTCCTCGTTACGCGCATGCATCTCGGGCTCTGGAAATCAGATCGTTCAAGGACATACATTTCAGATGATATATCCCTAACTATGTTGTACCTTGCTCCCGAAGATCGGGGTGCAGAACCAAGTCATGTTAGACCTACATAGCCTTTGAACAACTATACATACTACCACAGTGGCAGTAGCCTGAGACATCACGTGTTAGTTACGCGTCACGACCCTGATCTCCTGAAGACGAATGAGTTGACCAGAGTCACAACTTGAAGTTCGGTGAAATGAGTTCTTCCCGCACATCGCCATCCACACAAGACATCTGGAGCTGGACATTCACAAAGGAAGCGATTGCTCCTTGCTTCATTAGAGACGCTCTCTCGATGAAGGAGGCCAACGCCAAAGGTCTTACCCGTCACTCTGACTGCAACGTCTACTAAATCACTCTTGGAACCAGATGTTGACTTTTACTGGCTGGGACATGTTCCTTGCCGAGTAGTGCTGGTCGTCGGCATAGTTGTGGGAATCCAAGACTATGAGAAGCGAACATTGTACACTAGTGAGTTAAATAGATTGCTTTCAAGTGCTTTAGTCGTCGACATGGACGGTTATGTAGTCGATGACTCTACGGCTGTCATAGACTGCGTCCTTCGCCATCCTTCGCCACCGAAAATTCAGAGCACTTGGAGTGGACTCGGACCCCGTTTGTCTGCATCTTCTAACGGTTCTCCATTTCCTCCGCCACCCACTCCCATCACTGCTATCGGTTACCCAGTGCAAGTGATTGGCAAGGTCGTCCGATTTCATGAAAGCAGACAAATAATAGCCGAATCTATCGGTAGGTAATGCGACTTATATCCTTCATTTAAAAGCTGAGGGCGATCCCATCCTTGCTCCCACGAATGAAATACTATGTAACCTTGAAGAGCCTTGTCAGACGACTAACGACCAATGGAAACATTGGAAAAAAGTTGTGGAGCTTCATAAATCGAAATACTGTGTCCCGAAACCATTTGAGATACCTGCGCTCGTTTCGGTATGTGGGACAGGTTCGGAAGAGCTTGAAACAGAAGGACTACCTGCTGTGACGTCCATGCCGGTACCCTCTTCCAGCAGGCAAAGCATAGTACAGATATGCAAGACAAATATCTCTGCACCCCACACGCCCACCAAGCATGCGTTACACCCTCCATCATCACCCCTGACGGATATCACCTCCTCCGCACCGTCAAGTCCAATCAAACCTGATTCAACTGTCAGTTTTCATATCCGTTTGCATTTGATATCGGTGCTGCAACCATTTTATCTCACAGGAGGTGCCAAAACTTCGCCACCCTTCACGACTGCGTACGCGAGACCTGACGCAGAACACGTTTCGACTATACCTCAAGCATTACATGGATCACGCGCCTGTCGCATCATCCTCCCAAACGCTTGGCCCAGACATTGACGATGACCCTTTTACGACGCCTACCAAGCGTCCGCGTGTCGACGTGTTCGATCAAACACCCAAGGCACGGACGATGTATACAGCGCATGACCAGACACCCCACGCCACTGACGTCTCATCATGGAACACTCCTACTTCAGGATTCACCCTCTCCCATCTACGCCGCGTCCCAGAGCTAGCGCTTCTCGCTGGCAGGGTTGTCCATGCTGAGATGAAGCGGCGCGCTCGAGCAGAGAACGAGGCACAACAAAGCAAAGTTGCACGGTCATCGAAATCTGTTTCCCGTGCAACGAAGTCCACAGATGTACCGCGTCTGAAAATAAAGCGCCTTTTCTCCTGGGCGGTGCTGAAGTTATATGAAGAGGGAAGTATCGTGCTTTGGGACGGACCTGTGCGCCCACTGCCCGTCTCGGTGCCTCTTCAGGCACTTTGCGCTTCAGACGCGACGACGAATAACTTATGGAAGACTGCGAACAGCACTATGTCCTCGACTGGCAACAACACAATGTTTTCTTCTACCTCCATTTCTTCGTCCAGGTTTATAGCGTCTGAAGAAGATGGTTATCTGTCAGATCCACCGCCGCATGAGGAAGAAGAGTCTTATGTTTCTCTGACGCCGGCGCTCCTTGCTGGACCTGTTCGGGAGGTTATGCGTGCAAAGGGTGTGCATGGTAAGAGTGCTAAGAAGAGAGCGGAAGAGATTACTGGTTACTTGAGAAGAGGAGATGAGCGCTGGGCGCGAGTTGGAGCATGGGCGGTTGAAGAAGCTATGGAGATTGTTCTCGCAGAACGGAGGTAGGCTGGTCATTACGTCTAGATAGCAGCGGTGTAGTCTACGCTACAGGTATGAATATAATATATTGGCTAATAAATGGTATGAGTTGCTCTATGCCTTTGGCGGGGGAGGTGGCATGCCTTCGCTGAGAAGGACGGGAGTTGATTTAGCAGGTTCGGGGTCACCCATCATTTGTTGGACGGACTTGGTCTTGAGTAGGTGAGCGTATTTAGGTTGAACAAAAGTGGCGCTGGGGAAAGTCACAAGGTTGAGAAACAGAGGGAAGAAGTGTGGAATACTAACTGCGCTTCGACAAGGACGTTGCCTTTCAGGTCCTCTACCCTGCCCATTACTTTGGATTTGCGACCAGCCTTGTCGACCAAACTGATTCGGACGACGATGAACTAGAGACGGGATACTCTGTCACGCAGCTAAGTATCTGTGAATTGAGTGTACTTGCCTGGTCTGCAAACGTCGGGGCACGATAATTTATGGACAAGTTAGCGGTGACGCCAATCTTTTCAGGTAAATTGATGATCGCCTTGCAGGACACAAAACACAGGTGTCAAGAACACTCAATAAGACAATGCATAGCACTCACAGTTCGGGCCAGACTCTCGTCTAGGATAGTGGCGAGCAGACCACCATGTATGATGCCGTCATGTCCACAGACACCACGGCCGACATGTACAATGACGATAGCTTCGCTCTCGTCTCGCTTTGCGCGTACGAGGGGCGGGAGGGCGAGTTTTCCAGGGCCGCGGAGGGCGCCTGCGGTGAGGCTGTTGACGCGGAACTGCTCTGCGTAGTTTACGTACGGGCGTGTTTCGTACCACTCGTGGGCATCGGACTGGTTGCGGAGAGATGTGAGGAGGGGTAGCGTCTGGAGCGATTGTTCGAGGGCCGTGGTGTATGCGACGGATTCTGGGGAGTCGGGGTCGCGTGGGGGTGCCGGGGCTGGACGGGGGGCTATGAAGGTGCTGTAGGGATGTGGGTAGATGGCTCCGAGAGTGTAGGCAGTGAAGGCCAGCGATCCGCTGAGGACTAGGGTGCGAAGGTGGCGATATGGAGAACGGGTGGTAGGTGGTGTTGCGGTTGAGAGAAGTCGTGCGTTTGGCGGCGCTGCATCTGGATGAAACCGATAACGAGGGGAAAGCCGCAAGACGCGTTGGAAAAGGCTAGAAGCCATCAGAGTTAGGGAATTGACTCGCGGGTTTCGGAGTCAACACCAATGAGGCCGACGGCCGGTGCCGAGGCGGAGTTCAATTGCTCAAATACCCACTCATCAGAATCACACATACTTATCGGAACAGTCGACGACCTCAACCTCAAGACCCCCCTCGTCCTCAAGATGGTGAGTTGCTGCCAAGCATCGTTCGCTGCGTGCATCGAAGCACCCTAGCGCCATTCAATCCATTCTGGCACCCTCTTTACACGATGGATGGCAAGTCTTTCATTCAGATACACTCGCCGGGATAGCGAACTCATTCGTTTGCGATATAGAATTGGTTCAGCGACATTTTGATCCTTGTATCAAGTGTTTCGGAAGTGGAGTCGTCACACGACGATGATACATCTGTTGCTGGGCTCTCTGGTTGCACCATGTCTCATGGTCATCCGAGAGCGCTAGAGCTCCGAGACTTGCGGCTTTCGTTGCTGGCATTTTTGTGCCATGCTTCGCATGCTGATTCATTCTCGTCTCAATGACCAGCCCCCCAAAAAGTCTGGATCCGGCAAGAAGCCCGCACGCGCACCCGGTGCTGCCAAAGCCGCCAAACCCGTTAAAAACCCTCTCTTCGAACCCAAGCCCAAAAACTTTGGCATTGGTCTGTCCTATTTTTTTTTTCTTGACCTGATCAACACATTGATTGAGTTCCTCTAACTAGGTCAACACATTCGTCCCAAGACTGATCTTACTCGTTTCGTCAAGTGGCCCGAGTACATCCGCCTTCAGCGTCAGAAGGTTATCCTTTCCCAGCGCTTGAAGGTTCCCCCCGCTATTGCCCAGTTCTCTCATACTCTCGATAAGAACACCGCCACACAACTATTCAAGCTCCTGAATAAGTACCGCCCGGAGACCAAGGTCGAGAAGAAGGAACGCCTTGAGGCTCTCGCCAAAGCTGCTGCTGAGGGAAAAGAACCTGCAAAGGTTTGTCTCCAATAAATGATGTCGTAAACACAATGTTCATCCCGATACTCCACAGGACAAGAAGCCTCTTTTCGTGAAGTACGGTTTGAACCACTGCGTTGCCCTCATTGAAGCAAAGAAGGCATCTCTTGTGATTATTGCCCACGATGTTGACCCCATCGAATTGGTTGTCTTCCTTCCTGCTCTTTGCCGCAAAATGGGTGTCCCCTACGTCATTGTCAAGGGCAAGGCCCGTCTCGGTACTGTTGTTCACAAAAAGACCGCCGCCATCCTCACCCTCCAAGATGTCAAGAGTGAGGATCAGCGCGAGCTCGCTACCCTCGTCAGTGCCGCTAAGGCCAACTTGTGAGATATTCCGTTCATTTTCCAACTCATTCCTTGGTGCTGAATCTGAAATTTGCAGCACTGACAAGTACGAGGAGCATCGTCGTCTATGGGGTGGAGGTCTCCGTGGAAACAAGTCCACTCAGATGATGCGCAAGCGTGCAAAGGCTGCGGGTCAGGACTCCAAAGCTGCTGCTCTCGGCAAGTTGTGAGCATCCCACGATTTTTGGTCATACCATCATTGGTCCTTCTCGTTCATTGTCATCACTACATATGTCATGTTCTATGAGTATGATAATACTGCACATTGTACACTGGGTTATCCCAGGAATCAGGATGTTACTTTGTGGATGTCGAGGTTACGCCCGGTTTGTCGTGTACCACTCACTACGTTTGCGTAGTTCTATGTCTAAGTAATTCGAGACACTCACCACCGGTTCCTTCAATCTGAAATAGTGACGGAGCATGAGTCCTTGGTCTTGTTCACCAGATTCAAGGCAACTGTTGCACGACCTTCATACCTTGCGGGAGTTTTGCGATGAGGTTCAACGAAACGTCATTGAGAATATGGATGACCTGATGGAGTGAATCAGGACCAACTGAGATGTAATCTAACGAAAATACTGCTGAATGCAAAGAACGTCTAACATCACGTTGTCCCTCCACCCAAAATATAAGAAATATTAATGAGGGCTACAATCATGCAACAAGCCTGTTATGAATCCTCATCTGGAACCTCCTCGACTCGCGCCGAGCGACTGCCTGGACGCGATGGATCGGGTGACTCGTCATTGACCTCCTCAATAAAAGCCCCGCCATTATTAGCAAGCTGCTCCTCAGGATTTGCACCTGCAGGAGCCTTTCCCTTCTTCTTCTTCGACTTCTTCTTCGGGATGTCCCATTCCCACAGAGGAATGAACGACTCGATCTGTGTTGAGCAGTCAGGTAAATAAAAGAAAAATGCACAAGGGGATGGTGCCACTCACCACCCCAACGTCCGCGAATAGTTGTGGGAAGATCCAAATTCCAGGGCTCGCCACGACGACGGTGATTATGTAGAACATCAGCCTTACGATTGCGAGCCCAAAGAACGCCCCGAGAAGACCCAACATGGCGATGCTGAGGTACCACACGCCCAGGCGCATGACAGGGGGCCACAAAGGGAACATTACGGCAGCAAGCATAAGCGCAACCATCAGCATGCCACCCGCGTACGTTGTCCATTGAGAGCCTTCGTAGAGCCACACAAAGTACCCGTCTTGGGTGAATTGCTGCTGAGGTACGATGGTGACGTGGCGCGGAGATGTCGAAGATCCCGTCTGCGCCCCACGGTCAACGCGAAGGTAGAATGCATATTGGAGGGATGATTTCAGGACTGCTTCAGCCTCTGCTTCAGTGGTGACTTTGGGTGCGTTTTTGACTTTTGCATAGGCGGGCGAGAGGAGTGCTTTCACTGCGGATTTGCCTGGCAGTGGGATGATGGTTAGGGAACTGGCGGACAAAATTACGCAGATAAATAAAAGGACATACCCTTGAAGTAGTCAATACGTTTTCCGTTGAGTGCACCGACACGAATCTTCATGCCGGATTTGCTGCTACGAAGGAACTGGACAACGCTCCGGATATCTGGAGGCGCTTTCGCTTGGGCGTCGTCCGATGTAGTCATGATGATGGATAAAAAGCCTTAAGATTCAATGATTGTATAAAGTGACTGGGGTTTTAGAGAATATCACAGCGTGAATAGTCAACTGAATGACAGCTTGAAGGCGACAAAGAAAACGTAGTATGCTTATGTCAGCAACTTTGTTGGATTTGATCGCCACCTTCGACCATAGGCATAGGCACCCCAACCTTATTTCTCCTCCCAAAAGGCACTGAAATGGTTAGCAAGTGCGCTGGTTGCTGATAAAGGCAGCGTGCTTGATATATTTCTCCCGAGTGGAACGTGGAACGATGTGGGACGTCGTTCCGTGTCTTTGGTGAAATATAGTCTTTCCATCAGACTCATCGGGTCTTGCGATGATGACGATTCTCCAGCGGCTAAGAGGATAAACCATCTCCACTACTAGTAAGTAGTGATTCGGACTGGTGTACGTTCGACTCAAGTTGCTGTGTTGTTGGCGAAGCGGGAGCGGGCAGTGCCGGAGGAGGAATAGTACTGGGAGAAACGTCTCGAAACGGTGCAAATGATAGTCCCCATTTACTTAGTTGGGGCTTGAGTAAGTTACTAGTCGTGTAGGAAAGCACGCTCGGCGTTGGGGATCAACGACTATGTTATACCTGTAGAAAAATACGCTACGTAAGAGTAGTAACGAATTCCGGCCTGCACGAGAACAATAACTGAGCTCGAGGAGTGAGGAAAATATGAACAAGTTCATGAATAAAAACATCATTGTGCGAGTGCCATGGTGTACAATGCTAACAAGATGAAGCTAAGGCTCAGTAGGCTGGGTGGTGCTGAAACCTTCTCGAATTCAGATTAAGGCGGCGCTAATCCGAGTCCGTTTTGCGTTTTGTCTCGGGATCTCGCTTATTCGTCTGACCTGGGCACAGTGCTTGAGTCTGGTCCTCCACTTCCAACATGTAGTACTTTACACCGTCACCTAAACCATATAGATTGCTAGATGGGTCCTAATCACGCTGAATATAACATGACCTGATGGAATCCACAACACGCACCTTGATATCGACAACATGCTCTGTGATCGATGTTATCCGTGCTACTATCCATTCTCTTGTCTTCAATTGTTCCGCGAGATAGCCGGTAGTAGGGAGGAAGTAATGTGGGGATGAAACTAGTCGTTGGAAACCGTGTCAGATAGGAAATTTATGGGCGTCCATCAGATTCCAGCTGTGTAGCAACATAGCTACATACCATTAAATGCCGCCCAATGCTTCGATGGATTTCGAGTTGGAAGGAAGAGTGCCAAGTCACCTTTGGCGAAGTTCCGGAAAGATATTTTGCCCTTCGCGCGCTCTCGGTATTCCTTGCACTGTTTCTGCCACTTTCGGACAATGGAACCTGTTTTGGCTACTGCTTCCAAGAATTGGTTATGGTCAAAGGCGCGTAGTGACTCCAAGGCGCCCAGAGGATCCGAAGGATCGATTGGGCAGGGCTCCTCCACTTGTGCACCAGCACTTGGTATATGCCGTTGTGCAGGTGTGAGTGCCGATTCGATTAGGGGCTGCGCCTGTTCCGATGAAATAGGGTGAGTACTAACGCTGTGCACGAGAGAAAGCGCTTTGCAGTGTGAATTTCGGAAGGCAATTGCCACATCAAGCATCTGGGCAACCAAACGACCTTCACTTTCTAATCGATGCTCGTAGTCAGATTGGCAAGCCTGTCTGACTGTCAGGTCGTTTCTGAGGATCCTCTCCACATCCCTTGCCTCCCGAAGCTCATGTTCGATGCGTTGAAGTTCCTCGCGCAGACGTATAGCAACTGCGTTGGCTAACTCCGTCTGCGAACGTGCCACCTTCAGCTGTCGTTCGGTGTCTTCGAGTTGAGCTTTATCCTCCGAGAACTGGTGCTTGGTATCCTTCTCCGTGCTGGTCTCCTTCAGTGCCTTGTTTACGTCTTCAGTAGGAGCAGTCTGAATCTGGATCTGGATCTCCAAATGTCCCCTCCTAGCACGTCCTTCTTCCAACTTCCGTAGAGTAGTTGCTTGCTCATCGACAAACTGAACAACTTTTGACGTATTCCTAGTTTCTAGCGCTTTCATTTCCTCCGCTTGTAAACGGACCTGTGACAACCCCTGCCTCGTCACTTCAACCGCACGCGTTTGTTCAGTTGCATCAGACAGTGCAAGAACGCGCGATTGCCGTTCCTTTTCGAGGTTTTCGGACAGCTCCAAGTTACGGCGCTCCAGGATGCGTCGGGCTTCAACTTCACTTTCGATCTGTGCTCTTGCTTGGTACAGGTCGCGCTCCAGAACATCCGCCCGTTCCCGTTCTGAGTGAGAGGTATTATGAGCATCCTGAAGGTCTTTATAGAGCTGATGTATTTCAGCCTGCAATGCCGCTCGCTCTTGCTGCATCAGCTTTTCCTGGTTTGCATGCGCTTCTTGCGCTTCATGTAGTTCCTGGAATATTTGCTCAACCGCGTCTGTTACTGTGATAATTTGTGGGCGTCCGTATCAAAGAAGTTGGAAAATGCGACCTACGTCTTCTGCGTGATGCGGATAATCGCGGTGACGAGAGCACTGACATCAGTGGTATGAAGTCAGCGAAGGATGCACCTGGCTATACGTTTTACTCACACTGAGGACGCTCAGCAATACGGTCTAATCCAGTCCCCGGATTGTCCATCCTGGCTATGAGCTTCTCCACCGCAATCCTCTCTTCCTGCACTGAGCTCATCACCGCAGGGTCTTGAATGGTACGGGGTTACAAACTCGAAGCTTGGCTAACCAATTAAGTAGACATGTATATAAAGTAGGTACCTCATGGATAACATGAGTCTAAGACTCTGCATGGAAGCCAAATAAAAGTACCGTAGTCTGATCGATATTCATATTCCAACGTCGGGCCGGCGACCCTGGGTCATCGATTCCCTTCGTGCCGGGGGGCAGTTGGCCATGAAACTCCAGGTCCCCAGATCTGTACCCCTGCTGACGCGTCCATTCACTTGCTCTACGAACTCACCTGGAAGGACTTGAACGACGAATGATGCCTTCACTCGATGCCTTCGGGGACTGGTCGCTGAGTTATGCTGGGTTTGAACTTTCGGATATTACCGCACTACTATGACAGCCATTGGCAGCCTTTTCCACAATCATATCATGCGCCAGATGATGCCAGAGGCCTCTAAGTGATTCGCACCATAGGGGCGTTAGTTAAAGATCAAATACCGCACGGACTTCATCATGGTAATACAAGAGGGAAAAAACTCGCAAAAAAACTATAATTTGTTACACAAATCACCAATCCAATGTTGCATTCCCGCCGCTGCATGAACTTCCTCCAGAGCACGCGGACCCCATCTCAGTTGGACCGACACTGACACCCGCAATTTCGATGCCTTCTCCACCACCGCGTGACGTAAGCTCAGCCGTAGCTTGTCTGACCATCCATTTACTTGTTCCAATAGCTGCATCCAAATTGTTTGAATCCGGGAGGAGCACAAGTAGATCATCGCCGTCTTGTTTCACCTCGAATGGAATGATGGAGAATTCTTCGTCGTTCAGACATTTACCGTCTGTCAGGCGGAAGTTCCGTTTATGCAGAGGACCTAAAGAATTTTGGGTCTCAGAAAACTAGCAGAAAGGCACATAAAATAAGCACTGACATGAGACGTAAAGATTGCCATCCAGGTCATCGCCAATAATACCGTGATCAAGCACAAAAGCTCGCTTGTGAGGGCACATCTGTCAAACGAAAATCTAAAACAGATCTAGAAAGGGAGCGAAATGGGCTGTACCTGCTGGGTGGCAAAGTAGCCTCGTCTAGGAATATGAAATATAGCCAGCTGTGAGTCGCCGTATCTGACGGCAGCAGACCTGACCGAGAATATCAGGAAGAAGCACGTCAAGGAGTGCAGGAACCCACGTCGTGGCATCAGCATTTGGCGTCAGATCGTGGACAGTGGCTAAACTCCTCCACTCCCATTCACACTTCGGAGTAACGATGACTGATTCGTGGAGTCGGGTAGGAACAGATTTTTTCGGCCAGTCTGCTGGGCGTTCCTGCCCACGTTCTTTGATAACGTCCGTTTGAAGAGAACGTTCGTCCTATGAACGAATCATTAGCACATCTCACGCGCTGTCAGGAATGAGTATTCCACTGACAGTGTTGACAAACTGGCGGAATTGACGTCGCCTAGCAGGATCATCGACCACAGCCTTCCATTCGTCAGCATAAGAACCAACAAGCTGGGCCATGTCCCTCTCCAGATCCGTGCAGATGCCAAGCTCATCGTCGAGAAGAACCTTCTTGAGTCGCTGCATATAATCAAACCGGTAAGCACGGAAGAGTGTGAGGAATCAATAAGTCAGACCTCGATCCCACCGTCAAACTGTTCTACCCATCTCGCAGTTCGCATGAGCTTATCGGCAGTATGGATATAGTACATGAGGAAACGATCGAGAATGCGGACAACCATTGTCGGAGGTACATCTTTTGCAAACAGCGTTGCATGTCTTGGGTTCGATCCACCATTTCCAGCGAGAAAAACTGACGTAAATCAAGCCCGAGGGTATGAAATACACCGGGGAGTACGTACTATTCCATCCTTTGTCAGTTGCGATCAAACCAAAGTCCTTAGATTGTGCTTCGGCACACTCTCGAACGCAACCACTCACACCACCTTTGATCTTGTGGGGCGAGCGGATGCCCTTGTACCGTTCTTCAAGGTGAATAGCCACTGTAAATGTTTCGTCAATTCAGTCAATCTACATGTACACAGCCGCACGTACTTCCGACAGAATCGCCGATTCCGTAGCGGCACCAGGTGGTTCCTACGCATGACTTTACAGTCCGTAAGGCCTTCCCTAAATAATGCATGTATGTTCAACACGACGCAGATTTGAATTAGCGATCGGTTCGACAGACCATAAGCATGTCCACTTTCAAATCCTGCATTAACCAGTTCCTCCCAAATGTCCGGGAGGTCTTGTTTCTGAGCCCCGAAGAGGTCGATACGCTGTCTGGTGCCAAACTCAGTCTCACATACATAACGTTTGCATGATTTAATGTACTTACCCTCCTGTAATCTTCGTGTACAAGTTATCTACCAGTAGAGCATATGAGGACATAGAACATAGGCAGTAACAGTACGCACACTTCTTTGCAACTTGTCCAAGAACAATGAGTTTCTCCGGTGTGATCTACGTCCCATGAGTAAAAATTTGGTCAGATGAGACAGCAATGACACTTACTTCTCCTCCAGCAACTCGAGGAATAACAGAAAATGTCCCTGACAAAATTTGATGTGAGCGTCACGAATCTGTATAGTTAAAAGTGGTAAAAACCCACCATTCCTTTGGATATTAGCAAGGTACTTGTCATTGGTATCTTGGTTGGCGTGGTGGACCGGTGCGATCACGAGTTCGTTATACAGTGATGACAAGATCGAACCTGAATAGGCTGAGAAGTGTTCAAATAGATGCTACGTAATTCCTACCAATTACCGGCTTGCATATTTCACATCCGAGAGAGTCGTTCTTGACACCGACAGACTGCATGATCTCTGGGAATGTTTTCAACTTCCGTATCCTGGCAGAAATTCAACGTCAATTCTTTGGGATACAAGTTGTAGGCCCACTTCGCGACACTGAATAGCTCTTGTCGGGTCATAGCAAAGTGAGGACAAAGGCTGTTCGACACATCATTTCCAGCTTTCTTCATCTCTGACTATGAGTTCAATTATGTTACTTGGGATGTTTGTGAAGACAAAGTAGATCAAGATACCTTGAATATATTTGTGACCAAAGGGAGGCATCCACCACATCCAGTGCCAGCTTTTGTTTTAGCCTTGAGGTCGGATAAAGTAACGATACCTGCTTTCACGCACTCGCCAATTGCACTCTTTGTGACATTCTACGAACATGTATGATATGTGAAATTGCCGCCGCGCAGAAAGGAGAATACTTACGTGGCAGCTACAAACCTGTGTGTCATCATCAAGGTCAGCGCCGTCATCCTCGCCTTTAGAGCCGGATCCAACAATGAACTTGGACGGTGGCTCCTCTAGCGCTTTCTGACTCTTCACGTCAATAGTAAGGTCACGGAAGCAATATTTGTAGAATGCACCTTCTTCTTGACTAAAGACACAAGCTTGACATAGTCGGATGTATCACCAACCATCATGCCACCAAGCAGGTACTTGCCATCGGCGGTGAAGATGTATCTACAATTCTGTGAGCGATTGAAAATTAATATTGGCCTTGCCGACTCACTTCTTATATACATAAGAGAAGGGGTCGCGATAGGTCAAGCACTCAATAGGACCACCGGCCGTGACCTCGTGTTTCCCATGGTTTTTCCCCACAGTGATGGCGTTGATTGCGACTTCACCTTCCTTTGCATTGATTTCCGAAGGTTTTAACTCCATTGCCGTGGGTATCGTGTGGATCACCCTTTTCGCTTCGTCTTGAGTTGGCGTCTCTGCAACTGATACCTTACTTGCGCGAACACTCCGCAGACTGCGTTTGTCGACAAAATAGTCGCCGAAGGAGGCGACCTAAAATGGGTCATATGAAATAGTGGAAGTGCCAAGTAAAACGGCTTACATCCACCCCCATCAGTTTCAGCTTCGTTGAAAGGTCGGGCATATTCTGGAGAATTTATGACGGTTAATCGATAGTGCTGAACAAAACTATATACTTACCATCTGTCTTGGTTTAAATCCGCCAACGCCAGTCTCAACTTGGGTGAAATTAAAAGATAGAATATCGGCCATTTCCACTAATAACACCATCCGACTCAGTAATCAACACTAGATGAATGCAAGGTGTTCTTACCCCCAGGTGCAATGAGGCCATAAGTATTGCCTTTCCAGCTTGCGCATTCGCCAATGGCATAGACGTCTTGAGCGTTGGTTTGCAGAAGGTCATTTACAACTATACCTCCCTTCTCGACGCACTGCAAACCTGCCTGACGGGCCAAGTCGTCTCGAGGAGTGATGCCTATAGCATAGATTACCATCTCCGCCTTGAGGTGTTGATCATCTGACAGAATAAGGCCAGTTAAGACATCATCTGCAGTCACTGTGATATCCTTTACAGACGTCCTAGTGAGGACGCGCACACCCATGGCCTCAATACGACGAAGGACAATTTCACCACCCTCATCATCTAGTTGGCGGGACAGTGGGAAGGCTTGACGATTGACAATCACGACTTCTGAGATTGCCTCACTTTATTATGAAGTTTCAGTGAGCGGAAAGTGAGCACCATAGAGGTCAATGGCACCTACAGGTCAAAGACCGCCTTTGCGGCCTCCAGTCCCAAGAGACCACCTCCCACTACAACAGCCTAAGTGTGAAAATCAATGAGAATCTACCGCATGGATACGTTTGGGAATAAAACACACACGACCACCTTTCACGTGCTCCTGCCCAGAGTACGACAACATCTTGTCTAGATCGGAAATATTTCGATACACAAATACACCTCGGACTCGCTCAGCTTTCTCTGGAGGTAAATATGGTGGGAGTGTGCTTTGGGAGCCGGTAGCAAGGACGCAGTAGTCATAGCTTATCTTACGACCCTTGTTCGTTGTGACAGAATGGGCGATGGTATCAATAAAGGTGGTCTGCTCTCCAGTGTGGAAGAGAAAGCGCTCCGGATCTTGTTGAGCATACCACTCAACTGGACAATTGGATAATAGTCAACGGTAAGCATAGTCACGAGTATCCGACCAATAGACTCGGATCACCTTGGTTCAAGTACAGTTTCTCCACAGAGCGATGTTGAAAATAGTCCGTAAGTGCGACACGATTGTATGCCAGATGTGTCTCTAGCATTGAAACGAAAGGTCGGTTAAGTTCAATATCCGAGGTAAATTCGCTTACCTTCACCGCAGGTCACTAGTCGATACCGTTTGGCATTGTCCAAGGTGAGCATCTTCTCGATAAACGCTTTACATAGCAACGGTAAGTCAAGGTCAATGTGGGCCAGCCTCATGTAGTACCTATCGCCACCATCCCCAAACCGACTACGAAAATGGTCTTTGGAACGACTTGCGTTTCCGAGGAGGCCATTGTAGTGGTTGATGACAACCGTCCAGTTTGAAGAAGTCTTACACTAGTTCACGTTGCTGGATAAAGTTCGCCAAACTTTAAGACAGTTGACTGTCGGAGTAGCCCCATGGCTGCCATCAGAAGCAAAGTTATGACGCCTTAATCACGATGACAAGGCCCGGGGTAAGTAATGATTATTTTTTGAGTCAGGGTCGTAAGACTTGTATCAGTCACGGTGAGGGTGTTAGGCACTGCCAGGGGATAGTACGGGGTGCCAGGAGTCCACACCGGGATTCTCCGAACCCACGAGAGTAGACACACTGTAGATAGCAACGCACCACGACGACGTCCTTTCCTCTGTAGATCGCAAGACTTGCGGGTTCAACGGTGTGGCAAACTTGAAGTTTTACCTGCAAGCGCACTGCCAATGACATGACAAGACTGCTAAGTGTTGGAACAGTAGACAACGCCAGCGAACGTCTAACGTTCATTTCCTTTTTAGTATATATTAATCATCTCGGACTTCTCCGTTTACACTACGAACGCTCATTCTCAGGCTGTCATATTGTTCCCTCAGTCTTTCTACACGCGAGACTGAGGGTACGTCCATTCCTTCCTAGTCACACAACTAATACTGACTCAATGTAGTATA
>Ga0153978_1000149_pt1 | contig 16135 bp, 23 predicted proteins | sample TSGA062MetaG_FD_104749 | JGI IMG/M metagenome (GOLD analysis project Ga0153978, IMG submission 104749) | Attine ant fungus gardens microbial communities from Georgia, USA - TSGA062 MetaG | ecosystem: Host-associated > Fungi > Mycelium > Unclassified | place: USA: Georgia, Yuchi Wildlife...
AGGAACAATACTATGTCAACTCGCATCTTCGTCGTATCCACAATGTTTGACGAGCTGATGGAAACAAATAGGTTCATGATCTTCCAGACAAGAGATTATGCAATATTACCTGATGCCGTTTTAGTGCATCTTTCCTTGTGAATGTCTTTCCACAGCCTCCATTGCACAAGAACGGCTTCTCTCCGGAATGTGTGTCTCTGTGCCGCTTCAGATCATGCTGCCGATTAAACGACAGCGCACACATGTCGCAGGAGAATGGTCGTGATGGGGATGCTGGATACTGCACTGTTGATGATGCCATCTGTCCATCATTGACGTACGACGGGGTTGAATACATGGGATTCGGCATGACAGGGTTGCGTGAGGGCATCGCTGGTGGATACGCGGGTTGTTGTGGCGCATGAGTTGGCTGGCGCATGGGGTATTCTGCCGGTGGATACATCGGTCGCTGACTATACGAGCTGACAGCAGGATGGGAGGGGCGGTGGTGTTGTGATGACGGCGGTGGAGGTGGTGCGGCAGAACTATGTGCTGGGTAGTGTGCGCTCGACGGGGGCATGCTATTCATCGCATAAGGTGAAGATGAGGCATGGTGAGCGGGCATGTGATTGCTTGGTGCCGCCTGGAAGCCATGCTGAACTTGTTGATAGGAAGATGATGGACGAGGGGGCTGCTGACCGTTGGGCAGCCATTGGCTTCCCCTTGGTGGCGGTTGGTTAGGGATGTATGAGTAATTGTGGCGATCGCTCATAGTGTTCGTGCTAGACTGAGGGTCAGGGATGTGGGGCAAATCTTGTAGCACAGCAGGGTTTATGTATTTTCGGAGCCGCCCAGGTCTGTGAGCATACGGTATCGTTGTCGCGTAATTGTGGTCCTCTGAGATCTTGGTATGTTGACCCAAACTAGATTGACGCTGACGTGCCTGATGTAAAAGTTGCTGTCCGGAAGCGGCTCTCAGGTTGGCAACTAGACCCTCCCTGACTGTCGCTCGGAGATTTCTGTCTAACCAAACTTAGATTCATTCATCCTTTCCAAGCCATTTCAACGAGTTCTGATTTGCGACGTATTCTTGTTGCAGCAGGATCAATCAGGTACAACGTCCGATTTGGTTTATGGGGTCACTCACTGTGAAAGACTGTCAAGGTCGTGATTGCAACATTTGAAGTAGATACGCACCTCCTGATCATTCAATGACCTCATCCTTATTTTGTCGAATCCGGTGATTCCTGAGTGACCGTTTGGATGCGATCGTGCTCTTAGATTCGCTGATACAATGATCAGATGCTAACAAAGGTTGTGGCACCGCCTCGCTATAAACTCGACTATATTCCCAGCTCCTAGGGACCGGACCGTGCGCAGCGAAGTCACTTCCCCATCCAATGCGCTCTGCGGCACCAGCACTAAGAATCAAGGCAAGTGCGGAGGCTTGGCTGTTTAATGCCGTCAGTTCACACCAATGCCATCATGGACTCACGTAAGCCCGTTTATTCTAAAGTTTCATTAGCACCATATTTTGCGGGAGAGATAATATCAATATGATATATGATCAGACCCTCTCTTCAAGTTGAAAGTAAAGATGTGACAAATAACGTACTAATCTGACCAAGCTTCCGAATTTCTCGCCCTGACATGGTGGCACGAACTGTGCAGGGTCCTATCATGAGCCACAAGTGACTGTGTGCCCTATATAGTACTAGGTCGACACGTCGATAGCAAGGCTAACTGTTAGAGAGCTCAATTCTTAATTGTGGAGTGCTTGTCATGAAATCTCGGCACTGATGGAATAACGCCCGACAGAGTCAACAGGAGGTCTAACCTTAGGGACGTCGACGTGTGCCAAGGCAGGGAGGGACTGACAACGAGTAAGTATAGAGCTGGTGGGAACTTCTTAGTAATAATGGTCAGATTTGACAGTCCGTAAACGACGTCCGCCAATCGGACATAACGTTGAACTTGAACATATTCCTAGACTTAGTAGCTACGGTCACTACGCATATGTCTAAACGCGTCCAACCCTCCATGCCCCCCTCGTCAAAGAGAAAACGAGCAAAGCCCGCCCCGCACCAGTTATCATTGAGCGCTTTTTTCAGTTCTTCTCCTAAGGCACCTGCAGAACAACTGCCTACGTCGCAAGTCATCGATCTGACTTCGGACTCTGAGCCCACAGTATCCAGGGATTCTGGATGTGAAACAGTTTCTCCAACTCCTGATCAAGTCGGCAACTTGCCAGGAGATGCCCTACCTGCTTCTGGTTGGCCCTCGCAGAAACCTGCTCTTGCCAAGAATGTCATTAATGTCCTACCCAGTTATCAGCCACTAGGAGTTGATCCTCTCATCTATGACATCCAGGAAAGCCCATGGCCACTTAATACATCAGCTCCATATTCGTTTCTCGTTCACGCCCTCGTGACGTTATCGGGAACACGTTCTAGGATTATCATTCTCAACACGCTTACCAATACCCTCAGAACCTTACTGAGCTGGCATTCGCCATCCTTACTTCCGTCGCTGTACCTCCTCTCTAATTGTTTATCTCCGCCGTATTCTCCGCTTGAGCTAGGTATCGGCTCTTCAGTTATATCAAAGGCAATCCAACATGTTTCTGGCCTGAGCCCTTCTGCCCTTAGGCGGCTGTATAACTCATCTGGCGACCCCGGTGATGTCGCCTTTGAGGCAAAGTCAAATGTCCGCACCCTGATTCCTCATCCTCCACTACTCATTACGGCTGTATACGATTCGTTATTGAAAGTTGCCAATTCTAAGGGACAAGGTGCAGCCAAACAGAAACAGGCCATCGTTGAGAAACTCCTTGTAGCAGCCAAAGGAGAGGAGTCACGCTACCTCGTCCGTACTTTATCGCTGAATCTCCGTGTTGGAGCGGTCAGGACATCCATCCTAACTGCATTGGCGAGAGCGTTGGTCTTGACTTCGCCACACATTCTCGGCAGGCCTGATGATAATTCGCCATATCATGGTACTTCACAATCCATATCTTTGGTCCAATCACCGCCGTCCAAACGGGAGAAAGGTTTTGATCCTACCCGTGATGAACTCCGTGAGAAATTCAACAAGGCTGAAGCTTTGGTTAAAAGAGTGTTTGTTCAACATCCGAACTATGAGCACATCGTAGCTGGTCTCTTCAACGGCGGGTTGGATGATCTTGAAATGCGTGTTCCTTTAACCATAGGTGCGTGTGTGTTTCGCTCCCCTGCATCCTGAACGACCTAATAATCATTGATAGGAATACCCTTGCATCCGACTCTGGGTTCTCCCACCCGATCATTGGATGAAATATACGACCGCTTGGGGGATCTCCCCTTCGTAGCAGAATTTAAGTATGACGGCCAGCGCGCTCAAATCCATGGAGTACGAGGAACGAAAGAAGAGGACTGCTCTGTCCACATTTTCTCCCGCCATCTAGAACATATGACCACTAAGGTGAGCCGCGGACTTTCACAGGCAGGGAGATATCTGACCTTGATCAGTATCCCGACATCGTTCGCCTTGTGGAATGTATATTTGAAAGCCAACCACAGCTGCAGTCTTTTATTATTGACTCTGAGATCGTTGCCATAGAGCCAGCTGACGGCGGCCTGAAGTCATTTCAGGAACTTTCGAACAGGGCAAGAACAAATGTGGCGGTAAATGATATTAAAGTCTCCGTGTGTGTATTTGCCTTTGACCTTTTGAACCTTGATGGCGAGGTGCGTCCGTCGAATTACTTCCGATATCCCCACCTGATAGCTATTTACACAGGTCTTGCTTGCCCGGCCATTTCGAGAACGGCGTTCGCTGCTCAGACATCACTTTCCGCCTTTGCTACCAAGTGACAAGGGAGCAGCGCGCCTAGACCATGTCGAAAGCTGTGATAGCGAGAATGGCAGAGATGCTATCGAGGAGTTTTGGCAAAATGCTATAGAGAGTCGCTGTGAGGGTCTCATGATTAAGGTAGAATTAGGTCTGATGTGCCGTTCAGAGCGACTAACGCCTCGCTAGCTTTTAGATAACGGCACACCGCAGGACGACGGAACACAGAAAAGAAATCCCAGGCGAAAACCTTTGCCTGCGACATATGAACCAGGTTTGTGTGATGGTTCCTTGTAGCGCCTTTGGTGACTTTCCACAGATAAGAGAACATCTGCTTGGTTGAAGCTGAAAAAGGACTACGTTATGGGTCTCGGGGATACCCTTGATATGGTTCCTGTTGGGGCGTGGCATGGGAATGGGCGGAAAGCAGGGTGGTGGAGTCCAGTTCTACTGGCTGTTCGGGATTCCTCCAATGATTGTCTTGTTGCCGTTTGCAAGTGTATGTCCGGTGAGTCAAGCGATGTGTCGTCAATTGCAGTAATTTCTTGAACTACCATCGGCTGTAGGGTTTTCGGATACATTTTATAAAGTTTGTCACCATGTCGATCTTTGCAGGCCACTTATCCATCGTTTCTTTCGTATCAGGAAATGGTTGCGCACTACTCAAAGGGGTCTGATAATTGCTCGTCGCAACCCCTTCGGGGAACCAATACCGGAGGTGCCTGTGTAGTATGTGAGAGTTCGGGTTCTTGGCTCATCCTTTTTGCAGGCTTCAGGCCCGACGTTTACTTCAGGCCCCACGAAGTGTGGGAGATACGAGGGGCAGAGTAAGTTTACTGGAAGCCGTTAGAATAGCTGCGTTCACATATTTACCTTGCATGTGATTTGCAGCATCACTCTGAGCCCCGTGTCTTTGGCAGCGCTGGGCATGGTGTCTTTTTCGAGGGGCCTCAGTCTCAGGTTCCCGCGATTCATAAAGACCAGGGAAGACAAGTCGCTCGAGCAATCCAGTACTGTGGATTTTCTTGTTCAGATGTGGAAAGGCCAACAGTTCCCATCGAAGGCTGCCGAAGGAGGCGTTGATGATGGTGATCTGGTGGATGTAGAGCTGGATGCAGAGGAGGCTGCCGAGGAATCAGACGGCTGACAACTTTACTCCGGTTAACTTTGCCGGGTTCAATTCGGCCAGGCTGCATGACATTCTCCTCGTGGGCGGCGTACATGCTCCAGGGTGCACGTTCCTTGTAAGTTACAGTCCACACGCCTGTGGCTTTGACATTTGCCACACCCGAAATAACATTCATTTGTCTGACTGAGGCGCGCGCGCATACCCACCGTGATCCTCGGTGCGCATACATTCTGCAATACGATCCAACTGTGCACGCTAGACTATATGAGCCGAACCGAGTCCGATGAGACCCAACCATGTTCATGTCAAGTGCGTGATATCCAGCCAACAGCCTCACGGGTACAATGAATCGGGAGACAATTGGAAAGTACTAAAAGTAGGAATTGCGGAATCTTATCAGTCTGGATCACGATAATCATATTTGACCCACTGCGGCGAGATGAAATCCAATTGGATGAGATACGAGATGACAGATGACAATGTGGAATTCAGATTGAGCTTGCAGAGCCTGCAGTCATTCGGAGGTGAGTTAATGACGCGAAGTGCGGATGTCATTTGAGACCTCGGCGAGTATCAACTCATGGCCCAGATTCTCACAAGACTAATTAGAGCATCCCTATCTTGCAAAGCATAGGTCTCTCCACCGAATATCGAGCCAACAAGGCTTTCAAGATGTCCGCCCGCTGCTAATTGCTGCCATTCCCCGTCTCGTCGTTCCGCAATCTGCTGCAGGTAGCCATACGAAATCAGGAACTCCTTCTTCACGATCAGGATCGTAGGGCTGCATCCACTCGACAATGTCAGAAGACGGACGATGTCGCCAGCCGGAGGTAAAGAAATTTTGCTCGCAGCGAAGGATGTTGGTGAATCATCTGCAACGGAGGATGATGTGTTCTCTCTCGCCATAACGGCGCCTCGCGTTGCCCTCACAGCTCGAGCTTGTGGTTTTGGCCGACGGATGGACGTGTTTCTCCCGCCTGATTCGTCAGAGAGGAATTTGCGGCATAGAGCCAGTTTGAACATCTGTACTGAATGTGACATATGCAGGCCAGAGAGGAAGGTTTGAACGATTTCTGAAGGGGCTGAATATAGTCTTGATGCGACTTGCTCCAGAAACATCGGGAAGTCAAATTCCGCCGTTAGAGATACATGGATGAGCTGCAGAGCTTAGCACACGAATAACATGTACATATAACAGTATATTTACCAAAGTCATCAGTTCGAAACCCAGATGCCGCTGCTGAGGTTGACGCTGCGAAACACAATGGAACACGATATCCAATGGTGCATCTGCCTCCCACCGAGGACCAGTGCCGCTTCTCGGCGGCGGAATCTGCAACAACAACAACGGTGAGTAATTCGCTGCACATTCATTTAGCCAAAGGCATGACTACGGAGGCTGTCTCCCACCTGAAGCACTTCCGGATGACAGATGCTGATCCCGCTGAAAGAGCTCGACCAGCCACTGTAAGACAAGCCAAGCGTGATCCGCAACAGGGGCGAGAACTATATCTCCGAGATTGTCCTCGACATACTGTTCAGCACGGGCGGAGATTTTACTGCGTTGCCGTTTCCCTGCTGGAACAGAGGATGGGGAGTTTTTTATGCGGGGCACGAATCCTTCCTTGAGTATTGCCCAACAGTGCTTTGCGTCCTTGATGCACAGAGATTCCTTTGCTACAACCGAGTCATAGTCATCACTTCCGAATGGGAGTTCGTCACATGCGCCGTTAACACGCGGCTGGGGTAAAGCCTGGAAAAGGGATGTGGGCGTATTCGTTCTAACAAACGACAGTAACAGGTGTTGCGCGGCTTCCGAGGCTTTGGCAGAAGGCCCGAACGTTACCTTTGGTAGATTTCCCCGTTTCGTAGGAGAGGCCTTGGAAGGAGAAACCGGGTCAACATCCCGCTCTTCTACGTCGTGGGATGGTGTGGGGTACAATGCAATGTAAATGATCTGACGGATGAGAGACCTAGGATCACTGCTTTCAGTGCTCCTGGAAAAAAAAGAGGAACCAAAAGGACCTCACGCGGGCGGTTTAAACGTTTCGGATCTCAACTGTTCGAGGACGGCGATACCAGACTCGTATTGACCCTCCTCGAAGCACGTTTCGACAAGACCTCGCTGGTTGCGGGTCATCTCACGTTCTCGGGAGGGAGTGGATGCCATGGCAAGCGTTGATGACGACTGACGCGCATTCATGGCGACCAAATGATCGTCATCATTTTAGCTGTGGTCACTACATCGTCCGACATTGAACAGACACTGCTGACAAAGCACACGAGCAACACTAATTTGGGCATCTGCTAGCTTCATCATCGTTCTGCCCCGCGTCTAACGGTAAGTGCCCGTTAGCATCAGCGCAGCTCCTGTTGCATTCTCAGCATGGTAGCCAGCAGGTTTATGCTCTGGGCAACACGCAGCCTTCGCATTGCTCTGCGGCAGACCTTGAATTCCTCCCGGATCATGTCTTCAGACACGATGGGAACCCCAGGTCCTGTAGAAAGTACCATACGAGACAAGGTAAGGCAGGTTGATCCGGCTCCTGAGCAATCATTAAATTATGTCACAGCTCATGTCCTTGCTTCAACCGTTTGAACTAACTATTACCAACGAATCGCACTTGCATAGGCATCACGCCGCAATGCGCTCTCAGGGTGGCGGGAATGGAGAAACACGTAAGTAGCCTCTCTACTCCCACAAAGACGCTGTTCATGGCGACCCGGGCGTAGATTTTGCCGTGCAGGTCATTTCAGATGCTTTCAAAGGAAAGGTGCGTGCCTATCGAGTTTTGGAAGATCTGGATTTATTCCTTCACAGAACACTGTGCAACGACATCGCCTGATCTATTCCGCCCTTTCAAATGAATTCTCTCAAGGGCTGCACGCACTATCACTAAACACGAAAACCGTGGAGGAGGCGCAGCGTATCTGAGACTTGACACAAGAATATATCCGGCTGGTTATCGAAGATGTGCGCCCAATTGTGAGCCTTGTTACGAACAGTCGGGAGCTCGTTTGTAACTATCGCTCATAAATAACATGACAGCGAGATGTACATCAGATACGTGCGCAGCGATCCATGTCCCAGTCTGGTTGCGGCGCATTGCCCGTCGTGCTAGCATTGAGATTTATAATGTGAGGACGTTCTGAGTTGCCCCCAGCGATTCTTGGTATTCAGCAAGAGGTGATTTCTTAGATCGGGAGAGCCCATTAGGCTAGTGATCCGCCACACACAAGTGACAACACACCCTTCTTGATATGTGCCACGGCGTTAGTGTGTGACGTTGCATTGCATTATCCCCAACTTACCGTCGTACAACGATTCCTTTTCTCACAAAATGTATTGCGGATGCTCGTAGATGAGTGCACAGCAGCTCGTTCCAGGTCAATCACCACGGCCCGTGCCTTTCTGGAATCTTCAAGTTTAACCGAGTGGTAACTAGGTCGAATGTTAACGGACGTTCGCCCTCGATGCACTGTAATGGAATTAGAGCCGGTCACGTTTCTTCATGCAGGTTTTTTAAAGGTCTCCATCCGCATCAAGATCGGCGTGCAACGTATCCTGCCTTGCGCAGTTTTCGGAGACGTGATCAGCATATAAGATTCCCCGACATCCACCCAATCCACTCGTCTTCCTCTCCTTCGCCTTTCCCTCCCATCTTATACCTCAAAATGTCTAACCGCTCATTCCCGGAGAGCGATACGTATCGAGAAGCATCGCGGCCAACCCTCCCTTCTGTTCGCGAACTTTTCCCAGGTTGGCTAAGCTTTCCGTAGCTCCCCACATTCGTGTGATTTAACTTTAGACTTTCAGAATTATCTCGTACTCCAAGACCTTCCGTAATACGCACTCCTTCCTGGGTGGGTTCCAGCGCCCAGGGAAGCCACGACCCATACTGTGCGTCGCCAATGAGCCAGTCAGACGCTGTGCTATCAGGGCCGGGCTTGCAGGTTAGTCGTGTTTGATGACCAACTTAAACTCCGGTAACGGTATCTTTGATTTTCTCCAGAGAAATCCTCCGCCTTCTTACCACGCCGTGTCATCGCGTGGTTCACGGCATGAAGCGCATGGAACACATCCCCACCTTACGCACGAACATCCACCACATTCATTGTATCATTCCCAACATTCCCAACATTCCCAACATTCCCAGAACCAATTTTCTCGGTCATCCACTGACAGCGTCCAGGGGAATTATGCGGCCCACCATGGGATAAGTCCATATGATTATTCCAGGCAGTATCCCGGGCAGTCCATGGCGGACCCACCCACGCCTTATATGCCACGTTACCCTGACCCACGGTCGCAACATTACCGGAGGGAGTCGCAGGACACCATGTCCAGTTCAGAAGACGCTGGTGCTTACGCGAATACACCTGGATCCTCATCACTCAAATACGAATGCGATTACTGCGGCAAGGGATTCAACCGCCCCAGCAGTTTAAAGGTATGCATTTTCAATATATCTCGCTCGCCAGGTCTCGTACTGAAGACAACTGCCCGCCCACAAGATACACCTAAACAGCCATACGGGCGAAAAACGTGAGTCCACTCCCCATAGCGGTTTCGTGCTTTGTCATAACCATCCCTTAGCTTTTACGTGCACTTTTGAAGGTTGCGGTCGCAGTTTCAGCGTGCTCAGCAACATGCGTCGGCACGCTCGCGTGCACGCGGATGCCTCGGGGCGCTATCAGGAGGAGTCCAGCGACGAGTCGAATGATCCGTACTCCCGTTCTGGGCGTTAGGGCGGCATGCGGTGTCCTCGTGGTATACGTCCCCGCTCCGCTTCGCGACGACGCCACCCATGACATACCACCTTTTGTTCTTTTTCTTTTCTTTTTACATGCATACCGGACATGGCATCAGTCGTCTCGCGAGAGCGACGTTTATTTATAGCACTACTATTTATTCCGTTTATTGCATGCATGGCATTCTGATGAGCATATTCATATTTATTACTAGCGTATTTAATCCAATCGTCATTAATGTCACCAGTATACATCGCCATTAGTCGCCCCTTGTCTTGTCCTTCTTTCCTTTCGTTGGTTCAAAACGTGATCGACGGGGTGAGGGCTAATTTGGGATGCGCACCGCTATGGGAGGCAGATCTCATGTGGCGGCGGCGGCGGCGTACAGCAAGGGAGCAAGTGTATATAATGATATACAAGAAAAACGTACAGGTACAGCGTATAGTCACATTACATCATGAAGGCAAAAATGCACGTTCGAGCATCGTGTCCGTGAAAGAGAAGATTGTCGTCATATCCTCGACGATGCCGCAAGGAGTGGCAGAACCACCGAACGCCCGCACCCACCCCCCTCAGGGTTTCACACTAGAGGGAAATAGCCCGGCCTGTGCCGGCCTCGTGTTGCATGCCGCGAATCCGCGAACGACCTCTTTCAGCGTGCTCTGGGCCAAGAACGCCCGCTTGCGCATCGAACGCACGATCAGCACGAACGTAACTGATCGTGCGAGGGCTCTTGTGCGTGAACCCCGCAAACGCAAGGGCCTTGCGGACGTTGAGAATTTCTTCTCCGTGAATCTTGTCCCTGAGCAGAGGATCTTTCGTCGCTTCTGGTGGTGCTCCGTTTGCAGGAGCCAAAGGCTGTGTGCACATCCTTAGCGGCATGGTATGACGTAGCGTCCAAAGCCACACTCACCTCCGGTGGAATGTCAGAGTCAAAGTGTCGCGTATCCTCTGGGTTCTGCAACTCAGGACGATACGGGGCAGGAGAGCGGTGAATATTTTCCCAGTCAATGCCACGGAACCAGGGGTGCGCCTGCGGGCATCGACGTCAGCGGGCGTAAAGCTTCAAGTGAAAAACCCGCAGACCTTGATCGCATCCGCACCATCTCCATTGCCAGATATTGACCCTGGGGAGATGAACCCGCTGCGTCGTGCATGAACGGCGAGGGAATCTGGCCGTGACACCGATGCTGGCGCACGACTTCCAAGACGATCCTCTGGTTCGCATAGGAGCTGCTTCATCAGATTCACGCCCTCACCTGAGACATGAGGGCGAGTGGGGAACTTGAGGGATTGTCGCCAGTTCAGAATCTTCTGACGAGTGACATGCCGCTGCTCGCGCAGTCAGCAACGGATGGTCTTGGGGGTACGAAAAGGCAGGTTCTTACGGAGTTGCTGACGAACGGTGGGTACCTTGGCGAAAATGCGTTGGTAAACACGCGGTAGACCAGTTGATGGTGGAAGCTTACCCGTATAAGCATTCAAACATAATGACACCCAAGCTCCACCAGTCACAAGAAAAGGAGTAGCCATTGCCCCTGATGACTTCCGGCGACACTGAATAGAAGCCGTAAGATGGCAGGATAGGGAAAAGAAGACGGACAAAGACAACCACATACTGTAAGAATTTGTGCCGCAGCTGTGGGTCGAGAAATGGACGTTTAGAACCATGTCATAGGCTGTGCAAATCCATTGCTTACACAGAGTAGGCCAGCTACAGCATGACAGCCAGGGTGAGTCATGCGGGAATGTAGATGCTAATCGGTAGAAATTATACCTTTCTACGATTTTTTTCTCGCCAAGTAAATATACCACCTTGACCATTATCCTCACGCATTAGTAATTCAACATCTTTAGGATCCATTCGTTTGGTTTTTGCGGCATCGCCGATACCGTTGCTATCCTCCAGGTCTATGCCATGTTTGCGAAGCAACTGACGCCGTTGCTGTTCGTAATCTGCGGCCACCGAGTTAGCGTTCCATTTTGTAACCCAGTCCGCTCCGCACTAACACGACGTATCGTGGGCCCAGTGGAGATCAGTGCTGTGGAATCTGTTATTAGGCAAATACAAACGAAGACGGAAACGGGGAAGAATGAGTTCCGCAAATGTTCCTTGCACTCACGCGAGACCAAAATCACTTAAACGAATGTGTCCCTCCGGATCAAAGAGAAAGTTCTGTCAGAACAAGATGGATACCCATGTTATCATTTCTGTAGCGGACTTTGATCTTTAAATTATTCGGGGCTCACATCAGGTTTAATGTCACGGTGAATGAAACCATGTTTATGGCAAGTTTCGATAGCCAACACCATCTAGAGACAAATCGAAGCATGCAAGTATGAGAAAAGAAGGTACCAACCTCAGCGACATAGAAACGAGCGAAGTCTTCCTCGAAAACGTCTCGCTCAATCAGAAGATTCAGGAGATCCCCACCGCCCATGTATTCTAATACCTATTATTATGTGTCAAGATATGAAATTGAAATGAAATCAGTTGACTGCTTTGATTTTGAGAGGAATCGGGTTTAGTGCTACTGACCAAGTACAGGTTATCGCGGTCCTGGAAGCTGTAGTACAGCTTAACAATCCATTCCGCTCCACCGGGTGATGTGACCATTGAGGCAGATTTTAAAATATCACGTTCTGCGCGGACGTGACCCTCCTGCCCTTTCCGAAGCATATCATTCTTCCTCAGCTAGTAAAATGAATAATTAATATGAACATAGTTAGGCGGATTAGAATGGAAAATAAGAACCTGTTTAATGGCGAACAATTGTCCCGTGATTCGTTCTTTCACTAGGAACACGACCCCAAATGCGCCTAATTGATAGCAATCGGTGAGAATGGTTCATTTCAGGAACATAGGGGAGCCAACCATGGCCAATAGTTTTCAGTTTGATGAACCCTGTGGCGTCGACCTTTCTTCGACGTTCGCGAAGGTATTCGGTCTCGTTTTGACGCCATCGAGCGCGTAAAGCCTCTTTCTGATCTTCGCCTAAGCGCATAATGACCATATCCTTTTCCATGGCAACTCGCCGTTGTTCTCGAGAAGGTGGCTGCCGAAGAAGGGGGAAGTAAAGATTCTCAAAGTAGATACGGGCCGATACAGCTTTCTCCAAGGTAGCCAAGGAGGGAGTTATCGGCCTTGGAGACGACGACAGTTCAGGAAGGGCAGTAACGCCCAGATCATCGCCATTCTCGTGTTCGCCGACTTCTAGGTGAGCAGAAAGACCTCTGAGGGCGTAATTTCCTGAACGTCCCGGCAAGCCATCGACAGCAGAAATAGGGACGTTTTCACGAGCAGCGGTTGTGATGATGGAGGAATTAGTAGTAGTGCTGATGCCGTTTACGACGCGAAGAAGGGGGGTCTGGCCCGCACTATCTTGAGATGGTTTAAGCGCGTTGACAACGTCGTTAATCGCGCGGGCCTGGTTGGATTGCCTGATGCGAGACTTTATTGGGTGAGCCCAATGAGGGGCTGGGGTGCTAGTTGAGAAGCTAAGAAGACAAGCGGATAATGCGCTGACCTCCGAGCTTTCCCAAGCCATCTGGGCCCCAACGAGTCAAGAGAGCTTCTGCTTGATCGGCATCCGAGGCGTGGACAAGGTGGCTGCGAATAGCTCTGTTAGTGATGAGAGTTAACTTAAACATAACCTACACGAAGCCAGTGGGCCTGGAGACCATGTCTTTGGTGACTCTTCTGTCCTTCTTCAGGGGCGGATCGGGGATGGATGGATGAGATCTGCGGGCACGGGTGATCATGGCGAGGAGATCGTAAAAGCCCTTGTGGAGGAGAGGGCCGACTGGGAGAGGGTGGTCATAGTCGTCGTCGATGGCGGGTGGCATATTCAATGGTGTGGCCAGGCCGCCACTGTGTCCGATATGCTGCATCGACCCAATTTGGCAAGTGATTATTTTTAATGAATTGCGATCTGAGATAAGTTTTTTATGTGAAAATAATAAATGATCAAACTTTGACAAAGTCATTCGGGGACTGCCGCCTGGTGCAAGGTGTCCGCAGGAGAACTAGCCACGAGGCTCGAGATCTTGATGGCTTTGATGTCAATTTCCGCGATTGACACAGGTTTACCAACGCGACAAGACGGACGGTCGCCCCAACCGGAAAATAATGCAAAAAGGTTGCAAAGTTCGCGGAGATCACCTTTGAATACAATAGCGGATGGGCGCCCAAAATTCTGACGAGGACGTCAAAGCTATAAGAACACGCTTCATCTGCCCAGTTTGCACACCGCCTCGTGTCTTCTCTTTACCGGTGTTCATGTTAACCTCGTTCATTCAACGGCCCTGATCAAACTCACAGCCTTCTTTCCCGCAGGTCTTGCTCGCTCGTCGGGCATTTGGCATGCTCAGCGCGTGTTCTTTCATACTTATATCCACTCATCCATTTCTTCTTTTCATTGAACCATAATTTTCTTCACTTCCTCTTTTGCTATCTGCTTAACTTACTATGACAAACCCGAGGGACGATCGTTTGTTTTCAAGTCTTTCCAAGAATCGCAAAAGCCCTCCCGGAGCGGATGCTCAAAATAGTGGTTTTTTCCAGACGGGACAGGGTGGGCGAACAGTGCTCCCTCCTCTTTCTTCAGCGTTTCCAACCTCACCCTCTTCAGGTCTGTTTTTTCTGTATAGTGTTCGTCCAATTTGCTCAACTCGCCTCTAGTTCCCAACTATCCTTCATATCCCCCTCAACGCCCATCTCCGACTAAAATCGATCATAGCCCCTCCTCCTATTCTCATTGGTCTTCGAGTATGTCCATCATACTTCATGTCCACCTAATCTTCATCATTCTGATCCACACCAGTTCCAATCCCCCAACAGCACCCGAGTTATTATGACCACTATGACAGATACCCTCAAGCCCAACAATACCCCAACTATCCTTCCCGCAGCTCTCCGGCCATCCCTCCAGATCCTCACGCCTCCCGCAAGTTACCTCCATTAAACACCTCGGATAGGTATCAGGGTGGTTACGGTGTAGTTGCACCTCAACTCCCCAATTACCCCGATGTTCGCTCTCCAACCGCCACCTATCCCACCGAGTATTATCCCCAGACCTCATACTCATTTCCTCCTGTGCCTGATCAACGTCACCATTCTAATCATCATCCATCCATCCACCATCACCAGCCCGTTATGTATTCGATACCCGAACGAGGCATGCCTGCCCAAGTAGAAGCCCATGGCCCCTCCCCATACGCCCGAGGCTCCATCACCAACACTAGGATAACCGACGAGCCTCAGCAAATGATGGTCCATGATGAACCAGCAATTATTAAGAAAAAGCGTAAGAGAGCTGACGCCGCTCAGCTCAAAGTCCTGAACGAGACTTATGAACGCACGGCGTTTCCTTCCACCGAGGAACGTGCAGAACTCGCCAAGAAATTAGACATGTCAGCCAGGAGCGTTCAGATCTGGTCGGTGTGCATATCTACGCCACTGATCCTCGCTTATCCATTTTGTAGGTTCCAAAATAAACGGCAGTCAATGAGACAGACTACCCGTCAGACGACGACGTCAGCGCCGACTCCCCAGCAGCCGTTTAACATGCCTCCCAATGTAGAGGATCATTCTTCGTTTACGACTGGCAGCATCAGCCCTACGGCTGTTCCCCAGTCTGCATACACCTCGCGACAGAGTCAAGACTCCCGGTCAGTGACGCAGGAGAGTCGGTCATCTATGGCTCAACGACGCGATGATGATTCCCGCAGATGGCATCAGGGTCGCTATTGAGGATGGATTGCTGTTCTGCACCTTCATTTCAACTAGATTCATTCTCTTTCCTCAATCATAAGAAGCGTCTTCATCCTTTTGCATCCAGGACCTCGATCATTTCATTATCATTGTATTAACTTACTCGCTTGCCCCTTAATACCCCCATTCATATTGAATTTATATATCCATATCATCATCCCGCAAACCCAATCTGATGCTCCTTTCCATTCTGTCCATGTACTTCCTTGATATGTACACTGTTGCCGTTGTTGTCTTTTTTATGTACTTATGACGTTGTTATCCGCTAGCTTTGATTTGATTACAGAGAGAACGGTTCTAGAAACGTATGAAAAGGTGTTTGTTGCGCGATTTCGCGCCGAATATCCGCGGTAAACCACGCCATTCTGTTCGGTCTACGTTGACGCCGAAGCTCTGATAATTATGATTGTATACGTTGTAACGTGACGACGAGCTTTAGCTGATCAGCAAAAAGGACGGGATCGGGAGTGGACCTTGCACGTGGGCTGCATTCAGTGGGCCAACATTTGCCCGGACCGTTCCAGCAAGCACTGCATCACTGCGTCACAAGGGGCCTTGCGCCCCAGCACCACGGTCACGGTGCGCCCTTGACAAATCCGATTTCGCGCAGTGTTCTCCTCCGTGTGGGGTTCCCCTCCCGTCGATCACAGGTAAGTACTCCCCTCGCCGAACAG
>Ga0153978_1000153_pt1 | contig 15970 bp, 20 predicted proteins | sample TSGA062MetaG_FD_104749 | JGI IMG/M metagenome (GOLD analysis project Ga0153978, IMG submission 104749) | Attine ant fungus gardens microbial communities from Georgia, USA - TSGA062 MetaG | ecosystem: Host-associated > Fungi > Mycelium > Unclassified | place: USA: Georgia, Yuchi Wildlife...
ATCATCCTGAGACTTGGTGAGGACGTCACAAGCGATTTCCTGTGCGATATTGGCAAAACGGACGTCTGTCAGGGAAGGCATGGCTCGATGAGATATCATGTGCGATAACTATGATATGACTGGTATTTATATTATCCTGTCCTGCTGACTTGCGGAACTCCGGTCAGTAGGGTGGGTCGTCACCGGATATGACTTAGGGGTCACGAGTGAGCTTCGCGAAGGTCTAGGTTCAGAATAAACAACCGCGCCAACACCGTACAGTGCGTTCATGAACTTAGGATCCATGTCACAGATCGGGATTCCCCATCACCAAGCAGCGCTGGCGGCGGTGACTCCATCCTAGGGGTGGTTTGACGTCAGGTACTCAACTTGGCACTACCGTACTAATCTGCATCGCATAAACTCTAGTATTATTTGAACGCTACAGGTGATCTTGTCCGTCGAGGACGAAAAACCATTTTCTAGGGGTAGGCATCATGTGGAGGCCCTTGTGTTCCTGACATATATGTTGTTCATCCCATCCGAGTTAACTAGCCGTTCTTGAGAGAGAGAAACGCCAGCGTCGATCTTCTCCTGCTTCAGCGTTTTGATGAGTGACAGGAAGTCTTCCACTGCCTCGGGCGACGTTTGGATGTGCACCACAAGGCGAGACTCAGCAACAGTAATAGGCCTTGGTAATGCGGCTGCCCGTTCTGCGATTTCATAGTACTCGAGTCCAATTGTGGAGGGATCATAAAATACCTGTCTCATATCGTTAAACCACTTGAGGATAAACATTGTGAGGAGAAGTGCTTTTACCATGCATGTCTCTGCAGGGCTCAATATGCCGACCTGAAGCTCCTCTAAACCAGCCTGTAGGCGTTTCGCTAGAGCGTGAACCTTGGGAAGGAGGGCAAGATTATGCGTGAGTGCATAAGCAACCGACCCAGCGAGAACACCAGTCTGGCGCATTCCCCCGCCAAAGATTTTCCGGAACCATCGCGCTTTTTGAATGAATGCCTTTGGACCAACGAGACATGTTCCAACAGGGGCACCTGTAACCAATCAGCCTTCACTCGTCCATGCTGTGATAGTGACTGACCAAGACCCTTGCTGAAGCACAGACTGACCGAGTCAAATGGCGCACAAAGTTCATCAATTGTTGTCCGAGTTTCCACAGCGACGTGCCACAGACGTGCACCATCAAGATGCATGAGTATGCCATTCTTGCGTGCAAAGCCAGCAATCTCATTTATATCGGTTTGCGGCATAATTGTGCCATTTAGGGTGTTTTCCAAGCAAATAAGACGTGTCGGTGCGCTGGTACCAGACGTTAAATGTATTCTTGAGATGGAATGCCTCTATACCTGTGTATGTCAGAACCAAACACTACATGAGGTTCAATATCCTTCAGAGTCAGATGGTGTCCTGCGTGGATGTTAGTGTCAGTGCCAGTGTGCGACTACTATTAAAATATACATGCCATTTTTGGGTGTTAAATTAATTTGTAGAGCACCTGAGTGGATCGCCGCACCGCCAGCCTCGTACCTATGCAAGTCAGCCACAAGCTGTGGAAAGAGCAACAACGCAACTTGTTGATATGTCCCCGAACGTCACACACAATTGAATTGGGGGGTTGCTGAAGGTGCGAGCGAATAGCAAGCTGGTTGCCCATTGTCCCACTGCTTACGAAAAGAGCAGCTTCTTTCCCTGTGACCTTAGCAATGTGCTCCTCAAGGGCAATCGTAGACGGTTCGTTGTACACATCATCACCGAGTGAAGTTCGCACGGCATATGCGAACATCTCTTTCGTAGGTACTGGATACATTTTATTTCAGCTCGGGGAACCTGGCACAAGGTTTAAGTGGACAAAAAACCTGTGATAGTATCGGCTGTCGCTTGTTCAGCAGATGAAGATCCAAATTTTACATGATGCGTGCTTACATATAAAACTCCTGGAAACTTCCTCTAGCTGTCTGGCATTGTCCTGCTCTTGGGTAGGAGTGGTGACATCGACTTTGACCTGCTCAATTATGGATGCGAGTATGGGATCCATCTTAGAAAGAGAAAGCTGCGGTATACAGGACGAAAAGCGACGATTATGATTGCAAGAATATCGCTTGAATTTTATAAATATTCGCGTGAGTCTGAATGACTCGAGCTTGGGTGCGACGATCCCCAATTGGCAGAAATTTGATACAGTCCACAACATATGGAACCTACTCACGGACCAGTGCGCTGTCACTGTACGAGTCTTTCCTGGATGCGGGGCACGTCCGTGGTTGTATGTAATCACATTTATCTTAGAGTCCTGACTGATGTCACGGCGGCACTAGTGTAGTACGCCGCCCTGGCCCGAAAAGATAATTTACAGTGTTTGCCCGGCCCTTACATAAGTTGTCTCGAGCAACGTTGCAGCTTGCAGGGTGCACTTGCTTACTAGAAAACCAGCTTTGATCTCTTGCTTTCACAGCCTTCTGTACTAGCTTTCGGTTTCATTCTTTTACAGTTTTTTTTTATCTTAGCTTGATCATGGGCAACGTGGGTTATCTTCTATCCGCAGGAATGGCTGATCCTAGCCCACCGTGACTAACAAGCTTCCAGGGCGCCAAAGCTGCACAAAAGCGTGAACGCAACAATGCAAAAAACGTCGACAAAGGCCCTACAAGTAAACTCAAGGTGAACGAAGCGGCGAAGAACATTATCTGCCAGACTTGCAGACAGACCTTCGTGAGTCGCCACTCATGGTTCTATTGACATCGCTTTAATCAATGCAATCATCTCAGCTGCTAACCACCCGTGCACCAGCGTAAGTCTGCTTTTCATCAAGAAGGATATGTGTGAGGTTTTTTGTATTAATAACGTATATGCATGCAGACTGGAAGAGCACGCCCAGAACAAACACTCGAAAACCATGGCTGAATGTTTCCCTAATGTTCCCAAGTAGGGTCCTTTACCACATCTGATACATGTTTGTTAAATGAGCTGGGTGGATAGTTGGGCGCCAATGCATTATATTGTAGAACAAGCTGGAAACTGTGAAAATAAAGTGAGTCAGGTCAATGAGAAAGCGGAGGTAAGCAACCTACGTGCACCATACTGTCCTATCAACATCACCTATGCGGTCAAACTCATAGTGAGAAGCTCGTTGCGCCCGTTGCTTGAGCACTTGCTCCTGCGTTCTGCATCTTTTCTCCGACCTTCTTGTTAACTTCGAAGAACTTTGCCACACATCTATCAATGCAAACACTCTCGCCCTTGTTGAGGTCTCCCTCGGCATAGCGAGGGTTGATGCACTTGGCATGACATGCACTAGAGTACACGTAAAGTTAGTCTAAACCACAGTAATTGTAAATGATGCCACAGACGCGACAATGCGGTTAAAGACGTCAGAAACCATGTCGATTCTAAAGCGTTGGATTAGCTGTAACAATCTGAATGGACTCTCAGTGAGCCAACGCACTCATTTATTGCCATTTCAACGCGCTCATGGTTGACACCTCCAGCCTGCGACGGAGCTCCACGTCCAAGGAAAGACATTTTAGCAACGTAAAGAATGAGAAAAGCAAAGTGAAATCGAAAGCAAAAGCAAAAGGACGGCGTCACGAAGAGGTGGTAAACTTGTAGTCACGAGAATTCTTGAAAGCAAAAATGACATTGCATCACGTGATCTACGAAGTGAAGAAAAATATGTTGGAGGTAGATGCATGATGCTGGTCGGGACTTCCGCCATGTCAAAGTCCATCGCAGTACACAGATGTAGGTTCGTCGACTATTCCCCGTCACCGATCACTGCTCTTGCGTTTCCCCCGCTACCATTACCATCACTCAAGGGCAAGAAGAAAGGGGAAAGAGATCCAAAAGATAAATTCGGGACACTGGGTGTCGGTCATGCTAATGGCAACATTGACCTGCTTGAATGGACTGGTGAGGAGGGAGAGACTCAGGCCTCTCAAGCATGGCAAGTACGCAAGGTAAGTATTTTTCCTCTTATATAACACCACAATGATTGAACCAACGTATAGACTCTTCCAGGACCATGCCCATCAAAAGTAGATTCACTAGTTTTTACTCTGCGCTATCCAGACATATTCCCCCCCGACGTCGTACCCTCCTGCTCTGATCTCCGTCTCTTTAGTTCAGGTGGTGGGTCTGAATTAGTGGAATGGGATATATCTCGAAGCTGTGTTCGGGTACGCTGCGCTTATTTTTCGGATTGCAGGGAACTTAATGTATGGGACAATAGAGGACAATTAGCTCCCAAGGGGGCGCTATTTGGAGCGTTGCGGCGAATCCCGCTTCGACATTACTTGCCTTGGGTTGTGAAGATGGGGCTGTTCGCTTGCTATGCCTGGTTGCGGACACCCTACAGCATCACAGACGATTTGATCGCATAAAGAGTCGCATACTTAGCATTTCATGGGGGCCGCCAACACCTCGACCTCCGAAACAGGAGATAGCGAAGAAGACTGGTGCCGGAAGTGACAGCGATGAAGACAGCGATGACGACGAAGACGAGTGGATGGACACATGGCTAGTCACGGGAGGCTCAGATAGCAGTTTGCGGAAATGGGATGTTGCTACCGGCAGGCCGACCGACCGTATGGGGACAGACAAGATTAAAGGTGAACGGACACTCGTCTGGACAGTCGGTGTGCTTGCGTGAGTGCGCGTGCAATACACCTAATGATATAGACTAAACAACTCGATATAAGCGACGGGACCATCGTATCTGGGGACTCCCTAGGCATGGTGAAATTCTGGGATTCCATGACCTGCACACAAACATATAGCTTTACGGCACATGGAGCTGACGTTCTTTGCCTTGCAATTGGTCCTGTCAGTTGTCACGTACGATATCTTCTGTGACTATACTCACTAAATTTCAGGAAGGCACCTCCGTATTTAGCTCTGGCGTCGATCAAAAAATCGTGGAATTCTCATATGTCCCTACCGCGCCGGAATCATCATCATCTGCATTAACCACTGCCAGATCGCAATGGATCCAATCCGGCTCACGTCGTGTCCATTCGCATGATGTCCGGTCTCTTGCAGTCTGGCCACCCTACTCTCTGGTACCGCCCTTCCATAAACGAAAACCTTCTGCAAATGCACCATACATTGCGCCGGTACTGGCTTCCGGTGGGCTTGACATGTCTATCGCACTCACTCCTGTGCTGCCAGCCAGCATGACTTCATCCTCCATTGCCCCTCGCGTTGTCAATCCCCTCGCAACAAGAGTCGCAACAACGTTCGAGGATTCGTATTATCGTCGCATCGCGTACACTGTACCGATGTGTGTTTCTCGCGGAGCGCGTCTTGTGGCAAACATGCATGAGACAGGCATCAATATATGGCGAATTCTGGACATTCCAGGCTCTGATTCAGTCTTGGACGGTGTTGATGCATCAACTGACCCTGAATCACGGAGTGCTTGGGAGAAAGTACTCGAGATGGATCTGAACGTGCGCACGAATCTTATCGCCAGTGCATTGTCGGACGATGGGCGTTGGCTTGTTGTATCTGACATGTATGAGGCAAAGCTTTTCGAACTTCGCACCAATGTGAGCACCGTAAAGGAATACATGTAGATGCGATCACTTAACCTTTTTTTATTTTATTTTAGCCCGATGGTAGCCTGATAGCAAGACGAATGAAGACATTCACTTCGATTTTGGAGAGTCGAATCCCAGCGCAGAACTCGAGTCCCATCTCGACCGGCGGATCATCGTTTACATTCACTCCAGACTCCTTGAAACTGATCATGGCCTCCACAATCACGTCGCTTATCCTCGTCATTGACCTTAGTTCAGAAACACCCACCATTCTTCGGACCTTCAATCAACATTGTAAGATAGGGTTGCTATCAAGCGGCAGAGTCGTGCGCGGAGCAAACAAGCTGACCCAAGACGACGACGAACAATCTGTCGATGACAAAGGTCACACTACTATCATGAAAATGGTAGTGAGTCCCGATGGCCAGTGGTTGGCTACGTCCGATGAGCTCTGCCGAATATTTATCTTTAATCTCGATTCCATACAAGTAAGTTTACCCATCGCTAGAATGAGGTACAGAGCTAAACTTGCGTTAGCACCACACCACACTACCATCGCTTCCCCTCCCACCAAGCGTCCTGGTCTTCATCCCCGATGCCCCACAGATCCTCCTCGCTGTTCTTCCCAACAACACAATTCACCTCTTCCACGTGGAACACGGTGAAGTACCACCATGGGGACGAGAATTCAACTCTCGTCTCCCAAAACAGTTTCTCAGCGCTCCAGACCCAGTCATTGGGGTCGCATTTGAACCCCTCCCCCCTCCCTCAGATGATGAAATGGTCGGTATTGCACCTCACACACCCTCTACTAGGCCCAAAGAAGCTATCTTCTGGGGCTCTTCTTGGCTCTGTAAGCTCGAGCTGGATTGGGAGGGCAAGTACACTGGCCAGTCACGGAAACGCCCCAGGCAGACTGGCCCAGTGACAGTAGGAGAGATGGGCAGCGAAAGGAAGTTGAGGATGGTAACACATTATCGTCCCATAATATCTCTCGATTTCTTTGGGCCAGGGGAGCTGGTGCTAGTGGAACGGCCACTGATAGAAGTGTTATCAAAACTGCCCCCTGCGTTCTTCAAACCGAAATATGGGCAGACCTAGTTCTAGTAGTCAGCACTACTGTCTACCACAAAATTTACCCAGCTGGAGTACGATGCTGTGTACGATCAATAGTATTGACACACTGAGAAGTATATCAAGTGACATAACGAGGACAGGTAACGAGTCAGAATATATTAGAAAATGATTTACACGTGTGCTACAAGGAGTCTGTTATATATTAGTGGAGTTTAATACAATCAACCAGGAGAAATTGAACAGGAAGTGCCATCTAATAAATTGTTCATTGCAGTGTTGCATCTCTATCTTGCTTTTCATCCTCTCTGTAAAGTAGGCTTTAGCGAGCGAACATCTATACGAGGCACGGGAGCTACTCACTTGGCGTTCAATATGGACAAGTATAATGTCCAGAAGACACCACAGCCAGATTGAAAAGGTATTCTAAACGGAAGTGGCATATACCGGAAATTTATCATCTAGCGAGAAATTTAGCTCGCATTCGACCCGCAGCAGTCCTTGAACGTACTTGTGCTATAGGCCAAACTTTCCAGTTGGTCAAAAGGGCGGGAGCAAACATGTCAGCATATTTCTCGCGTATCTGCCTGGCACTTCGACGTTCCATGATACCCATACAGCCTACAAATACCACAAGCTGGTGTGCTTATAAGCCCACATTCGGGGTGACAATTAAAAAAGACAGGGCTCTTACCCCAATCGGTGCCCTAGATAGAGATCAACGTGTCAGTCCAAGAATATCGTATCAACCCTCGAAGGCCTCACATAATTAGCTGGTCGGCAGCTACACGTTTTGAAAGAGCTCTAAAACTGATGCGGTGCTGGGTTCTCCATGCTCGAAGAGGGAATTGTCGCTCTAAAAATACATTCCATCTGCCAAGTAGAGGGCCTCGCAAGCAGATGACGATTCAAGGTTTACTCCGATGGTAGAGTGCATGGAACTTACTCAGGCCGCAGCCAAGGCAAAAGAAACGTAGCGTACGGGCCGGATCCCAGCCTGGTCTTGACTGATGATTTTTAACGAGCTAGGGGCAGATGAGCTCCGGTGAATGGTATGCAAGATGAGGTACACCCACAATATTTTGTGAAAGCTGAGCAACGCCATCGCCTAAGGCATTCAATGTTCCGCCGGTGACAGCGAGGGTGCAGTTTGGATGGGTATGGAACGCATGTTGATAAGCACGGACGACAGTGAGGGTGGCCATGAGGAGGGTAAGAGGAATCAGATATTGGAGATGAACAAAAAGGATGAAGGTATTTATGAGACAAGGTCGGGTGTGGTGTTTTCTCCAGACATTTTGCTCAGTCAACGGACTGGCAAGAAGGTCACACTCCAAAGGACTAAGTAATTGGTGACGCTATCTGGGTTCCAAAAATTACCAGAATCTTCCTTTTCTAGCCGTGAAATCAAATCACATGACCGCGACGCGCTTTAGTGTTGCGCTTTCATATACAGTTTGTCATATCTACGAGGTACCATTTCTCTTTGCAGGTACGAATCCCGCCGTCAGAAAAATCAACAAGGCAGAATCCACCGCCTTCAACACCCACTATATTGTAATCTCAACACTATGAAGGTCCTTGACTATGTACCTTGTATACTTCAGGCCCAGGAGCGACAGGGAGTATGTTTCGAGCGAGATGGTGAGACACTCACATCCGAGATGACACAGCCTAGACTGCGAATCGTAGACAGCATGCACACGGACTAATCCTACGCCGCAGTATCCTCATTATTAAAACGGCAATGTCCAATTGGGCGAGACAAATGTACAAATGGGCATTGCGCTTGTAAATAATAGACTACTGAAACTACAAGAGTTTCAGGTCACCAGTTACTTGGTTAATGAGATCTACGGGTGCTACAAAAATTCTTAGTGTGAACCCCACAACGAAGAAATGGTCGTACCAGGGCCAATACCGAGAACAGTGCGTGAACCTGCGGCGATCTGGGTACGACCGCTAATATGATGTTATATGTAAACACATAACTGACGTTTGAACGAGTTACTTACGCGTCCAATATTGATCGAGCGCAAAGATTGAGACTTTTGGCAACCGCTTCAAGTTCAAGGAGCTCGTCCTCAGACGAGCCCCTAAGAGCAATTTTGGCTTGGCTAGATCGCGTTCAAGGTAAGAGGAACAACAATAGTTTTCAAACACATACCCAGTTCTCTCCCAATGTTGTATGAGCTATAGACTGCTCAGTGACAAGGACGGCAAAAATAATCGATTAAAACACACTTCAGGGTTCGTCCTCGATAATGCCTTATAGCATGCTAATGTTGCGTGTCTAAAAGTTGTTATTTCGTCAAATATGATTTCCCCCTCGTTACCTTGCAATCACTCACCCACACCTACAGAACCATATCCTCAAAAGTCGCCCAGCGCGGACGTACATGACACTCACTGAGCAGCAATTTTTCCAGAGGTCATTTTGAGATCCGTTCTCACGACTAAGACCTGTAGAGGTCGAAGACTCGACGTAAGAAGCCAGGTATGATCAGGATGTCAGTCCACACCAGTTTGCAAGGCTGTAGAAAGCCAGCCTTGACAGCGCCGAGATCCCCGTCTGCAAGCGCCTCATCTTCTTCTTCACTATCCACCTCTTGTTCCTTAGGCGGCTCTTTTTCCTTCAATTTGCTTTCTGACGGTGGTATGGGTAAAATGGCAGCATTCTGGCCGCTGAATCGTAATCCAAGGTAGTAGCCCAGTCCCAAGGCAGCACCTGCGACCACGATATGGGAGAATGCTATAATAGAACTGCATATAATCATAATGTCCTAATGTCTTATGAGTACTTGCCTGACGGAGACATGTTGGGCTTCACTGCATAAAACTGAGAGTGGTCGGAGTTTGCCGAGCATAACTTTTCGACATCTTCTGGTCAAATTATTGGACATCATAACGCTCACAGCTTGCAGGCTGATCATATCTCTCATTGCAAAAACTCTTCAACGTCCGATACCCGTTGAATCGTTGAGATGGCAGAGGACGCTGTTGTACCGCCTGCAGTCCCTCAGCCAGATGTATCTGGCCGGGAACCATTTTCGTCACTCGAGCTCTCAGAGCCAACGAACAGAGCCCTCGCAGATATGGGCTTTACTACCATGACTCCTGTCCAAGCGAAAGCTATTCCCCCGCTTCTTGCAGGAAAAGATGTCCTCGGTGCCGCACGCACTGGATCAGGAAAAACGCTTGCATTCCTCATACCAGCAGTTGAGCTCCTGCATCGGATGAAGTTCAAACCTAGAAATGGTGTGTTCTACGTTCAGTCTCTCTTTTGAGGGAGCTGAGCGGCCGTATTTGTTAGGTACTGGAATTATTATCGTTTCCCCCACACGAGAACTGGCGCTGCAAATATTCGGGGTCGCAAAAGATCTTATGGCACATCATTCACAGACCTTCGGTATTGTTATCGGCGGTGCAAATAGGAGGGCGGAGGCGGAGAAGCTGGAGAAAGGCGTTAACTTGATCGTTGCAACCCCTGGTCGACTTCTGGATCACCTCGAAGTGCGCCTTCAAAGTCTTTGTGAAGTATACCAACTGACTTTGCCTTGATAGAACACAAAAGGATTTGTTTTCCGAAATCTTAAAGCCTTGGTAATAGACGAGGCAGATCGGATATTGGAGATTGGTTTCGAGGAGGAAATAAAGAAAATCGTATCTATTCTCCCAAATGGTTCGGATTTTAAGAAAAAAATTGTCACTCTTTTGCAAAGGACTGAATCCCAACTTTATAGAGGGACGACAATCCATGCTCTTTTCTGCCACTCAAACTACCAAGGTCCAAGACCTTGCACGAATATCTCTTCGTCCAGGACCGCTTCATGTCGACGTCGACAAGGAAGAGGCGACAAGTACCGTCTCAACACTTTCACAAGGATATGTTGTTTGTCCCTCCGATCGCCGCTTCCTCCTTCTCTTCACTTTCCTAAAAAAGAACCTCAAGAAGAAAGTCATCGTGTTCTTCTCGAGCTGTAACTCCGTGAAGTATCATGGTGAGCTACTAAATTACATCGATGTGCCTGTGCTCGATTTACATGTACGGTTTAATCCACCTATATCTCCTGCCATAAACTGACACGGAGTACCACAGGGCAAACAAAAACAGCAAAAGCGGACAAACACATTTTTCGAGTTTATCAATGCCGAGTCTGGAATCTTGCTGTGTACGGACGTTGCAGCACGCGGCCTCGATATACCACGAGTAGACTGGATTATCCAATATGACCCCCCAGATGACCCAAGGGACTACATCCACCGCGTGGGTCGGACAGCACGTGCTGGTAAGGTTGGAAAGAGCTTGATGTTCTTGCTAGAGAGCGAGCTCGGCTTCCTGCGATACCTCAAGGAAGCAAAGGTTCCGCTGAATGAATTTACGTTCCCCGCGGACCGAATTGCCAATGTTCAGAGTCAGGTAAGCGCTCATAGTCTCCATGTTATTAATGAATTGAGTGATGAAATGTATTTTGTAGCTGGAGAAGTTGCTACAGAAAAACTATTTCTTGCATCAGTCGGCACGAGATGGCTTCCGGTCGTATCTCCAAGCATATGCATCGTATTCTCTGAAGAAGATATTCGACATCAATGCATTGGACCTTGCGAAGGTGGGAAAGGCGTTTGGGTTCGCTGTTCCCCCTCGCGTGAATGTTAATATTGGTGGGGGGAAATCCACTAATGACAAGAAGCGACGGAGGAGTGAAGTGGATGCGGATGATGAGCAATGGGAGGATATGCCGCTAGGTGGTGGTGCGGAAAGCGACGAGGATTTGGAGGTTGTTGAAGAGTCGCAACGGAACAAGCCCCGGAGAAAAGAGAAAGAAAGGCGAATCGAGACTTTGGGCAAAAAGGCAGTTGATAAGGAGATGTACCGGAAGGGGAAGGAACGGAAGAAGGCAAAGTCGTCAGGGCAGCAGTGGAGCGGGTGAACCTGAGTTGTTCATAGCTGTTATTTATTGAGTTGCATGACCACACATAAGCAACCTATACAGTGTGTCACGCCTGCCCTAAATCGAACATCAGGCCTAAACGTGACATCTCTAGTGTAGTGTCATCAGTTTCGCAGCTCAATTTTCTTCTTAAACAACTTCCTCCATTTACCATTCGACCTCAAGTACAATGGCAACCACGCAAGTGAGTGTTTCCTCCCACCAAAAGTTGAGTTACATCCTGACGATTCGTCGCATTCTGATTCCACTGTCGCATCTGCTTGGAACCTGTCAACGATACAGCACTATCTCTGGGCTGGTGGACACTTTTTACTCCTCCTTTCTGGGTTGCGTTATTTTTTAGCATGGATTATGTTTAAGAGTGTCTCGTCGTGGTGGTACAAGGGTGCGCAGTCTATTGCTCGAAACCTCTGGGGTGGCCTCATATGTTATCCTTACAGCGAGCTTCTTTGGGGCTCTTATGTCCTATTTCATCGTGTGCCAGTGAGTGTTTTTAGCATGCTCACCAACGTGGATATTACGTGCTAACATGGGGTCCGCGTGTCTAGGAAGGCTCTTGGGGTGAGTGGTGACGTAACACATAGCAAGTGCACGCTTCTGAGGCATGGCTATAGACCCCCCAGCCGACCATGGCATATGTCAAACGGGCCCTTGCAGACGAGGTGGGTTATGGGTCTTCTCTCTTTTGATCTTTGAGAATAACTGGGGATGTAGAACGTGCAGTACTTCTTGTTGGCTATCTTCTGGTGGACCTCTAGGCCAGTTACCAGTAAGTTCTATAGTTTAAGCTGGTACAAAGTACTGACAGAACGCAGTCGCCTTGATGCCTTACTTCGTATTTTCCCTTTTCCATGCATTAACCTTCACGCGCACGACTTTGATGCCTCAATTTTTGCCCCCGGGCGCACCTCTCACTGCTGGAGGCCCCCCTCAACCCCACCCCCTGGCGAAGAAACTCCATCTCTGGGTCAAAGGTAGTATTCCACGTTGACATAAGTTGAGTATACAAGTAACACATCATCCAGCTAACTATGACCCTGCGATGCGGATTGTGGCCCTCGCAGAGCTCGTTATCTTCGCGCGTGTCCTCTTCGGTGCTATTTTACTTCGTAACTCGCTCATGATGCCAATTATCTATGGCAACTTCCTCCGTCAACGCTACTACCATTCGGCGTTCACGCGTGATGCTATTGCCATTGCGGACAAACGAATCACGGACTTCTCGAGGCACCCGTCGGTCCCACCAACAGTGGGTCAGGTATGGTTGCGCGTGCGAGACCTGGTGGTTAGGTGGGGGAGTAGCACTGTGGTTGAGCCTGCGGCGAGGAGGGATTAAGGATGTTGATGTATAAACGGTAGGGGTTTTCGGAAGGGACGGTGTAATAGCCTATCTGGATATTTCCCACTTTCCCCGACCTATACCTATACATATGATGGCTCGCTTTATCGTCTTTCTTTGCATTAACGTATGATGATAGATTATTATTGCTCCATGGTTGCGGTTCGCTTGGCTCCAATGACGTTTGATGACGGTTGTGTGCAACGCCCTTGTAGATCATGATAAAAGGGGGCGATGGACGAACATTGTTGACCAACAACCTATGTCGACGATTATTGCTGCATTTACAAACTTCGGGACATCCTTAGCTGCTATCGGACTATCCTTGCTACATTCTGTGCTAGCTGTGTTCCAGGCCATCTTTGCGCTTGTCCAAAACACCATTGAAAATATACTGAAACTCGGGCACAGTATCACTACTCTGGTATTGGAACTATTCCAGGGATTTGTCGGATTCATCATCGGTGAGTCAAGTTCCCTGTGACGTTCTGAGCGCGTACGACTCATCCTTTGCTAGCAAATTTTGTTGTAATTTTGGTGATTGGTGGGGGTTACTACTTGTACACGCACTGGCAGAAGATATCGCGCTGAGTAATATGAGGTCACTGTAATAATATGAGTGCACTGCCACAGTAACCAAACAAGAACAATGTCTGAACGCTTTACTTTCTTTGAGGAGAAGAAGCAGCCCGAGCAACGTCGACTACGACGGCGAGCGACACAACCTACAGGGTCATCGGCAGTTCCAAACATCCTGTAGCTGTTTCTTGATCTACTTCATGTCTCGCATCCCCGTTCCTTCATCCCATTCCATACATCACGATCGTGCTCCTTCCCCAGTCCAACCCCCGAGACAACCGTCCTCTGCATCTATGTCTACTATCTCTGGCAACTCACCGTCCCTCGCTGACACCCGGAGAAAACAGTCCAAGCGCGACGAGGTGAGCATTCTGTTTTTTTTTCGGCTTCCGAACGGACGCTTTCGTTTACGGTACGGTACCATCTGTACACGTGTATACAACTCTTTCAATGAGTTCCTCATCACCCCTTTACCAAGGGCGTGCTCACTCCGCGTCAAACTCTATCTCCCACCGCCGCACCCCAGTCCGTAGTGTCTCAACCGCTAATCCTCCCTCACAGGCTATCCGGAAGAAAATCGAGTCCGAACTTGCCCGGAAACGCACCATCTCAACAACACATCATACTAGTGGCCGTGGAAAACGTACCGCAAAGCCTGTAGTTGCAAAGGGCACCGTTGCTGCCCTCAAGCCCAGCCCAGCACTGACTGTGCCTGACAATATAACTGTCGCAGAGGCCAGTCAGCTATGTGCGGCCAAACGGACAGATTGTGTCCTTGTTGTGGATGACGAGGAAGGACTCAGCGGTATTTTTACCGCCAAGGACCTGGCATACAGAGTATGTGAAATTGTTCCACTCCTCCACGGACAAAACTTACCAATTTGAAGGTCACTGCTGATGGTCTTGACCCCCATACCACTCCAGTCAGCCAGATTATGACCCGGAATCCAATGGTAACCAGGGATACCACCAGCGCGACCGAGGCTCTCCAGCTCATGGTCCAGCGTCATTTCCGGCATTTGGTATGTTATCCACTCCTTAGCATATATGTGATATTAACGCTACAGTTGTTAGCCTGTTTGCAACGAGGAAGGCAATGTCGTTGGCCTCCTTGATATTACCAAAGTCTTCCATGAAGCACTGAACAAGGTCGAGCGTTCCTCGTCCGCATCCGAGAAACTCTACAATGCCCTTGCGGGTGTGCAGTCAGAGCTCGGTCCAGGGATGACTTCGAACCCGCAAACTGCTGCGATGCTTGCCTATGTTGATGCCCTTCGCGAGAAAACCGCATTGCCAGACCTCACCACTATCATGGATTCGCGGACACAACCTGCCATTGTCACCCCTAAAACGACTGTTCGTGAGGTGGCTAAGCAGATGAAGGAGCGTCGTGTCACTGCCGTTTGCGTCATGGAGAATTTGCCAGGTGCTAGTGAAGCGCATCCTAAGATTGCCGGTATCTTCACGAGCAAGGACATTGTCTTGCGTGTCATCGCTGCGGGTCTGGATGCGAATATATGTAGCGTCATCCGTGTCATGACACCTCATCCTGACACTGCTCCTCCTGCTATGAGCGTGCATGATGCCCTCAAGAAGATGCATAGTAGGTATTCTGCCGTTCGACGTTGTTCGTACTGAATGTGCCCCCAGATGGCCACTACCTGAATTTGCCTGTTGTCGAAAGTGATGGACGGTTAGTTGCCATCGTTGATGTCCTGAAGCTTACATATGCCACCCTTGAGCAGGTCAGTGAAATCTGACCATAAATTGGTCCGTCCTAACTCAACTTGTAGATGAACGCTATGAGCACAGAAACTGCCGCTGATTCTGGGGAAGCCGAAGGTGGACCAATGTGGGGCCGTTTCTTCGATTCTATTGGTGGCCACGATGATACCGAGTCCGCCGTGTCTGGCTCTCATGTCCCCACAGAGGGTCAGTCTCTCTCTACGCACAACCTAGCCCGCCTCCAGCAATCTCCGCACTCTGAAGTTCATCCCAATGACTCTGCCTCTGTGATCGATGAGGAGCCTGTGTCTGTACTTGAGGGCTACCCACGAAAGCGCATGCCTGCGATTCCATCCATCACCGGCGCGACTTCTGCCGTGCCGGTGGACGACGGGACGTACGTCTTCAAAGTCCGTACGCCGAGCGGGCGCACACATCGGTTCCAAGCGCGGCATGATAGTGTTGAGACTCTGCGCGAGATCGTGCAGGGTAAGCTTGCGACGGACCCGTTCTTCACCGAGTTCGCAGGTTCTCCTACTGAGCGTCCCGACCCCGAGGACTTCACATTGTCGTACACGGATGCTGACGGGGACACCGTAGTCATCACTAGCGATACGGATATTGCAGACGCAGTGAAGATCGCGCGGTCGGCAGGTTCGGATCGGGTTGTGTTGTTTATTCAGGGTGGGAAGCACTGGATTGACACTGGTTCAGGGACGAGCGAGGCAAAGGCTGCGGAGGTGAATGCGGCTGCTAAGGAGGTGGAG
>Ga0153978_1000154_pt1 | contig 15969 bp, 23 predicted proteins | sample TSGA062MetaG_FD_104749 | JGI IMG/M metagenome (GOLD analysis project Ga0153978, IMG submission 104749) | Attine ant fungus gardens microbial communities from Georgia, USA - TSGA062 MetaG | ecosystem: Host-associated > Fungi > Mycelium > Unclassified | place: USA: Georgia, Yuchi Wildlife...
GATTTAGAGCTGTATGCATCTATTGCCTCAGAATACCCCGATCGGATATTGGCTGTGTTCATCCGAGATGTCCGTGTCACAGGGTTGACGGATCCTACAGGGAGTCTGCTAAGTCCACCGAATACTGGGAATCGAAGGGCTCAAACAAAGAAGATGAGCTTGCCACTGAACGCTGCTCCCAGCCGTCCGCGTGTTTTCCGTGCAATGTCTGGCCCGGAGTTGGTGGCAGGCTCGGGGTCGGATGTGGAGGGGAGATACACCTCCGTACTCACCACGCCTCCACAATCATTTTCCTCATTTAATAGCTCCCCTCCAGCACAAGAGTTTAAACCCAATGCGCGGTTGTCGGTGGATTCCTTGAACTCGGCTGGCTCGACCTCAAGCTCTCTGTCTCGCAACCTTAGACGGATGACTGGTCTGACGGTGGCGTCAATGACGGAGGCAGATAAGAAACGCCTAGACCTGCAGGCCCGTGTAAACAAAGCGAGATTAATGATGAAGCCTCACATTGTTTTGCGGGTGTTTAATCACCCTCAGGAGTGTACAGAGACTGATCGGCTTCTACAGTCACTGGATGACAGGAAGAGACCGCATACATAAGGAGGGCGATGTATTACTTATTTATGTAATTTAATCCCTGGGGAATGTGCGTGCATGTATGGCAATGAAGGTGTGGATGGATATGAATTAGAAACTATGAAGAAGTCACAGACACATGCTTTTCTTTCGTATTTGATAACGACGCCAATTGCCTGTCCAATTCAAGCATATATTCGCTGAGCTCCTGTGGTCAAATGTGAGATGGACCTCAGGTAGTATGTGAGCAATCTTACGGTATTATTAGGGTCGAATTGAAGGCCGAGAGAGATGGCATCTTTGGCTTCTTCTATCTGGCCCAACTCTACGAGTGCCTTGGCTTTTCTGAAATGGCCCTTTGGCCATTGTCTCCGAATGGATATCACGGTCTCGGCGTCGACGAGCGCACCAAGGAAGTCACCAAGCTCGAGAAGGGCTGCTGAGCGGTTGGATATGACAAGTGAGAGCTCTTCTCGTAAGACTCCGGACGTTTCCCATGCTGGTCTTTGGACTGCTATGCTTGCTGCTGTATTATATCTTGCAAGTGCTTCTTTGGTCTTGCGGAGCTTGTACAAGTTCTATTGGTAAAGGTCAGCGGATTACACGAAACAAAGAGAGTAAAAAGACAGACGTTTCCCTCGTCCTTCATGCTTGCCACTGCTTGTGAGAGTTTCTGCTGCACGACGGTTGGAGGGGGTGGACAACGCAAGACGGGGTTTGAGACTAAAATCTTTGAAATGCGATTTAGGGCGATGAAGTCGACATCACACTCTTTGCACTTTTCGAGCTTGTGGGGGTTGCAAAAAGCGAACGCAGCGCTTGGACCTCCGACCACCAGGTCGACGGGCTTAAAATCAGCGTCGATGCGAGCCTGCATGAGCGGGTTTGGCTGAGGCAGCCGCTGCGCTTCCGAGGGGGGATGCGGATGTACATGGCCAGGCGGGCCCGGTTGACCTGCTGGGGCTGGCGGTGCTTTCTGTTGTGACATCAGTTTGGAGGTTGACTTCGACGTCGACGTGGTCTACATATGTGACTAAAGTAGACCGCGAGAACAATTATCCATTTTAGGTATGTCGTTAGTCAGCACACCCCCAAGCCGGAATTTTTTTAATCGAAATTGTCGTTGCTCAGGTTTTCTTCTCCCCACCAACATCGGTCTCACTAGAACACCATCGTACAGAAAAAGAACAGTCAAGTTCATTGTTTCGACTTAATATGACCAATGGAATTGTAAACGGTAACGCAAGTCTAGAGACTCAGTTTGGTGCGTTTAATCTTGTCTTTACCCTTCATCCAACCCTGAAGATGTCCTTTGTTCAGCTTCTCTCGGCATCAATGGAACGAAATCTGCATACGTTCCCCCTCATATGAGAAATGCGCAGCGCGCTACACCACCCCCGCAGGCACCTGCCGGGTATGTTTTGTGTTTCCTTCGAATTCCAGCTCCTCTGCTGATCTAGCGCTTGCACATAGGAACGGCTGGGACGACCCCCGCTCATCTCCCCGCAGTGGCTTTGAACCCCTGCGTTCCGACAGAGTTAGTAGAGGCAGTGCCTTTGGCGGTAGTTCCTTCAACTCGTCCCGAGGCAGCGGTGCAAGTGACTGGGCTGGTCGCCCATCTAGCGCCGGGTGGAACAGAGAACCTCGCGGAGATAGTCAGCAGCGTGACTCTTCCGCCTTTGGTTCCTGGCGCAATGGTGTGCATGTTGTCGGTCCTCGCAATCCACGCATCGAGAAAGAACTTTTCGGAGACCCGGCTGATCCATCGAAGCAACACACTGGGATAAATTTTGAGAAGTATGATGACATCCCTGTCGAGGCTACGGGCGCTGGCGTACCAGAGCCCGTTACGGCTTTCACCAACCCACCACTAGACCCTGTTCTCTTGGAGAACATCGCATTCGCTCGTTACACTACACCAACTCCTGTTCAAAAGTACTCAATTCCTATCGTTGCTGGTAACAGGGATTTAATGGCTTGTGCTCAGGTATGTGTTACCCTTCTTTTCCTTGAGTCATGTGTGTAGATTCTGACGCTATGCTTCAGACTGGCTCAGGCAAGACAGGAGGTTTCCTCTTCCCTATCTTCTCTGCCTCTTTCGCTTCAGGACCTCGTGCTCCACCGCCTGAAACCCCATCAATGGGGTACTCACGCTCACGTAAAGCCTACCCTACTGCGCTTATCCTCGCTCCCACCCGCGAGCTTGTCAGTCAAATCCATGACGAAGCACGTAAATTCGCATACCGCTCATGGGTTCGCCCGGCAGTGGTTTATGGTGGTGCCGACATCAATCAACAGTTGCGTCAGATCGAGCGTGGCTGCGACCTCCTCAGTGCCACCCCCGGACGTCTTGTTGACCTCATTGAGCGTGGTCGTATCAGTTTAGCGAACATACGCTATCTCGTCCTGGATGAGGCTGATCGCATGCTTGACATGGGTTTTGAGCCTCAAATTCGCAGGATTGTCCAAGGCGAGGACATGCCTGGCGTGGAGGATCGTCAGACACTTATGTTCAGTGCAACATTCCCACGTGACATTCAAATGCTCGCACGAGACTTCCTTAAGGACTACATCTTCCTTTCTGTCGGTCGTGTTGGTTCGACCTCCGAGAACATAACTCAGAAGGTCGAGTACGTCGAAGACCATGATAAGCGTTCTGTTTTACTTGATATCCTTGCGTCTGATCCTCCTGGCGGATTGACCCTTGTCTTCGTGGAGACGAAACGCATGGCTGATTCCTTATCTGACTTCCTCATGACAAACCGCCTCCCTGCTACTTCTATCCATGGAGATCGTACCCAGCGTGAGCGTGAGATGGCCCTGCAGACTTTCCGCACTGGACGTACCCCTATTCTCGTTGCTACTGCAGTCGCCGCTCGTGGCCTTGATATTCCTAATGTCACTCATGTGATTAACTACGACCTCCCTTCAGATATTGATGACTACGTCCACCGTATTGGTCGTACTGGTCGTGCCGGAAACACTGGTGTCTCCACTGCATTCTTCAACCGCGGAAACAAGAACATCGTCCGGGATCTTCTCGAGCTTCTTCGTGAGGCTAACCAAGAAATACCTACGTGGTTGGAGAGCGTCGTGCAAGAAAGCACCTTTGGATCAAGTTTCCGTGGTGGCGGTCGCGCACGTGGCGGTAGTGGAGGTGCAGCCCGTGGTCGTGGTGGCAATCGTGACTACAGGCAGTCCGGCTACAGTGGTTCCAGCCACGGCGGAGGTTATGGACGTGGCAACGTGGGCTATGGCAGTACTCCCTCCCCTTCGTTCGGAGGTTATAATGGAGGATATAACAGTAACGGAGGAAATGGTGGTGGATCTGGCTGGTGGTAAACATACTACCACCATTTCACAGCTCCACTTGTTTGCCATCCAATCACGTCCAATTCCTCCCAGCATGTAATTCCTCTCTGATTTTCCTCAATCGCCTCGATTCGCTCTCGTAAAAATAAACCAGGTAACAACAAACTCCACCCTATGCACCCAACATCCATGTCGCTGTGTGTTTCGCTCACTTTCCCCATCTCACGCACGGACTCTTTGCGCTGCTCTTTCAAACTCGTTTGTCTCGTTGCTCTTGCTCATCATGAAGACTATACGGCCTATTCTACATTCGCCGTCTGTGTTTCTATTGTCTCGGCGCGGCATGTCTACTCCTAATTCTCTCCCCTCGCGCCACCACCCATCCCACATTATAGATAGACGTTACGGCGGGCCGTAGACATGAGCAGTATACATCAGTGTCAGTCTTCGTCTCGCGATACCCACTCATTTATTGGCATTGCGACGCGCGGTCGGACATTATTTGATATCCTCCATAGTACGAGACAATATTACTGTTAGAGCATCGCATATCCTGTACCGTAGTCTTTCCCGTCTTATTCTATCATTTCCTAGACGACTTCCAAACTACATGAAGTTTTATTCTGAAAGCCCAGAGGGTGCGAAAAAGGATCGGCTGTCGTCCCAAAGTTTCCGGGGTAGAGTCACCAAAACCCAATCGGTCTCCACGTCAGCACAAAGACCATTCGTCGAGACTCCGTGCGTTATTCAGACCATTCGTGCTTTTCGCCTTTGAGTTTACAGATCACCAGATTTTTCGCTTTCACTTTCTTCCTCAAAATTCCACAGGATGTACCGAGGACCGTCACCCGCATTCGATGCGCCGGAATTCCAGCCTTTGAGGAGGTTAAAACCGTTACCCAAACGTAGACGCACTTCAGACGTGCCCATTCCAGCAGCAGACGACCTCATCCAGCCCATGACCGACATCCTCGACGCAGAATCTCTCGCAGAAGAACTTCAAGTTGTCACTCATCCTGACTCGTTCTCTCTGCAGTCTTACTACTCTTCTGCGTTTAGTGGCATCTGCAACGGAGATACCTTTGATCTGAGCTCGGCCTACAAGCTTGGGAGAATGGGCAGGTCGGAGGACGATCAGAGTGACGGCGACTGTGCCGATCAAGTTCAGCAGCCTGGGAATACGAAGAAGAGGAAGGTCCCGGTGAACATGTCAGGCTCGGCGCAAGGGCGGGAAGCAGAGCCGCAGTTGAGTACAGATGACGAAATTTTGGATAGTCTGGCACAACTGAATGGTCGGGCTAACCATGGCCTTGATCTCCTTGCTGCCCTCCCATCATCAGTGACCCAACCTGTCAGGAAGGGGAAGATCACTCCATCAACACTTGCAGGCATCCAGCATAAAGAACTCCTCAAGCACCGAAAGCGCCAACTCGTTGCTGTCCTGGGGGCTTTATCTCTCGCTGATACTCTTGCGCTCGATCAAGCATTATCAACTCATTTTCCTTTTGCGAGTTCGATGCTCGGTTCCAGCTGCGATCCTCCTAAAGTGCGTCTTTCGCGCCGGCGTCGTCCATGCCTCGCTCGTGCCGCAAGGGCGAGTGCTAGTGCAGCCTCGGTTTCGCCTCAGAAGAAGCTTTCATTTCCAACTACTCAGTTCACATTCACGTTTTCTTGTGCAAGTGAGTCGTGGACTTATTATCTGACCGATGGGGAACCTGATTAGTAAATGGCTTCTAAATCAGCCTCTGATCGCCTCGTTGCAACAAAAGAAGAGGTTCTTGCACTGCGGACTAAATTTGAGTCCGAACTTGCACGTCAAGCGGCTAAAGCAGCCAAAGCAGCTGCTGACGCGAAGCAAGCGGCACTTACGGCTAGCAAAGGGGCTCAGGCGAAGCGGGTAGAGAAAATGCAGCAGCGAGTGCCTAAGGGTGTGGCTCAAGGGGGAAATCAGTTGTCAGAGTTGATTGAATTGCCAACAGCGGGAAAAGGCAAGGGAGGCAAGAAGAAAAAGCGGAATGCGCTTGCTATTGCTTCGAATCCTCATCACCGCAAAAATTACGTTCCCTCCAGGCTTCCTTCGTCTGGACAGGCTAACGCAGTCCAGGCGACTGCCAATGCTCAGAACATGCTTGGACCACTGCCACTTCGCTTCCTTTCGGCACAAATACCACGCCGACGTAAGAAGGCAAACACGGTTACTCCTACCGCGCAGATATTTAATCCTGCGGATGAATGGATTTGCCCACGCTGCGAGTACTCCCTTTTCTATGGAGAGGGTCCAGAATATCGTCATGCGTTGAAGAACCGAAAACAAATTCTTCGTAGAAGGCGACGTGCACAGGAGCGTGCAGCACGCGGATTGAGCGCTTCCAAGACACCCACAAAGGCGCCATCCGATGATGAAGACGATTACGAAAATGATTATGAGCCGACTCCTGCAGAATCTCCGGCCATAGTAAAAAATTCGGAATGGAAGGAGAGCCCAGATATAGGCAAGACTAGGGGGCGGGATTTCATAGGATCTGGATAGTGTATTGACTGATCTAACTTCCGCTCATTCCCTATTTTGCATACACATCTCTAGTTGAGGAAGGCATAGCATTACCTACTGACATATTATCGCAAGCCACATCTTTATCTAATAGACGGACATTGGGAATTTATTTGCACTCCGTAGGCAGTCGCGCGTTCGCAAATACGATCATTTGAGGGAATCTCAATGGAAAACCTGGAGAGAACCACGACTGTGATTTGATAGATTCGGAGACAAGACGGCTTACACGGGGCAGCCTTGTGCAGCGAGGCGTCCTTGTGGAAGTCTTGCTGACTGGTGCAAGCGTCACTCTTAAAGGATGAAGCTGAGAGTATGCTGCAAATACAACTTTTTCTTTCGCCTCCATCTGCTTGTACAACTAAAACGGACGGCTATACTCGCCAATCATCTTCTATTGCCTCCCCTGACGACGGTCAGCATAAAAACAGTTGTGGCGCTTTTCGCGAGGCTGATGATGATCACGTCTTGTTCACGTAAAGCAGATCCCATCACATCTTGACGAACAAGCTTTATACGAACTTCCGGAACGTGTTTTTCTTTGATCATATGTGAGGCTGATTTTCGACTTGTCCACGATTGAGCGGCGGTGCTAGAGCAGTCATGCATCACGGTCATCCTCGATGTGGCGAAAACGCTCCTTACTATACCTATATGACTGCGGCACCGCGAGCATTTCGCTCCCCCGCCGCATCTTCCCCGTTCATTCACTCCACCTTGGACTCTCATTGATTGACTTCTGACGATCTATTTTTCATTTCGGGGGATATAGCCTCGAGGCTCCTACACGCACTCTAATCGCAACAGCATCGGAGGATTTCCTCTTTAGCATCTTCTGCCCAGCTTTAACACATCGCCGATTCCTCCTTTCAACAGCCAGCAGAATGTCTGCAGACAATCATCGTTATATATATCCTAATCCACAGGGAGGATCATCCTCTTACGAGTATCAATCATTTCCTACGCAATCTTATTCATCAACATCACTTACTACCCAGGCGCCTCCCCGCTCGATACGTTCCCCCATTACCCAGTTCCATTCACAGCACCACCAGACAAATTTTACGGCATCATCTTCATACACTCAGCAAGCGTCCTATGCACCCTCTCAGCCATATTCTCTCCCTCAGTCGCAGCCTCAATGGCCGCCCGAAAGTTGGCCCCCTCAATTTAGCACCTTTCAATCCACATCCATCCCAACAGAAGTCACGTATTCCTCCCATACAGCCCGCCCGGAGCCGGTCTCTCAGGCGACCCCTGCTGAGGCACGATCGTATGCTGCTGGTTCATCCAATCTACCACTTGAAAGTCGTCGCACAGAGGAGCGTGGTCACTCTGTACCTGGATCATCTAATGCATCACCCATTCAAAAGAGCAAGAGGCGTGAAAAGGAGTCGCCAGTGATGGCTCCAAGTCCCAATCACAATCCTAGTCTTGATTTTGGAAAGGCAAGCTCAATAGTCGTCCTTCTCCGATCTCGGTATTCTAATCTACATCAGATGGTGGAGTCATATACCATGATAATCGAGGGAACTAAATCCCTGGCATCCGCGGGTTTCCCTTCGAGGCCCCCACCACCTGAAATTATAGAGCGCATGGTGCAGTCCGCGAACTACGGAAGACAAATGTTACAATCGGCAACGGCACAGTCAAACCCTGACACGAGGCCTTCCACTGGTGGCAGCGACAAGGATATTCCGGCTATAAAGCGGCAGGTGAACCATTGTCCTGGAGAGTCTTGCCAAATATTGATGCTTCCTTCTGTTCGCTCAGAAGGCCGAGGAACATACTCAGGAAGGGCAAACTTGTCTTGGTTGCAGTGCAACCTCGACCCCTGAGTGGCGGCGTGGTCCTCTTGGTCAGTCCCTCTCATCTATATATGTCATACTATCGAGTTTATTTTATGGTTTAGGCCCTCGAACCCTGTGCAATGCCTGTGGCCTCGTGTATGCTAAACTTGTACGTCACCCACGGGTACAAACCGGAGAAATTCTTCTTATCATGTTTTTATTTCAGCTGAAAAAGCGGGCACGGGGAGACCGCTCCCGTGGCGGCAATAGCAACGATCCAAGCTCTCATAATATGGAGGAATCAGTTATTGCGTCCAGTGACGACGACGATTCTTACGGGTCGCAAGAGCGTGACCTTGGCGATCATAGACGAAGAGGATGAGGTTGGACCTGTGATTTTTCAAGCTGTAGGGTGTGCTCTATCTCGCTGCTTTCTTCCTGTTTGGATAAACAGCTGGTCTTTTCGATATTTTTATGATAGTTTTACTGAGGTACATACATGGGTTCCCTCAATATACGCCAGGGCCGGTGTGGTTTCACTTCTGCAGTATGATAATTCAAGTCATGATGTCAAAGAATAAAGTTACAAACATACAGACTCCAAATCTCGTTCTTCCGGTGCCTCTCCGCTTCACGGCGTTTAGTTATGTTGATCGGCCGAAGCGATGGACTTCGTTTCGACATTCGTCTCTGAACCACGTTATGTACCTGTGGTGCCTCAAGGGAATATGCGTACTATTAGCCCTAAGGCTTCTTCATAGTAGTATCGCTTGCGAGCTATCTCCTAGCTTATTGCAGGGCTTATCGGACTTCTTTAGTAATGATAACAAGCGCGAGGGGACGAGTTTCCACCATCTTACGGTCACGATAAGTAGCGATATAGCCGCGCTTCGCGAACTTTATAGATGCTGCGCCTTATCGCGCAGAAGTCTGAAAAGTTATATCGAGCACACATCACGCCGCTTGTTTCCTCCCGTAACAAGTAGTAAGGCATTACATACTTACTTTTAATATTTCGTCATTGGATGATCTTGTCCATCTTCGCACAGGCAAAATAGGGGATAGTTGCGTGCCGTTATTGATGTGGGGAACAAAGAAATTCCCGTGTAGAAGTGGCTCGCCTGTAGAAATGAACGAAACGTGGCTATAGCGGTGCAAACCTACCGATATCCTGACGTCATGTCGTGTGGCTGTCTCGCTTGGATACGTGCTGGGTTAAGTTCACCATGTTACGTCTTCTGTAAGTTCCTGTGCGAGATGAACTTCGCGAGCAGCAAGTACGCTGCCAGTCGTGCGTTATGCTGGACCAAATCAATTTCAGGGCTGCACCAAAGGAGTAAAAATCGCAGCATGTTTTAGTGGACAACAAATATGTCAGGGCTGATTTTTTTCCGTCCCTGCGTTTATAGATACGGCCACGTATCCCTGCTCTTGGTGTTCAATGGTGTGACGTACTGACTATAATTATCCACGCGAATCTGATTGATTCGCTGCCGCTACCTTGGAGGTTGGAGTGGGAAGTGTACTGGATGTCAAAAGTTCTATGGTGTGCCGGAACCTCTAGCAGATAAAATAGTAAAGGTAGTCTCCGTTGTCATTGTCAACTAGTACGTGCCATAACGGCCCAGTTGACGGTCGCCGGATCACCGATTACACGACGGAGGCGGACGGACTATGCCGATAACAGCAGAGTTACATTTTAACTCTGGATAATAAAACGGGCGCCATGATCAAATTGGGGGGGGGTCGTCCTAAGACCCCTCGGTACCGTTTTCCCAAACGAATCGTCCGTACCGTCCTCTGGGCCATCTAGCTCCACCATGCCCCACAGTATTCGAACACTGCTATGAAGTTACTGAGTTATTTGGGACGTCATTACGGAATCCCTTGTGAAGTGTTGAGATCGAGGATTTAGCAGACTCCAAAACACCGGGGGCCAACCTGGTGAATAGAAGCAAATTTTTGAAAGAGTGTCCGGACACTCGCATACACCCACTGAGCCAGTAGTTACTTGAGAGCCTCGCGCTGCGCCTGATAAATCATTAGCCTCTTCTCCGACGCCCTTGAATCGCAACTGTAGGCACACCATGTGGAGGCGAGAAGTGGACGGCGACAGAGTGGAACAAAGCGATCGAGGGTTGACAGCAGAGCAAGAGGTGAGGTCCAATCGTGGTTTGCACAGCCGCGTGGACAAGCAAACCGTAATCGACGGGATGGAATCAACAGGTGTCTTCGGTGCAAGATGCTGGAAAGGAAATATTCGCATGGCGTAGTCTGGCCATAAATTGAAGTATTTGGTAAGAGAGTCCGAGACATCGCCTCCGAGTCCTGAAGTAGAATTTTTAGGTGAGTGACTGCATGTTGAAGCAAACCTTGTACGAAATACTCTAACAGGATCGGTAGCAATTACAACATCACTCAAGAATGAATAAGTACGAACTGTTTGGCAGCACACGAGGTAGACTGGTCCAGACGCCAAATCGGATAAAGCCGACAGCTGCGACTGCCCGAAATCAAAACCATTGTAAACACTCTGTAACGTTTCGTAAGTAGTATATAGAAACAGCAATTAGATGGCATTACATGCCAGTGAGGGCAAATGTATGGTTCTGTGGAACAGGCTGGTCAGCTTATGATCGGGTGTGGTGTTTTTGAAACGTTCAGAACAGCAACACAATTCGTTTGCGAAAAAAAAACGAGATGATAGAACCCCGCACTGTGGGACTTGAGTTTAGTCAGAAATATAATATGAACGGGTTCACGAGCGGCCTTCGTGAGGATCAACCTTGATACATTAATGCCAGTGGACTTCCACCCTCGGGATTAAACGCTGCCCTTAAGGAGGCCGAGAAGGGGGCGTGTGTGTGAGCGCGATCAGTCTGGCAAGGGCTGCATCCTACCCCAATCTTAACTTCATTAATACAGCAACGTGCAAACCAGCCTCCGTTGATAGACATCCTAGTGGCTGAATGATCTCCAGAAAATTTCCGTGTCCGAACTTCGAGTCTGCGTATATGCGCTGGCCTAAGTGTGGCGTCGTCCGAAAGAAGGCAAAGTGGTCCACGCTTCAGTATGTTTTAGGAGGTAACCAAATAATGCGATGCACTTTTTGTGACCTGAGGAGTTGCAAACCAATTTACAAGTCGTCAGTCATAGAATCCGCAGTAGTCCCCATACAACTCGCGCACGTAATCTACTGGTGACAATAATTCATCAGAGAATAATGTTCACAACTATACTTCTTCGATTATGTGATCTTCGTCATCAGATCCGTCTTTTTGCTCTTCAGCACTTGCCACTGAGGATCCATCAACTGTTTCTGGACCTTCTTCACCTTTTACAAGCTGGACGAGGCGTTCAATATGCTCAGACACCTGAGGCATATTTAGAGAATTTCAGTTCAATCAGTAAGTGAGAACGAACCTTGTCGACTGTCTCCTCCTGGTGCGCTCCTCTGACGACCTCGTATACACCGTGGGCCCTGAGATAGTCTCTACCCCATCGTGTGGTACATAGAAGAAGCAGTGTTTCAACATGCGTCAAACGCAAGACTGAATCTGCTTCCCGAGTCTTGGTAGGCGGAAGGAACTGAAGAGCAGATGGTAATTTTTCTTGGTCCTGGGAATCACCACAATCAGCAGACTTTGGACTGTCAATCACTGCGCTCGTACTTCTAGGTCAAGTTCCTCTGGGCCTGCTAACGGGAGCAAAAGATAAGGTAGTGCATCGATACCCGGGGCAGACAATGTCGATGGGGGGACTGCAACGATTTCTGTGTCAGGAGATAGTATTGCCTGGTGAGCTTGTGTATGAAAAGCGCAGTTTCTGTTATCAAGACGTTCGACATATTCGGTGCCGAAACGGGAAAAAGATGGCCTACTTTAATGTTGAGGCAACTCCACCACGTCGTATGATGTCTGTATGTTCGGTGAACGCGACAAGTTTGGCCAGAGGGTACTCATTGGTACTATTGGGTTTCAACGGTTCTGTCGGTCTTGGTGTAACGAAAAAGGTGCGACCAGCTGGAGACTAGTCGTTATGGCTTTAGCTCAAGACGAACTGACTGATCAGGAAAATGGAAGCGCTAACAGTACTGATGTTGGCGAAGACACTTGCGAGAAAATGCAACTCCCCTTTCCGCTTTCGAGAAGATCTATCTTGCGATGTGTTTATTGATGCGCCTTCTACGAAGGCATCTATGAGCAGTGGCAGAGCCAAGACATCCTGGTGTTCTCCTGATGGATAGGGCACCGGTGCAGAACAAGTTCCAGAGCGTGACTGCGTTGGAAAAAAGGGAGATGGCGACGATGGCGTGGGAATGATAGATATCTTCAATGCTAAAAGGGATCCACATAGTGAGGACGATGCGCTTAGATTGGAAAGCACCATGGATGCCAGATCTGCAAGTACTGAGTCTGCATTCTAAGAAACGGTAAGGGGTTTGAAGGTTCAATGCGATGAAAAGCATGTACCAAGATATATGACACCAAGAAAGTAAGAAATGCTGGTTCAGACAGAAATGGTACCAGCAAAGGTGAATCGGAAAGATTGACGAGTGCACGAAAAGCATCGTGTGCAATGGCCTGTGACCATTATCGCTTGATCATACTTGAAAATGGTATACATACGAGCTGATCCCTGCATAAAAGCTTGAGATCGCGGATGATATCCGTTTCTTTAGGCTTCTGCAAGCCTCCTCCGAGGCCATGTAAGAAAATGCTTCTATAAGGAGATCCCTCTGGTGTTTGCCCAAGAAGATTGGACAGGGCTATTTGTCGGACCTGAGGATTTCTATCCCTTAAGAAGGGGATAAGCTGTAAACCTATTCAACGTTTGATTCAATTGTCTAGTCCACAGACACACGGACCTCTTTGAGTTGAGCCTCCATTGACTTCTGATGATTACTGTTCTCACGGGTGCTTAACGCCAAGGTTCGTGATTACGTAAACGACATTGAACTGCTTACCAGGTCACAGTGACCAGAGATCGGCAGTGGCATCCAGTGCGCAAGCTGTCTGCATGGCTTGCTACAATGTTACGCGCTCAGCAGAACAACTACTAGAAGCGTACGAAGACGCCGCGCCATCTTTCTCACTTCATCTCCATCCAGACTATTGGACACTCAATAACGGACCCAAGTTCCTGTACAACAACCCTGTCGCGGTGCGTCACTGCAGTTCAGATAGGACATGTGTTAACTTGTCGCAGTCCCTTCTTGATGATGTCCGAGCACACCGCATACCAGTCGACTATCTTGAGCTTTTTCACACCGCCCGCGTGCCATTCTATGATGGTAGGTTGCATCCACCCGAGCAAGGTCTCCACTTCATACTTTGATTAGGTTGCATGCTAGTAGAACTCCTGGACTACCGGCCAAAGAGAGCGAAAGATCCGCCTCTTGAGAAGCCCGAGCGGAGTCGTGTTGCTTTGCACCCGAACGACGAGACGCTCTGGGCCAATCTATGTCTCATGAACCAACGTTCAGGCAATAAATTCACTGATTCAGACGTTCTTGAACTTGAAGCGCAAATATTGGTAAGTTTCGTTTACCTCCGCCTCCACCGTAACTTATCTTCGTGGTAGCTACACACAGCACCTCCCCTATGTCTTGACCCAGACCCACATTTAACCCGTCTTGCAAATCACACTCTCAAAGTTTCTACCCCAAGTATACCCACCTCTTTGAAACGCAAAGCTGCTGCTATTACACCCGAGGAAGACGAGTCCGAAAAGGCTCGTCGGAGTAAGATCATGCAATTCATGAACCCAAGACCAATACGGTCTCATACACCAAGGTGCTTCGTTTTTACAAAAGCAACTTCTTCCTGCTCACCTCCACATAGTTATCGGGTATTGGAAGCAATCCGTCGCGCCAAGGAGGTTCGTGCAGCGATTGGGTTGGAAACCCAACCTTATCTCAAAGCCACGTTGCAGGCACATGCAATTGCTCAGGTTCAAAGTTCCCAAAATCAAGTGCAAGGGCAAATACCTGTTTCTGTGCCAACACCGCAACCACAACCTGTTCTGTCACAGCCTCCTCCTGTCCATCCTGTACCCCCGCCAGCTCCAACACCGGCTCCACAACCAGTTGCTGACCAGAAACCCAAGGCAGCAAAGAAGGTAGCCGATGCAATACAGACCTTCCAAATTGCACCCGACGCGTCACGCGCTTCTGCTACTCCAGCCCCACATCCTACCGTCAACCAACTACAAGGACAGTCGCGGCATGCCACGTCGGTATCACCCCGCGTAGGTGCGCGTTCGCCGCTCCCGCCCACAATGTCGCCTGCCCACAGGTACACACAATCCCCCCGCCCTCCATCATCGCAAGCACCGCACTCCTCACCCCTCGCGGTTGGCTCACAGCTTCCTCAAACACCACATCGTCCCCCCGTTCACTTCATCCAAGTCGCACCCCAAGGTTCGCAACCCAATGCTACTACATCCCAAGTCGGGTATCACCCACACCCGACGCCTCCTCCTGCACAAGCTGGGCAGCAGGCAGGTACAACGCAACAGCCGTCCGCCGGACAGCATATGTTGCAGCAGCACACTCAACCGCAGGTACAAGCGCACGCAAACCACTCCACACAAATATACCAGCTGCAGCGAATTGTTCAGGCTCAATCTCAAGCCCAGGTACAACAGGCTCAAGCACAAGCTCAGGCTCAAGCACAAGCTCAGGCACAACAAGCACATGTTCAAGCACAGGCTCAAGCACAAGCACAAGCAGCACACGTACACGTTCAAGCACAGGCGCAAGGGCAAGCCCACATGCAAACCGGACGTATGACCCCCCAGAATGGACAGCCACGAAGCCCCATGCCGGGACATCTCCCAGCTCGCAACAGTCCCATGCTCCAGAACCAACCCAAACACTCCCCGATGCTCCAAAACCAGGCCAGAAGCTCGCCAATGCCTAACGCCGTGCCACTCTCTCAACACACGCAAACAGCACAATATGCCAGCATGGCGCCGCAGTACAGCTTCACGCCTACGCAATTCCGGGCCGCTGGGCAGGACCAGCAACAGCATGCGATGATGTCGCAGTATTCGATGATGTACCCATACACTATGGGCTACAGTCTACCTGGTGGACGAATGCAGCCAGCATACCCGTGGGGGGCTGGACGGGGGATGCCTAATCAGGTGAATGGGCAAGGAGGGGCGGGAGTGCAGCAGCAGATGCAGATGCAGATGGCTGTTGGGAAGCCTACGCAGGGTGCGGGACGGTAGTATGCTACTTGTATTCTTATTTTGCTTTCTTTATGTACCTTTCTTTGATTTCACGGGGATTATCTTATATTATGCATCAATGGGAAGATCATGATGGACTAGTAGAGGCTGATAGAAATGACGCATGACTCCTTGTATGCACCTGCTAGTACGTCGATTGGAATGGATATGTATTGGCTTTATAGTACCAGGTACCCATCTTTAGATCCATTTGCAGAGTTGAGAAGAGAGATGTTTCAAGAAATTTACAGTTCATGATCGATATCCTAACCACTGGACCTGGCTATAACTTTTTGCAGTACTAGTATGCAGTGAACCATGATGGTCTGATTTCGTTGGTACGTCCTTAGTAAATTAAATAATATTTGAATAAATAATTATAAGATATTAATATGTTACAACAACCGCAGTCTGAGCATCAGTTCTTTCACTGATGGAACTTTCAATGCCAACTTGATGTACTTTCTCCCTGCGTTCCTGTCTACCTACGCCCGACGCCTTTCA
>Ga0153978_1000156_pt1 | contig 15958 bp, 18 predicted proteins | sample TSGA062MetaG_FD_104749 | JGI IMG/M metagenome (GOLD analysis project Ga0153978, IMG submission 104749) | Attine ant fungus gardens microbial communities from Georgia, USA - TSGA062 MetaG | ecosystem: Host-associated > Fungi > Mycelium > Unclassified | place: USA: Georgia, Yuchi Wildlife...
AGCGACCTTCGGAGAGGCGATCATGTGACGCTCCTCCGCAGGGAATTGCTTCTCGACACCACCGTTGAAGAAGAACGTGACGTGGGCGTACTTCTCCGTCTCTGCGATATGTGCCTGCGAGACGCCTTGTTTGGATAGCCATTCTGCTAGGACGTTGGTCATAGCTTGCGGGGGGAAGGCTACCGCGAATGGAAACTCGGCGTTGTAACGGGACATGGTGGTTATGTGCTGCGTCATGTGATTAGTTCATGCAAGTCGGTTTGGCTGAGGTGCGGACTTACCAGGTCTTTCGGGATGTCTATTTCGATGGGTTTATCTGGCAGCCCGATGATGCTGGCAATCTCACGCATCCGATCTGAGCGGTAGTTGAAGAAGAAAAGAGTATCACCATCCTTAATGCGCCCCTCATCTCCATTGACAATAATCGGCTTCAGGAACTCATCTGTTTCATCCTTGCTGTACCTCTCCTCGATCTTTTCGAGGATATCTTTACCTTCCTCACCCTCGCCGCGGACGAGACCATCGACGGCAATCTTGATGCGCTCCCAGCGTTTATCCCGATCCATGGCGTAGTATCTGCCAACGACAGTGGCAAGTGTACCATACTCTATTTCTTTCATGAAGTCCAGTAAATCTTGGGCGTAGCCCTTAGCTGAGCGAGGGGCAGTGTCACGGCCGTCGCCAAAAAAGTGGACATAAGTGTGTGGAACGCCAACTTCCTTTGCAGTCTCCAAGAGTGCCTTGAGATGTCTGATGTGAGAATGCACACCACCATCAGAAACCTACGGGGATAAATTTGAGGGAATGTGGTACGCGCCGACAAGTGTGTACTAACCAGACCAAGGAGATGAAGACGGCCATTTCCATCCTTGGCATGCTTCATGCTGGCAAGGATCGTCTCATTTTTGTGGAACTGACGCTTTGCGATGGATACATCTATCCTGACAATATCTTGCCACACAATGCGGCCTGCGCCGATGTTGAGGTGCCTGTGGGTCTCAATTGAGTAACGCGGCACATTGGAGATGCATGTTGATGTAGTATGCACCCGACTTCAGAGTTACCCATGAGCCCATCGTTCAAACCGACTGCGTTTCCGTGCGCAAGGAGGGTGCGATAAGAGTGCTTCTCGGCGATGGTATCCATGTTGGTGGTATCTGCTGCTTCGATGGCATCACCTTTGAGGCCTTTCTCTGGAGCGATTCCCCATCCGTCATGAACGCTACAGTTCATCATCAGCGAGACGGATTATGATAATCAGGTGCCATTACACTACTCACATCAGACAGACTTTATTCTTGACTTCAGGCATGGTGATGACGAGTAGAAGAGGGGAAGTCCACGGATGCTACCGGTTGCGGTGCGTTAAATGGTGGTCGCGGTGCTTAGAGGACAGGCTATCCCGAAGAAGCTATCGGCAGCCGCGGTCCTGGCGATAAAGCGATCTTTGCGCGAAGGAAAGTTACGGTTAGGGCGAGCAGTGGTCCAATCAATAATCTTATCTTCAGTATTATGTAAGTATATTACGTAATAGATAATTACACTTATTTGTAGGAAAATCACAAAATATGAAGGTTTTCAGAAAATCCTGCTTCTTTAAATTTCCAAGCTCTCAATGCCTGAGCCCTGCCTGCATGGCCTGCGCTGGGACACTCGACGCGGGTCTTGAGTTCTCTATAGTAAGTTACGCAGTTTTCTGTGGGGATTCTTGATTTAGCGTTGTGCCCACAGGCGCAATTGATCATGACCATGCTCTGGTGCTGTGAACGCAGTGTCCACGTCTGGCGGAATTGTACCAGCCAGCACACGATGGCGCGCCACATCAGAACGCGTGATGTCTCCCATCTTGGTCGTATCGTGTAACCACCACTGCATGCCGAGCAAAGCATCCTCGTCTAGGTGAAGTCGTCAATTTAGTTTTCACTGCACAAGTCCACGCATACCTGGCATTGGTTCAAGATGACCCGTTCCATATCCCCCAATGCTCCAAGCTTCCAAGAGAGCCTTTTGCTGTAGCAACAGAATGTTTTCATCCGCCAGCCGTCTAAGCTCACGGGAAGCTCGAATGCAGTATTAGACAAAGAAAAGGCGATGAACGCGCCGGCATACCTCTCTTCAAGATGTCCTGCTTTGATCGGGGATCATCTTTGGACACTTCCTTAAGGGCCTCACGCAGTTGTAAAAAACTTTGCCCCTCTTTCTTCCTGTAGCGCCGTTGGGCAGCGCATTTGTTCAACTTCGCGGATTGCGAATCCTGAGGGATGTTGTCCATGTAAGCAGGAGGACTGGCCCAGTACAGGAGAGGTCTCGTGGAGTGATCGAGTGGGGTTTTGTCTGCGAAGAGGCATGTTTTATATTTTTGCACTCCATCTCTCCACGTTGATTAACCCAGAACCTCGGTCCCCAGGGTAAGTAAAACAACAACTCACTGGTCGTCATGCTAACGAGTTTCGGCCGACATCATGGGTTACTAGCATTAGATGTGCCCTTGAAGCATGACTGACGGCGTTTTTGAACCTTGAATCCTTGATAAACACAATCAGGCATGTAAATATTTCTTCATCCCGTCATCAGCGGATACTATGATATGTCAGATAGGTGCTGTGTTTGGAGTTCAGGGGCAGCCTGGTGTAGATATTGCTAGGGCTCTACAATTTTAATATTCTTGTGAAGGCGGCTTTATCCCTACCGACTAGACCACGCGAAAGTGTCAGCTACGTTTGATCTGGCGGATATTTCCCAACCCCCGACAATGTCTTATCAGCCTGCGCATTGCCATAGGTGTCCAAGTCTACAACAGCGGGAGTACGGCATACCTAGAGCCCGAACAGATGGGATAGTTTGACGCCGAAACTTCCAGGTGTCGAAAGAATTCAGTTGAGCAAGAAGCATTGTCCATAAGAATAAACCCTGATTCCCAGCTGCAGAATGAATGTACGCATGAAGGGGCATACCACAAGTCACTCGATCGTGTCCCGACGATCGGCAGTGCACTAAAGGTGACGTAATGTTTTATATAGTAAGGCGCTGCGGTGCCCCCTAGGTTGACATTTTAATTTTGTCGAACGGCTGTGCACTATTTTTTTGGCTTTGACGTGAGGCTGCATTAACGTTCCTCAGATGCCGCAGTTTGATGCGGAGCACTGAAACCTTGTGGTAAACTAATAACTATGTCTTCTGTACCGGCCGCTAGGATGGATAGTAGTACCCGGTGCCAGGGGTCTGCATGGGGATTCCCGAACCCAGAGTTGTTACCATCGGCACAACGTCCCCAGGCGGTGAAAAAGCCAAATTCAGCCTTGCACAAATGACTGGCGGGTTCACCGGCCCAGGTGATGAGTCAGTAGTAATGATACATGCGTCCTATTACTCGTCTTGCAATGACCTTTTGATTTTTGGGTTTCCAAATATAAGTGCATATATTTGTGGATTCGTGAAACACTATGGCGCCTTGATCAAGCAGAGAAACCTTTCTTGCCGGCAGACCCGGGGCCTGTCCCGCAACCAAATCGACGTTTCGTGATCGTCAACCTAGCCCGGCAGATGCCTGCCTCGCCACCAACCTTTTGACCAATTCAGGTGTTTACCTCTGCAAGTATCCATCTCTTCGACTCTTTTGTGCATAATCGCCAAGGCCACAGCCTGCTTATGTTTACGTTGGCGGCGCTCTTAATGATGATGCGAACTAGTTTATTTCGGTTTCATCTCGTTTCCTGCCCCTAACAACTATATCTATCCGCGAACCCCCCTTGGAAAAATACAGGTGATATCTCTGGTACCTGTAGTGGAGTTCTGGTGTTGGCGCCGAAACATTGCACTCCGGCTTCTGCTTCAAAATAGCCATACGGTATACCCTCTGTCTCATGCCAACCTCCGCAAGATGACTCTCCAACACCCATCATCTGGTCACCAGGGTATGCAAGCTGAGCCAAATATATCTCAAGCAACTGAAGATCTTCATCGGATTCATACGCTGCACGCACTTAGCCAAGATCACGCACAGCTGACGAGTTTCTTACCTTCTGGCTGGGGCATATTAGTCCAGGCGATATTATCGGTGAGCTGCTGTTGCAAGGTGAGTCGTTCTTCTCCTAGACGCCGAAGACAATCGACCGCTTTATCTCGTCAGCTTGCCCTCAATAGGAGAACCTCGAAGAAATATTCACCTCTTTTCAAAGTCTCGCGTCGGGAACGAGGGTTCGCTGGCTCTACTTCCTTCAGGGCAGCCTTCAGATTGTGAAAGGCGTTTTTCTCCCTCCCGCGATACTCCCGCTGCTGTACGGCCTTGTCCTTGCTCTGCGGTTTACGCTGAGAACCATGTAACTGTGTGCTTTGGATATCCATGGGTGTGTTGGGGTCTAACTCTCGAGTGTGTTCGTTCCGCACAAAATAACAAACCATCCTCCTATCTTTATATCCTTCCCTCTGGATCGCCGGCAAGTACGAAGAAGAGCGCAATTAAAAACACTCTGCTCTCCACCATCTCCGTGTGATATCGTACAGCTCTCTATGTAAAACACCGGGATCAGCGATAACACAGAAGCTTAAGTGTTCTTTATGTCTATCCGTATTTATGGGCGCAGATTAAGCGCTTGTAGTGCATCACTTCCATGCTTTCTGTCGCCATCTTGTCATTTCCGCTTCCGGAGTAATTCGTCACAGTGCTCGGCAGCCTGGGTGCCCACATTTATACTATTCGAGTGCACTTTGTTGGTTGCCGGAGCCCCCTTGGCTCGTTTTGGCGAACCGCACTGCCTCGGGCTTGCAAGCTAACTTGCTACACTGCTTTATGTAAGCGCCGCAAGTGATATTTTTTGCCACGAATGATCCATGAGGTACAAGTATTGCCTCCTATGATGTCGGACGTCAATGTCCTTGACTCAATTTCATAAAGATGAAGCTAGAATACACGAATTGTAGTGGGTGGATATTACAGATCAGTATTGAGTGGCATCTTCCATCTCGACATTTACCCACTATCAGCTGCGCCAAGATCCGATGGCGGTACCTACATTCGAATCTGGCGTACACGCTGCTCGATAATGGCGTTTAGAGTGTCCTTGATGAGTCAATGAGTCAATCATAAAATCTCAAACGTGCGAATACGCGAGCGTCTCACTATTCGCTGGTTTCCCACCAGATCTGAAAATTCTACCGTGCGGTGTTTGGGAGACATATCGAGAATATCTCGTAACGACTTCTCATACAGCATCACGAATGCTGCGAAAGGGTTCATGCCCTCCATAGTTGCAAGATCAGCTTCGTCCTATAAGGGAGGGGAGGCGCAATCGTACAGGATAACAGACCAAAAGAAGCACTATGCGTGGACATACCTCGTGCTCATCAGTCTGTAACCAACCCCGGTCGCCCCAAAGTGCATGACGACTTTCCATGAGGCCCCTTTCCTCAGCCAAGTCACCGAAAACCCTCACAAATTGGGCTGCCTCGCCCACGTTGTTGGCAAACGCCCAATGAATTTTACACCCTGCATTCTTTGACCCAAAGCCATCGGCGATGTTCAACAGCCGACGGAGCTTCTTAACGGCTTTTAGCGTGGGCGGCGAAAACGCATTGGGTGTTAGTTTGACGCTGTGAGTACTATTCCTGTCTCCGCCGTCTGCTGTCAATGCCTCCCCGCTTGGAAATGCCTCAAGAATAATCAATATGTGTGTGTACCGCCAGGATGCCCGTAAGACGTGATTGCTGAGCCCTTCAACCTGGGAAGGAAGCGCTAAGAGAGGTGCAAAAAGCACCGCTGTATCTGGATCCACTATAATGTCCACTCCATCCAACGTGTACCTTTCTACAAGATGAACCCGGCACTCGGGAGTCCGTAGGGCTCGGAGAAGAGCGCGCTTCTGGATGACAGACATATTTGCGAGATACCAGTGGCTCGCGGCCCGTGGGTCCCAGGAATCGGGAAGGCGGATGGTGTGGGCATCTAGGAATTCTGGGGGCACATTACGTGGAGGCGATGCGCTGATAGCCTGCGGGATGATGGCCGTTGGAATTGCAATTGGGAAATCATGCATCACAGGCTTGTTGCGCAATGTCAAGTGGTCATCTAAGAACTCTCGCGTTGCGATGGCGGTAACTGTAGAATCCTCCAGACGTCTGCGTTTGCATGCTGGGGTCGCGGTACTAGGATCTGCCTTAGGTACAAAGTACTGCAGGAATGAGCACACGTTTTCCGGGTTATCTTTGTCTCTAACGTCTTGAACTTCGCCTGAGGCAGCATTGTACTTGTCATCGTAATCCGGTTGGAGCGTACGGGTTCGTTCCTCATCGTTGTCCAGGGGGTATACACCCGGCCCAATCGGATCTATTGATAACCGCTCGGTTTGGGAGCCGAATGACAATGGGAAAAAACCGATTGGGTCCTGATCATATGCTGAAAGTGCAGAGAGCGGAGATGGACTTGTGCTCTGCTGATGCTGGATCGATGAAGAAAGAGGTGAAAAAGGCCCCTGATCTTGATACTCAGCTACCTCCTGCTGTTGATCCTGAAGCTGGTTACGCGTAAAATGGAACTTCCTTTGTTTATCCTCATCAGAATGGCAGATGTCCTGGATAGTATCCGAGTACCCGGCGCCACCAGGAAATTGACCGCGGTAACATCTTCCGATGTCAGGGAGGATCGGCAGGATCGGTGATGCAACACTAGAATCATCGAACACAACATCTCGACTCTTGAACGTAGTACAAGAGACGCTATCATCGGAGTGGTCAACGATTTCGGGAACACTATCCAGAATGCCAGAACAATGGAAGACCGAACTAGATGGAGAAGCTCCATCTTGTTGTTCCTGAAGGTCATCGACGTTTTCACCGCGAGCTTCTTGCAGATCCTCGATTTCGGAAAGGCCTGCGAGAAGCCTTCGTTCCCTATTTGTCAACACCAGTTCGAAAGGCTGATCTTCCACGAAGGGCTTAACGAGGGGAGCAGGTGAGAGGCCGATGTTACCTATGCCACGTATGCCATCGAAGTTCTTAGATCCTGCTATATCGGTCGAAGGATAAGAAATTATCTCGAGTAGTCCGTCAATCTTCGTTTCGTCTGTTCTATTGGCATACCCCAACTTCTCGATTTCTTCCAGAGCGAATCCTTCAACCAAAGCAACACTTTCGTCGGTTGGGATCGGAGGCGTAAACTTGAAGGGTCTAAAGTGTGCAAATAGATGAGAGCAATTACACGACAATGACCACGCGAAGATCACTTTAACTGGACCGTATATTTGAAGTGTTCAAGAATACAACACGTACCTCCAAGATAATTCGAGATTAAGCGGCTTGATGCCCTTGACGGATTGTAGCGTAATATGCTGCGGAAGACTTGCATTCGCGGAAACGTTCCCTTTGATGCTACAAATGAGAGCTCCCATGTTCGTAGGCTGAAAAGATACGCTCGAGTGCACAGTAGGTTGGGGAAGGTGTGGCACTGTCGGTGAAGCCGACGTGAGAATTCCACCGATCTGAGGAAACAAACTCGGGGAGGAGAAAGGGGTGCAAGCACAGACACTCAAAGCCAACCAGAAAAAAGAGAGAACTCACCACTCATCAACTCAATATCCTTCTCATCCAGCCTCTCCTCCAACACACACGCTTCTATAGTCTTGTCTTGCACTTCACGAAACACCTGCCTGAGCGCTATATCGAAGCCCTCTTCTGTATTTACCTCAAAATCTTCTGAGTCTGGATCACGCTCTAACTTCACCATTCTCTCTCTTCGCGCGCCAGTTGAAAGGGGAGAAGTAGCACAAACGGAAGGTGGCTGTCCAAGCATAGAATCGTCTGCATCAAAGCCCCTCCCATCTACTACATGTGTGGAAAAGAGGAGCGGAAGTATGTGGTCTTGTTTTGCGGGAGTTGTACAGTTGACGCTCATTGTTTTCCCAGAAGCCACGGGTTTCAGATGTTCCATAAGCGACTTAAAGCTGAAGAGCGGATGAGTACATGCATAAATAAAAATTGTGACTCGCACCTATTGGGTCCTCGTAGTCCAGATGTAGACGGAAGCGCACGTCCGGGTTTGTGCATACGGGGGATCTCCACATCATCTACTGGCCCATCATGAAAAGTTAAAAAGCGAGCCAAAAAATATCATGCAAAGCGAACTCAACGGGAAGGGTATCGAATGGGTGAATATATGCGCACCTATTTTAACGCTGAACAGACTTGTAGCAGGCGTGCCAGGCAGATCGTCCCATAACTCGTCGATGTCTGTCTCTTGCGAGGAAACGGGCGATGCGGAAGGCGGAGAAGATATGGGGAGTGTCGCTACGCATTCACAAATTACTTCTACACCGTATGTTTAAAGGGAGTGATATACGTACCCCATCCATCAACAACCATCATGTTCACGTTGTCGATATCATCCTCTAGCTCTTCCGGTACGGGAGCGAGAACATCTTCTAGGTTGTTTATGATGTCCTTTGCATTACCCAGACGGGCTCTAAACGACGCCGAGTTCGCTTTACATCGAGAGAAGAGCGGTGGAGATAATGGACGTGACATCTGACGTGGCAGGGAATTAGCGCATAGGAAAGAGGTGACGTGCACGTTGGTCCGGGTCGATTGCCCAGATAGATTTGTCAAGTTGAATCGCGAAAGGATGTAACTTCGAAGAGCAGTATCCATGGCGGGACGAATATTTCTGCTCTATTTGTGTTAGTGACAATCTGAAGGAATAAATGGGATGGTATCGCGCACAAAACCTCTTCGAGTGTAGGAACCTCAGACTCCTCGACCTGTTCGACAGTCACGGGCTTAGCACCAATGTACTCCAAAAGGCTAGGCTGGGTGCGAGGGAGGGATGCGCGGAAAGTATTGGACCCTGGTTTAGGAACCTGACGACGTGCACGGTTAGTAAGGATGGGGGTCATAGGTTTGTAAATCTCGATGAGGCGCGAATCTACTGCATATTGATGATCTCAAGTGGTATCAAGGATGAAAAAGAGCGAAACGAACACGTATCGTTCTCCTGCCAGTAGTATGCGTCAGTGCGTAGTTTTTCACCCTCCCCCACGATAACGTTAAGTGTTGTCTTGAGCTTGTGTACGGTATTTGCGTCCGTGGCCCAGCGCTCTTCGAATGTAGGAGCTAGGGAGTCTAGGGACTTGACGAAGGTATCGAGAGGATCTGGAGGTAGCACGAGGGCCTGCGAGTCGGCTAGTGGGATAAAGTCGAGGGATGCTGTGAAGATCTTCTCGTCCTAAGACTTATAACCACAGACACTTGCACTATGGAAGTGAACTGACCTGCTCAAGTTTAGACTCGGTATATAGGACATGGTCCTTGGTGATATATTTCCTAGCGTATGGAAGGAAGGTCTGGCGTATGTGGTTACGGACTGTGAGCTCGAATTCGGGTGATATTGCAGATGGATCCATGCAAGTTAGTAAGTAGGAAGTGCGGTATTGAATTAGGTATGTAAATCATCGAACAAATGATTCACGACACGGCCTGAGGTGCATACCAAACACCACTGGTGACCCACCATCAACACCCATGAACTAGAGAGATAATACTCTCGAATGAGATCTCTTCCGAAGTCGGTACTCAGTCACTGTCTGGCAGAGCAGCTCTCATTCAAACAAAAATCCCTCATAGTAAGTTATGGCCTTTACGTTCCTGTACGACTCAGAGGTATCAATATGGTCCATCATGATACGACTGACGCCATCCGTAGCACTTCACTCGCTATTACTGACCAGCCCGAGTGTTATGCAGCTATAGCTAAATTTGTGGTCGGGATATATATGGTTTGGATCGTCATATCTGTCTTAGCGACATATTTAGTGACGGTGGCAGCCGGGCATTTGTCGCATCATTTTGGTTGGATCCAACCGCAGCAATATATTGACAAATCATTCAACCTGACAAGGTAGGTCGCAATGGGTTTAGATACAATATCAGTGTGTAATTTTTCTTGTCCTGTCGGATCAGGATTCAGGACATTGGAACTTCACTCATCGAGGGCGTCGAACTCGACTACTAGATTCTGGCCCAGCCTGAGAGTCCATAAGGAAGGCTTGTCAAAACACTACTGTCGAGTTCCAATTTGTGAGTCAATGCATCATTGCTCCGTCGCTCATGCCCTTTTCGTACATGAAAGACTCTTCCAACTTGAATTATCCAGGAACTTATTTGGAACAGGCAGCTTACCGGTATGCCATCAACACCCACCTGTTGTTTACTATGAATACCAATGAGTGAACCGTGGATGAGTTGAAGATTATTGGGTGCGTTCTTTTCATACTAATATTTTCACGGTATACTTAGCCTCCAACTGCTTACACACCATGATTCACTAAAAGCTACAACGATGAGATGTTCACCATAGTAAAATAGAACATTGCGGGTTATGTATGGATTTGTCATCACAACAGATGATCTACAATCTAGACCACAGTCGGAATGTGTTCGGTGCCTCGGCTCGCCGCCCATGTCTCTGGTCCCTGTTATTGTTCTGAGTTCCGCTGTAGCACACTGGAGGATCCTCCTACCTTTCTGTTATTGATTCTTTGATTCCGGACTCGTCTCGCAAGCCACTCCGCAGCTGTGGCGCCAGTCTCAAAGTTTCGTCCAGGTTGCTTCTTCACAGCCTCGGCAATAGTAGGACTGGATTCGACAAGAGCCCGAAGGACTACCGAGCTAGTCGGACGTGTAAAGAAAACCAGGGACCACCGCTCGTGTTCAACCTGTGTACCGGGAGGTGGACTGTCCATGACGGTGATTCAATAAAGTCAGCATCAATACTAGTAAGTCTGCACATCCAAGCCCACGGGCACGCACACAACTCGATGAAGGTTGGACTGCAGAATGCCTCCGCTGAAAATAGACAGCGCATCTGCAATGTTGCAGATTGCATAACCAGGAATGGGCTAATGTGTATTACGTATCTGCCCGCACCAGGTAAGAGACTCGTACGCACGCGAACGTAGGACCACTCGTCATGTCCGGGAGGCAGCACTTGGAGCCCACCAAGGCGATTGTGCAAGAAGCTCTGGTAACAGGGACGTGTTCGTCAATACAATGTCTGCGCCGGTTGCAATATCTCGAGTAGATGACGCACAAGAGTGCCGAAATCAGTGTGGGAGGCTAGCGCAAGCTTTTCAGTCGCCGCCTTTTCCTGCGGGGGAAGGCTGCGAATGCATCGAGCCTCACAACCACTGAGATCCTCCATTGCATGTAGACTCTCTAGAGTCCCCTCTGGTAGCCCAAGTTTATCATTGAAAATTTTCAATATGACAAATGTCACATCAAGAGCCTTGCGGACAAATGGTGCGATCGTGTTCTCCATGCGAGCATTTACGGTCGACGGGTAGGTGATATGAACAACTCGCGGATAGGCCAGTGCATCATCCTTAGAAACATTGATAAACTCGACAGTGTCCACGAATTTGCCTGGATGAATTGATATCAGTCTATCGCTGGCGCATCATGTCATGTAGGTATGTACCAGTTGCATCGGTCGCCTGCGCTCCTGCTTTCTTGTAACTGATAAAACGACGTAAGTGACGTGGAAAGCGCTAGTGTTCTAAATCAATACGGACCCAAAAGATTGACCATTGTCTCCTTGCTCGAACTTCATACGTTCTTCGAGGGACAGGGACAGGGTCTCAGCTCCCATATCAAACATGTCATCCACTTCCCGATCCGCACCGTGGTTCTTTAAACTATGAGAGGATTAGGTATAACTTGTGTTCGGCAAGACACAATCCAATATGACATACTACCAGAACCCAATAGTGGTCGCAGCCTTCCACAATTGGTTTATTTCCTCTGTGTCTCCTGCCCTGATAAGATTGTAATCAATGATCAAGAGGGGATGTGTTCGAACATCGTCCGGAAAAGGAGGAAGGGTAGTTCCGGGCATATTGATCTAACCAAGAAGCTTCTGGTATTTCAGGGTGACAATATGTCAAGGCGAGTAAAGCCGCAACTTCGCAGGTGGGGGAACGACTAGAGAATACTTCAAAGAGCGATAAGAGCACTGGAAATGCGACCTTTATATAGTACCTCGAGAACACCTGACCACAAGACCCAGAAGGCGTCACATATATGTTGAACACCTTAACACGCAGATAGGATGGTTGAGATATCCACTGCGTTTCGTGCAATTGACCAGAATGCTAACACCCAGATGAGAATACCCTGAAGGACCATCCAACTTTGAAGGTGTGATGATTTATATTCACACAACGAGGTGAACGCTAGCGACAACGTGACTAAAGGCCGATCAGACTCATGTGGGACCGGCATCAGCCAGGTCGCCTTCAAGGGCGCGCGCCATCACGGAACATTTGTGACTCACTGACTCAGGATGGACTCACCCGACACTGCAAGATTACGAACAGTACTAGTGAGGCTGATTCCGGTGTGTTAAGAACAACCGGCCGCTGCCGCTGAGCCGATAAGAATTCATGTAGAAAATGAAACGAAAGCAGAGCGAAATGGATCAGAGTTTTAACGGGAGCGGCCACGGACTGAGGAAGATGAGCGTTGGACGCCGGGATTTTCCAAGTGGAATTTTAGAAGCATACTAGTAATACGACATGCCTATGACATAAAGTGCCTCGAAAATTGATCTCCGCCGCGGTGCCATAACCCCCGCTCGATGCTCGGGAGACCCGTTGAAATTGCACGCGCACACTTCGTAGAAACTAAGAGTTCAAAGATAGAAATCGATAGACCTAGAAGACATGGCCAAGGCCTTGCAGCCATTAGTCCATACATTAATACTAGTAGTTTTTTTTTTTTAAAAAATATAAGTTTATTGTGCTTCAGGGTCGGAGACTCTATGTTAGACAGCCCTATACATGTATCGGAGGGGGCGACTCCCCGACACTACGGTATCGTAACTACAAGTGGGATATGATCTACGCGTACTCCATCGATGCGGTCGGGCCAACGCCGACCTCGATATTGTACAGAAGGGGTGCCTATGGAACAAGATAGGTGAATTTTGCATCTCGATTGCTCCTAGGTGGCTTCGTCCTGCGAGCGCCTTTCCTTCTGGGTTTGGAGTGGTATTAGGGTAGCGGGCGGGCGCTTGACGCGCCGGTGCTGGATGCGGTATTGTTTTACAATATAATGATCTGTTGTGTAGTATGTCAATGTGCGTGAATGTATGTTCATTAGTCTGTCATTATCTCACCAAATATGGGTTTGAGTCTCCCTTACAGGTACTGTTAATGTATCGCGTTAGCCTAGTGCTTGGTCGCGTTTTCAGTGAGGATGTATTCAATCGAGCTGGCTTTCCGAAAGTATTTCACCTTGCTTATATAATATTCCTCGCAACAATGAATCACATCCAGGCTGGCAGGCTGATTGTGGCTGAAGAGCATCAATGATTGAATGATTAATTGGGCGATGGGCGGCGCAACTTGACGCCGTATGCTGGCACTTCAGCTTGAGCTTGAGCTGACTCTTTTCATCTGATACAATACGGATTATCCCGATTGTTAGTAGTAATAGTCGAACGCGTCGGAACCGATGAGAAGAGGATAGGATAATGATTTCAAGTGATTTCCTGTCAAAACGATTTCGCACAACTTGAAGTTTAACAAAAGAAAAAGGTCCATACGTATCGCAGTGATCGAACTCTTTGAAACTCAAATTAATCTCTCCACAAGCGCATTTTTACTATTTAGGTTCGTGAAAGAATGCTGAAAAGTGGGGGCGGGTGATATCACTGGTTCAACACCATAAAGGTTGCGCATTCTGATCTGAATGCGGGCTTAGCCAAAAGCTGGATGCGGCCGCAGAAAAAATTGGGTACCACTCTGCGCTATACGCACTGTTATATTCCATCGCAATTCTTCCATTCGATGGGATTTCTAGCTTACTCACTAGATGCCTTTTCGACAATGGAGAGTCCAAATGCCAGTGCAAGCGGTGACAGCTTATGTAATTTGAATGGAATCACGAAAGTGTTGCAATTGATTGCACAATAAAAATCGATCAAACCACCATATGTTGCCCTCGCGCGATCACTCAATCAGATAATTCGAACTATTGGGGACCGTGGAGCGCCAGATATTAATCTGATTTGAGGCACGCAGCTGGTACTAGACGCTCGGATGCGGCAATTGTTTTGAGATAAGTCGGCGACTCTGGGCGTAGATCGTTAGACGAAGCAAGATTTACGCAATGTGTAGCCTTGTTTGCCAACTGCAAACCTGGAAAGAGTCCGACAGACCTGGAAGAACTTGAACTTACCTATTCCATGACATAACATAGACATTGCAAGCCGAGGATGGCGAGAAGACGAGATATTTTGTTGTGTATGAGTAGAGTACGACGTTGTACTGGTTCTTCCTAAGCCGAACAACCGGGCTCAGCCGCTGTCAAGCAGTAATCATTGACCCAGTGCACCCGCAAAACCAGTTGTCGGTGAGCACTTCAAATTTGGTGATTGGCAAACTTTAAAACTTGACCAACTGCGGCGGGCATAAGCGGAGGAGCTACCCTGCCAAGTGGCTGTGAGTTCTTCGGACTAGAACCGTCGAAAGATCTATTGAGATCTCTCCGGATCGGCTCAAAGCATTAATCAATGATAACGTACACACTTAAAGGTCTGGTTACCTCGAACCTTTCTGACGTGGTTTGTTTTTCATTTTCCACTTCCTGTCTTTACGCTCCTTCCTCCCCCAACTGCAGACAAAATGACTAGCGATGTGGCTACCGTTGCGACGGTATACGGCTCAATCTTTCTCGGCACTTGCATTGGCTGCAGGTAATAATCCTGAAGCTTCTTGCATTTTAGCATGTCTCACCTTGTATCAAGCCTCACTGGCATCGTGTTCGTGCAAAGCGTCATGTATTTCAGGTCTTACCCTTCGGATAGCGCCTCTACTAAAATTTTGGTGCGTTCCATGTCTTTCTAAACTTGTTTGTTTCTCACCCATATTCCAGGTCCTCGTCGTCTGGTTCGTACATGCGTGTGACATGATTTTCGCACTGTCTTAGTTTAGTATAGGGCATTAGACTTGATGCATACAATTCTCATTATCAACGCCGTATGGGAATCTGTCATTGTGAATTTCGACAAGCCAGAATTGATGGATCTCATTCCTAAGTGAGTCACTGCTATTATTTTTGCTACGCCGTATGAATTCCTCACCGTGCTTTAGAGCCTTGGGTGTTCGTAGCCACCGTTTTGTCAGTTGACTTAGCTGAAGCCTGCTTCATACAGCTCTCTGTAGCCATAACTGCCGCGGTCACCTTCCTCGTTCACTGGTTCGTCTCTTGTCACCATGTATTTATCAGGACTCATTTTTTCGGCAGTTTCTTCGCCAACAGAGTCCGTAAACGTCAGTAGTTCAAACCAATTTCCACGTATCCTGCTAAAGCCCCCTTAGTAACAAAGAAGTGGTACATCGCCGCCCCCCTTGTACGTAATTCACCCGTTGGTTATGTTTTTTTCTATAATGTTTTATCATCGACAGGTGTTCTTGGCATTTTTGCGTCTCGGTGAGTTACATCGCTTATGTCATTTACCTGTACTCATCTTGAAACCCTAGTTGCCGCATGTGGTACGCTGTATAATCGCTCAGTTATTTTCCTTTACTTAATTTTGGCTTCCCCCAAGTTTCAACGACGGAAATGTAAGAGGTTCGCAGATATTTCATTTGCTTCTCCCTGATACCTATCATGGTAGCATACGACTCCGTCACTACTCCTTGTTCATCAAGCCGTTCCCATCTGTAAGTTTGAAATATCAAAGACACTAGTCAGGGGCTCACTGCAATGTAGTGGGTATTCACTCTCGGAGTCACTCTCTCTGCCTCTGTGGAATTTATTATAACCATAGTCATGGTTATTTTCCTTGGACGGAGTCGCACAGGTTTTGCAACGTATGACTTTTGTAACCCCTTACTCATTCGGTCTAATCTCTCGTTAGCATGAACCACATTATCAATTCCTTAATTTTGTACACGCTTGAGACTGGGAG
>Ga0153978_1000157_pt1 | contig 15957 bp, 19 predicted proteins | sample TSGA062MetaG_FD_104749 | JGI IMG/M metagenome (GOLD analysis project Ga0153978, IMG submission 104749) | Attine ant fungus gardens microbial communities from Georgia, USA - TSGA062 MetaG | ecosystem: Host-associated > Fungi > Mycelium > Unclassified | place: USA: Georgia, Yuchi Wildlife...
ATCAGTACCTATCGACCCTGAGTTAGACGTCGGAACAAAAGATATTACGGACGAATATCTTTCTGACTGGGCCGAAGATAATTTACCATCAAGCCACACATCCACCATTCTACATCTGGAATCAAGTAATAATGACTCGGATGGTTAGGAATTTGGGTCTGATCGGTCCATGTCACAGACGCGGTCAATAGGCTCCGCAAAGCATCATAATATAATGGAATAATGGAAGATATCCATACCATAAATTTATATTGTATCTATCGTCGCCGCTGTAGAATAGTATGTTGACCCTTTAAATTTAACTTAATGTCTCGAACGATCATAATAAACAATCTCAAAATTTTCGTATCCGTTTATGCCTGTAAACATAAGTATTGAGAGTGAACTCTACAAGACATATTGATACAATTTCTAAGGAGCCTACCTTAAGTGTTGCAGTGTTATGAACGAACCCCACCAGTCGAACCAGTCCGCCATTCCTGCTGGGGCCTCTACTTTGGCAGCCTGTGATCTCTCGAGTCTCGACCTCTCTGATAATAATGGTGTTGGGGGTTCATTCCTACTGGACTAGCTTTCACCCTCCTGACAGAGTACCATATGTTGGATTCCGCCCCTAAGTGCCCCTATCCTGACCCATTCCGCACCATGCATGCCCAGACAGTTTCCACCTTGAGCGCCCAAAGAGTGCCCCAGACCGCTAATACAATATTGGAGTCCACTCTACTCCGCCCGCTTCCACTTCCGACCGCTTTCAAAGCGCTTAAACACATCTTAGATTAGATAAGCTTAACGGTTATTCCATATAGCCGAACAAGCAGCATCATGATGGTTGGCCTGTTACACCCGCGACGCGCGTTTGCCAAGGAAATCGAAGTCGAGATGATACCCTGCAACTTGCTTGCTCTCTAGTGTATCACATCCCGAGACTCAAGGTGAATCTACCGTCAGTGCGTCACTTGGTGCCGGCCCACAGTGTGGTGGTCGAGGTCTTTCTTGCTGTACATACAGAGTTGCTGTATAATGAAAAGGCACGCGTGTCGAGCAGCCCAACGGATGTCGGCGAAGGAGGAACTAGCACTGTATCTATACGTACTTTTACACCCGGAACGTTTTTGAATATTTCGATTCGGAATCGTGTGCAAAGTCCATCCATTAAATTCGCCTTGCGATCGTGGTAACAAAGATGACAGAAGCGAAGGTAACTACATACACTACAAAACTCCCGGATAGTTAATGGGACACAGGACGCAAAGTCAACATGAGGGAGGGAGGTATCTGAGATGCGTCTTCCAGCCCGGCAGTCACACAGGATAAGGACTCCATATTGGCCGAGGCCAGCGCGCTGGCGCAGAGCTTTCTAGACGTGCTGCCAACTCGCTGAGACAATGATGCACCGCAACAAATCATAGACGAGAGAGAAGACAAAGCATATTGAAAAGCGAGGGGAACTGTAAAGGATATGAATGCGATGGAGAATGCGAATTTCATCCCAGAGTTGGCTGGCAAGGGCCATAGAGACCTACAGTATAGGCCAAACGCGCACCAAAAGCGCTCAAAGGGCCGCCAACTGTAGTGCCCCAGGACCTCATCCCAGTGCCCTTGCCTTGGGTGATTAATTCAAGTAAATCCAATGCAGTGGTAGCCTGCCTGAAATCAGGCGCAATATGTTGACTGCCAGGGGCAATACCCATCGCGCGAGGATTCTTGTTGATGATAGGATCAGCAGCGGGACACCAGTTATTAGGGTCTGGGAGACAGATCAACGGCTTGACTGGCACAGGTGCATGCATCACTGGAGGCTCTTGCAGGGGAACGACTGCGGGTTTTCTCTTCCGACGTTGGTATCTAACGAAAGTCGTGTTGATGTCTTTGCCTTTGTTGACAGCGAGGACATCATCCAAAACACGATGGGCCATGTTGCTATTACTGTCACAGAGATGGACAGAACAAGCGCGGAGGTGAAAGATGAAGTCGTGCAGCGAATCCTTCGGAATGTTCCCCAAATAACCGAGGGACATCAGTGCGGTTCTTTCAACATTATTGAGGATGGTGGAAGGGATTGCAGTCATATCTTCCCTAGTGCGAGGTTCAGCAGCAATTAATTAAGTATATATTGTGGACACACCATAGCTTGCTGGCGAGGCAAGTGTCATTCATCGACTTGTCCGCAAGCCTTGCAGCAATAGCAAACGCGGAGAACGCCAAATCCTCCAAAGATGAAAATCCAACGCAGTAAAGATGATTGAAGACCGATATTCCTAAGAAATCAATGCCGTGACATGCATCCGCCGTGGTGATCTTGGAGATGTACCATAATGCATGAATGGCTATAACTTGAGGGTTGCTGACGCATTCTAGGATGGACTGAATACGAGAGCCAATTACGGAAGTCACGTAAGTGCGTCCGTGAAGTTGTCTGGTCGTTGAGTGAACAACCGAATTGAAAGTCTTGTCAAGTAATGACTTACGGATCTGGGAAACAATCGTCTGCACCCGCTTGAAGCACCAGAGAGTACATGAAATGCGCCGACAGACCAGAGAATGTACATGCAATTCCCTTAAGGTCGAGGTTTTTCGGTGCTACAACACAAGGGATAGCGCAGCTATCTTGATGTTGAGAAAAATCGGAGGGTAACTTAACCCTGGCGACCCGTTCTAATCCGCGCTTGGCGACAAGATCTTCGCCACTTCGGTCTCCAATAACACCGAAGGAAGCAGCCTGGGAGATACATCGAGCAGCAGAAGAAATAGGGACATCATAACCGAGGCCAGGAGGGATCAGAGGCACAGACTTCTTCGCAGCCATATCATCAGAAGACCCGCGTGAGTAAGTTGTCACTGACGGCCGCTGAGAAGGGATCGCCATGTCGCTGAGCGAGTTGGAGGCCGCGCTCCCAGGGGAGGCGCTCGCAGAGCTGCCTTGTGCAACTCTCGAAATACTTGCAGGAGCGAAAGGTATAAGTCCATGCTTTTGTAGCTCCGTCGTAATTATGCACGCCTTTGCATCGTGTGGAGATGCCGCAGTCTCTTGCACGAGGTAGGCAATGTTATCAATGTAGGAACGTGGAACCCGTGAATGGGCAAAGGGGTTCCCTATCCCTGCGGTACAAAGCGCCATCTGGTCCGAGAGTTTGGCACTGATGCTGATCTTATTTCCCGTGCCGAAGTTAGGTGTTATGAGGGTAGATGCGTCAGGAGAGCACGCCCATAAGGGCTTCCAGAAGTATGGGATGTACAACGTCGTATGCTTTGTATAGTGTCTTGGAGCAAGAATACCTGTCGTATTAGACATTGTGTTGCTGTGTGATGTTGATGAACAGTAGTAAAATAGCGCAGTTTCAAGAAATCGCGAGGCGCTTTTTGTACCGCATCCTCTCCCAAAAAGAGAAATGGATTCGGCATAGCTGTCCAAGGTTCCTAACGTGGCTTTGACCTCGGATTGTGGATGTGGCGCTCTAGACAACGCTGCGGACAAAGCCAAAGCAAGGGGTCCACACCACCGCCACTGCACGGTGGAGGTAAAGCGAGGACAATGACATATACGAGTTGAGAATCTCGCGCATTGGAATCGCAATGAAAAAACGCGTCGCAACAAAGACGGTTGAGGTGGCGAAAGACCACTGGAGGCCAAGTGGATCGACCTCCGCTATTTTCAGTTTACACTGATCATTTCCAAAAGCGGAAACGTTGTCAAGAAACACGTTTTATATCAACTCCGCGCGATAGATGTTTGTTGTAATGGCTGTGGCCATATAAGAAGTTCACAAAGGGCTGTTTGTTTCGAATGGTCTTTTGGAAAAGTATCGGAGACTATTCGACTGGATAATTCAGAGTCGGCAGAGCAACATAAACAAACAACATTACATGAAGGAAACCGCAGAAACGATACGTATACCATACTACACGGGATCGTTTATTTTCGATAGAACTGTGGCGGTAAATCAGCACGCTGTACAAGGAAAGCCATGGAAGATCGTACATTACGACGGAAATTGAACCAAAGAGACAGACACCCTCTATCGAAACTGCTTCGGAAGCCCCTGCCAGCACGATCAGTCATATTGCCGTAAGGTAGGACGCAAGGCTGCTCACCTCTTATGCGAAAACTCCCACTCCCTGTTGACAATTCTGAAAGCAATGTCTTCATACGGCGGCCCGGCGCTGAAATGCAGCAGCACGGTGTCTTCATTCCCGGGTTCTCTTACAATTTTGTACGTAGGTGCCTTTGATTTGTCAATCAGGTCGGGGTAGAAGATGTTAAACTGAAGCATTAATATGAGTTGCAGGCAGCTTTAGGGTACATCACTACGTACCTTGTAACCCTGAACGACCTTCGGAGGTGGGTTATCGACACTGATTGGCGGTCAGGTCAAAGAAAGGTAATAGAACATGAAAAACGCACTCGTAGTGAGTCTGATTATACTTATTCCACTCGTAGCCAGTATGCACACGGTTGAAATATCTGGGTTTCCGAGGCCGGTACTTGTCCTCCCAATTGTATGATGTAGGATTTGTAATGTTCTCCTCGAGGTTAAAGAGTTCCTCCTCCTCATCAAGCTCTCGCTCTGCTTCAGCCCTGTACAAAGCCTCGGAAGCGAGGTCAGCACCACTCGCCACCTCTGGAGCTTCAACTTCAACCATAGGTTGAGCAGCCTTGGGCACGTAGCGCGAGGCAGTGACCGCGCGGCGTTGTGTAAGCTATTTGACAAGTTAGTGATATTTTGACCAAAATGCGAAAATCATGCTCACCAAAGCACGAAGGTCATCAAGTTCTGTGACTATATCGATCTCACGCTCATCTTGTGCAAACTTCGTGATGTCTATCAGTGGCGGACTCATAGACCTATCATAGGGTTCTGTCTGCTCCTGAATGTCTGTTTCTGCTGTAGTCAGGGATGTAATATGACTGTCCTTTAGGCCTTGAGCTGCAGACCGAGCAACACCAGCGAGAAGCTCTTCTTGTGCTTGTAGAGCCTCATCGCGCTGTCGCTTCCGTAATTGCTCAAGGCGATTGCGAACAACGACTTCATGTAAACTTTTCAGCTTGGCCTGTCAAGGAAGGTTCAGCAGCTTATCGTACTCCTATGGAGAATAGACATACCTTTGCTTTCCAAACCAATAGTTTCTTGAGTAGCCCTTCCCAATAGTCTGTGTCAACCGGTTCACCACTGGCAAGCTTCGCCTGGATTTGCTTCTGAAGTGTTGACAGATGTTCATAACTTTTACCAGATAACAGTGCAGTGATTTCTGCCTCGACGGCCGCCGCCGCCTCTAACCCCATCTGTTTGTTGGCTTTGATTCTGTCGATGCAGTCTTTGCAGACTACCATCATATTCTAAGGGATATACTCAGCTGGGAAGAGAACAGACGTAACCGACATACCGTCCAGAAATCGATGTTCACTTCAGATGACTCGAGTGAGAGGTAGCGATCAATGTCATCATGAAGTTCATCGATCTGGTCAGGTGAGAGATTCTGTATCGCTGATGAGTCAGGTCACCTCGGAGACAAAGGTAAAATATACGTACATCGAGAATGTTGTACGGCTCATCTAGGTCAATTTCGAGCCCAGTATCGTCATCGTTATCATCTTCGCCAAGCGGATGCGCATACTTCAAGTTCAAAGCCAAGAAGTCTATAGCTTTTGCCCTCTTTTCCCTTATGCGAATGGCAGCTCGACTTCGTTCTTGCTCCAGCTGAAATTCCCCGTCCTTTTCTATCCATTCTGACATTTGAGCGGACTCTGCCATTCTTGCCATGCGCAACTCTTCCTCCTCTCGCAAACGTTGCTCTGCCTCCCGCTCTGCCCTGCGTCTGTTCAACCTCTCGAGCTCCTCCTTAGCCTCTTGTCTCCTGATTGCATCCTTACGCTGTGCCTCCGCGAGGGACAAGCCTTGCTTACGTTCTTTCTCATTCTTCTTGTGCCAGCGGAACTGCTGCCCGAGGTTGACATCGTGGAAGGGGTTATCCGTCGCGCTATAGACGCTGAGTTCAGCCACATGGCGGGCTTCTTCTTCCTCTTTTACACGCATCTTCTCAGCTTTGCGTGCCCTGCGTTCCTCGGACTTGTCACGCTTGCGCCTGCTTCGGCTTAGTGGACATCGACTGAATGGAATAGTAACACGTACTTCTTTTCTTTGCGGTCTTCATCTCTGTCTCTACTGTTACTTCGTTCTCTCCTCCTGCGTGGGCGGTCGTCCTCGTCGCGATCCCGGCTCCGGCTGTGTCGCCGCTTCCTGTAGTCGTCCGGGGTTTCCTTTCTCGAGGAGCGCTTCTCGTATTTGGGGTCGTCCCTGACTCTTTCCCGCTCTGCATTAGAAGAGCCCTTGTAGTTGAATTCGCGCTCACGGTGACCCATGTTTGCAAGTTTGCTGGCCAAGTCGCTTTCAAGTGAAAGCGTTTGGAGTAATACTACCGTGTTTGACGCTATTTACTCAGACCTGATGCAATTATATACAGCTCTTGTCATATGTCAGAGCGTGTTCATATTGTCTGTATTTCTTCTGCTCCTGTGTCGAACTGTATAGTATCGGAGCACTTTGTCTTACTGACTATCAGGAGCCATGTCGAGGCTCTCGCACATCTGGCGAGTCCGCTCTTTCCGTGCTTTCTCCCGCAATCTCCAAACGCAGGCACAATACGGCTCCGAGTACCCGCGGGATGAGGATGATGGTTCGTTTTTGCCACGATCTGGGCTGGCGACTCCAAGGCAGGTAATGGCCTCTCCTCGCAGACAGAATAGTAATTCCAACTCATGACTCGTCACTGGCAGCTTGTACGTTACCTCGATGAGTATGTAATTGGGCAAGAGAATGCAAAGAAGGTGCTTTCCGTTGCGTGAGCATTCATGTGTACTGCCCTATGGTACGTAAAACTGAGGCAGTGGGAAGTGTATTCAACCACTACACACGTGTTGGCGCGAATCTTGTTGCATTCAGCGATGAGAATCGTGTGGACCCATGGGCAGAAGCAGGTGCTGATGATGGTGTGTGCTTCTTAGAACATGTTGTCGCAGGGACGATGATAGGAACTCAGCACACCCAGCCGTATCGTCCGCACAATTACATCCTCACCCCCAGCGTCTCCTCCCGCCCCAATTACCCCTCCAACCTCGACAACCACTCTCTTTATTCGAGAAGAGTAACGTACTAGTGATGTATGCAATGAAACTCTCTGTATGTATGGTAACACGCGGTGCTCATACAACTATCACTTGTTACAGAGGTCCAACAGGATCGGGGAAGACCCTACTCGCACGTACACTCGCACGTGTACTTGATGTCCCATTTTCCGTCAATGACGCGACATCTTTTACCCAGGTGCGTTCATCTATACTAAGATCTTGAGCTTTTCATCCCCTATCACGATCGCTAGGCCGGCTGTGAGTCTATTTACTCGCGCAGTTTGAGGGTTAGCTGATGTCTCTCCAGATGTAGGAGAGGATGTTGACATGTGCATACAACGATTGGTACGTGGATACACTTTAGAGGCTTATGGAGAGTTTCATCTCGTACTACCTAGCTGCAAGCAGCCAATTGGGATCCATATCGAGCAAGGTAACCCTTCCTTCACCTTTCCACAACCTTTGCTACGTTTGACCTGTTCCTGCCGTTGTCTACTCCACCTGCGAAGATAGCTGATGTTATTTACAGTACAGGTATCGTCTACATCGATGAAGTCGATAAGATTGCCCGAAAATCTTCATCTTCCACTGAGAGTTCGCGGGATGTCGGGGGAGAGGGAGTACAGCAAGCTCTTTTGCGAATGATGGAGGGTTCTGTTGTTACTGTGCAAGGGAAGCCAACATCATTAGACCCCCCAGCTCCCGCAGGGCGAGGGAGAGGCATGCCAGCTGCGGCACAGCGTAAGTTTCGTCTCATGCTACAAATGAGGTTGCTGATGTGTTTTGCAGAGAGGCCAGATACGTATCATATTGATACTTCCAATGTGCTCTTTGTCCTCAGTGGTGCCTTCGTGGGACTCGATACCATTGTGAAGAGGCGAGTAAATAAAGGAGTATGTTCCATTTTATTTTCAGGTCTATACATTGACTATTCTACATATAGTCTATCGGTTTCACTGCAACTATTGCACCCAAAGAGGAAGACTCGGACAGCAAAAGTTTCATGCCGTTTTTTACATCGAACCGTCGATCATCAGAGAACCTGCTAGAGATGATTGAACCTGCTGGTAAGTCCAGTCGTGTTGGCACCCCTTCCACACGCCAACCATATACTGTTAGATCTGGTGAAATACGGGTAACTCACCTTATCCTGTTGCAAGATCTCCAATTCATTTTATATACCTGCATAGCTTCATTCCGGAATTTATTTCTCGTCTCCCAACCCTAACTACTCTGTCCCCGCTAAGCACCCAGGATCTACGGCGCATTCTGACCGACGTCCGTGGGTCACTTATTAGCCAATATACTGCGCTCTTCGGGTACTCGGGCGTCGAGATTCGGTTTACAACATTCGCGATTAATCAAGTTTGTTTACGAGCTGCAGAACGAGGTGGAGGGGCGAGAGGGCTGAGAGGAATCATGGTAACATAACTGCATGAGAAACCGTTAATATGCTAACGAACACCGCAGGAATCATTGCTGTTAGATGCGATGTATGAAGTTCCGTGGGTTCTTTATTCTTTTATTCTTACATGTGCATTTATTCACCATTGTCTCTGGCCTCCAGGGGATCGGTGGGATGTTTCTTTTCCTTCATACTACTCACGTTAACGGTGTCTAAGAATGTTCGATATGTACTAATCACGGAAGATGTGGTGCTAGGCAAATCACCAGCTCTTTACTGGATGCGCGGGGATGGTCCGGCATTTTGGGCGGCCTGGGCGGACGAGGAACAACGAGCGGAAAAGAGTTAGATGTACGTGCCTGCAACCGGTGCAGCGGATGGACAATTTGGTCATCGATGGTGAGAACTATACATACCTCTCGTGGATTGTGTTATTGTATGTATGATAGGAAACAGATTCATTTGGGTCTCCAAGCGCGCGAGAATGAGCATATGCACGATGAGAAAATAGAGCTCGTTCAAGTACGTTGAGTGCATTTCGTAAGGCAATGGTAGGTAAGTAGTCTACATTACTCGTTCAAATAGAATGGCAGCGAGGGTGGTGTCACAGGAGCACTCGAAAAAGCAAGTTGTTGGATTTAAAGAGGCGAAGATCGAGGATATCACTCTTCCTTTTTCTCTTCTGGGGACTCCTCTTGCTTCTCCTCTTGCTTCTCGACTTCCTCTTGCTTGTCAGATTCTTCCTCGTTCTTCCCGGCCTCCTTCTCTGCGTCTTCTGACGCAAGCGTATCATCGAGCTTCTTCTCTTCAGCAGAGGCGCCGCGACTGTTTTCTATCTGTGCGAGCTCAAATTGCCGCTTGAACTCATTCGCGACTTCAGGGCTTCCGAAGCGGATGGCAAGAGTTTCGGCGGTGGGGGGATTTTCAGTATAATCAGCAGTAACCTTCCAAACCCAGCTCCTGTCAGAGCCAATATTTGGCTGAAGACGCATTTCGGGGGAAACTTTTGAAAGAATTAGCAGAATAACGGAGAAACAAAAACTGGAACTAACCATGATGGTTGGCACAAACTTTGAGGGTCTTGTCGCGTCGCATTACCAGACGAACCTTCTTTGTCTCCCTGTGCTGAAGAAGTTTCACATCGCCAGTGCCGCGCTCTTTCCACTGGTTTATGTTATTATCGAAGCGAAAGAGCTTCGCTCGCCTATATGAACGTTAAATGATGGTACTACTAGGTCAAGGGGTATGAGAGCACACATCTTGTAGAGAATATCCTCATCCTCCTCATAGGTCTTTACCTCCACTTGTTCTGTGAGCTTGATAATGGGCTCGAAATGAGGATCAATCTCCTCGCCCTCGGGCTGATCACATCGCGCCACACAAAGCAGCTCGTCAGTTGCGAAATGGTCTTGTGGAAGAGACTCACTTTTGGCGCGAGTGCAGCGGAATGATCTGCCATCATGTTTAATTGTTAGTGTGTCTAGGGGAATCTAGTCGCGAACAGACAAAAAGACTGGGACTTGAGATTATGAACGAGATCACAAAAGAATGCACGCTAGAACTGCGATATGATTCCTTATCGGGACCCCGAATACTCCTATAAAATCGCGAGGTGTCAGGGGTTCTATTATTTTCCTAATTTGGATGGAGCCTTGGGCAATTGCTCACTGGCAACTGCAGCTACAGCACGACTTGTAAAATGGCTCTACTGTCGTGGCGACATACGCCATGGCTTATTCTTTCTTTCGTTTTCCTTACTTCCGCCCACATGATTACGGTTGGGGCTTCCAGAAAAGAGTGTTTCTTTGAGGACTTGCACGAACATGACCAAATGACTGTCACATACCAAGTTGGAGAGGGTGGGCACCTCGACATTGATTTCTGGGTACGTCATCATACTTGTGTTGGCTATTCTCGAGCGCCGCCTTACATACACGTCACAGTTAACGGACCCAGAAAACAATATTCTTACAAGGCATGCCCGTGAAAGCACCGGCTCAACCTCCATAACAGCTGAGAAGGACGGCCGTTACGAGTACTGCTTCTCAAACCATATGAGCACAGTGGCAGACAAGAAAGTCAGGTACGTCTTTCTTTCTGTGCGGCTTCCCGTTATCAATGCTTACGTGCATCTGCCAAGCTTCAACGTTCACGGTATCATATACGTGCCCGACGATGGTGAGTAGAGTCCCCTTCCTGTCGCTCTACGCAGACTTTTACTTCTCTTGTAGCAGACATTACCGCCCCCATTGATCGCGAGGTCCGCTCCCTAGCAATAGGTCTTACATCCGTTAAGGACGAGCAAGAATACATCGTCATCCGCGAGCGCAGACATCGCGATACTGCAGAAAGCACTTGTGAACGCGTGAAGTGGTGGTCTGTGCTCCAAACACTCGTACTGTTCGCGGTCGTCGGCTGGCAGGTATATTACCTCAAGGTGCGCTGTAATTTACCCCTGCTTGCTTCCGTACACTAATCAATTAATATAGAGCTTCTTTGAAGTAAAGCGCATTATATAGTCTAGACTATGCAATGTCTTCCCTTTTAATTTTGCCTCATCATAAAATTAAAGCCTACACCAGACATCCCATATCTCCACATCTGGATTCCCTGTGGACCAGGGGGACGCTCTGAAAGTTTCAGTCTGACAAATCGTTGGCCTGACTCCTTGCTACACCTATATCAAATGAGTTTCTCGAGTGCTATCACACACTGTCAAGGCGTACATAAAGTATACTTAGTGAATTCTCTTTTAAACAGGTGAACTGATTGATATCTGCATTGCCGCCAAAGAAAAGTAGGTGCCACGTGGCTCCTCCAGGGCGGCGCGGCCGACAAGAATTCCTGGCCTGGTCATATACCCCACAGGGCAAAAAATCCGGGCACTTCACTGTTGCCATGTACCGTGCTTAAGGTATTCAGGGTGCTCATTGAGCCATCGAAGCACTTAGTTGGATATTTAGACGAGCATGTATACATAATCAAAGTAGAGTAACATGATATGAGGGAGCGTGCCAGAAGGATATGTGCTAGTGTAACGTGGTTCTCCGACAACGGAGTAGGTGAATGATAGGACGTGGTATAATGAGACATGGCCAGATACAAACAGATTTAATATGTAGTAATGTAGATAAATCGTTATCGTCATGATGGTGCAGGAGTGTCATGCACAAATAATGATAAGGGACATACACGAGAATAGTTAATCACTTCCATGAAGGCCTCGAAGACGTCCTCAAACTTGAATCAGGCAGAATACTCAAGTCCGGACTGATACTAACATTCGCGTCGCTACCGGGCACCGCGAGGACCGACATCACTTGTGGCCCCTTCACGCGCAACGATCTTGATGCATTAGCGAGAAGAGAAAGCCTCCTTGGCCTTTTCGCAGGCGAACGCCCAATCGTTTCTACTCTCCTGGGCGCACTTGTGGTGTCGTTGAACGGGTCTTCGGGGGGCAGGATGAGGCTAGAACGTCTTCTGGTCTTCTCGCTACGTGCGGGACCGATGTTCGATCGTCGACGGAAGTTCTTGAGTTGTCCCGTTGTTTGTGAGGTTGATGTAGGCATGCGTCGCGCTGGGCTTCCATCACGGTCCTGGTATTTTGGAATGTGCAGGAGCTCTACATCTTCCCTGTTTATGCTGCGGTCTGAGGGTGGTTGCCCGCGCCGTGTTGGTGAGCTTTCGTCAGCCTCTTGAAGACAGCCGAGGGATGATGCGCCTTTCGTTTTCAGAAAGCTTGGGTCAAGGCGGCTTGCTCGTGGGCGCTTGCTAGAGCTTGAATGATGGCTTATAGAAGAATTGAACCTTGCCGACGATGAAGATGACGATGCAGGAGCCATGTCGTTGCACAGGTTGGAATTGTCGTCTGCCCGCACATCTTCCCATTCGCTCTCAGAACCTGCCCGAGACCGACTACGTCCATTGACGCATTCACTGTTATCGCTGGATGTGGTTGAAGTGAATGGGTTGCCTCCGCCATCATCCAGAGAACCTTGACCCGCTTCATCTTTCCATTGCACAACCTTCTTCTCCTTGTCCTTGTCGGAGGCACGACGGTAGGGTTGGCCAATACTGGAACGAAGGGAGCGTCGCGGAGACTTGTACGCACGACGCGGAGAAGCGATACTATTGTAAGACGCCGACTTTCTTGGAGCTTTGGCAGGCTCAGATGGCACTCCCTGTATGCGGGTAAATGCGTCGAGGGCACCTGTCCCCTGAGCGGCATATGCCGCCGTTGTTTCTCCCACCAAGGTAGCAAATGTATCGTCATTTTTCTGCGCGGCTTCGCGAAGTGCATATGCCATACTCTCCAAACCATCTTGCGCTGCTAGAGAACGGGCAGTCTCTCCTAGAGCAACGGTACACCGTCCGACCATACCCAAGAGGCTAACAATCATCTCCGCTTGGGCACGGAACGATTCCTGGATCGCATCACGCTCTGCTTCGATTCGTACGCGCTCTATCTCTGCTTGGCGTGATCGGGCGACCGATTTGATACAGTTGATGTGCAGCTCCTCTAGCTTATCGGATCGCCGCTCGGAAACCGCTCGCAATGTCGCCTCAAACATGTTAAGGGAGTTTTGTGACCGCGTGAGACCAGTTACTAGGGGAGAATCTGGAGTTATCAGGGGTTCTTCGATGCGAGCGAGAGACTTAAGAAGGGCACGCTCAGCTTCGAGGTCTGAGGACAGTGGGGGAGAGGATGAAGCTATCGCATCAATTTGCGTAAGCCGGGAGTGGATGACTGCGAGTTTCGTTTTTGCTACTAAAATCTTCCCCGAGCATGACGCGCCGCCACGTATGCTCGTCAGAGTCTGCTCCATCTTCTCTTGGATGGCTTGCTTTAAGCGATCAACCTCAGCAGCAGCCTCCGCTTTCTTGCGCTTGACAATGTCGTTTTCGGCGGTGATCTTGCCAGCAAGTTTTGCTTTGAGCTCCGCAACTTGAAGGTTGAGTCTATTGATGGCCTCGACGTACTGCCCTACGTGTCTGTCGACGTTGACCACGTTACGAGTGACAACTTTGGTCTTGATTTTGGTTGCACGCTCTGCATAAAGCAGGGTATTGTGTGTGTCATCGAAGTGTAGCGAGGTAGGAGCGATACAGACGACCATAACGGTCTTGCAGTTCCCCCCGAGTGAGAACTTCAGCAGGCGAGTGAGTTTACTGTTTCGATAAGGCACATGACGGACTGCGCCGCCGCTCTCACAGAGGGCATTGATGCAGTTGCCAAGAGAGAGAAGAGACTTATTGATGTTGGCACCCTCAACCATGCGCTGTCCCATATTACTGGTTGCTGCAGCACGCTCACTACCCGCGAGATCGATGATAGAGAGCGTAGCCACTGTGCGCTGCTCGGTCAGAGAAGCCGTGCGAGGGGCCTGAGTAACGTGCACTTGAAGGACGGCATGCGAGCGAGACGATGTCTCATTCGCATGCGTTGGGGATTGTGTCCGCCGCGAGTTGCCTTGCAGAACGATCTGCTTGACTTCCTCTGCACTTGTAGGACGAAGCTCGGCGAGGCCAACGACCTTGACGGATTTGTCTTCTCGGATCTGCAGTCCGCCACGTGGAGTGGGTATGCCAGGCTCTGAGAGAAGGTCTCGGATTTCTTCGTTGTAGATTTCGAGAAACGTAGTAATGACCTCGATGTTCCATTCATCTTTTCGATCATCAATCCGTTGGAAGAGGTCCGCCATTGTGAGGTAGATGATACCGGGATCTGCTTCGGTCCCACTGATGGTATGCGTTTTGCCGCAGCCTGTTGCCTATGTGGCATCATCAAAATTTATGGATACTTATTGAGAAATTTCACATACACCATACGCAAAGACAGTAGCGTTGTAACCGTCCAAAAGGCCATTTAGTAGCGGCTTCGCGGTAGCTTCATAGACATCCACCTGTCTAGCCTCACTGTTGAATACTCGATCAAACATGAACCTCTTGTCCTTGTATCTCTTTGTTCCAGGAGGTAGAAACCCGCGTTCAACAAATGCACGAGCCTTGTCTCTCTCCTCTGGGTCAAATGTAAGTATGCGGTCGTCGACGATCTGTACGATTTCGCGAAGAGGTGCCGATTGAGTTACGGATCTTCCTGGGGTTGCAAGAGTGCCGTCACCACGGATTGTACTATCATAAGACGGCTCCGGAAGACGTGCAGCCTCCCATGTAGTGGGAGGTCTTACACGGACTATGCGATGTTATGTTATGAGGAGCAGCTCATGAAAGAGACAACTCAAACCTCACCAGCAACAGTGATGGAGCCCGCGGCAACCATGACTCAGGTAGTGTGTAGAGAAAAAGTGTACAGTTGTCGCTGTTTATGTGAGCCCGGCGTGATGATTGAAAGGAGCAGATCAGACAGTGTTCAAAAATCAACGTTCAACCTCGACGGCGGACGCGTCAATAATCCGATCACGTGACCGTTTCTATCGCGTTGAAAGATCGAAACGACTCGGAACACGGTAGAACCTGGAGACTTATGACCACCTACTTCCTACTGGAGATAACCAACCGAGATACAATGTTCTCCACGAACCTTGCCAAAGATGTGGTAGAAGTCATCTCTAGTTCAGCTTTTCCTGCTAATCCCACTAAAACGTGCTTACTAGCCACCGCCGTAGTACGCTGAAGTTGATGTTACTACGTTGCGCTAAAAATAACCGTTGCCCATCTTACTTGCAGGGATATTCTGTTTTTTAAAAGTGGCTGAATGATAGATCTCGCCACTAGTACCTAGTGCTGGTCAAACCACTAACGCACGGCGGCAAGTGAATGGCAAAGATGATTTCCTCCAACTTGAAGATTTACTTATGGCCGTCTTTCAATCGATCGTTCAATACAGTTGCAAATTACGGGATGCCACTGTTCAAACTTGCATATCTTGCTGCGTCCATGCTGATCACCATATGCCTGAATACATTAAGACCCGTGCGGAGATAATCTCACATATCATGGATTTTGACAATGGCCTTCACATTACCTCTGCGGTAATTTAACTACCAACTAACCCTTTCGACATTGTCACTTTGCTGGACCCCTAGTTGATGTTCTATAAGATGGCGTCCGCGGGCTCGAGCCAGCCAGCGATGTCAGCGATATCTTGTTGATGATGCGCACAGCTTCCTTATTACTGAGACGGGAACCATGACTTGATTGCGCCTTAGGTATGTATGCGAGATAATGACATTCTCTGAGATGAGGTTTCCAGGAGGCATTTCCCACGACCTCATTTATGAGACGATGGGGCTCTCGTCCATTACCAGAGCGATAGAGACTTACTAGAATCCGAAGACTAATGGTGCAGTTATGTCGTAGTTAACAACGCCATAATTTCGATATCATTGGAGCTTGTTATCCTAACTAGGAACGGAGAATGATGATAACGATGGCGATTCGACAAGAAGACAGATCTAGACTTCCTACA
>Ga0153978_1000159_pt1 | contig 15920 bp, 18 predicted proteins | sample TSGA062MetaG_FD_104749 | JGI IMG/M metagenome (GOLD analysis project Ga0153978, IMG submission 104749) | Attine ant fungus gardens microbial communities from Georgia, USA - TSGA062 MetaG | ecosystem: Host-associated > Fungi > Mycelium > Unclassified | place: USA: Georgia, Yuchi Wildlife...
ACTGTGTTGAGAATAGCCCGAAGTAAGTCCTGGGGGTTATTAATATCAAGTAAATTCGACAGCGAAAGGCCAAGAGTAGCAAAGCGATATGTCCTTAACAGTGCATAATCTGTCAATTATGCACGTCATCAGAGTGAGGACAACTGAGCTTACCGTCTTTTCATGTCCCCATTATTGAAGACTTTCTCGAGTCCTGTACGGCTGATGAGTAGAGTATGAAACCAGTAACTACGCCTGTCAAAAGAATAACAAAAAAACAGAAAATGTTAGAGCGTTATTAAAACTTGGATGAGCCGGAAACGCACCCTTCGAATACGTTCCTGATGTACGTTAGAGTGACCAATCTCTTCTGTAACATGTCCCTCAGGGACTCCACAGAGGTGCTTGATCCCAAAGGCGGACTTGTAGCTCCAACAAGGCTGGTGACATACTGCGCCTGACCCTCTGCGTTGTCACCTCGTACGATGGGGGTAGACGACACCCCATTGGAAATTGCAGAAGAAATAGCCATGCTCGCGACCGAGGAGATCGTTGAGCCGGTCTGTATTGGCGGGGACACTATAGGTATCGTACTGACCGATGGGGAAGAAGAGGTGGCCGACTTGAACGACGAAAGGAGATTCTGCGCTGATGATTTACGACACATTGTGGGCCGCGCTGTATCCGAAAAATGGGACATTTCAAACTATATATAATACGGTTACAGGAGGCAGTGAGAGAAACGGAAACGGATGAGCCACAGCCTTGACAACTGGCGGGACGAGCGGCTACTTATACTTGGGACAATATCAACAAACTTCTCATAATGATTGGTCGACCAATTTATCACGTGATCTGAAAACTGATAATCGTGATTTGATTGAACTATTAATTCAAGTCAACTTGCTCTGCCGTTCTTCCATCCACCCACCATGAATGCCATTGCAGAGCAATTTTCAGGCTACTATTACGGTATCTTTGACACAGATCGCTCCAGCCTTTCAAGCCTCTACGTGCGTATCACTCATCCAACTCTCGCTCATACTGCACTCCTAGAGGGAAACCTCGATGATGACATGGGAAGGGACAGAGTTTCTAGGCACAAGTAATATCGTCAATAAGCTTACGGTATTGATTTTTTGTTTGTATAATGTTTCTTGCTAAGTAGTCTGAACAGTCACTTCCCTTCGAAAAAGTTCAACACCGAGTCACCACAGTCGACGCACAGCCCTCTGGAAATGGACTTCTCGTATTTTTCACTGGTATCCTAGCCGTACGTACTGCCTAACGTCAGCTCTGGCACACCGACCCATCTCTCACCCAGGTCGATGGGGATGATCGACCACTGCAATTTAGTCAGACCTTCCAGCTGCAGCAGAACGAAAATGGGATCGGCTTTTGGGTGTATGTCGATATTCCAATTTCTGACTACATAATGGATCGTTGAAACTTATCACTAGGTCCAATGATATTTTCTGCCTCAACTACGGTTGAGTTGTCCTTGCGCTTCCCGTCTGGAGCCTCTGGTGGTACTATTAGCCTTCACTAATTTTCCTGAGGTCAACTTCTACGTCCTAAGATCCTTTTTTAAGAATCTTTTTATAACTAGTCTGTCTCTGAAGCAGAGGTTGCCTTTTGTAACAGCCCATTACACTCACTTGTCCCATCCGGTTGGCTCTTTTCTGGAACAGAAAATCTCAGAAAACTTTCTCTCTCCAAAGAGTGTTCATTCAGATTGATTTATCAGAGTCATATCCTTTAAATAGTCATCTGGCGTCACCGATGATTCAGACTTTGTCATGCGATTTTGGGGGATGCTGTAGGATTAAAAAGTCTTGGCTTGACAGTAAGCACCTTGTCCTGTCTTTGTCAGGTTCGGATCAATTTGAAGCCTATTCAATCCGCAGTTATCGGTATGTAATACAGAAGATGAGATTGCTCAGCAGGTCCGATGGCCCGCGGAAGAAAGCATATTTGCTGGCTAGGAGCGATCTGCTTTACGCATCAATCCTTGCTTGATCGACATAGAGCCTATCATACTGCAGGCAAGGATCTCAGAGAAAGTCGGTCAAGGCACAGAGTTGCATGAAGATCCATTGGATGGGGGTGCATCAGGTGCTGAAGCTGGCTCGTTCACTTGTAGTGGAGAGGCATAAATAAACCCCATATCTGCGTATCACTAAAAAAAATCATAAGATTTTTTCCGGAATCTGCCGCTGGCACCGAACTTTGTACTGCAAATCTCCGAAATGTTACTTACGGATGGGCCTTAAGCTTTGCTAAGATGTTGGTAAATTTCAAATATCAGAGCCTCCCAGATGTCGCAAATTAGACTATCTTCCAGAGTTTCCTAGATGTCTACTCTCTTTTCAAAGCTCTACATAAATGAGCCTCGATATAACCTCTTGAATCATGTTCAGTACCCAAATGCAGATAGACAATTTCGATGTGTCCTAAAAAATAACCCACACACTATACTTGTCTCCCGAACATCTACCTAGATAATAAACTTGCTCTCGTACCTTCTTGGGCAGTTCGCGGTTAGGACATCCAAACAAGTGGTATTCGACCAGGCATGTACAAAGAAATACAGTAGAATGTCTCATTATTGGGCAGAACTGAATCAACTTATTACGACGTTAGTTCTTTCTTTCTTTCTTTTACTATTATTACGAATCCGAGACATCCACTTTAGTATAAATAGCTAATTGTTAGTAGGCTCTCACTCAGTCGTCTACCACACCGGGTGACGTCTGAGGTGAGTTATAATTCTCTTATATGCAGAACTCGTCTCATCACTGTATGATAGATTATCCTTATTACAGTTTACAAGTCTCATGTACACAGATTGATTGAAAGCTTGTCTTGGATTATTGAAATGTCCCTGATGAACAATGGATAGTATTTGCCACATCGAAGTCTTGTGTGAAGCGTATCAATAAGTCATTTGGACTGTGTAGCGGCAACTTTCCTAGCTTTCCATGCCTGTAATTTGATGAGCCACTATGTGATGCAAGCTCCTAAGCGAGCCTACTTCGAGCGCCTTTGGACGGGACCCTTTGAATGTCTTAACACGTTCCTCCACACCATCCTGTAAATAGACATGAAGTAGGCCAATCGGTTGGCCATCCTTTCCAAAAGCATCGAGCATAGAGTGCGGCGTACTACGAGCTCGAGACGTATGTTCACATTGCCTGAGAAAAGCCCATTAATCTGCAGTATATGGGATAATGTACTCTAGGACATAGTTGTCTGGTTGAGTGTCTAATGTCTTGCGCATTTTCGTTTCATGTGCCATAATCTCCATATCTATTTCTGATATAACTCTCTTATAATAATCTTGCTTTACTGCAGAGCCCAATAACCCAGGTCTCTTGGATGTTTTGAAGGACATATTTGAGAGAGGTTAACACGTTGTATTAACTGACTTGAGATTTTTTATAATTTCCCTGGTATACTTCATATAGAAGAAGTGCCATTTGTCTTCTAGTCCGTTCCTCGCCACGGGAAAAGCAGAGGTATTAGGAATCAAACAAGGTACATACGGTAAGTTTTCAAGTCATATGTTCTAATGATGAAAAGATTTTAGATGATACCATTGTAATTATTATACTTCCATTGCTGCTGCCATATTGGAAATGTTGTAATCAAGAATGAGATATAATTAATTGATCAGCTCCACATGATGTACAAACTATTGGATATAGCTGAGGCAAAACTAGACCGGGGCAAACGCGCACCGGTCATGCGTCAGTTTGGTACTGTATATATAGTAGTTATAATACAATAGCTACGATGTCCATTGTATTAGTACAATAAAAAAACAAAGGAACAATTGTCCGAGCTGTCGCTTGAAATACAATAACCTTTATTCAATACAAACTGATATGTTCTTCTCCAGTCCAAACGGGAACCCACGACAAAGAAAGCAAGCCAGAGATAAATCGCTGCCCTATTTTAGCATGCTGTTTCTGACGCAGTAGAGGATGTGGGCCACAAGGACCCACAAATAGAATTCTGTTTGATCCGTATCACTTGGTCAGGTGTGACGCATCATGCATGAATGCATAACGGATAATCTGTTTCCGGGCCAAATTGCGAATTGACCCGCCGCGTAAATGTACACCGCTCAATACCCGTTATATTTCAACTATATTGTTTGCTCCGCAGATCAAGACTCGTTAGCCGTATGCAATTGTCCATGTCCTTGATATCAGCACACAAGATTTTTGCCAAGTCCCTGCCAGTTTCGCCTCAGTGGTCAAGTCACTTTATCTTCGCAGCAATGCAAAAATTCTATAGCTCCTTTTCAGACACCTCTGTTATTTCCTGATTCTTCAATCTGTTGTGCACAATGGAAACAATGCGGTGAGGATTATCGGAGTCTGAAAAACACGCTGGGAATCTTCCAGTCAACAATCCATCGAAGAAAAATTCGCTGGCCGATACAAGAAACATCTCCTTCTGAGTAAGTCCATTATGTCCCAACCATTTGAATATTTCTCAAAAAGCTTTTCCTCAGAGGAATACGCGGAGGCCGTGTTCCAACCCCAACCTTCGGTTCCAAAATGGTCGATGGCAAGCTCCAGCAATATTCTATACCTGACAAGAGAGACCTAACTGAAATATTGCACCATCTTTATTAGTATTGTTCCCTGGTTCTATGGTGTACATCAGGTGAGATACATGCTCCAAGAATGACTCTCCAGTCTAATCAATGGCCCTTAGTTCACGCTGCCTGATGGGACTGTCTTGTATGGTGTCCTGATGGAATACATTAATGGACTATGAGATGTTTCGAAGCCTGAGTCGCTCATGGCAAATTAATTTGGTGAATCAATTAATTGGCCTCAGGTGCGACCGAAAACTGACCGGATTTCTAGATACGAAGTCTTCGTCAAGGGAATCGTGTTGTCGACCTCGCTGATGTCACTCAGCATGACTGGCACCGCCGTCAAATTCTCCTTCACACCAGCCCTATCACAAACATTGACTATGTTGTCCTGATTGACTTTGCTTTCGCAACACAGACATGGGAAATAGAAATCATCAACGATGCCTCGAATTTCTATGACGCCATGTTGGTCTTGTTGTATGATGCAAAAAAATTTGGTCTCGATGAACGACTGGTTTTGGATTGTTTCGGCGAGCCCGATGACTGGGAGGATAAGCACTATGGAAGCTCCGTCGCTCTTTCCTTATATCTTGACCACCTAACCTTGTTTACGCGTCTGCTGTTACATATAAGTCTCCTGTGGCGGTCCCTGGCATGTCACAATATTTGTGTATAACGAAATCTATGGATTTTTGGTGCACTGTACGGGTGATTATCGAGATATTGACCATGATAGCTGATAGTTTATGGTCACGGTCGTAGTGAAGTGTCTCACTGACTTAGTTATCAGACTTCAGAGTTTATAGTATGGCTGTAAGGTTTATACATTGTAGTTGTACACTTAATGCATGGTCCATTTGACTGAATGCTGAAACCACCCCAGTTTTTTTGACCATAAATCGACTTGTGCATCTATTTCTCACATAGTTGGTCGTCGGGTAGTTAGCAGGTTAAAAAAATAGTTGACAAGTGAAAAAAGCAGAAAAAAGGCTCGATCAATCTTTTTGGTCCTAGGTGAGTAGTCCATATTGTGTGGACCTGGGGTACAGTAAGCGGGCCGACTCGGATTGATACCAGTTTGCCTAACAAAGTCATAAGAAGACGTTATCTCTTGATGGCGTTCTTTATTACTCCTCATTCTTCTCAGCTCTCTGCCATCGGACAAACCCGAGGTCTTTCTCCAGATCAAATATTGCTGCTCATCGTCTTGTCCAGGTGAGTTCCTGCATCAGATATGGGCTCTGATTACATGTGATCTCTCGTCTGCTGCCCGTCGAATGAATTATCTCGGTCCGATGCTATCAGATCTCACGAACTCTCACAAGTTCCTCAGAGCAGATTAGAAGGATGCCTCCTATTCACGACAAACCTACAACAGATAAATATGATTATGTCGTGATCGGTGGTGGTAGCGGTAGTTCTGGCACTTCTGTAAGTAACTCGTTTGCACTTATTTTCTTCTTTCACTCTTCACTTTGGGTGTCTAATGCTTCTTTTGGGACATGTTGCCCACTTTTTTGTGTGTAAGCTAACTGGTTGATTCTTTTAGCGATGTGCAGCAAGCTTTGGCAAAAAGGTTGTCGTTGTTGAAGCAACCCCATATCTGGGTGGCACTTGTGTGAATGTTGGTGCGTCTATGTATATCATTTATACGCATGAGAGTTAATAAAGCTGTCTTTGTGCGTCCCGTATGATCAGGGTGTGTGCCGAAGAAAGTGAGTTCACTAATAGACTCTTGGTACCTGCTGACACGATCCTTGTTACCCATTTTGTTTTACTCGACTGCATTTTTGACTATTGTTTAGATCATGTGGCATGCTGCAGATCTACAAGATAAAATGACCCATCATGCCCCGGGGTACAAATTTGACGGTCTCAGTAAACCACATTTTGACTGGACGAGCTTTAAACCCCAACGTGATGCTTATATCCGTCGTCTCAACAACATCTATGCCAATAACTTTGAAAAAGAAGGTGTCGAATTTCGTCAGGGCATTGGCCATCTCACCTCCCCAAAGACTGTCGAGGTCAAGCGTTCTGATGGCCAAACTTACACGCTCAAGGCGGACCATATCACTGTCGCAGTCGGAGGCGAACCTATCATCCCTTCTGATGACCAGATTCCGGAAGCTTCCTTGGGCATCAACTCAGATGGATTTTTCGATCTCACCGAGCAACCGAAGCGTGTTGCTGTCATTGGTGCTGGCTACATTGCTGTAGAACTGGCGGGTATTTTCCACACGTTGGGATCAGAAGTGCATATGTTTATACGTGGGGAGACCGTTTTGAGGACATTTGACCCCTCACTCCAAGAGGTATTGACGCCTTGGATGGAGAAGACTGGCATTAGTATTCATAAGAAATCCAACGTAACTAAAATCGAAGGCGAGCGCGGAAAGACGCTTACGGTCCATACCGATACAGATGACAAGGTCGATGTTGATGTAGTCTTATGGGCTATTGGCCGTAGGGCGACCACCCACGGTTTGGGCTTAGAGGAGCTTGGTGTTGAACTTGACAAGAAAGGAGATATCATCGTAGATGAATACCAGAACACGAACGTTAAAGGCATTTACGCTATTGGGGATGTTCAGGGCAAATGGTTGTTGACACCCGTGGCCATTGCTGCGGGAAGGAGACTCGCTAACCGCTTGTTCGGACCACCTGTGCTCAAAGATAATAGGCTAAGTTATGATAATATTCCAAGTGTTGTATTCTCGTATGTCTTCGTGACCTCAGCGACTGCGTTGGCTCATTTCGTTGGCCTAGGCATCCTCCTATCGGGACGGTAGGTTTGACGGAGCCTCAAGCGCGAGAGAAGTACGGTGATGCTGTGAAGATCTGTATGTGACTTTGTGTTTTCTTACTGGGTATACACCATTGATTCATTACAACCAGATAAGACATCGTTTAGGTCACTCTATTTCTCGATGGTGGACGAAGGCCATAAAGAACCCACAGTGTACAAATTGATTGTTGTTGGACCTGAGGAGCGTGTTGTCGGTGTTCACCTACTTGGCCAAGGTAGTGATGAGGCTTTACAAGGCTTCGCAGTCGCCATCAAGATGGGCGGTGAGCCGTCCTTTTCTTGTGTAGACGATTTATTCGTATATCTGATGGATACTCGTTGCTATAGCTCGTAAAACAGATCTGGATGACACGGTAGCTATTCACCCTACCTCTGCTGAAGGTGTGTCTTTGTGTTTTATGTATCTTTCAACCCCATGTTATCTTCAACTTTTATCACGTTCTTATGTTCTCTTTATCCTTCGGAAGATAGCCCTTCTGCTATCAAAAACTTGATGAAATCAGATCTTCAATCATCCGGTTTTGCTTACATTGTTCTGATACTGATTTGCCTCGCTTCAGAACTCGTCACTCTGCGCTAAATCCGTGTATCAATTATCGAGATTCTGCCTTCGTTAACACATACAATCGGGTTTTGGTTGATCCATTTGGAACGTTGAATATGTGCATCGAGGAAAGCTATTCTCTTATAATAGATCGCTACAGTTTTGAGAGTCCGACTCTCAGAAAATACATCACATTATTCAGCCACACAGTTTGGGATTTCAAAGGAAGATATAGCGAATGCAGACCCCAATGCATATTGTTGAAATGCACTGGAATGCTCTCGCATTGACGGAACGAAGACGTACTTAAGATGACCACAATCGTCAGCTAATAGGGAAGAAGCAGTCGGTTAGGCTCAGACAGCAGGGAGGCTTGTTTCCAGGGCAGCTCCACATAAATACCTTGTTATCTTTTCGTTCAGAGAAGACTAGAAGGATACCTCCTATTCACGACAAACCTACAACAGATAGACATGATTTATGTCGTGATCAGTGGTGGTGGTTCTGGTACTTCTGTAAGTAACTCGTTTACACTTTTTTTCCTCTTTCACTCTTCACTTTGGGTCCAATTTATGGGACATGTTTCTCAGTTTTTTGTGTAAACTGACTATTCGATTGCGATTTCTTCTTTTAGCGACGTTGCTGTTGTTGAAGTAACCCCATATCTGGGTGGTATGTGAACGAACACCAGCACTTATACAATCAAAATTATCATGGCCCGAGCACATCATCAATGCATTTAGTAAGCCACCATCTGCGTCAAGCCATCCAGTTCTCTTTCCCAACACCTATGCTGGCTAATTTCATGAATAAACTTCGAAACAAACCCCTTGTCAATTGCAATATCGGCTAAATCGGTAATGGCTGAGACTGTGGTGTAATTGCCTGTGGTGACAACACCATAGGAGGTGACGACATTATCACCAACGTCTGCAAATTCGACATCGGAAAGCCCTATAGCATGTTTGACAACTGTAACCCCTACAAATAGTGTCTCAGTGGGGATAATTGTAGTAAGCGTGTTAATCCTTACCATCACCTATTGCACCAATCGTCTTGTAATGCCCAAATGCTTCTTAATCCAATGAAGAGCACGACCATTCTTCATCAAGGCTCTGGCATGATTGGTGCCAGACGGTACAAAGACGGCATCGAAGAGTGTAGATCTCTGACCATCAAAGTGAGAGTCCGCTATGATGGGTTCATCATTTTTGGAAACGAGATCCCCTGAATCAATCCTCCCGCGACGAGGACCAATGACCCATGTAACAGCTTTTGCATTTGCCAGCGTCTTCCGGACAGTCTGAACTTCGACCGCATTGTAACCATCAGCGACAAGTATAGCAGTTCTGCGTGTAGCAATAATTGGATTTTTTGGGCGGAAGTATTCTTGCGAAAGTGAAGCAGACGATTTTCCATGATCGGCTCGTGCTGGCTTTTCAGGTACGACACCATTAACATTTATCGCCACTTTCGTGGCTAGGTTGAAGTCAATGTTATTGAGCGGCTCAGTGTATGTCTTGTAGATGTCAGGATCGTCGCAATGACTGAGTTCGAAAGATAACGCCGAGACAAGGTGAGCCCTCTCGTGAGGCATGAGAGAATTGTAGAAAAGTTGGGCCTGATTGTAATGTTCCTGGAATTTTACTCCGCGGACGCGTTGTTTCATACCTTCAACTTTCTGTTTAAATCTTGTTTTTTGTCGACGTTAAGCAACAATTTAGATGAAGGGTTTATGACTCACTCTATATATCCGCCTTCTGACGGTGGGACGGGGCAACCTGCGTTTTTCCGATTGGGATAGTAATTGAAATTATTGGTGTTTATGCGGTGATTCATCTTGCCATCCCGATGGTGATTCAGAACAGGACAAACAGGACGATTGATAGGGAGCTAAGATAATGTCTTAGAATGAAAAAATATGGACGCGAAGGTGACTTGCCTGTTCCCAATTGATGCCTAGTCGAGAAATCTGAGTGTCAAAGTAAGAGAAATTGCGACCTTGAAGAAGGGGGTCATCGCTGAAACCTATACCGGGAACGACGTGACTGGTACAAAAGGCGACTTGCTCGACTTCGGGAAAATATTCCTCCACGGTCTTATTCAACTCAAATTCTCCAATAGGTTGGACGGGGACTAGCTCTTCGGGCCAAACTTTAGTGGCGTCGAGGATGTCGAAATCAAATTTGTCCTCGTCCTTCTCTTCGATAACCTGAATTGCAAACGAAACAACCGCTCTCAATTGCTTCATTGAGGTCCTTCCGATGAAAATCTGAAAATAATGAATGAAGAAAGCTCTGTTCAATGTTCAAAAAGACCTACCAGGGTCTTGACCACATATTTTCAGTGCCTCGTCCCAAACAAGACTGTGGACACCAAGTTCCGGGATCATATGAAATTTAACAAAAAATCGCTGACCCTGAGCATTGATGAGGGTATAGATGTTGACACCAAATCCTTGCATCATCCGAAGAGAGCGCGGAATACCTTCAATGCAGATGTGTAAGCAGATAGGTGACAGGGCTCGAGCAAAGCCTACCTCGGTCAGACATAACCCACATGATCATATACGCAGCTAGAAACAATATAAAGAAGGATGTTGGATGAGTAGGCGCAAACACATACACTCTGGTTGAAGGCCAACAAAATCCCAAAAATTATTATGGGCACTTTGTCCTTGCGGAACCTCATAACGAGGCTCAGGTTTAACAGCATGGATAATGTCGGGAAATTTCATGGCTTCTTGGATGAAGAAAACCGGTATGTCATTTCCGACAATGTCCCAATTACCTTCTGGAGTATAGAACTTCACTGCGAATCCGCGAACATCGCGGACAGTATCCTGTGATGACCGTCAATAGGCACAGAGCAGGACATTCAAGAAAACCCACTGCGCTACCACGAGAACCCTGGACGGTGCTAAACCTGATGAAGATAGGTGTCTCTCTGGAAGGGTCCGTTAAAACAGGCGCATATGTGTACTTGGAAGCACGATCGTCGAAGACTCGAAAGGTGCCGTGAGCTCCGGTGCCGCGAGCATGAACAACGCGTTCAGGGATGCGCTCATGATCGAAACGGTGAATCTTTTCACGTCCAATTTGGTCCTCGAGCAAAGAAACGCCGGTGCGTTGACCGTCAGACACTTTCAACCTGAGAGATAACAGTGAAAACAATTACTATATAGAACATGGAACATAGCTTACCAAGTATCTGTGTTGGAAATCTTGACACCATGGTCAGTGGTTAAACCCGACCCACTCGGGCAATCAATGACATCGTGCTTCAAGTCGGCACGTTTCGGATTGTCGGTAAGCATTTCGATGCCACCTTGGACGGCTGAAACAAGAGAAGACATGATGGAAAATGCTAAAGGGACATTAGGCAGGTCGAACTGCTTCTATATAGCAGAGGTCTCAGAATCAGTCAGAATTGTCGATCGGTGGAAATGAGAATGACGCGCTGACGTACTGCGATCGAACGGAGATAATACTTGGAATATTAAGTACAACGAAATAGATAACAATGAACTTATCTGCTACATGTTCCTGGCAGGACGAGTATAGACAGTTATTAATCCATTCGAGAGTCCATTTCAAAAATTCGTGATCCTACATCAGTCGCCCAATCAGTGTCTCGGGAATACCTGATTACATTTTACTCACTTTGAACAGACGCGCCGACAATCTCAGGTGGTCAGCACACAGAAGAGCAGAAGATTGGTCTCAATTTTGGTTGACTATATCTTGGACGTTTCAGTCCCCGTTCATTCTCGTGTTGGAGTCAGAGATTTTACAATCAGATGGCTGTTCCATCCGTCTTCCATCCGTTCCATCTTTTCTTCAATTGAGGCTCCCTTGTCATTAAAGCGCCACATAAATTTTACATGAGGAAACTCAGCCATTCAGCCATTGAGATCATTTCTTTGATGAGAAGTCAAACGTATGATAACTTGCTAGGCTTGACAGGCAAGGTTCCGTGCAAGGCTCTGATGACAGTCGACAGCTCCAAAACAGGAAAACACAAGCGAACACAATCTGAAAATATCAAAAATAACATTACATTTAGTTGAATGAGGCCGAGCAAATCTAGATAATTTCTAAGCCTACACACGAGCGCGATAAGCAAGCTACAGTAGATGCAAGAAATAGACCCACCGATAGGCAGCTCGGAAAGAGCGTCAAAGATTTGCTCGGATATCCTTTGCCAGAAGCCTTCAGGATCAAGGATAATTCAACTTTTCGGTTTTCCTGATACATCCCTTCCGTCTCCTTCCCTCCCCTACTTGTCGTGCCCTGGTAAGACGGGGCTCCGAAGAGCCTACAATACCGTCAGATATCGTCATCGTCGGAGTAGAACTCATCTTCGTCGTCGTCAATGGAAACCAAGTTGGTAAAGTCAATCTTGTAGCGCAAAAGACCACCGATGCCGCCGAAACCTTTGACAAATTGTGCACCTTCTTGGGACTTATTGGTGATGAACTCAAGAGCAGCGCCGAATTCCTTGTACTTCTCAGTAAACCACTCAAGGACTGAGGTTCAGCAATCTGCTCCATATCCACGCCGGTCGACTTATCAACAAACTTCTCGCGATCCTTCTCTTGTTCCTTGTTAACGTGGATAACAATTTCCTCTAGAAGCGTCTTTCAACTCCCGATCATTTTGAAAAGCTATGATTTTTCATACCTCCAGTAGCATTACGGAGGACATAACGGGTGATATCTAGATTTTCCCAAACAATGAGGGTTTCGACAACACCAAGCTCAAGGGCCTTGAGGGTATCATCAACACCAAAACAGTACTTGCCAGTGTCCTGGCTGATCTCGTCAAAGTACTTCTGAATGAGCCTCTTTTCCTGGACGAATTTGACATTTGAAAGAGAATCCGATGAACTTTCGATAGCCTTGATTGTGTAAGAATTAGAAAATTCGAGAAATACACTTGACCGATACCTGATTAAAACCGTTCTCTCCGCCGTAGCTGACATCAACTACCTTGATGATTTTGGCCACAAGACGCTGATCAAGCATATCACTCTGGCTAAGCTCGGTTTTGAAGTCTGCAGAGCCAGCGAGAACGAGTCCAGTCACGTTAACCTTGTCGTTAGTGATGAAGTGTTGGACAGCCAACTCTGCGACTTTGCGGACATAATTGTGACGTTTTTCATCGCGAAGACGGGAGAAACGGAGGGCCGATTGACCACCACGTCCATGCTTCTTGGGGAGGTCGACGGTGAACTTGTGCAAGACCTCGCGTGTGTTTCCCGCAAGCACACCGAATAAAGTGCCATTACCACCCATTACGATAAAGCCGAAACGCTGATCAGACTCGAGTAGTTCGGACAACGCCTCAGTATGGAATTTGTTATCGCAAAGATAGAGAGAACTAAGGAATCGATTAATGAAAATCAAGAAAGAATGATGTGGCCATTTACGTGTTGATGGGCTTGTGAGGCTCAAAATCGAAAGAGACTTTCTTTTCCTTGCCTTCATCCGTCAGGATAGTGCCAACAAATAAGACTAACCCGTTGGGTGGGACACGATTATAGAGCTTGAGTCGTTGTTGGGTACTAGTTATCGCAGCCAGTACAGACAGGCGGTTCACATGGGATTTGATATTAGATGCAGTCCCAAATTCCTGTGTCAACATAGCAGACGCGCGAGGGATTTGGTCCTAGATGATGCTGGCTTAACGGAATAACAAAATGAATCGATTCAATTTACTTTAGGCGGAAGAATGAGACTGATCATAGAAGTTCCTGCTCTAAGTGTCCATCAGACGACTAGAAATTGAGATAATAAGGACGCACAGCTGACCCTCGAGCCGCATCTAGGCTTCTGATGAGCTTCTTGACCTTCCACATCTGGATGTTTTGATCTGCAGTATTTGGGATACTCATGGTCGGTGGTCAGAGAAGAATACACACAAGAAAAAGACGAGCGAGACTGCTTCGCTGGCCGGCGAAAGATAGGAAAGTGATCGGATCGACAAAGTTTTTCACGTTTTGTTTGCACTTATGTCACCATCGGTCCCGTAATTTCTTATATTCATCATGTCGACCAGCTCAAACAAGCGTTGCGCGTCGCCAGAAGCACTAGGGAACAAGTCAGAAAAGCGCACCAAGCTGACATCCGAAATACTGATTTGCGATCCCGTCTCATCAGAGATTCCAATGCCGAGCGCCCACTGCCGGCTGTGCACAATGAAACTATTGATACCACAGCAATGGAATCAATAAGACAGCAGCTACATTATTAGTAGAACGTCCATGACTCCCGAAACGGGTTTTTGAAAAACACACCCGAGCTATCAACTCAGTTGCTGATGTTATAACACGAGACAGTCGGGAGAAGATTCGATCAGGATTCTTATGACATGCACATAATGACAGACGGCTATTCCTCGACGAGATACCATCACTGGGAATCATTACTCGTATATGGTGCTTTCTGATGTCTGTTGCATTTGCAATCAACTAACAAAGATGCCTCCGCGGACTGATTGTATTGATAGACGAACCACCTGTATTGCTCTCATCAGAATCAGAATCATCGTTGATTTGACTATAGTCATGCTTTTCATACACTTTGATGATGACCCTTGATCTATTTATCATGCCATTCTCATGTCCCACGATGGCATAAATAATGACCTCTTTTGATGAGCGCAGTTTCATAATCTCATGACGAAGATCAAGTGAGAAAGCCGCTCCACGGGTCATCTTCTCCAGTGAACGGGATAATTCTGCGAATAGTGTTCCTTCCAGAAACTAAACAAATCACCAGTGGTGCTTGTTATGAATGTATTTAGTTTCCTACGTTTCATCGCGAGCTTAAAGTTGGAGACTGTCAATTTATGGTTATTAGAAATTGGATTGGTACGCTCAAGGGCAACAGAATGATCAAGCTAATTCCTCGGAGAACTAACGATACTAAAACAATACATCCGAGACAACGACCAATAATTACCGGGTAGCTGGAGAGGGGCAACAGACAGCTAAAAGAGGAGGACTTATTGAGTACTCCCTCAGCCATCAACTAGATAGTTGTGTCCGAGATAAGGTTAACTTAACTTATCAAAGACACAAACACTTGCCTGAATCTACCATGGAACTGATTGCATTACTTTAGGTAGATAGTAGCCGTTGACTAAATAATTGACGTCTGAGAATTGATTCCATACTTTAATGGTTAATCTACTGGCTGTTGAGTAAGAGGCCAGCAAGCATCATGTAGTGGATGTATACACTGCCTGACTCACCTGTTGGAACTCTCAAGTGGGACGCTTTAGATTTGAGGAAAGGGAAAAAAATCTCCCGTTCATTCAGAGCATTAGTTTTTATACAAAACGTAGCTTGTAGTTGTGATAAGAATGATGAGCACGTAGTTAAAGGATTATATAAGGAATAAAGGGAAATGATGGTTTATTCGTCACTGGCAATATCCACAGTGATCACTAGTGAGCAGGCAAGGGACGCAAAGTATGCAGAAATTGAAGTTTCTGATTTAATGGAGACCCAGACGATGGTGATTTGTGATCAGAGGCATCATCACACAGCGACTGATCTTACTAACAGTTTACATTTCTGGGAAAAGAACTGGAGAAGAATTGGAGTCGACCTGGAGAGATCTAAGAGTCATTCTAAAATGTGCCAGACTGTGCTCCATATAATATTATCCGCCGTTGTATCGATACGAGAACAGATCTCAATTATTCCAACCTAGAACTTTGTTGGGATAGCAATTTCTTGATACATATTTAGTCATAGATAAGGAATTCTCCAACTATCTGCATGTACCTAACAGGCTCTTCGAGAGTGACCCATTTCACCTTCGGAATTTCGTCGAATAAGGGCTTCACGGCGAAATCTTGGGCGATATCCATGCGCCCATTAATGATAAGAGTTGGTCGCCAGACAAGATGAAGACGATCGATGATTGTCCAATCCTTCAGGATGCTATGCGGACATCGGCCACT
>Ga0153978_1000163_pt1 | contig 15756 bp, 20 predicted proteins | sample TSGA062MetaG_FD_104749 | JGI IMG/M metagenome (GOLD analysis project Ga0153978, IMG submission 104749) | Attine ant fungus gardens microbial communities from Georgia, USA - TSGA062 MetaG | ecosystem: Host-associated > Fungi > Mycelium > Unclassified | place: USA: Georgia, Yuchi Wildlife...
AAAAATGTCTCAAAGCTATCAGTATTCACTGAGCTATCAGTAGATCAGTCAGTGATCACCAAGTTACCAGACACTAAATCACCAATATCTCAGGAACCGCTTAATGTAATTGTTTGCTTCAATGACCATCATAAAGCTCTCTTCAATGCGCTTCTTTCAACTATAAATAGAACCCAAGGTGATAAGATCCCATGGAGATACAAGATCCTTGATGTTTGTATATAATACTAATCTTTACCTATAGATTATCATCTGTCCTTGAATAGAACAAAGGACTGCCCTAAAATGGTTAGGTTATCTCTATTTCAAGAACTATAGCACTCCTATATGTAGAACAATAGGTAGTGATCATGTAGTAGGCTGTCCTAGTACACAGACCACTACAATCATGTATTTAAGGACTATATATCTGAGGATAAACCTCAGACTTAATAATATCTTTTGCTGCTTGTCTAACTTCACTTTTTTGAATACTTTAATTATCAAATCAAGCAATTACAAATCAGTAAGTGGCTATTTGTGATAGGTAGGCTGTTCTAGTGCACAGACCACCACAATCTGTATAGACAGTACCAGAGGTAACTCCAAACCAGTCAAAAATGGAATTCCACAAGGCTCTCCAGTCTCACCTATCCTAGCATTATTCTACTTGGCAGGTCTTCTAGAGATGTTCCAGGATAAAGCTATCTTTTCTACCCCAACAAACCTTGAGGCTGACAAACCATCTAATATAGATATTCTGATATATATAGATAACAGCAAACTTACAGTCTCTTCATCTTCAATTGTAACAAATAATACCCTCCTAGCCAAAGCATACAAAGTTGTCAACCAATTGCTTTGGAAAGTAGACCTTGTACTAGACTGAGACAAATGTAAACTTATGCACTATACTCAATGCAAGAAGTATGGTAATTCTGCAACTCATATAGAACTCATAAAACAAGATGGATCAATATCAAAAATCTTAGTGACCTCCTCAATACACTGGCTAGATATCCATTTTGACAGAAAACTTCTGTTTAACCACTATGTAAAGAAAATTTCAACCAAAGCTGAAGTAGCCCTTAGTTGTATAGTCATGCTATCAAACATAGTATGGGATCTCTTATACCTAAACCTCTACACATTGTACAGAATATGTATCTTACCTATTATAATATATGTGAGTGTAGTTTGGTGGACCAAGAAAGAAGCACATGCAAAAGCACTCAGTTGAATCCAAAACCAGGCATTCCAGATCATCTGTGCAGCATTCAAAACTACACCAATTCAGACCCTAGAGATTGAAGCAGCAATACCCCCAATCCATCTATATCTAGACTACTTGGAGAGAAAGACTGAAATCTGTCTAAATAGGCTAAGTATAGCAAATCCAGTTATTTATTGCCTACCTATAGCATAGACCCAAACAGAAAACTCAGCCTCTAGACAAGAAACCAACCCCTCATCCAAAGGAACTACCTAGCTAATCCATATAGCAGCTCATACAGCATACACCCACAAATAAGTTTTCCTCTTTCTTTTCCTTCCATGGCAAAAGATATGTACTGACTATCCTAGTAGAGTCACGATTGAAGACAAACCAACCAAAAAAGACAAAGCTATACTAGAACACTTATGGTATGTTTTCTCTCTCAAAATCTTTTCAAGCTACATCATAGTATATACGGATGGCTCACAGAAATCAATAGGCCAAAGGTTCCAAAGAACAGGTGCTGTAGCAGTAGACTTCTACCAGGAAAATGAGATATTCAAACAAAAGATAAGCTTGGGAGACAAGGCTGAGGTATATAATGCTGAACTAACTAGGCTAGTAGTAGGTGTCAGGACAGCAATCTCAAAGACAGAGTTCCTATCCAGAGTACACTACATCTATATATTTGTAGACAACGTCTCTACTGTCAAAACAATCTCAGACCCAAAGCCATGTCAAGGTCAACTACTGGCCTATATTTTCTACTAGTATATGCTACAATGGCTACAAAAGAACCCAGTTAACACCCTCAGAGTCACATGGTGTCCAGGCTATGCAGATATTCTAGGGAATGAACAGGCAGACTAACTAGTCAAAAAGATGACTCTACTCCCCTCATCAGTAGAACTAACAATCACACACAATACCTGCCATACATGCAAATGTCTAAAAAGGGACTGGACTACCCTATAGAGAAACTCTTCTCCACAACAAGGCAGCTGGGCAACAGCAAACCAGATACTACCATCTCTATACTCTATATCCTATATCTTACTTTCTAGTGCTAGCAGACAAGAGAGAGCTATTTGGATGACTTCTACAATGCAGAACAGGACATAGTTACTCAGGGGAATGCTACTGAAGATTTGTTTCTTTAGCAGACCCAGCCTACCTATGCAGTAAACCTACACAAATATGAGAATATGTTATCTAATCCTGCTCTACCTATGAAAAACATTATACTGCCCTATGCAAAGTGTCACAAATACTGTACCTTCCTGACCTTCTTAGTACCAAGGATAGTATAGAAACTATAATATTCTTCCTCGAAAACTCTAGAGCCTTCACAAAAAATGGCTAGTCCCCTCTATCACTATTCATATTCCATATAACAGACAGATATCACAAATGGCCACTTACTAATTTATGAGTTAATGATTTAATAATCAAAAGGCTTAAAAAAGCAAAGTTTAGACAGTAGCAAAAGATGTTGTTAAGTCTGAAGTTTATCCTCAGACATACAGTCCTTAAATACATGATTGTGGTGGTCTGTGTACCAGAACAGTCTACCACATGATCACTACCTATTGTTCTACATATAGGAGTGCTATAGTTCTTGAAATAGAGATAACCTAACCATTTTAGGGCAGTTCTTTGTTCTATTCAAGGACAGATGATAATCTATAGGTGAAAATCAGTATCATATGCAAACATTGAGGACCTTGTATCTCTATGGGATCTTATCATCTTGGGTTCTATTTATAGTTGAAAGAAGTGCATTGAAGAGAGCTTTATGATGGTCATCGAAGCAAACAATTACGTTAAGTAGTTCCTGAGATATTGGCAATTTAATGTCTGGTAACTTGGTAATCACTGACTGATCTGCTGATAACTCAGTGAATACTGATTGCTTTAAGATGTTTTTGGTACCATTTGAAAGGTCTTCTTAAGGGCTTTTGGTGGCCATTTAGATTATTGAAATCAGTCAAGTAATTCCAGAGTTATGGTCTGAATGAGATTTGTGACAACAGGCCTCTCACAGACCTTATAGAGACTGAGCCTCAAGCTCCTAGCTGACTCAAACCTCAAGAACCATTTTATTCTACTGATAAACACCCTTGAATCACCTAACCTTATATACTATTACATTCATACAATCCCAACCTACATCACCCCATAGAGAACCCAAATACTCTACCACCAACATCTATATCCAACTCAGAACAATACCAGCTGACCCCTCTGGAGCTCAGGTGTAGTCAGTAGTGTACCACTATGTATCTCACCCACTGTGTCTTAGCACCTGCTTGCTTGTTGCAGTATACAAATACAGAATTCTCTCTCTCTACACAGTTGATGCCAGTATGTAAGTAGAGGCATGATACTCAAGGGCACTGAAAGGACAAAGTCTTGCTATTTCCTTTTATGACTTTGGTCCTTCCAGTTGCCAAACACTAGGTCTGCATTCCTAGCAGGAGTGTGCCAGCCATTTCACTTTTTACAAGACTACAGTTGCTAGGATGAGTTTTGTACTTATAAAAGGCAGGGTAATAAGTAAGCTTGGTTGGATAGCATTCATCTATCAACGTGGCACCCGTGGTAACGTTGGACGGTGGGGCTTACCGATCAGTCACCACGTGAGTCCTCCAGGGGCATAAATTTGCTGCTAGCAAATCTCTTGCTGAGTAGCTGATGCCCCTTTTGGGTGATGATCAATGTTGGTTTACTGGTAGGACAACGATGAAACGGTACAATGATTTAAATTATTATTATTTTATTATTTTGTTTGGTCATCCTGGTTGTTGGGAAAATATAATTTGATGCACAATTGCAAGATTCTTGGCTGTAAAAGTGGCGGACAATAGTGACGTCATACGACATCCAATAAACAAAGTCATCAGAAACAATAAGCCACGGTTCTTCTCGAAAGACATGGAAAAAACGTCAGCCATTTGCCTAGTTCGTCTTCATGAATACTGAAATCAGTACTGATTCTTGATATTCCAGAAAAAGTCTGATTACTGAAGGTCACCGATCAACAATTAGTCTATACACTTACATCTCACGCATCTCACTCACATGTCTGAATAGAGGTTCCCGACGCCAAGCGACGCAGGAAGCAGGACCTCAATACTAGATATGACAGGATGATCGAAACCATGCAGATGACCAGGATTTACCCGAAGGAAAGGACCTCAGCCGATAAAGCTGTTTCAGCCAGACATTCAGCTACTGTGAATCATCATCGCAAAATTTCTGGGCATTTACCAAAAAATGCACTGTGCAAAGCCAAAGATTCTTTGAGAAGATTTCATCTAGATGATCATCTAGATGATGGGCCATCCTTGCCTGTAAATCCCGCCAGCGGAATACAGACAGTCTCTATGGATAGAGAAACACTCCAGAGCAATTGCTTGGGTCAGGTATTTTCTCCATGATCCAGCATCCTCTCCCACTGTCTCAGGAGGCGCTCACTGCGTCAATACTAGGATTTCCCGGGGCCCCTACCTCAGTGGCTAGCGCATACATTTGCTTCGCTTCCGCGGAAGCACCCTCTCCGGTGTTTACTCCCGAAGAGGGCCCTTGGGTTCAGTTCTCCCGAGACACATCAATCGTCGGCTTCAACTAAAGTTAATGACGTTGTATCATCTCCAGAATCTGACCAGCTACCATTTACTTTGAACATGGCTGAAGAACCAACAAGCCCCTCGACACTGATTGCTACTCGTACATGTTCGGATTCCTATGTAACAAAGCTGGGACCCCACTGGATACGAACTCCTTTTCTGGAGCAGCTCATCTACAACAACTCAGTAGGGAATCTCTCAGAGACAGAGGCATATGTGTCCCCTGATTTCCGGCTATTTACAACCCCAGGGCCTGCCTCAACTATAGCCAGACCATTCACGCCCCCACCAATTTCTATAACCGATATAGACGTCAATATGCTCCCTCTTCCTGAACCACTTGCCTATGATGACGAGGTTCACCTTGGAGAGGAGTTGATTTCAGGGTCGCCTGCAAAGGACACTTTCCAAGAGGAACAGTGCCCAGATTCCCTGAATTTGGATTACAGTATTGTCCAGTCACAATATGGCAGTCTTTCTGATGTCCATGATAGCGATCCAGTTGTGGAGTTTTCAGAGTTCCAACCGGCAGACAAGCATCTATATTTTGGCGCTCCTACCGAGGGCTTCTCAAAACCAGACCCATCTTTGGAATCATATCCTCTAGACGTAGAGACCCTTGACTTCCGTTGGACTGTATTTGACCGTTCAAACCTCCATCAGCAGGATTCCACACAAGTGTGCACTTCTTCCTTGCACCAGCCCGGAGATGTCGGACCCGAGCTTTTTGTGGACGTAGGGGCTGACCTGCATGAAGGTTGCAAGTCTCCTTCATCCGACGAGGATCGCTTTTGCTTCCGGGCGACATCACACAAGAATCATAGCGCGCCAGTTCAGAAAGCTTTCGCTCCCATCCAGGGTATATACATATCTCCTCTCAAAGAGTCGAGCTCTGACATCGGCATGCTTCATGTTCAACAACAATCACGATGTTCTCGAGACAGTATTGAGTCATGGTCTGATTAGCGAGTCTAAATGTTCACAGACTAGGCAGATCAGATATTTAGTATCAACACTGGCAGGTATTAAGAAAATATTGCAAATGTGTATCATACTCCTAGTCAAATGGTCTCACCATCCAACTTGGTCCCCTGTATACATTTCCACGGTAACATGCCTCCCACCCTTTCGCTTCAAGAGACGGTAACGCTCAAGTTCATACAGCTCATAAGATTCTGCTGCAAGTCTCATGGCTTGGAGGTGATGGGGCCGAGAGCTGGCAGCAACAGCGTGCTTACGACTTTGCCATATGCAAGTTGCAAGATTCATCCCTGTTTCGGGATGGGGTATTCCATACCAATACATGATAAGCTAGCAATCTGCATAAGCATTCACTTGTGAGACCTAAGGACTTAACTTACACCTCCGTTACGAATAGCCTCTTCGTGCGCTAGCTTGTCAGCTGCGTAGAGCGCTTTACCAAAGAAATGAGGATGACAATGGATAGACAAGAGAACAAAATAAGAATACCCACCGTTACCATCACTCCCTGCCTTTCGTCTACTCCGAAAAGCAACGCAATACCAATCACGGTCATCCATTTTCGGCAACAATATCTCTTCCCAATTGAATGCTTCTGGATATGGTGCGCTAGCATAGTCAGTGGTGAGGGGTCTGAAGTGGTGAAGGGCCTTGTGGAGTGATAATGATACTGGGTCGATGTTCGGAAGGCGGGTTGCGGTAGCCAAGGGCGGAAGTTCGGGATCTGCCAATGATTCCTGTGGGTGAAAATCCAGTTCCTCTGGCAGAGACGATAGAAGTGGTGGCAGGTATAGCACAGGCGAGGTACATTCTTCAAGGCTTTTCAAGTCAAAGATTGAAACGTCATGAAGGCTGCACTTCTTTGAGGTAGTCACAACAGGGTACGATCTTGTAGCAGGTTGGGGTAGAAAATTTGAAGGGTGTGGCGGGTAAGTGAATGCAGTACTCATTGGTGTGATAAAATGGGATATTGAATGAAGGAAAGGTTGACGAGGATTGTCAAATAAAAGGCAGGCTAGCACTTATTTCCCGGTGGAGATTAAACAAGGATGACGCGATCGTAGCATCCTAACCCGCGATAAATTTTCATCCTAAACTCACCCCTTTTAAAGCTTCCACAGGATTTCTTGTATGTTTGAACAGCTGGCAGGCTGTAGAATGTAGTAGCCATAGATAATCTCCGATTACGGCGAAACATTGTGGTAGATACAATCTTTCAGGGTGTATAAACTCAGAGTGAGACACTGTATGACCACATTTTGAGGCAGAATGGCGACACATGTCGAGGGGTTTGTGTAAGCAAGTGAAATGAAATTCGGAAGTAGGTGTGACACGCGGGTCACGCCGCGCACCATTCAGTATTCGTGTATACCCATGGCCGCCAAGAAAGCAACATCGACGTTATATCACCTTAGCTCAGGCGGTTTCTGGAAAAAATTTCGTACGGCCATTTATCTCCCCAGTTTTCAAATGTCTGACGCAAGATACAGGCGAGCTTACTGCTATCAACCCTGAAATATCCAGCGGTTTACCCCTCCAGGGGGTTAACCGATTCCCTCCCCCAGCATCGCGTCCAGAGCGTTACTCAACACCTGCAACAAAAGGTCTAAGATTGAATATTTTGCACTCTTATATACTCTGACATTTGATAGCCTCCGACCCGGCACAAAACCCGTACTGGAAGCGGGATGTTCGTCGTGCTTATCCTCAACTATCCGTGATCACTCAGGACCAACTTTCTCAATTATTGATTGAGCATTTTGGAGCACTAACGTATGTCCCATGGGTGTTCTCATCTGCAATGTCAAGCAAAAGAACTTGACGCATTGCACCCCAGTGTTACTGCACCAGATGCGCATACCAGTGAAGTCCCCATCGAGGCTCCTGAACCCATGAGCTTATCTCAGGCTATCTCCACCGTCACCAGTGCTACTCAGGTCTACTCAGAGGATAAACACCCCCCTTCGCTCCCTACCTCTTTCCAACGTTGGGAGCCGAAGCGTTCAACCGATGCGCCTCATGCTGAATACTCCTATTTTCCCATGAGGTTGTACCATTGAATAGACGTATAATTATTGTTTAAATCTTATCATTGGCTCTGAAGCTTGCGCCGATGAATGAGTAATGTCCAATAATCATCAATCCCTGCAAATAGTTGATAAATACTTGATTCCTAACACGGCGCACATTCTGATGTCAAGTCACGGCTTGAATTGGGATGTCAAAACTATGCACTTGGAAGTCGCACTTTGAATACTTAAGAGACAAACTAGAAGAAGAGCAGGAACGATGATTTTCATGATTTGAAGTTGAACATGAAAAAAATAACTTGCCCTTGGCAGACCATATAGATGTGAGACTTTAAGGATGAGGAAAAACAATCCAGGAGTGCGGGATTTCTTCCAGTGTAGCTGAATTGTTCTTTACACATTTTGTGTGGATTTAGTGCCTTTTGACAAGGCAACATTTAGTGGTCAAGACGCGGTTCGAACTCCAACCCGATTGCACCGCAACCAGACAGTATGGCCTTACGAACTAAGCTATCTCGCCGACTGAAAGTTTCTGATGTGATGTAAATATATCCCTACACATAGCTGGGCTGGACTAACTTCTGTGTGAGGTTTTTCAACTTCTTTCACCCCCTCTTCAGTCACCACTATTACATCTTGTGAACCATCAGACCTGTCCAGCAATGTGTCATCGAAGTAAATGAGAACCCAGAAGAGCTGATACTGTAGTCCAATAAACGGGCAAGTTTTTTTTCATGTTCAACTTCAAATCATTAAAATCATTAATCCTGCTCTTCTTCTAGTTTGTCTCTTAAGTATTCAAAGTGCGACTTCCAAGTGCATAGTTTTGACATCTCAATTCAAGCCGTGACTTGACATCAGAATGTACGCCGTGTAACAAGATTAAATCACTATCAACTGACGATCAACAATCTCTTGAACACGTTTTGATAATTATTCGATCATACGCTCAGGGCTCTTTCTCTTGAATGTGTGCTCAAGTTAAGATTACTTGTTGATTGGCAATGATATTTTGATCAGGCAGCAAACTCTTACTCTTTTGGCGCATGCTCCTGTAGACACACCCTATTTAGGCCCTCCGTGTCTTAGCACTAAGTTTGCTTGTTGCGGAGCCCAAAGAAAAGTTTTATCATGATTATGTAATGGACTGACCGGGATAATTGGCGTCTTGTGTCAAATAATATCAAACAAGCATGTCTGCCCTACCACCCCCAGGAGCAACTATAGAAGCACAAGCCGCTGCTTTTGCTGATGATCCTCGGTTTGCCTACATGTCTGGCATGTCTCAATGCATGCTTAGTTTCTTGCCAGGGCATACTTCAACAAGAGCTCTAATTCATGGCGGTATGAGGAGGACGATGGGACTGAGATGGAGTATGATAGTGTCAAGGGGTCTTGGGTATCCCTGGTACAAAATTCATCCTCACCTCTCATTACGCTAAATACCTGACAAGGTTGTAATCAGTTAGATGAAGACCTTATCAAGCAGCAGCAAGCAGCTTACTCAGTTACAGGCATCGACGAAGAGGCAAGTGCCTTGAGATGATGGGTAGATCGGGTTTGGAAATCTAACATCAGGTCCTGGGTGACTCAAGACACCTGCAGCACCCGTCCTGAAACGCGAAAACAGGAAGAGAAAGGAACCCGAAGACTACACAGGGTACAGCACAACTGGAAATGCCGTTGCAAGTTCCTCCAAGCGCGGCAGAAATGACAAATCCCAGGCAGAACGAAAATCAAAGAACACTGCTATTTATGTTACTGGTCTTCCTCTGGATGCAGAGGTTGATGAAATTGTGGAACGTTTCTCCCGATGTGGTGTCATCGAGGAAGACGATGAAGGAGAGCCCAAGGTGAAGATGTACGCCCGAGACGATGGTTCATTTGCTGGAGAGGCTCTAGTAGTGTTCTTCAAAGAGGACTCCGTCACACTTGCGATCAATCTGCTCGACGAAGCAGAGTTACGACTGGGAGAATCCTCGACTGTGATGCGTGTGGTGAGAGCTGATTTCACCCACAAAAATCCCACAACAGCAGCAGAAGGTGATAAACCGCGCAAAGTGATTGACAAGAAGAAGACAACAAGACGGATAGGCAAGATGCAAAGGTGTGTTCAACTCAATTTTTCTTGACTTGGATAGTTGACATATGGTATAGAAAACTTCAAGAGTGGGATGACGAAGATGGCTTTGGACCCGCAAAGGCGGATGACGACCATGTGCAGGACATGAGCAAGAATAGTCGTGTTGTCGTTCTGAAGCACATGTTCACGTTGGAAGACCTCGAAAAGGATGCATCGTTGCTACTTGACCTCAAAGAAGATGTCCGAGAAGAATGTTCAACATTAGGCGAAGTCACCAATGTCGTGCTTTACGATGTAGGTGTGCTTTGCCCATCTGTTTTTTTGGTTAATTTACAATTTTACCAGAAAGAGAAGGATGGGATTATGACAGTCAAGTTTAAAGACCCAATCAGCGCGCAAGCCTGTGTCGTAGTATGTCTTTTGTACCTCAACCACCGTGAAATTTCAGGTTTTCACCGTTTCCTCAGAAAATGAATGGTCGTTTCTTTGATGGGCGTCGAATTGAGGCTAATCTCTACGCCGGTCGGCAGCGGTTCAAACGCTCAGGAGCAGGGGATGACACCGAGGAAGGTGACGACGCAGACAAGAAGAGATTGGATGACTTTGCGCAGTGGCTGATGACCGAAGGTGACTGATTCGACGAGGTTGCGATCTTTAGTGTATCTTTATTATGGCCTGTCAAACGAAAAATTACGAATCTTGAATTGTTTATAACGTTATCCGAAAACGAAGATGTTAATCAAATTAATGCTACAATTAAAACCAAAACCATCCTCTCTACCAGCAAGAACAGAGGGGTTTTTTGTCCACCATTTCCAATCGCTAAAAATCAATGAGAAAAAAACATAAAGAATTCAAAATGTCAGATGGCTGACCTCAACAATAACATCTCTTTTCGTATTTTCACCTGTCTGCTGGATCCAGTCAATATGAAAAGGGTCACCATTCTCTTGCCGTTCATGCCCGAAGGAGCGCCTGATCCCTTCTACATGGGAAGTCGATTTAGACATAGCCACAAGGTCCTCTTCAGCGATAGAGCTTGCCGAAGATGCAACCTCCGGTACTGCTGAAAGGGGAACACTCGGCGGAGAGAAAGATGATGATGGGTTTGGAGCAGAGCCCAAAGAAGTGTCAGGAAGGTCACAATTTCCGCCACTACTCGCGCGTACCAGCGGGAGATGTTTGGGTTGAATAGCCTCTCCAACATCCACTTCCACGTCATCAACACCTAAACGTTGTAAGCTAGCCTCCACAGCATCCAATCGTTCCAGATGCTCCAGAACTGTAACACCAGTAGTCCCGGGGTGAATTCTCTGGAACTTCGCAGCGAATGGTACAGGACGAGGCAGACCAGATGCATCGGTTGAGGTCCTCTGCATAGGCGGGGGGAATTCGCTCCTTGAACTCTGACTTCGTGTCCTCCGTGGAACAGGAACACTATTGATAGATATCCGGGGTGAAGGCGGACCATTCTCCCCATCTTCGGCTGAATCTGCAGGTGCCTCGGTTTCTTGTAATAGATCCTCAGGTACCTCAATTTCATCATCCCAAACCAGCACTTTTTGTCGGCGGGTCAACTCCAGTGGTCCTTTTGTAAAATTTAGAGATCATGCCACACAGTTACAGACTAGCTATACCTTCATCCTATACCGGAGTTAGAATCGAGTCTGATCAGCAATTGGAGAATGATAGCTTACGGCGTGTTTGAGTGACTGTACAATGTTCCACGCCTGTCCTGTGATGCGATAAGCTCAAGGCGGTTTGACTGAAAGATACCACCTCACCCTTAATGACTGCCATTTGCCGCTGCATGAACGTTAGCCCTGGACGTCCGAGAATTCAAAAAGCACCTCACTGCAAACATCTTTGGGTGGAAATCAGGATCGACAGCAAATAGTTTTCGTAATTGGAAAGTTGTATCTTCCCACCAAGCTCTCGACGTGAGGAGTGGCAAGAAGTGATTTCTTGTCTTGTCGCTGAATGGTCGACCAATGATACTAACTGGAAGATACAACCAGCCATATGTATATGAGCGCCAGCCTTGGGGATGTTCATGGGGGAAGGAAAGAGAATTATCAATTGCAGCAATGTGAATGTGGGGTCGTCGAGTATAATCAGTTCCGGTTGGGCTGTCAGATAGGGCTGGAGAGGCAGTGGCAACACGAACACTGCCTGCATCATTTCTTAAGGGTGCACTGTCGGTAGTTTTCAGTTCGTTCATGAGAGGCATCTCCAGCCGTACAGAACGAGTTGGTGCAACATCTACAAGGGGCTTTTCGTGGCCTCCTTCGCAATACTTGATCATATAATTATCCGCTCCTCGATCGGTGTTGAGCATTAGATAGTCTACATGGTATTAGGTCACGAGGAACCCAAAGGAAAATTTCTTACCAAGTACAACTAACCTTGATAGGGATCAAACTCAATTTTCGAAGGAGTCCGTGTAAATTGATAGACATACTTTTCTAGTTCATCTCTGAAGCTTTGTTGTAGACCCTGAGTCCAGTAGAATGGTCTTTCTGATTCATTCGGCTCTGTGCTGTCAAACAAGACCCTCTCATCCTCGTAATCAACTTCGTCATAAAGCTCATCCCCGTCGCCTGTCTTACCACACATGATGTTGAGCGTACTTAGGATACGCTTCGAGAAGTTGCCGTGTCTATGATTTGAGTCATCAAATGTATCTGCAATGGCCCGACCGGGCCAGGGGTGTTTCCTCAGGAATTCGGAAGCATCTACTATCATATCAGCAATTCTGCATTTTTCAACCTGCCGACACAAACCTAGATAACCATGCAGGAAATATTGCATGCTCCCAATTTTCTCGGGCAAAGGCTTTCCCTTCTTTGCTGCGCTTCGATCAAGCCAGTCGTAGAAAAAGGCCTTCAAGCAGATCAATTAATGACTATTTGGCGAGCAACTCAACGCACGGGGCTAGACAGCGAAACAAGGTAAGTAGGAGGGACAATATACAGTTCTAGTCTTCTATCAAGCAGCGATGCGGCAGCTTCTGAAATATAACTGTAGAAATTCAGGAAGGTCATTTGAGGTGAGGTCATGACCCCGAACCTTAGATTGGGTATCAAACAAGCACGACCGAACGGAATAATCCAACGAAATTGTCGGTGGATCCATTTCGTCGTCTGAAATACAGGGATGATAGCTCTTTGGTATCCCAATCCTGTCATATCATACTCACCTTAGGGTTGAGCCGCCCATAGGGCTCCTCGTCTTTGGGTTTGAACACCCTGAGAGTTGACACGTAATGAAGTGGAGATCGATAAATCATAAGTATACTAACGCGATAGTCTGTACTCGTCCTCCAGAAATCTTAGTACGAGCAAAGTATGATCCTGAAGAGCCCTTCGAGATGATCTTGGGATGAATGCCGTCTGAGATTGCATTCTTCACAGACTGTACTAATGAGCTAGACCGGAGACAATCAGTCATTGACAGAAATTTCCCCAGAATTAGAAGAACTACCCACACTTCAAAGTCTTCTTGGGTCATAGGAGGTTTATGCTCCAACGTCTTAATCTGGCCAGCACCAATGCTGAGCGCTGGGAACTAGCAAAAAATATGGAACCATATACCATGATATCTGATGTTGAAGTGCTCCGTACATGGGGCTCAAAAACACTCTTCCATATCTGTCTCTTAAGATGTTCTTGTTTCTTCTTTTGTTTTCGTTTAACCTTGTGGGCAATCGACTCCGTCCATCTAGAAAGACAATGCAGCAGAGCCTAAAACAGGCGGAAAGAAATTTTCAAACCTCTTGAAGGCATTGTCGAGCTTCTTAAGGTCAATAGTACCAGGTCGACTGCGAGTCAGGCCACGTGTAGAAGAGGTCATGGCTCGTGTCCTTGAACCCGTACCAAGGAGGCCAACATCAGCCTCGTCATCGACATTCTGGGAAATAGGCTGGTATCCATCACGATTGGATCTGTCGGGCATGAATCTCAGCAAGCGATGGTGACTGTTGGGTTGTGGGGATATGCGATGTGTAATTGAGGTAAAGACCAGGATGTCCAGTGGCTGTGCCTGCAGGCCTAATCGAGCTAACTCATTAGAGGTGCCTTTTGAGCAAAAACTTTAACGCTGAAGGGACTATAGCAAACAAGTACAATGGTGCTGGGGGCTGGATGGGCAAGCTACAAGGCTTGTTATCTACTGTATATACTAGATCGTCTATACTATGACATTGAAACATTGCAACAAAACATGGACTGTATGAACTGTTTGGCATATTCTATTTTGACTAAAATTTACAATAGGATCAAAACCGAGATACAAGAACGACTATCTGCTTTCTACTCGACAATCCTTCGACCAAGTGATTCATCAATCACAGGATCGTTACAGCCATTTGCGTGTGTATCATCAAGTGAGATAACTCTTGGTTGGAATATTCGGGGCGAACCCTGAGTTTGTTCAGAGGATCCATTGACAGTTCCACTCTTTTCGTCGATGTCGGTCAATGGGGTTTGAATGAGAGAAGGGATCATGAGAAGAGAATTGTAGGAGATGTGGCACCACAACAGGAGAGTCAGAATTGAATGAATAGCTCCCAGTACTCGGAAAAATCCTGAATCAAAGACATCTGCTAGATGTAGGGTGATATTGGCAAAGACACCCTTTCAAATATTTTGAGAAGAGTAACGGGTACATCAATGGCAAGACACTTACGTTCGGAAAGACGAGGCCCCAAGCTGTAAGCTTGAATCGGAGTTTGGTGTGTCTGAGGACGTGGACGAACCCAAGAAGGGCATAGCTGATCCAGAAGACCGCCCATGACCAGAGAATGAACGAAAGAACCGAGCAGAACATGTAAATGACGTCTCCAGAGATTCGAAGGGAAAAGAAAGGGGAATGGGAAGAGAGAAGTGGAAGAAGTGATTGGAGTTCGGCCCCAATCAGCGACACAGAGTATGATGCTTGGGCCGAAACACCGAGGGGAAGAAAGACGGAGAAGACACTTGATCCTGGAGGGAAACCATAGACTACCAGTCTCAAAACATAAGTTGCAAGCATCATTGATGCCAATGATAATCCCAAAGTGAGGATGAACGCAGCAACGATAACGGTAACGAGCGCTGCGTGAACAGAGAACTCCCTAACAGGTTCTGCAATCACGGCACCTGTTGAAGATGCGACCACAAATGTGACGACGGGAAGAATCCATGATGCCGTCATAGTGGACAGTGCATGCGAATGTTGGGTAATCCTACGAAACAAGTAATGACCCTGGACACGTTGAAAAGAAAAGGAAACTGTTCAGTGCTTACATTAGATAAGCTCCTCCCCAGAAGCACGTTGATGAAATGGCAACATTGATCCACCATAAAATCCACAGAAAACAAATGAAGACTTGCCCACCGACGCCGTAATGATAGTAAACTACATTGACAGAAGCACTGAGAATTGTTGTAGCCCCCATTGGGTAGCAGCTGAAGAAGAGACTATAGCTGGGATGCTTGAGCAAGCGAATGAATGCCTTGGGCTCTATCATGAGTTGTGCTATTGTCGATATGTTGAATAAAAGGAAAAGAAAGATATTCAGGAAATAAAATATGAGACTGAGGATTGTCAAGGTCTGTGAGCCCTGTCCATATGGAAAGGCAAAAAATAGGATGCTAATCGCACCAGTACCTGCTTTGAGTTATACTGACACATGTATTCACAAACGGGTCATGAACTCACCCATTGGTATTGCCCATAGCACTGGTGTGGTCCTCCTCGAAAATGTTCACCCTGTCAGCATTTCCTCCTACTACGCAACACAAATGTTTCCTTTACCTGACAATTCTCTTGAAAGTACTTGAAGCGATCATGGCGAAT
>Ga0153978_1000166_pt1 | contig 15705 bp, 23 predicted proteins | sample TSGA062MetaG_FD_104749 | JGI IMG/M metagenome (GOLD analysis project Ga0153978, IMG submission 104749) | Attine ant fungus gardens microbial communities from Georgia, USA - TSGA062 MetaG | ecosystem: Host-associated > Fungi > Mycelium > Unclassified | place: USA: Georgia, Yuchi Wildlife...
ACTCTCTCTCTCGATCTCGGTCGCCTGGCGATCTTTGATGGGGGGAGATGGCGAACTTAGCACAGAGAGAGAGAGTGAGAGGGGAGGAGAGCGAGCGTGCGTATGCGTGCGTGTGTGTAAGCTGGCTGTGCGCGTTGCCGTTTTCGGCCTTCCCCTTGTTGTTTGCTGTTTTGCTTACCTTACCTTTACCCCTTCAACCGAGGGGCCCCGACCTCACGCGGTCACGACGTGACGCTCGTGACCGGTCTGTGACGGGACCGTGTTTTTTCCGGTTCGCAGCCACACTTCGTAAGTTAACAATGCACATCGGAGCTAGCCGAGATGTCGAACTTCACAGCTTCTACGTACATCAGTGGCCATTACAACTTTATAGTCTATCGCCCATACATATAACTCGAAGTGGTGTGGCTAACTTATTATAAACATCATGATCGAAAACACTCTGCCTGAAATCTCTCACCAAAATCGCAAAGTAAGTATATATCATCACACTGGGTTTCGTCTCTCATTCATTTCTATTCCAGGACTTGTGTCGGCTCTCCTCGGCGTCTCCTCCGCTGAAACCCTTTGTTGCTTGACGCCGCTCCTTCTTGTCTCCTGCGCCAATCTCTTGGGGTAAAGGATCGGCCACGCTGCGCGGTCCCGCAACCTAGCACCCCGCTCATGGAACGAAGTATGCTTCTGAACTGCGATGACAATATAAAAGGTAAAGAGTGTCAGACCAATTGTGACCCCAACATAGCGATCGAGCGTCTCTGGAGAATTAGTGTTGAACTCTCTGACGTTCATCCCAAAGACAGACTAAGGACAAATACGATCAGGTATAATAGTTCCAAACGATAGATCTCTGCTTACCGCCATCAAGCTTGCTGGAAGGAATATCATCGTTAGGTATGTGATCTTGGAAATGATTTTTGTCAGTGCTTGGCCCAGTAATTCGGTTTGAGGAAACCAGACACCTGTCTCATAGTCGCCGACTCTCTGATATTAACATTAGCGAATGCAAGATCCATCACGTTCTTCAGCCGATCGCTCATCATTCTCCTTCGGTTCTGCAGGCGTTTGATTTCACCAAGCAGATTCTTGCACTCCAGCTTCATAATCTCTTTTGAGGCCTTGCGCGTCTCCTTCTCAATTGTATCAGACTCCATAGCGGGATTAGGAGTCATATCGATGAATGAGACTGACAACTGAAAGTCATGAAGGAGTGATTCATAGTGCAGAAGGTGCGCTTTGAGGGTGTGGAGATTGCGCGTGTGCTCCATGTGTGATTCGGTTAGTACCTCCGACTCCTGAAGGCATTTTATCGAAATCACTTCAATCGTGCACAAGGACGACGCACCAGCCAGCTAATATGATTGTACAATGACTCAAAAGACTCATCCCATGCATATAACGCATACCATAAAATTGCGAGAAAGAGGAGTGTCGGATCTGTGCACTTGGAGAATATTTTTTGCCAGTAAACACTTGTCCCAACTAGCAGCATGAGCGAGTGGAGGCGCTTCGCAGATGTTTGACACCATGTAGACTCTGGGTGGTATGAAATAACCGTGTTTTCTTTTACGTTGCGAACCATATGGATTGAGAGAAGATCTATGAAGAGGGTGTTGCCATCTAGGGAGAACGTCACGGCATGAATGTCAGGATATTAAAACACATACCATGCAGAGGGAAAGGAGCCTGTGTATCGATTTGGCTATCCTCTGGAGTCTGAGACGATGCATTGATTGACGTCTGCGATGGAGCTAGTGTTGACGAAGTAGATGTTGATGGAGTGGACGATTGTGGCTTATAACGCAATCGTACAAATGGCAGGGTAATGGTGATGTCTGTTGCACCCTTCACGGATCAACATATCACCCAAACTTGAAGGATTGACTTACGATCTCCTTTTCCATGAGTGGATGCCTCTTGGTATCGAGAGGGTATCCAATTAACGGAGGACGTGAAGAAGAATGGTTCGATATCGTATCTGTGGCAATGTTGTTCAGAGTAGGTAGACCCAGTAAAAATAAGCTATACCTTGTACCCAGCATTTGCAAGACCGGTGTTGTTAAGTCATCTACGCATAAAGATCGCACCCGGATTCCTCCAGGTTGCTATTCATCCCTCCTTATAGGCAAACTAGCAAACAAGGGCAGATGAGACCCACCTCGCCCTTCAACATATCCCAAAAATTCTCTTGGTCTTGGTCTGAGGTCGTCACTGTACTGATATGACCCCCTGCTATATTTGACGTGACGAACTTGCCGCTGCTAAGGACATCCATCCAGTAAATGGTGCTAGACTGATTCTTCGAACACTTTGTGAGCATCTGACTACGCCGTACCTGACCTGGAGTCCAGTTCCCAAACAAGTTCTGGGGGTATCCTGGCCAGGATGGATCAATTTCAACGTCATTTGTAACAGTTGAATCATCGATATTTCTTAAGTCTATCCATGGCCAAGGTCCAGATGGTGCAGCATGCCGATACCTGGAAATCATTTGTCGGTAACAGGAAGGAAGAGATATGGAATTCACTCACGGGGGTGCAGGCACTGCAGGCGGCAAAGTCTCATGCTGAGGAGGCTCAGAGCCTTGAAGAACAGTGGTATCCATGGCGGTCCGTCTCATGTCGCCTGCTGGTGTGAAGATGACTTAGGATTTAGCGCCAGGTCACTAGCACCTGCAGTCAGGAAGAGTTTATATTCTTTGAAGACGGGCGCTCAGTGCCCCGTGATGAACGTATGTGATAGATAGGCGCTACATAACGCGCGTGGTTCTTCTTCGATCAATCGACAAGGAGATTCCATACACGCAACCAAATTAATCGCAGATTATAATGCTCACCAAAAGCCTTCCTATCAGACGCTGTAGATTCCATCGGCTTGCTAGATATACTTGTCAAATGCCTTGAAACTTCATCCAAGACAGTACATGAGGCGTGTGTACGATCACTAGGTTTTTTATATCAACGAATAGAAGGCACGCTACTACTTACCCCCAGGTGGCCGGAAAACGCTGTGTCACCACTCCCTAATGTCAAAGTGTCCACGCTAGACGGAGTATTTGCTGCGGATCCTTAGGGTATCAATCAGTGCCTTGCAGGATCCTTGACAGCATCTCACCAGACTGTGCCCTGGTAAACCACACTATTGGCTCCATTGTCCACATACCCACTTCACCGTGAGTGATCTCCTGGTGAACACAGTCACGTCTGAATCACAGTTCAAACAACACTTTTTCTGAACCGCATTTTGTTCCGTTTCGTTCGAAACGCTTATCGACAAAATTTTGTGTGTGGCGGAGAGAGAAATACTAATATGGTTATTTGTGTTGGTGTAAATTTTGAAAACATTTGCGTTGATTACAAAAATGATTGGACCCCCGCTATATGTAGGTTTAGTGTGCTCGAACCCGGCATGTACACTGAGTGATCGCATGCGAGGGCTGGTGAGCAACCTCGCAGCCACAGACCAAGTAATTAAGAGCTAATTGCTCAGTCACTTCCGCGTCCGAGTCATATATCGGTTGAAAAGCTGCGAGGATAGGTAGGCAACATGCACCGTGTTGGCTAGAGTCTGCATATATTCATGATGTCAGTGTGCATGGGCCGAGCGTGCGGCAAGACCAAGACTGAGGCACTGATCAACGGAGACATAGGACACCACTCGGATATCGCAGCATAGCACATACAGACATAAATGGCGTCAGTGGTGAGTACACGATTGCTGTACTATGCTCTGTCCTCATAGAACATCTCCAGAAGAGTGCGACCAGCTCACTAATATCATGATCACTCTGCCCCGAAACTCCACCGCCAAACTGCATGTATCATAGGGTATATCTTTACGCGTTCTGCTCTCCTTTCTTCTCCACCTCTTTTCCAGACACCAGGTTCACAGTGGGTATTCGTCCACTATGCTTCATCCATTTCCATAAAAGAAGAATTGGCCACACTACGCGCCTTCCAAACGTAGCATCTGGCTTGTGAATGGATGAATAGGGCTGAAGCGTGACGACGACATAAATTGTAAAGAGCGTGAGCGAGATGGTGGTCTCGACATAATGAGCGAGCGTCTCTAGAGATCCAGTGTTAATCTCTTTGACATTCATTCCGAAGACAGACTAATGATAAATGAGCCAGATATATTCCACATAGAATTTCCGTGCTTACGGCTATGAAGCTGGCCGGTAGAAAGACCATTGGCATGTACGAGATCTGCAGGCAGTTTGTCACCTTGTGCGGCAAAGATCAGGCGTGGAGGAAGAAGGGTACCTGTCTCATAGCCGCCGAGTCCCTGACCGTCGCATGTGTGAGTGTTTGTGTCTGCCTACTTTCCTCAATATTCACAGTCGCGAATGCAAGGTCCGTGGAATTCTTTAGCCGATTGCTCAACATCTCCCGTCGCTTTTCCAGACGGTCAACCTCGCTGAGTAAACTTTTACACTCCCTCGCCATAAGCTCTTTCGAAATCCTGCGTTGGTCGTCGTTAAAGTTTTTGGACTCCATGGCCGGATTCGGGGTCTCCTCGATGAAGTTTACTGATACCCTGAAGTGATAAAGGAGAGACTGGTAGTGCAGGAGGTGTGCTTGGAGGACGTGAAGCTGACGCGTGAGCTTTATAGGATCAATGTTGTCTTTCGGTTGCGCTTGGAGGTCATGGTGCATTTGCTTGGTATTATCTTTCAAGACATCCGATTCCTGAATATATTTGAGTAATGTCACTTATAACCCGCATAAGAACACTGCATACCAGTGTGCTAATATGGTTATACAGCAACTCAAAGGACTCATCCCATGAATATAGTGGATACCATAAGATCGTGAGGAAGAGGAACGTTGGATCTTCGGTCGTGGTAAATATATTTTGCCAGTAGACACTTTCCCCGACGAGTAGCATGAGCTTATGGAGGTATTTCGCAGAGGTGTGACGTATCGATTCAGGGTGATATGAGATAATGGTGCTTTTTTCCACATCGCGGACCATGTGGATCGCCAGGAGATCGATGAAGAGCGTGTTGCCATCTAGGAGGGAGATTGGAGCATGATTGTAAGGCCATCAAAACACATACCATGCAAAGGAAAAGGAGCCTGAGTATTAATTTTGCTATTCTCCAGGGTTAATGTATGGATTGAGCTCCGCGATTCGGGTGCCTTTGAATGCAGTGTTCGTAGGAATGGTAGGGTAATAGTGATATCTGTTGAGCATATCAGCATGCAACCCAAACCTGGAGGCTTGAAGCATTGACTTACGATCCCCTTTTTTATGAATAAGTGCTTCTTGGTATCGCGAGGGTATCCAATTAATGGAGGACGTGAAGAAAAATGGTTCAATATTGAACCTGCATTACGGACCCTTCAAAACAATAAGACCGAGCAAAAGATGTTCATACCCTTTCCCCAGCATTTGCAAGACCGGTTTTGTCAAGTTATCTACACATAACGTTTGCACTCGAATATTGTCAAGTCGCTGAAAACTACATTTCAAACCCAAACTAGCATGTATAGGACAAATTATACTCACTTTCTCCTGCAACATACTGCAAAAATCATTATCGTCCAAGGTGGTCATTTTCTTCGTACGACTGTCTCCTATATTTGATGAGCAGAACCGCCCGTCGTTAAGCACGTCCATCCAGTAAATGGTACTAGGCTGAGTCTCCGAACACTTCGTGAGCATCTGACTACGGCGTACTTGGTCTGGAGTCCAGTTCCCGAAGAGGCTTTGAGGATATCCTTGCCAGGATGGACTGTCAGTCGTAGGTTCTAGCTTGACTCTGACACTAGTTGTCACAGTCGCATCCAAATTGATATTACTGAGGTCCATCCATGGCCATGGTCCGGATGGTGTCGCATGTCGATACCTTAGGAGAATATTAATCACCAGCGACAAGAACGAGGTGTAAAATAAACTCACGGGGGTGCCGGCACTGCAGGTGGTAAAGCTTCGTTAAGAAGCTTGGAGTCTTGATGAGTATCGTCTTTCATGGCAGTTCCATGCACCATGTTACTATGCAAGGTGGCAGTCATGAAGAGTTTATATGTCTCTGAATACGACGCTCATAGCTCCGTGCTGGATGCACATGACTATTCAAGTTTGCCGCTGTGCAATATGAACAGTTCGGTACCGGCCATTCTCCAACCAAGAATCAATGGGTTGGCACGAGCCGGATCAATTGCGCGTTGCGCACAATACTCACAAGAAGCACTTCAAAAGTTCAGATCCGAACATCCCGGGCCTGCGTTGAATTATGGTTTCGTGAGCTCGTCACAAAACTATATAATCGTTTCCTTCCAATACCTCCATGCGTACTAGCGTAGATAGTACAAGTACATGAGGCTTGCGCGCGACACGTCATTTAGATCGTCTGAACAAAACATGAGGCAGGCACTTACTGTCCCAAGTTGGTCTTGCGCGAGTTCTTTATGTCCACACTAACTCTCGAGTACTACCATGCTGGACGAAGCCTTAGGCTCCGCTTGACCCTGGTGTCAATTGGTACCTGGCCTCGAGTTTCATAATGCAAGCCCCTTGGAAATCTAGACACCCCAATGATCTTGTTGCCGCCAAGATTCAAAGCCTCCCTGTCGAATTTGAGCGGAACACGCGACCGCTGGATACAAGCAGGCTGCACAAGTAGGCGGTCCTGTCTCTGACGTTCGTCCGAGCTATTTCCAGTTATGACTAATAAGAACTTTCTCTTCATACCACCGCCACCACAAACAACAACCCTTGGACCTTTTCAACCACACGGTTCATCTTCTGCGCCGCCAGTCGGGAGATGCGGCCAAAGAAGCACTGATCATATGTTGTCGCAGGACCGCTGACAGGATTTCACCGGGTCATGCTCTCCACCTCGGTAGGTGATCTCCCAATATGTCCAAAATTGAACGTGGCACTAGGTTTTCGAATATAGCTCACTATAGTACCCATCCATTGTACACCCACGGAGCTAAGAATGTTCTGCATGCTTCGTTAGACGCTTCCTTTCGAGCCCCGCCATCATGAGTGGCGTTTTGGCGCCTAGCCTGTTTATGGAAGGCCGGATATTATCATCAGTGAACCACTGGCACCACTGTAGTTCACAGGGTCCTGTGGAGACAAAATGTTTTTCTGGCCGCTCACACCAGCACATACGTAGGCACTCCTATCGCATACTGCGCCTGGGCGTCGATGTCCCTGTTTCGCGCGTCCCTCGTGTTCCTAGATCAAAGAAGCACTTGACAATATGATCGTTGACCCGAGGTCCGCCGCGTCTAGACGGCAAAGATTGCGCGAAAGACTTTCGCAGGACTACTCGCCTGAGGTTGAATTTTATGACACAACAGTACACGCATAGCACGCAACCTCATCGCTCCGTCACTACATAACATCTCTCGGTAATATGCCCACCCTATGATACTTATCATGATCAAATCATGAGCGCTCCATCCAGAGAGACTGATACCCTTACCTGTCTCCTGTCTGACACTCATGGTTTATATCCATGTTTGGAAGCGAAGAATCGACTACGGAGTGTGCCCTTCAAACGTGGTTCCTAGCTTGCAAACCGAATACGGCAGGCGTGAATGACATATTGTCAAAAGCATGGGCGAGATGCTGATCCCGATGCGGTGAGAGTGCGTTTCGGGAGATCCCCGAGTTGATCCCCATAATATTATTCATCTCAGGGCTAAACATGACGGATGGAACTCATAAGGTTCGTCACGGCTTTTTCAATGAAGTCCGTAAGATAGCTACCGATTGCGTGACCGTCTGAGTGTGTAGTGAAAGGTGGGCCTGACCTTACTAGGTGAGATGCTGCCAATGCAATGAAAGAAGGTCACTGGCGCTTCCTTCACCATCTCCCGAATGCCCGTGCGTATCGGGGAAGCAAATACAATCATTGAACACAGGGTGATCGTATTAGATCGTCACAGTGTGATCAGAAGATATAAGCCTGAGTGAACGGCTTGAATTACACCGCCTCAATCTTCGTCCGCAATCAGTTGTGACTCGAGGAGCAGGGAAACCCCCTTATCTTGGGAGACAACTGTGAGTCGAGTCTCGACCAAATGACAAGATATCTAGCAGGATTTACACAGGCATAAGGCGCCAGTAAAACGCATATAGTCGTAAATATTTCCATAAAATAAGGAAGCCTCATCATGGTTATATAAGAAATGCTATGATACATAGTGTGATCGAGATCACTCTACCGCCTCCAAACTGTGTACCCGAAATAATGTATATCTTCATACCTTCTCATCCGCTGTCTTCTCTGACTCACTTCCCTCCACGATAGGAAGCCTGTTAATTCGCATCAATCTCCAGGGGAGAAGAATGGGCCACACGACACGCTCCCTCAAGGGAGCCTTTGGCCTGTGGATTGAAGAATACGGCTGGAGTGTGATGACGACATAGATTGTCAAGAGTGTGAGCAAAATGGTGATCTCGACGTAGTGAGGGAGCGTCTCTAGAGACCCACTGCGGATCTCTGGAACATTCATCCTAAAAACAGTCTAACGATATGTGAGTCAGGTAGGTTCGCGTGGAAGACTTCATCTTACCGCTATGAAACTTGCCGGTAAGAAAACCATTGTCAAGTACGAGATCTACAAGTAATCTATCAGTGCCTGGTGCAATAATTTGGCGTGAGCGAGATGGACATACTTGTCTCATAGCCGCCGAGTCTCTGATAGTTGCTTCTGTAAGCCTTCGCGTCTGACTACTGTCCTCAATGTTCACAGTCGCGAATGCGAGGTCCATGGCATTCTTCAACCGACTGCTCAACATTTCACGTCGCATTTGCAGACGAGCAATTTCGCTGAGTAAATTCTTACACTCTTTCCCCATAAGCTCATATGAAGTCTTGCGTTGTTCGTTTGTGAAGGATTCGGACTCCATGGCCGGATTGGGGGTCTGTTCGATGAAGTTCACCGATTTTCTGAAATGATGGAGAAGTGATTGGTAGTGCAGAAGATGCGCTTGAAGGACATGAAGCTGCTGCGTGACCTTGATACGACTGCCATGCAGCACATCCCACTCCTGAATATGTTAAGAGCAATGTCATTGCTACCCGCATGAGGGCATTACGTACCAGAATGTTGACATGGTTATACAGCAACTCAAACGACTCGTCCCATGCATACAGTGCATACCACAAGATCGTGAGGAAAAGGAACGTTGGGTCTTTGGTCTTGATAAATATGTTTTGCCAGTAGACGCTGCCTCCAACGAGCAACATAAGCTTATTGAGGTGCTTCGCAGATGTCTGGCACCATGTAGACTCGGGATGATATGAGATGATAGTACTTGTTTTTACATTGCGGATCATATGGATTGCGAGGAGGTCGATGAATAGCATGTTACCATCTAGGAAGTATGTCATAGCGCGTATGTAAGAATATGAAGGCACATACCGGTCAAAGGGAATGAAGCCTGGGTATCAATTTCTACACCCTTTGGGGCTGGGGACAATGGATATGACGAGCGTTGCGATCCCATTAGTGTTGGCGAAGGAGATGATGTGGGTGGTGATGGCTTCGAACGCAGTGGGTTCGAATCCGACGACTTCGAATGTAGTACTCGCAAGAATGGCAGGGTGATAGTGATATCTGTCACCCACATCAGCATGTAATCCAAAACTTGGCGTGTTCACCTACGATCTCCTTGTCCATGAGCAGGTGACTCTTGGTATCGTGAGGGTATCCAGTTAACGGAAGACGTGAAGAAGAATGGTTCGATGTTGTATCTGCGTAACTGCCGTTCAGAACAGTAGGCAGACCCAGCAGAACATGTGCCTTACCTTGTACCCAGCATCTGCAAGGTCGATTTTGTCATGTCATGCACACAAAACGATCGTACCCGGATACCTCCAGGTCTCTGTAAACATTACACTTAACTTAGCAGGCAAAGAATAGATGAGACTTACCCCTCGCTGCAATGAATTCCAAAACACATCCTCATTTGCAGGTCCCACCGTAGGAGAATCGTCGGGGTTAATATCTCCCATAGTTGAGGAGATGAACTTCCCATTATTAAGTACATCCATCATGTAAACGGTGCTAGACTGATTCTTCGAACACTTGATGAGCATCTCACTACGATGCACTTGATCTGGAGTCCAGTTCCCAAATAGGTTCTGAGGGTACCCTCGCCAGGATTTGTCAATTTCATCGTCACCTGCTGCATCCGTATTATGGACGTTTCTCAAGTCTATCCACGGCCACGGCCCCGATGGTGCCGCATGTCGGTATCTCGGGAGAGTATTAGTCGCACACAACTAAACAAGGACGAGCCTATGAACTTACGGGGGTGCGGGAACTGCGGGCGGCACCGCTTCATTTTTAGGAAGCTCTGTGTCTTTATGAGTGTTGCCCTGCCTATGCAACATGTTGTGTCAAGTGACACGTAGCCTGCCTGCGTTATAACGGGTTAGTATTCGATATCAGTTCCAACCCAGTGGCAAGTCGGGAAGGGTTTACTTTGTATTATGCTGAACAGAGGCTCAGCGCTCAGTGTCAGTCAGAGTCCCATGCTAAATGTACGAGAACGTTAGCCGATACGTTATATAAATAGTTCTTGGACTGTACACGACTGTGACTCACTTGAAGCAACGCCTCGAATGTAAATGTCTTGGTGGACTTATAAGTTATAATTTCATTGGTTGTTGGACGTGGTAAAATCATCACTTAGTCACCTATTACATAACTTTGAACTTGGCGTGGTCATGAAGATAGCTATCGCGTTGAAGCCTTGAGTACTAGTACGGTGATTTGCGCAAGGACTGACAACTCAATCTTCACAAAAAGTAGTTGAGAAATTGGGTATGATTATTAGCCGAGATGAGTAGCCGAGACGATCTCCTACTGTAACCGAAAAATGGCGTTACATTGGCATGATTCAAAGCTATGACGGTTTGTGAAAATGCGCGGAACATGTATGCTTGGCCATCCTGTGGCCCGTGGGTGCAGTGAAGCGTGGGACTGGTCACTGAAGCCTGGTCTTATGCACGTGCGTCGGAGTGTTCCGTAGGCCGTCATGGTAATCCCACTCTGAAGGGTTACGGAAAGTGAGATCACTCAGTGACTGAGGATCTGCTGTTGAGGCTGACTGGTGAGATGGTGCCAATGCTCCTGCAATGAAAGAAGCCTATCAACGCTTCCTTAATCATCTTTGAATATTGAGTCACGACTGCCGGCCCGGTCGGGGAAGTAAACACAAAATCACAGTCATTGAATACAAGAGGCCGTATTAGTAGATCAACTGTTTGAACTGGACTGTACTTGGGAAGGCCTAGGACTGAAGGCACAAAAAAACCACGTGGTCTACCATCAAATTGAAGCCTCAACTTGAATGTTCGTCATCAGCCAAGGTCTGTACACATGCCAAAGCATATCTTCACACTTTCTCATCCATCGTCTTCTCCGGCTCACCTCCCTTCTTGAAAAAAACTCTTTTATTTCGCGCCAATCTCCAGATGAGAACAATCGGCCACACTGAACGTTCCCTCAAGGTAGAATTTTCCTTGTGGATTGAAGAATGCGGCTGGAGTGTGATGACGACATAGACTGTCAGGAGCGTGAGCGCAATGGTGGTCTCGACGTAGCGGGGGAGCGTCTCTAGAGATCCAGGGTTGATCTCTACGACATTCATCCCGAAAACAGACTAACGATATGTGGGTCAGATAGGTTTGGCGTGGAAGACTTCATCCTTACCGCCATGAGACTTGCAGGTAGGAAAACCATCGTCAAGTACGAGATCTATAAGCATTCCATCAGTGAGTACCTGGCGTGGTAATTTAGCACGAGCGAAGTACCTGTTTCATAGCTGCCGAGTCTCTGACGGTTGCCTGTGTAAGCTTTCGCGTCTGAGCACTGTCCTCAATATTCACAGTCGCAAATGCAAGATTCATTGCATTCTTCAACCGATTGCTCAACATCTCCCGTCGCTTTTCCAAACGATCGATTTCATTGAGTAAATTCTTACACTCCTTTCCCATAAGCTCATGTGAAGTCTCGCGTTGTTTGTCAGTGAAGGATTCGGACTCCATGGCTGGATTCGGGGTCTCCTCAATGAAGTTTACTGACATCTTGAAATGATAGAGGAGTGATTGGTAATGCAGAAGATGCGCTTGGAGGATATGAAGCTGCTGCGTGAGCTCGATACGACTATCATGCAGTACTTTCAATTCCTGGATATGTTATGAACAATGTCATTGCAACCACACGAGAGCATTACGTACCAGGATGTTGACGTGGTTATACAACAGCTCAAAGGACTCGTCCCATGCATACAGTGCATACCACAAGATCGTGAGGAAAAGGAACGTTGGGTCTTCGGTCTTGCTAAATATGTTTTGCCAGTAGACACTGCCTCCGACGAGTAACATGAGCTTATTGAGGCGCTTCGCAGATGTCTGGCACCATGTTGATTCGGGATGATATGAGATGATAGTACTTGTTTTTACACCGCGAACCATATGGATCGCGAGGAGGTCAATAAAGAGCATATTGTCATCTAGGGAAGGATGTCTTAGCGTGAATGCAAGGACATCGAGGCACGTACCTCCCAAGGGAAGTGGGGCCTGGGTATCAATTTCCTTGTCCTCACACAACAAAGGTGACGAAGATGACGCGAGCTGCGATCCTGTTTGTGTTCGCAAAGAAGATAAAGCGGAAGGTGGTGACTTCGCATCTACGTAGCTCGAATGCGGCGATTTCGAATACAGTGCTCGTAAGAATGGCAGGGTGATGGTGATATCTGTCATCTACATCAGCATGTAATCCAAAACCTGAAGTGTTCACCTACGATCTCCGTGCCCATGAGCAGGTGACTCTTGGTATCGTGAGGGTATCCAGTTAACGGAAGACGTGAAGAAAAATGGTTCGATAGTGTATCTGCACAACTGCCGTTCAGAACAAGTAGACTAAACGAAAGATGCCACACATACCTTGTACCCAGCATTTGCAAGGTCGGTATTGTCATGTCATGCACACAAAACGATCGTACCCGGATACCTCCAGGTCTCTGTAAATCTCATCTTACACCCAACTCAGCAGGCAAAGAACAGGCGAGACTCACCTCTCGCTGCAATGAATTCCAAAACACATCCTCATTTGCAGGCCCCACCGTAGAAGGATCGTGGGGGTTACCATCTCCCATAGTTGAGGAGATGAACTTCCCATTATTAAGTACATCCATCATGTAAACGGTGCTAGACTGATTCTTCGAACACTTGATGAGCATCTCACTACGCTGCACTTGATCTGGAGTCCAGTTCCCGAATAGGTTCTGAGGGTATCCTCGCCAGGATTTGTCAATTTCACTGTCACCCGCTGCATCCGCATCATCGATGTTTCTCAAGTCCATCCATGGCCACGGTCCCGACGGTGTCGCATGTCGGTATCTGGGAAAGCGTTAGAAGCCCCCAACTAGAACAAGAACGAGAGACTACTTACGGGGGTGCGGGCACTGCGGGGGGAATAGCTTCGTTCTTACGAAGCTCGGAGTCTTGATAAGTGTTGCTCTTCCTGTGTGACATGGTGTGCCAGGTGGCCCCGGGCCGCAGCATATTGCCTACCTGCGCCATACGTATGAGTTAGCGTCCGTGTCGGATTGAACCCAGCGGCGGTCAGGAAGAGTTTATGTACTTGTGCTTAACAGGCGCTCGTATCTCATGCTAAATGTACACAAAGACCGACACGTAACACAAAATGTGCACGATGTCACTTGACGAAGTGCCTTCGAATCCAAATGCTGTAGTACATTTATACGCGTAATTTCATTGGTTTGTTAGATACTTGGCCATGGGCAAAATTTAAATCGAGTGTCAATTGATGGCTCAAGGCGAAGGCGCCAATAAAACCAAGCTATTCTTGCCAAGGATTGCAATTGAGGTGCACCTTGGAGGACGCATCGCTCGATAGCATATGGAAGAGAGCCAAAGGACCAAACATGACAGATGAGACATGAGGTCGGTGTCTCCGAGTTTTTCAGTAAGATAGCTACCGCATGGACACCAACGATGACGCAAGAAATGTGAGTTTGAAGGAAAGACCGAGACGGATGAAATCAGATATGATGGGACGAGATGACCGCGGTCCTCGTGCTGTCGTCTTAGCGGAAAGCGTTACACGAAAGCGCTGAGAAAGTGTGCGGAATATGCTTGGCGCCGTGGATATACCGCGCGCGGCGCATTCCGTTTACCTTCCATCCATGACGTAATAAAAGAAACATCGGTTGTTCCTCAGCCGCATCTCCCGACTGCCCGTGTGTGTCAGCAAACACTGTGTGAACCGATTCCTGGGCCTGGGCCAGAAGATACAAGAAGGCTTGGCATATGATAATAATACTACCAAATTACATAAACATGCACCACAGAATAAAGTACGTAAAAAGAAGGCAAGGAGTCGCAAAGGGCTTTATCTGAGAAACGGCTGAATGAACACTTCAAGTTCAATTGAATCTTGCGCAGTTTCGAATGCTAATCGATGCATATGCGGTGTTAAGCGCTCGGTTGAAGTCAGTCTCCCACTGAGACTCAATGAGCAACTACTCGGCAACTTTTAGATAAGTTGAAGCGTGAGGCATGGATATCCGATATCTCGCAGCACGATTGCTCCAAAGACGCTTAGCAAGAAACAACACCGAAAGTCATTTGATCATTCAAATCTAATGTACGACCACCACTGGCATGGTGTACAGGGAAACGCCGAGAAAGCGGACGAAGAAACCAAAAGCCACTCAGTCAGGTCCGACCGCTCAATACACGGTGGTTGTGAACGTTCGTCGAGTTAGCGGCAATTCATTCCCATGAACACAAGTCTGACTGGCAGAAGTCAAGCCAGTGTATTGTCACTGAGAGATTTGTCTGAATCTGACATTGAGATTTATTAACCAAATTGTATAGTTATTGAACAAAAAATACGTTGTGTCAAGATCTCTCTCACCTCACCACCTAGCTGTGTAGCTAGTGTCTTCACACTTTCTCATTCGCCACCTCCACTGACCCACTTCCATCCTTGACAGGAACCTTTCTAGCTCGCGTCAACCTCCGGAGAAGAAGAATCGGCCACACTGCGCGTTCCCCAAAGGTAGCTTTTTCCTTGTGGATCGAAGAATAGGGCTGAAGTGTGATGACGACATAAATCGTCACGAGCGTGAGCACAATGGTGGTCAGGGCGTAGCGAGGGAGCGTTTCTCGAGTCCCAGGGTTGATCTCGCCGACATTCATGCCGAAGACGGACTGATGACATGTGGGTCAGATGGGTTTCACGCAGAGCACTCCACGCTTACGGCGATCAAGCTTGCTGGTAGGAAGACCATAGTGAGGTATGAAATCTAGTGGCAGTTTGTCATTATCTGGGCGGTGATTTGTTACGGGAAAGAAGGATACCTGTCTCATGGCCGCCGAATCTCTGACCGACGCCTGTGTAAGCGTTCGTGTCTGAGTACTGTCATTAATATTCACAGTCGCGAACGCAAGGTCCATCGCATTCCTCAACCGACTGCTCAACATCTCCCGTCGCTTTTCCAAACGATCGATTTCACTGAGTAGATTCTTACACTCACACCCCATAAGCTTAGTCTCGCGTTGTTTGTCAGTCAAGGATTCGGACTCCATGGCCGGATTTGGGGTCTCTTCAATGAAGTTTACTGACATCCTGAAGTGATAGAGGAGTGATTGGTAATGCAAAAGATGCGCTTGGAGGATATGAAGCTGCTGCGTGATCT
>Ga0153978_1000170_pt1 | contig 15572 bp, 14 predicted proteins | sample TSGA062MetaG_FD_104749 | JGI IMG/M metagenome (GOLD analysis project Ga0153978, IMG submission 104749) | Attine ant fungus gardens microbial communities from Georgia, USA - TSGA062 MetaG | ecosystem: Host-associated > Fungi > Mycelium > Unclassified | place: USA: Georgia, Yuchi Wildlife...
ACGCGTCTCTTTCGAGGCAGAGGGCGCCAATTCTCGCGTTCCATCCTCTCCCAGTCATAATTCCCGAGCAAGGAATAACATACATCATCCCTTACTTCGCGACGGTGGGACTGCACCTTCAAGACCACCCATTATCGACTCAGCGCTATCTCGTTTACGTCGAACAAGCGACCCTTCTCGCCCCCCCTCCATATTTCGCCTAGGAAGTCAGACTCCCAGGAGAGGTAGCTACGATGTCCCCTCCTCGCCGCAGTCCCGAGCCGCATCTCCTATGCGGTTTCTCGGATGGGCAGGCTTTCGTCGGCGGGAAACGCGCGAGGAGCCGTTCGTCCCAGAGAACCCTTTCCAGAGTCGGTTTCGCAATCTTTCCATCGCAAGCCCTCCCCGCATTTCCGAAAACTTTGATCCCAGCTGCGAAGATCCGTTCCAACAATGGTTACCCCACCCAATAATATGCACTCCCTTCAAGACTTCACGAAAGTTTCTCCGCTCCTCTCGTTATTTTTTGATGGATACCCTTCCCCGGCAAATATACTTGCATTTACAGCTTCGCTTGCCCTCACTTTATTTTTCACGCATTGCCCGGGTTTACGAGGATGCAGAGCTCAGTAAGCCAGATATCCAACGATTGGTTGACGCATGTGCCCCTCTGTCTCGCCGAACGACCTCAAGCCCCATGCCTCCCGGGTATCACCCGAGGCGTTCTCTTCCCTTGGCTGACGAGTGGACTGCTGCTAACGTCTCCCCAGCTCTCGTCCGATTCAAGAACTCCTGGGAGGCGTTTATCGACTCCCTTCTTCGAGAGTGGAAAACCCTAAACCTCGTGTCTGCTCTACTGCTTTCGTATGTTTTTGCTACCGCATCACGCTTTCTTTTAAAAATACCTCTCCAACAGTGCCATCCTGTCCATGTTCCAGAATACCGTGATGTCTCAGGATCCAGTGGTTCGCACAGCCGCATTACTTTCGCTCACTTCAGCATTGATGAGCCTTTCTTTCGGCTGTGTCTACATCGTCCGTTTTGCTACTATGAGAACCATGTACAAAGCTACGCGCTGGGCTGAGGTGCGTATCGCGTGGCGCTGATATATATCAGTGCAGACTCACAGCAACTACAGGAAGCACGTAAAACGACAACGTTCATATGGTGGAACGTATGGGTGCTATTAGCTATGCCTGCCATATGGCTTGCCTGGTTTGTTGTCCCCCCTGCATCTCACGCACGCACTCGCACGCTCACATATTCCCCCTTCCCTAGGGCCATGATTTTCTTTATCACAGCCATTCTCTCCTTCGTCTGGCGTTCAGGCGATACAAGCGATCCCCTCAGCCCTGCGCCGCTCTCCACCACCGCCATCGTGGGCCCCCGCGTCGCGGTCACATCCCTGTTCCTCCTCGGGCTGGTGTACTTCACGATGATTGTCAAGACGCTGCAGAACTACGGGAGCACGCGAGATGCGGACGGCGAGATGCGGCTGCTAGAGCCGGACGAGGCGCCCCAGACACGGTCGTCTGCGGAGGTGGAGCGCGAGCACGAACGCGAGCGGGAGGATCAAGGGAGGCGGGCGCTGCACAGGCCGAGGGGCAGACCCCGCGTGAAAGGCGAGGTGCGTGCACGGTATGATGCGGATCATCCATCTGAGGGCGGCGTGCTGTCTGCTGTCACGGGCCTGGGCCTGACGAACCTTGACGGCATTCCGACGTCAAGCACCCCCCGCAGCTCGAACGAACTCTCGCGGGAGAAGGAGAAGGCTGTGGCGATCGTCAGTACTGATGGCGTCGCGATCTCGGGTGCTTAATTTAGAGCGTGGATTCGGCGATTGGATGCTCAGTATTCCTCCGCGAGTAGTTACTTCCTGATACTGTTGATCTTGTATTTACCTCTCGTCCACTCTTTTTTCTCCGAATACCCTTGATGTAGGTAAAATGTACCCTTACAATGGACGATGGTTTCATTTGAAATACAGAGACAGTACAGCGAACAGAAGCTACACAAGAGACACGAACAGTACAGCAAGCCTGAGATCAACAAGATAAACTACAGCTTCACCACAGCGAGTCAGAATGCGCAGCCGACATCAGAATAAAGGGCAACCAAAAAAAAAAAACACTGCCACGGCTCAGATCAAACGCTTGGAAAAAACAGCAACGGTGACATCCGGGGCGCTTAGCGTGGAAACACAAGCGCGGAAGTGGTGAAAAATGAGGATCAATGAACAGCGCCCCGGACAGCCCCTGACAATTTTCCACAGGATGAGAGTGAGTACAACGGATGACAGGACGTGCGGCTCACTCTCGTTGGCACCCCCGCGGAGGGGTTGGAGGTTGGCGGGGCTAGCGACGCCCTGAGTGGTTTTGCCGTGGCGAGGACGGGTAGTTGTATGGCGTCAGGGCGTTTGTCAGCAACTCCGCGGCGCCACACCCGAGAAGATGAGTGTAGTGGTCTACGCCGGATGGGAGCAGCTCGCCGCAACGCGTGCAACGCATGACGGTTTGCCCAGAGGCGTGCTTGGCGCCAGGCGGGGGAGGGATGTGCCCCCCTTGCTGCTTTGTCTGTTCAGGGGACTGCGAGGAGCCACCGCCCAATGAAGGCTTGGATGGCATGGTATGACTAGCAGAGTGTGGTTGACCACGTCGGTTGTTGTTGCAAGGGGGAGTGAAGTAGTAGGGCATGGTTGGGGATAAGGAGTGAAGAAAATCGGTGGATGAGGGGGCTTTTATAACGGAGGAGATGCACAGCAGCCGTTTTCGTTCTGAGTACGGACGGTCCCCTTGAGAAGTAAGTGGCGTCCAAGATCAGAGCGCGGTGTCCAAGGTTACCTATGAACACGAGGTTGGCAAATTATGGATAGAATCAACACATACTACAATCACTGTATCTGTATCGGAGGTAGAGAAGGGGGTTTAGCCCCGGTGAGAAGACAGAACTCAACCTTATTTTGGACCATGGTATGAGAGCCTCGTTCTAGCGAAGTCCTTCGAGTCCACGAATGACTGGGGTAGATGCCGACTGTGAGCCATATATAGATAACCGAGGGGTCCTATTATCGTCAATGAAAGTGCCGTTATTCGTAGTCAATTGAAAATAAAAGACTTTTTCTTTACGCCTTCGCGACCGCTGAGCAAGTTATTATTAAAGGAGCGAAGTATTGTTAATGATGATCATCCGGAGTAATTGGAGTCCGAGGGAGCATAATTACCGACGAGTTCTATTATCAGCGACTATCACGCGGTCAATCAAACATACCGAGCAAGAAATGACTCGGAGTATAGGAGACAACGTGGAAGCACTTCCGCAAAGGTTGGGCGTAATGGCGTAGGCACTGCTGAGCGCAGATATTGCGCAGATATTGTAATGGGGATGGGATGGTTCCTCCTGATGTATTGCAAGTAACCCAAGAAGGTTCGGGAATCGGAAATGGCGGCCTGTCATGAAATCGGCAGTTGTGGCGGCATTGTTGAACGGGTAACGAGGATGGGTGAGAATGGAGGCATCATGATCAGTGATATGTGTAGTATTACTAGGAGCCGGTTGATGAGCTTTGTCTGGAATTGTAAACAAGGGTGCAAGGATGTGGTTGTGGCAACACGGGACATGCCAAGTCAAAGTTTGTGTTGTGGGTCCGTGATTTTGAAATTGATATGAGGGTGACCGTCATCGGGATGGATGACCGCGAACAGCCGCGGCAGTGCCGTGTTCCCGGCAGGCTCCGACCAATAATATTAAATTATTATGTCCGCTTTGATTTGCAACTTTAGATCGTCACGAGCAACGGTCTGGTACTACGTGGTGACTAATACTATGGTGAGCTCTCTACATGCGATGGGCTCCCCCCGCAGAACCCTCTCTCTAGGGTCTCTGGCAGTCTGTGAGAGTAAACTTGACATCCGCACCATGCCATTGGCCGCCGCAAGTCAAATCTGCTGTAAACCCATCAGTCACCGTTGCTTCTCTTCTCTTCTATTATAATGGGCACATGCACTGAGTTCGACAAGCGCTCTATCTCTTTACATTCCACCCAACCTGCAGGACCGCTCGTCTGCTTCATGTCACCTTGGCTACTTCCTAGTTCGAATGTTTTATTCGCTCCAGGTGGAAACTACCGTTTTTAGGCTACCCTTCTCCAAGAAATGCGTCGCCCATGTTGCTTAAACATCAACACAACACACAGTATCTCCATCAGGAACGGTGATTTCTTCTCCCCAATTCGCCTCATCTCCACGATTCCCAAAATCATTCCAAGTGCTATCGTCGACAGACGCCATGGCCTAGCCGCATCATCCTGATTTCACCCGGATCCAGTAGATCAAGTCGCACCGTCAATGCGTGATCGTCGGCTCATCGCCATTGCTGTATCTGCAGCAAGCACTGGATTAACGTTATTCGGGTGCGTTAAAGTGACTTCCAGATCAATTTCATAACATATTAACCAAGGCTTCATGTCGTTACTGATCAGCGATAACCAGGTAAGATCATACTTGACCGAACCGCCTTCCAACTCAATGACCCTTATTTTGACCGATTTGTGGCTATGTTCCTCCATCTTATAGTGATGGACAGCCACCCAAACCATGCCACCTACATTTGCTGTATCTGTATGTTACCACCGTTTTGTACGTCGTCATCCTGTTACTTTGCATGAAGTACGCTAACTCTTTGGTGCCATGTGCAATTGTTAAGAAACTCGGTCACCAGCGGATAGCAATTATGATTAGTGGGTGAAATTAATCACCCTGTGAAGATCTGATTGAACATCTCCCGCAAGGGCAATCCTCCATACTACGTGTTTTCTTTTGTGCAGATGACCTTGTCTTATATTTTCACAGCTATGGACATTGTCTGGTAGTCAGTGCCGTGCTACAAGGGCTCAAAATTCGTGTCGGAGATAAAATTATCAACAGTGCCAATATACTATACTGAGCTCTCTCCTTTTGCGAAGAGAGACCCAATGTGAGTCATTCATGTACGGTACCCTTCAAGATGTTTCCCGTTTTTCTAGGATCACGGTCGACGGGTTGGGGGACCACTGCGTGAGTAAACTATCTGATCGAGTATTATTTTTATTTTTACGCGTTCCTGCAGCGATGTATTCCAGTCACTGTTTTCATTTCTTCATGCTAACGCGGTCTGACAGTGGGTTGATTCGGTCCTGTAAATCAGCTCCTTTTATCTAGTCCGAGCCAATGGCGAAAACAAACGTGCTCAGTGGAGCGAACCGATAACTCTGCAACTTGTGCCACCTACACCAATGAAGCATGGTCGTAGTACAGAATCAATGACCCTCATATTCGCGATTGAAGAGAATCCTCCTTCTCACCCCGATATGCAATGCACGCACTACAGCATTCGCGAAACACGGACACTTCCGCTCACGAAATCCTGTAATAACGCTGGCGGAATCGGACGGACAGCGACTGCTCTGATGTGCGTACTGATATAGCAGCTGACAGGCATTACCCCACCCATTATGAATTTTAATTTAATGTGTTGTCTTGTGCTGTCGTGTGCGCGGCTCCAAACAGTTGTGTCATATCTCAGAGTACCACATGGACGACGGCAAACGTCCTGCAGACTATTTTATTCTAGCGTCTCGCAGAAACGGTTTATCCGATGTCAACGCATGGACAACTGCTGCGGAAAACGCTTCTTATGCGATATATCATGTTTGTCGGCGCCAAGTCATGCTGATTGGAGTAATCGGCGCATTCACCATAATGTTTCACTTGGCTATTTTAGGCTCAGCGCAGATTTCGAGCGTGCTATGGCCCCGCTGCTGCTTTCGACGCGTTCTTTGCCCATCGGATGACCGATTGTACGTGAGCACAGGAACGACCTGTTGATCTATCTCGTTGGTCTAACCTTACCAGTGTCTCAGTGCACCGAGGTTCTGGGCTCAGAGCGCGTGCCCAACTTTGCACCGCTCCCACCATCATCAATGTATGTTGACATGCGGAACCTAAGCCTTTTTTTTTTTGAAGCGTCAAATATGGCTCAATTGTTGTGATGACGGATGGCCTATCTTTCAATAATATCTCTTTGAGATCTTTGCTGCCTTGATTGCAGCCGGTATCAGTCGGGTGGTATATTTTTTTCCCCAAACTGGTATCGGTCTTTGGAAGGTAAACCCTGCCCAAAAGAGCACCGTGACCGATTTCATCTTAAAGATCCCAGTAGTGTGTTCGCGTCGGTGTATATCACTGGCCGAGATCCCGTGAAGGTCGTGCTTCTGAAAGATGGCCAGAGGTGGAACGAAGTTAGTATAGGCATCCCGCAGGGGGACCGCCCACACTGCCATGTTTCTCGGATGGTCAATTGTTGCGTTGTGTGGTTGAAGCTGGTTTCGATCTTGAAGCATGCGAAATGTATGGTCGGAAGCGCACATGTCCGACCATCGATTACTCGTCAATTCATAGAGAACAAGTGCCCAGGGAATCTTGCAAATGGCAAAAGGGCAACGACGAGTTTAAGCGTGTGGTGATCAGAAACGACTAGTAGAAGTCACTAGAAAATCAGAAATTATAATTTCAAGTTCAAATTGGTAAGCATGGTAGCGGGCTGCTACGGTGCTACCCGCGGCCCTAGATGCATTGGACGGAGTCTGAAGGGAGTCATTGCATTCTACAGGAAGTGCTGTTTCAATTGTAGGCTGTGACTTGCGACGAACCCTTCAAGTTGCTATTGATGAGTCTTGACTTGGAATTCGAGCGAGGCCTGCCGAAGAAGAGAGATCTCGGCGGCCGATTCAGCCCGTGACAGTGAATGAATGAGAAGGCCAAAATTGGTAAAGCATAGCACGTACTGGCAGCATCAGTCTACTTGAGCTATCATGATGGGGAATGTGCTTAAGCTATGGAGAATGTGTTCGTATAGATCCAGGATCCCTCAAGTTTTTGCCCACGCTGGCCTTGTCTACCATTGGCAATTCCGATCATGTCTAGCTCTAGGCTGGAGCTTTGAACATGAGAAAAGCTCAGCTATCCCCGCGAAATCCAACCCCCCCTCCAAACCAATCTGTGTCAGGTCAACTTCTTCGTGAGCCCAATTGCCTGGCCCCTAATCCTCCCCTTCTATGTAAGCAGGTCGACTGTCGTCCACAACCGCTACACCAAAAGGTAGTAATACTGAAGGCTATGCCTTCAGTACCGCAGACAGTATTTATATCGATTATGGGAATTCAAGTAAGCCAGCGTGCTTACATTCTACTCGTGAAGGTACCTCATCGAATGATCGCACCTGAACTTATCACAAATCACACGTAGCAATCCATTTGAAGCCAACCTTCCTCTACTCCCCTCGTCATGCTAATTATTCAAAATTGACTATAAAAAATAAATCACATAAAATTCTTGCTTCTTCCCTTGGTCGTCGCCGTTTTGGCCTTCTTAGCCTTCGGCTTGCTAGGTTGGATCAACTTGTCGGTAGCGACGTCGTCCTCATCCTTTACTTTCTTCTTTTCGTCATCAGAAGCATCAACAACTTCATCATCCAACTGGAGGGGAGGTTAATAGGGAGTCAAGCTGATACCTGAAACGCTCACATCGAAGACGTCTTCCAGATCGGGTGCGGAGCCTCCACTAAGTTTCTTGGGAGCCTTCCCTAGGTCCGTCGCTTTGTGGAATGGTATCGGATGATCCATGCTGTTGTACCTGGGCACGTCATTAACGCTGTAGTGCAGATGGGTTAGGTGAACCTTACTTTCTCGTGAACGATGTCTTGGTCGCAGTCTTGATGAGCTTACTAACTACATCATCCTTGTGCCCGTCCACACCGAGCTCAATGATAGTATCCCAGTCCTCACGAGAAAGGTAGTACTCATCCATGCGCTCAATGACTTCATCGACCGCAGCCTATTAAAACATGATAAGTCATTGAGAGTGTATGCAGGCGTTAGAGACCCACAGCGCCCTCGTCTATCAGCGGCTTAACGATGTGAGGAAATAGCGCAGGGATGTACGACTGTCGGATCTCGTGCTTATCCCCAGAGACTTTGAGGCGCATGCGCACTTGCACGTCTCCCAGTTGCCGACTGAGCTTGGTTTGCTTGGAGTTTTGTCCCAGCCACCTGCAAGCATCATTCGATGATGTGTGTAGCGAACCGCAGGAGCACGTACTGAGGGAATGTCATTGGGTTTTGGCTGCCATATCCGCCGCCAGGGCCAAACAGAAATGAAGCCGGTCGCACCATCGAACACACAGCATGCAAAGGCATCAACGACCAGTGTTGTTCAGGTCTGAGGGACGACATCATGATGTCTGGGATAAAGGGTAGTGTTGCATTCCCACTCACCCGTGAATCAGAGCATCAACGAGATCGGCGTCAGATATCGAAGACGCGGCTTTGTCCATCAACTCGAGTTGCTTCAATATCTTTGGAGGTCCTTCGAGGTTCCGAACCTTGACAGGCTGGGTCTTGAGGTAATTTTCCTGTAGAAATTATTAACGTTTCTGCGTGGCTTAAAAAACGGGATCTATCACCTGAATGAAGAGTGGTACAAAGGAATGGTCATGGAAGTATAGTTCCATCTTGTCACCCAAGGTCTCTCGAGCGGTCGGCCCAAACATGTACGGACCAAGAACTTTATTCGTTACATCAAACGGTGTTAGAATAGTATACTTTTCGTTGACCTTTGCGCTAGCAATACAGATGAATTCAATGAACAGCGGGTGAGGAAGAGCATACGTACAGATTCTTTGCCTCATCGAAGTCCATACTACTACTGGATAGACGCCATGTCGATAGCATGTTCAAAACCTGTCGAATATCTGACTGGGAACCAGTGATGAGCTGATCGACAACGTTGGCGGGTATCTTCATTTTCTCCCTGATCAGGGACGTCAGCATGACTTCGGTACTGAACAAGGATAATTTACTTGTAAGCGATCGACAATATGCGCGAACGGACAGCTTGAGCCTCGGGTCTATCTTGTCCGTGAGAACCTGACAATGTTCTGATGCTGAGTTTGACATACCGTCGAAATGTCATGTTAAATGTGTTTGCGAGGAGGGGCTTCAATTTCTGAGCGGATCTATCATTAGCTATGCATATGATGGGGATCTGTATGGTACGATATAAGAGGAGTGCGAAGTGGATGGTCCAAAACGCACTTTTGTCTTCTTGATGAGGGCGTTGAGAGCACCGACACCGCCTCTATCTCCGGCGGACATACCATCAACTTCATCCATGATGAGACAAGTGTTATCAGTGACTTTGACACCTGCTGCGTTCGTTGCCTGTCGATGAATCAGATCCATCACGAAAGAGACGCCCAAACGAACAGACCTGATGCCCGCCCATCCACCCGTCTAAGGACAGATTGCTGATGTTCATGCCATTCTAAAGATTCCTCAGGACAAAGAAGGGCAAGACTCTGCTGCCAACTTACTTCGACCAGTTTTTTACTGCGCGCATCACTCGCATTGAGCTCAATAGGGGTAAACCCTTCCAGCTTGGCAACAAGGTGCGCGCTAGTAGTCTTCCCAATACCAGGTGGGCCGGTGATCAGCACCGCACGGTAAATATTCATTGCGTTCTTTCCTGGCTTCTTGAAACCAGCTTTCAAGCTACTTGGCCTGAGAGATTTGGTCTGCATGTATCGAAGTAGACGCTGACACGATAACGCACCAGTCATGAAGCCACTGTTGAAGCTTCTCTACCAGACCTTTGTTCCCACAAATCTCCTTTAGCGACTGTGGAGCATATCTTGTTGTCCATAGCTGTGTCGATGCGTCGGGTCTAGAACTGTATAACAAAACATTATCGGACGCGTCGGGCGAAGTAAGCGGATACTGTCAGTACCTGCCAGATTTTTTGGCTTCTGTCGTTGCTTGTTTCTCTCTCCGTTCGAGATCCTTGGCAGCCTGTTTGATAGCTTCCTGCTCCTTTTCCATCTTCTTCTTCGTCTTCTCGTCAAAGCCACCACCACCAGGCCCGCCTGGCCCTTCGCGAGTGGCGATTAGGTTAAGGAATTCATCTTCGGAGAGCGTCTTCAGGCCATGCTTTTTGATTGCGTTAAGCTTTGAAGGACCGGCGTTGTCACCAAGGACAACGTATGACGTCTTTGAGGAGGGTTGACCTACCACACGCCTAGTATAGCTGTGAGACCTGGGAGATGTTGTTTATAAGGCAACGCACCCTCCAAACCGCTTTGCCAAATCTATTGCCTCATCTCGCGAGAAGCTACTGAGTTCACCTGTGAAAACAAAAGATAGTCCGAGGAGACAGTTGAGCGACTTAGGCTGAGGAACCTGTTTCGAGCCAGGAGCGGACGGTCCAGCGAGTTTAGCAGCCTTAGCAGCGGCCCAACTGCATCACGCAATTCAAAGTCTGAAGCAGAATGCGGTAGATTGGCGTACTTGAATGGTTTCGCGGGCGGCTTCACATCCTCTTCTTTACCCTTGCCTTTGTCCGCTGCCTTCGTCGCAGGTGCTTTCTGTGGGGGTGCTTTCTTAGGGGAAAGTTTTGCATTTGCAGGCGGCTTGCTCTTGCCCTTCTTTACAGGCTTGACCTCTTCGTCATCCTCATAATCATCATCACTCTCCTCTGTTTCCTCCTCTTCTTCTTCGGAAGAGTTTACAACAAATTCATCATCTTTAGATCTCTTCGATTTAGTGGAGGCCTTGCCATTCTTCTTGGGGTTGCCTGCGGATACAGACGCTTTGGAAGTTGATGCCGACACGACTGCCTTTGGTGTAGGTTTCGTGACGGCTACTTTCTTCTTCGGCGGCGACTTGACCGGCTCCTCATCCTCATCGCTAGAAATAACGAGAATTTTCTTGCGCTTAAGACTGGGGGCCGGGATTGATGGCCCGTCGTCGCTATCGACCATCATACGGTCGGACTTGGACTTCGCCTTGGGCTGTCCTCAAAGGTTATGAGAGGGGTCTAAGTAAGAATAAACAATGCCCACGGTGTCTTTCGCATCGCCACCAAAAAAAGAGCGGATGTCCTTGCCAGTAGTTGTTGCAATCTTAGAGGTTTTGACGGGCGCCATGGTTGTTTTGCACCGCACTTTTGCGCGCTGGATTGCAGTAACACGACGCGTCACAAATCTGTCACGCACAAAACACGCTTGGTCACGCGTCATTTCAAGTTCCTGCCAGTGCTGCCACTCACCAGCAGGAATTTCCACGAGAGCGGGCTATACCCGAGCAACCTTTCAAAGCTTCGTCGACGCTCATCTTATTAGGCTTGTCTCACAGCTGCAGTATAGTGAAGTGTCTCCATCTTCAAGAAAAAGAGGCAGTGCCAGCGGAAGGTTTATCCAATTCTTATCCTTCCCTCAATCATGCAAACTCAGTCAGCAGATTAATGCCAAGCAGGACACGCCTTTATGACCCGTTCCTCCGACGAAACCGCAGTATGATATCTTATTCTGCACTTTTACAGAATATAAACTCGAGGCGCAATGCTTTTCATAGTGCGGCTCGGGAGCCTATGACAGGGCCCAAACAGGACACAATTTGAGCAAATGTGCCCGTTCATCCGAGGTCCCATCTTCAAGAACAAAGGGTTTAGTTGCCGTGCTTACAAGGCACACTACAGGTCGACACCTCTGGCAAAACGATAGTAAGTATAGTCGAACCAGTGGAATGAACTGCGCTGTCTCATGCCATGTTGATGTCGGAGCTATTATTAGCCCAATACTCGTACTACGCAATCCAAAATGGTAAGTATGCACCGATATTATATCTACATACAGCGACCAATCCTGTTACGCGACTTCATTCTACTATGAAAAAGGTACGCCTGTCTTCTCCATGATTTCGGCTGGGTGGGATTAAATAAATTGCACAGGCTAGACATTTCGGCAGCCAATGATTGTCGGCGATTAGAACGTAACACCTTTGATAGGCAGAGAACATCCAGAAGAGTCCACATTCGGTAGGAACTGCGGCTCACAGAAGACCCGACCATTGTCGTGCCCTTAGGTTGCGAGTTCTATATTAAATGCGATCTAAGTGATGAGATACATGTACTTTCATGAATATGATCCTGGGGCAGACTTACTCTCTGGGTCGCAGGGCACAGCTACTGTGCAAGGCATACCCTACAGATGATACGAATTGAAGTAAAGGCTACCAACCTAGTGCCAGGTGTCGAGGAAAATCAGATTTACGGTTTTTCTAGAAGGAATAACTTTCCTTACATTGGCCGCTTAAAGACTATCGCTTCTCAGGCTCGGCTTCAGTGACATCTTCAGCGCCCGAGGATCAACCTAGTTACTGCAACGCGGCCCGGACGCTGTCACGACATGTCGGCGACGACGCCGTTGGTGGTTAATTGCTCTGGTTAAACAATCCGAAAAACCTCTGAAATTACTCTCCAAAGTTGCGTTATTGAGCACTCTTCCATGAGCTTCAGGTGTAGTAAAGCAGGTCCGTATATACTACCCATGGCAATACGACTCTCGAGTTTTACAGACAATCTATCTCAGGCCGAGGAGCCCGTGTACGCCGCGTCATTAAAGTGATGCAGATCACGCCCTCGCGTATAATGAGATATCTGCTGTGCGATAAAGCGCCCATCTCACCAACCCTACAAAATCAGGTGCAACAAGCCCTTTTGCCGTCCTCACGTTTTCGCGCCCCTCGACCTTTTCACTTATCGTCACGACATCCCTATGGGGGACTCATATCAACTTCAAGAGCGCGGGCTAGCAAACGATCCTACTTCTCCCGAAGCACCACAAGTCAACTCAAACAACCAACTCCCATTGGATGTTTCTTCTTTCGATAATGTGAAACGAAAGTTCACACAACGGCATGTCCAGATGTACGTCCACGACAGTGCAAAATTTCCTCGTTATTATTTGCATTAACCCCGTGCCTATCACAGGATAGCTGCAAGTCCTTAGTCATTTAGCCGTCAGACTTTCCCTAACACTAACCTTCCCAGATTGCTGGCACCTTGGGTACGGGACTATTCCTAAGCTCAGGAGAGGCTATCAGCACAGCTGGTCCTCTTGGTGCCCTGATTGCGTTTTCTCTTGTTGGTTCCGTTGCATATGCGTGCGTCATGCGATTTTTATGATTTTCCATGCTCAAATCATGCAAGGTCAATGTGCTCACTTGGGGAAATGACGTCCCTGGCCCCAATATCGGGAACATTTCCCCATTTTGGTTTGTACCTGTCTCGCCTCCAGATCGAACTGAAATAGTGATGACCTGGTCCCTATTACATAGCTGCTCGCTGGGTAGATCCTGCATTGGGGTTTGCGGTGAGTGACCATGATTTACTCATTTCCTGACCTGACACTGAGTCGTCATAGGTTGGTTGGGTATGTTATCAATTGTTATTAAATAATAAGGCTAATTTTCCGTACCATTCGTCAGAATTACTTTCTTGTGAGTATCCGCTGTGTATCCTTTAATGTTTTGCCGGTAACAAAACTACCCTTTTCATCAGACTACTGTGTAGGTGTATACCGCCAATTTCAAACGACTCGCTTATCCATCGATTTTAGTCTTTGCATACCTGCGGAAATATCTGGAGCGCGACTCTTGATCAGTTATTGGGATGTGAGTTTCCTCAACTGTCTGCGAGATTCCGTTGATCTTCAATATTTAAAACTCGTCTAGACAGGCCACGCGTGGTTGTATACTTTAATTATCTGTTTCTTCATGTGTGCTGTGAACATCTTTGGTGTAGTGTGAGTTTTCGAAGTATGTTACTAGATGTACTCATTCATGATCTTTATAGGTACTTCGCCGAAAGTACGTTTATCAAATGGGTTCGATACACATGCTAAATATCGAGCAGCGGAATTTACCTTTTCCACCATCAAATGTAGGCTGCTCTCCCACTACTAACTAATATGTACTAAATTCAATGTTGCCCACCATTAGTGACAATGATCATTGGTCTTATCATTGTTGGCCTCCTCATTGATCTAGGAGCAGTACCAAACCAGCAACCAATTGGCTTTAACGTACGTCTCTGCTAGTAGTGGAGTGTGTGGGCTAATCATCTGGTTATGCAAAGTTCTGGAGGAATCCGGGTCCCTTTGTTTCCATTGCCAGTCCTTCGGCGCTTGAACCTCAGCATCCCGCACTTAACAATTTCTTAGGAATATTGAGCGCCATCGTTCAAGCTGCGTTTGCTTATCAGGGGATGGAGATAGTGGCCATGTATTTCCCATATCTTGCCAGACTATCACGCATTGACCCACAATCTTATAGTGCTGCCTCTGAAACTAGGAACCCACGAAAGAATATCAAGAAAGCTATTCGAAGAGTGTTTTACCGAATTCTGACCGTCTACGTTGAGTTCTTCATAGCTTACGATGATTAGCGCCTTACAGTTTGGTAGATTCTCGGGATTTTCGTCGCAGGGCTCATCGTATCTTCACTTGACGAGAATCTATTGAGTTCGACTTCACAGTCAGCAGGCACCGTTCTGCAGTCACCATTCGTAATTGCAATCAAGCGTGCGAACATAAAAGGTCTGTTCTTGATATTTCCTACAACTGCCATGGCTCATTTTTTATTGCCGCAGCGTTGCCCTCTATAGTTACTGCTGGCATATTAACCAGCGCCATATCTGCAGGCAACTCGTACTTGTTCTGTTCATCACGCATCCTTTATGGCTTGGCAATACGGGGTCAAGCGCCCAGTATCCTCAAATTCTGTACGAAACAAGGCCTACCAATTGTGGCAGTGATTTGTTCGGTAGGAATGCAAAGGCTTTTTATATCGTCCTATCACTGACGCCGATGATGGAATCAAAACAGGGTGCCTTTGCCTTCTTATCTTTGATAAGCATCTCGTCAGGCGCAGAAACAGGGTTCAAGTAGATTCCGTTTTTTGTTTCATGCATACAATTCGCTCATTCCTGACCTAGTTGGTTTTTGCAACTTTCCACAATAGGCGGTTTCTTTGGCTGGCTTTCGATCAATACAACTTACATCTTCTTTTGTGGGTACCAATTAATGTAGTACTTATGCATCGTCGTCATACTAATGAACTATCCAGACCGTGGACTACGCCAACAGCACATCGACCGAAGGAAGCTTTATTATTGGAGTCCATTACAGGTCAAACAGGATTACCGGAACGTATGATGCAATGACTAACTCATATATAGCCATGGCTTTCTATCTGGGGCGCCTCCTGGTGTGCCTTATTCATCCTCTTGAATGGACTTGGCGGGTTTTGGAACTTTAAAGCTGTAAACCTCGTGACAGCATGTAGGCTGAATCCTCCTTTCTGCTAATAGTTTTTAATCAGCCATCACAGATGTGGATGTCCTGATATTTGCTGGAATGTTTTGTTTCTGGAAGATTGTAAAACGGACGGAAATCTGGCAACCAGAAAACATGGACTTCGTGAAGGTGGGCGTTTGGCGATCGGCTTAAGTCTTACTGAAATTAATGCGCGATCGATCAGGGTATTCCTACCCCTGAAGAGACTGAACATCCTGATATCCCTCCGAACGGCTTCTGGCAACGCGTGGTTGCCACACTTTTTTAATGGGATCGACAAAGTGTTGTAAGAGAGCCTTTTCGGACATTATACCACCTTTTGCCTTTTCTTCTTTCCGGGCTTTCTTAATAGTGTTTCTCGGTGCGCGGGG
>Ga0153978_1000171_pt1 | contig 15546 bp, 25 predicted proteins | sample TSGA062MetaG_FD_104749 | JGI IMG/M metagenome (GOLD analysis project Ga0153978, IMG submission 104749) | Attine ant fungus gardens microbial communities from Georgia, USA - TSGA062 MetaG | ecosystem: Host-associated > Fungi > Mycelium > Unclassified | place: USA: Georgia, Yuchi Wildlife...
ACAGAAAAAGATGTTTGTACATTGTCTCCCATAGCCTGAACGCATTTGTTGAGCGTTTCTTCAGAAGAGCTCCGGCGACTTCCCCACAGTGTTATACGAGGTTGTGTGCAAGCGATCCTCCGTCGTCGAGGGCAGTCTTTCAGTCCATGACTTGAATGCCATCCTGGATGATTTGTCCAAGAATATGGGCAAACAGTACGAATGATAACACTTGGTTTACTCTCTTGCTGAAGATATCGCATAGGGACATTCAGTCTAAAATTCTTCAGCGTATTTACAATCGTGCTACTGCTGAGGAGCAGCGTTGGATTGTGCGCATAATTCTGAAAGGTATATTCCGTTCCATAATGACTTCGATTGTGACGTCAACTTTTCAAGATATGGTGATCTCTGTAAAGGAGACCACTGTCTTTAGCGTATTCCATCCAGATGCCCAAGATCTGTTCAATATCTGCTCGGACCTGAAGAAGGTTTCTTGGGAGCTGTGGGATCCTTCGCGAAGGTTAAATGCTGAAGTATACACTTCCTATTTGTCGGGGATTCTTATGTCTAATACACAACAGGATAAATCTATTCAATTGTTCCGTGCATTTGCACCAATGCTATGCAAAAGACCAACTCACAAGATCGAGGATTCAGTAAAGGAAATGCAAGGACGTAAATTCATCATCGAAGAGAAACTCGATGGTGAACGCATGCAGCTGCACAAGCGTGGAAATGAATACTTTTATTGCTCAAGGTAGGGTGCATCGCCCTCCCAGTGATCCAATTTAACCCCTGATTAGGAAAGGGAAAGACTATACTTACTTGTACGGGCAGCATGTTGGACAAGGTAGTCTGACACCATTTATCGACTCTGCATTCGATGAACGGATCGACAAGTGAGTTCATTTGTCATCTCCTTGATTTGCAAATTGAGCCCTGTTGGAGTATCATCCTCGATGGAGAAATGCTCGTCTGGGATCCCGTTTCCGAACGTCACTTGCCATTCGGTACATTAAAGACAGCCGCACTCGGTTAGTGTCCTAAACCAATCAGTTATCTAAATACTTACAAACCATCTCAGACAAATCAAACAAGGAGCACAATCCTCGACCGTGCTGTGTGTGCCCATCACTTCAGTATTAATAGCAATACTCACTTCAACTCAGTTAAGGTCTTCGACCTCCTCTATCTCAATGGCATGTCCCTCCATCAGAAGTCGCTCAAGTTTCGTAAACGCAACTTGCGCGCCTGCATCAAAGAGATCCCAGGTCGCCTTGAATTTACCGTAGAGTTCGAAGGCAAGACTGCTAAGGATGTCCGGCAAAAAATGGACGAAATCATCGAGTCAAGAGGGGAAGGCCTTGTAATCAAACATCCTGATTCTGAGTATACACTCAACGGAAGGAACAAAGATTGGATCAAAGTGAAGCCGGAATACATGGTGATTTTATCGAGGCACTTTATTGCATCCACGCTCACAGTGGTTTCAGGACAACATGGGCGAGACCGTAGACGTGCTAGTAGTCGGTGAGTTCTCCTAATTTCATGCGTTTTCTTAGCATACAAGTTCCATGCAGCTGGCAACTATGGTACTCGTAAGCGTTCAGGAGGTGTTTCGACACTCATTTGCGCAGTCCTCGATGATCGTCGTCCGGAAAGTGACGAAGAAGTGAAGTAGGTATCGCGATGATTGCAGCATTTTGAGATATAATTTTTATTTCCTGAACCAGGTACAGCACATTCGTAAGAGTAGGAACGGGCCTGTCATTTGCAGATTATGTGTGGCTCCGGCAGAAGCCTTGGAAAGTTTGGGATCCAAATAATTCCCCAGACTTTTTACTAACAGCAAAGCGGACACACGAAGATAAAGGAGACATGTATCTAGAACCAGAGGAGTATGTCGTTAACGCTCTTCTCGTTGAATTGGCTCACAGAAGGATTCAGTTCGTTTATGTTGAGGATTAAGGCAGCTGAGATCACTACTTCAGGTATGAGGTGGTGCTTTTGAAACCTGTCGTGTCCCTCAGCTGGCATGTGAAACAGATCAATATCATTTGGGCGTTACAATGAGGTTTCCTCGAGCTTTGGGAATCCGTGATGACTTATCGACCGCTGATTGTATGACCGCATCAGGTGCGTGTTTGGCATTGGGTTGGTAACGAATATTGACGATCTATAGCTGTGCTGGAGAGCATGCGCTCTGAGCGGAAAAGGAAGATGGAAAGTGATGCTGGGTGGGTAATCATTTATTCTAATATGCAAGAACCAGATTCATCCATAGTAGCATGTCCAAGAAAAAGCGGAAAACAACCGTCAAGAAGGTTAGTGTGATGTCTTTTTTGCGGTATCATCGTTGAAGCATTCTCAGGCAACTATCCTACCGCAATACCAAGGGCCTGACTTACGTGCAGTCGAGATTGAGTCTGATCTTTTCGAGGATATGAAGTTCAGTGAGTCTAGTTTACTGCCCGGCGTCCATCCAGTGGTAACCCTGCCCGCAAGTGGTTTCATCGGACCCAAAATCAAGGACAGGGAAGGAAGACCGTCAGGAACTCATGAAATTGTAAGATTGAATTACTCAATATGTTATAATTAAATTTCCCTACAGGATCCACGCCAATGGGGGTACTTGCGTGCAAGTCGTTACATCACAACAACCTATAATGGTCATTTATGGAGGGACAATTACTCGTGAGTATATCTACGCTTGTCTTACAGGGGCTGACCGCTCCTTATAGCTTACGACATCAAGTTGCTGATTGACAAAGGCAATATTGACATTATTAAACCTCAATGGATCACAGATTGTGTGGCCAAGGGAGAGCTTGTTCCGCTCAAGAAGAAGTGGGTACCTTTTACTCTTTTTTCGTATTTTCACCTAAACATGATTGGCTCAGGTATTTCTTCCACGCCACCATGGAACGTCAAGAATCTGCAGACTACCAGCGGATGGAGTTTGGTGAAGACCAAGAGATGATCGACGGAACTGTAAATGCAGATTTGAAGATCCCGACGACTCCTGAAAGCATTGAACCGAAGATTGAAGAAGCGGAGGGTGTCGACTCCGAGCTCGCAGAGTGGTTTAATGTCGATGCTAAGCCTGCTGCGGCAGAGGACAGCGAAACTGAGGCCGAGTCTGATGCTGATTCAAATAATGATGATGTCAAGGAAGAAACCATTGATGACGACTGGTTTCAAGTGCCAGGGACGGGTACTGAACCTCATGATGATGATGATGTACGTGATTTGAACGGATGGTTACATACTATGCTCACCAGTTGTTTTGATAGTCAAGTGTTCGTTCACAAACTCTGGTAAGTGATTTATCCTTTCATGCTGTATCCTCTACAATAGTATTAGGACGTGGTGATGGGGGAGGACGCAGCGAGGGAATATGATACAGTAGCAATATTCAGACATCTGTAAGTCCTATTTTGCGCAGGGCTACCTATTCTCACCTGGTGCTAGTTGCTTTTACCTCGATACCCCAGATAATGCACGGGAAAATGGCATGCCCGTGAAAACGAAGTACGAGCAGGATATCTCCAGAACGTGAGCTTGTTTATTGCCCATGCCAAGGACGTGATATCAAACATTGATATGGACAGCTTCGATCAGATTTCAAGAGATATTAAGGAGAATGGTGGAAAGATCGTTGCACTGGACGATCCAAAGCTCACGCATGTTGTCTTGGATAAACGAGACGACTCGCGTCGACTGATGCTTATGCAGCGTACCTCTAAGTAGGTTCTTCTCCATGTCTTCATCAGACAGAACTGATATGAATACAAGACCCAAACGACGACGGCTAGTGATATCTGACTACGTAACGGCTTGCTTGGAAGAAGAGTCGTTGCTTGATGAGGAGGGTGAGTATAATGGCCTTGTGGTCAAAGGTTCCATGCTGAAACTATCGCCCTCAGATTTTGCTCCATAGTCATGATGAAGCTGATCTGTATTATTTTTTCTAGTTTTCAATAGTGTAACATGTATTCTTGGTCAACAAATAAGTGAGATAAGCCTCGAGCAGTTTCAGCAAACATCATGTGATAAAGCGTGAAAGGGCAATGAAAGCTCAAAGGATCTTCATGACTTTAAGATAGAACAAAAGTAAGACAGATAGATTGTAGTATAAGTCCTTCCAGACATGCCATCTGTTTCCGAATTGTCATTTGTGTCCTATTGAGGGAGGAGATGGCTCTGCAAGCGGCACATGTAAAGGTATACAACTGTAATCAACAACTCCTTGAACGCTGGTATAGTCACACCTTGATCACATCACGTGATGTTAGCTGCGTTAAAATAGTAATCGTGGGAAAGGTGAGTTAGTGCCTACGTGTCCTTTGGATGTGGACACATGTTTGTTTCTGGAAATAAATAGCTGAACGAACTGCTCCAGCAACTCTCAACTCAACCACCAAATTCACAGCGATGACTGGCCCTCACCGCCGTCCATCCCGCGCTAAATCACGGCGTATGGCTTTCTCCCTTTCCGTTCTGCTCTTTGCTCTCGTTGCTCTTATATGTTTATGTCCTGTCACCTCTGCGCAGGGCAGTTCAAAGAACAGCGAGTACGGAACTGTTATTGGAATTGGTACGTTGTGGATTAATCATGTTTAGCATTAACTGATGCCCGTACACAGATTTGGGAACAACGTTCGTACCATAGTGCTGAACGGCTCAATTCTTCTATGTACTTACGAATTTTGAAACTAGTTATTCTTGCGTTGGTGTTCAACGTGGTGGTCGCGTCGAAATTATCGCCAATGACCAGGGTCACCGTATAACACCTTCATGGGTTAGTTTTACTGACGACGAGAGGCTGTAAGTCTATTTTGTGTCTACAGCTCGAAGATCGTGCTTAAACCCTATGTGCAGTGTCGGTGATAGTGCCAAGAATGCATTCCACTCTAATCCGAAAAACACTGTTTTCGACGCCAAACGTCTTATTGGTCGCAAAATGGATGATCTTGAACTCAAGCGGGATATGAAACACTGGTGAATAACACAGAATTCTTGTCCACTAGATTGTGTCCTTATTATTCTACAGGCCCTTTAACGTTGTTGATAAGGGGGGTAAGCCAGCAATTTCAGTGGATTACAAGACTGAGACACGTGAATTCGTGAGTCCTGAAGACTAGCTGTAGGAAGTTGTTTGTTAAATTCTTCTCTCAGACTCCTGAGGAGATCAGTGCCATGGTTTTGACCAAGATGAAGGAGACCGCAGAAGCGTATCTCGGTGAGAAGGTCACCCATGCTGTCGTTACTGTGCCCGCATGTGAGTGAATGACCTTGATTTTGTGATGTTCTTGCTCACGAGTAACGAATTAGACTTCAATGATGCTCAGCGTCAAGCTACCAAAGACGCTGGTACAATTGCAGGGCTTCAGGTCCTTCGTATTATCAACGAACCCACCGCTGCTGCTATCGCTTATGGTCTTAACAAGAAAGGTGGGGAGTCGCAAATCATCGTCTATGACCTTGGCGGTGGAACTTTCGATGTTTCCTTACTCTCCATCGATGACGGTGTCTTTGAGGTCTTGGCAACTGCCGGCGATACCCATCTTGGTGGCGAGGATTTCGATAATCGCGTCATCGACTACCTTGTCAAACAGTACAAGAAGAAGACTGGAACTGATGTTACCAACAATCTCCGTGCCATGGGCAAGCTCAAGCGCGAGGTCGAGAAGGCAAAACGTACTTTGTCGAACCAGCAATCTACTCGCATCGAAATCGAATCTTTCGAAGGTGGTAATGACTTCTCGGAGACGCTCACCAGGGCCAAATTCGAGGAGCTTAACATGGATTTGTTCCGCAAGACCATGAAGCCTGTTGAACAGGTGTTGAAGGATGCCAAAGTCAACAAGGAGGACATCGATGAAGTAAATCAATGTTCCATTTCTCGTTGCGAGTGACCTGATACATAGTTGTAGGTGGTCCTTGTTGGTGGTTCGACCCGTATCCCGAAGGTTCAACAACTGTTGAAGGAGTACTTCGGCAAAGAGCCATCGAAGGGTATCAACCCTGATGAGGCTGTGGCTTATGGTGCCGCTGTCCAGGGTGGTATTTTGTCTGGTGAAGAAGGCACCGAAGATGTCGTCTTGGTTGATGTCTGCCCTTTGACGCTTGGAATTGAGACAACCGGTGGTGTCTTTACGAAGCTCATTGCTCGTAACACTGTCATTCCCACGCGCAAATCTCAGATGTAAGTTGGATTGCCTCTAATCTTTGTCAACTCACTGACATTTATGAAGCTTCTCGACGGCTGCTGACAATCAACCTACTGTCCTCATTCAAGTGTATGAGGGTGAGCGTTCATTGACGAAGGACAATAATTTACTGGGCAAGTTTGAGCTCTCTGGAATTCCCCCGGCTCCTCGCGGAGTTCCTCAAATTGAGGTCACCTTCGAGATTGACGCCAATGGTATCATGAAGGTTGCGGCTGCCGATAAGGGAACGTGAGTGATTATTTGTCGGATCCGCATCGCTATGAGGAACTTATCGTGCTCGTCTTAGTGGCAAATCTGAATCTATTACCATCACTAACGAGAAAGGTCGACTATCCAAGGAGGACATTGAGCGCATGGTCCGCGAGGCCGAAGAGTTTGCTTCGGAGGACGAAAGCAACCGCAAGCGCATTGAGTCTCTCAACTCTCTGTCCTCTTTCGTTTACGGCCTCAAGTCCCAACTCGGCGACCAGTCTGGCCTTGGTGGCAAGATTGATGATGATGATAAGAAAACCATCCTTGCCTCGATCAAAGACGTCACAGAGTGGATCGATGAAAATGGTCAGACTGCTACCACGGAGGAGTTCGAGGAGAAGCTATCAGAGATTCAGAGCGTCGTCAATCCTATCACGACCAAGCTCTATAGCGGGGCTGCCTCCGAGCCTGAGGACGATGAGCCCTATTATGATCATGATGAGTTGTGAGACTCGTAGATGTGGAATCCCGATAAAATTGTATGTCAGTATCAATAGCATAAAATTCATATTATTGAAGCAGTCGTGCGACCTCGAGACCCCAAGCGAAGTTTTTCGCAGGTAATCAAGCGCGAACTGAGAGTAATGTACTAGTATGTAACTAGAGAAGCCTCGAAGGTAGTTTGTATCCAACTGTATCTAGATCTGCATGAATAACACGCAAACCATACAGTATTTCCAGACCTTTCAAGCAAGCCAAGCTCGCTTTTGACGCTTGGCAGAATAGATCATGGTGACACAGAATACAAAATAGTCATGATCTGCACCTAATAACGCCATCGATACCGCACCTCAACGACGTGTAGCAACTTCCACATGAGAAGGAACGACCCAAGTAGGATCTACTTCTTCCGACCCTTCCGACCAGGACCAGAGGCGGGAGGACCCATCTTTCTGGTGCAGTCGTGACAAAACCAGCTCTCGGGAAGTGGTTGCTTAAGGTTGACGCAAGGGAGGTGGAACTACCAATGCATCAGTCCATCCATCATTTGTAAATCTCGCATTGTATACTTACCCATTGATACGGGCAATCTGGGTTGTCACATGCAATCATTTCTCCGTAACTCAGCTTTTGACAGAAGCAGTACAGTTCCTTGTCTTCGCCCTCTTCGCCCTCTTCACCTTCGCCCTCTTCTGCCTCGGCATCCTCTGTGCCCTGGGCATCCTCTCCATAATCAAAGTCAAAATCATCAACTTCAGATGAAGCACCCCGTCTTTTCCGGCGGCCCCGAGTGGAAGGGATATACAGAGGCGGGGCGGGTGATGGGAGCTTGATAGAACCTTGAGTCGCCGTTAATTTGCGTTCTTAAAGATGATTAGTGAAACAACGAACTACCGCAAAGCCTGTGAAACTCACTCTTGTATGCACTCTCTTCCCCAATCGCTGCAGCACGTCCACCAGCAGCGGATATTGAGGCACTCGCTAGAGGGGTGGCGGCGCCGCCAGCGAACGCATTTCGTAGACTCTCGTTGATCTGGGCGGCTGGATTACGTCCTCCAAGGACATAACCGGGAGTGCCAAGTCCTGGTACAGAAACCGGGGTAGAAACTGCAGCACCAGCAAAAATAGACGCTGGATCTGTCTCTCCTTGTAAGATAAGGACACGGCCGAGATCATATTCTAGGCGGGCCCGCTTTCTGGATAGTAGCTCGACAATACGAGAAGCAAGAGAGACTTTGTCGTCGGCGAGAGCCGAAAGTTTCTCTTGAGCATCCTTCAGTTTCTCGGCTGACGGCGATGGCGGCACCCTATCTTTGTCTTTCAATGATGGGTCTGGAGCATCTGACCGTAGTGAATGTCGCATATATTTGTTTGCTTCTTTGGTTAGATCATTCAGGATTTCTGGGAAAGAGTATGGGTATTTCTCAAGTATTTGTGATTATAGGCGGCTTACCTTGCGAATCAGTTTCTTTCGAGCGAAGCTCTTGTAACAGAAACTGCACTTCACTAGGTATATTGTCGAGAGCTGATAGTCTGTTTAGCAAGGTAAGATTCATCAAGAGCATGATTGACCTACTCATTATGAATTCCAAGGCTATTGTGACAGCTTCCTCCAGATTTTGGACACTCGCGGTGCTCATTGTGGTGGCGGTGACTAACCAAGATGCAGATTTCAAGTTCCGCGAACGTCGTGATATCATATTTGGCAATTGATCTATGTGTACGTAACTTGGACTTGGTGACATAAATACAACGAAAGATCATAGGAAAACGGGTGTGCAGACCTCGTACTCCGGCAACACGTCACATCAGCGGAAATACATAGAACGAAATAATGCAAAACGAACAGGAACCCAGTAGTATGAAATACACTCGGATCATGCAGACAAGACTCACTAAATCAAACATACATGGATCATCATCAGAACCACCGAGACCATTTACCAGGACTTGGCATATTTGGGCTCTGATACAAAAGACTGCGCTGACCTTCAAACAGTCCGATCGGGCTCTCCTGCATCCCTTTCGCACCAAGCCGTGCTAGCTCTTCGTCGAGGAGCGCCCCTGGATCATGAGGATCAAATATGGACTTTGACCCCGGTGTCCGGAACGGTGACTCCGCAGACGAGGACTGTGTCGGAAAGACCAGTTTCTTTGGAGTGACTGGTGGGAACAAAGTGTCTTTATGGTGATGTCCATGTGTATGGAGACCACGCTTACGCGACGGTGTGCGGATGTTCTCAATGTCAAATACGGCTGGGTTGATCCCATCATCAGGACGGAAGGTAATGGAGGGAGGTGGGTCGAGATTGAGTTTGTAGTGTGCAAGGCTGGCGGACGGGCTCATGTGTAAGCCTCTATGAGAAAGAGGGGTGCGAATAGGGGAGAGCTGAGCAATGCTGCTGCCACCCTTAGGAGGCGTTGAAGGACGAGCAAGGGGCGTGACGGGTGGCTGCGACGAGGATGTTGGCAATGTTGGTGAGAGGCATTCTTTAGCAGGTTGCTTAAATTTCTTGGACCTCCCGCGACGGCCAAACGTAGGAGATATTGGCACAGGCGGAAGACAGATAGATTTCTGCAAACACAGTGAATAATCTGGCATAACTGAACGAAAAGAATGTATGCACCTTCGGAGGTGTTCTGGGAGGAGGTAAAATTGCCTTCACGCTGCCCTTATCCTTATCCGCGTCATCAGTGTCTAGTACAGTAATTCCAGATTCTAGGGGAGGGTTTGATTCGATGTCTGGGCTCATCCCGCCGTCGACGTTCAAAAAGAGGTAGTCTTCAGAGGTCAATTGGGGACTGGAAGAACTATTATCTGGCGTGAGTGTGGGTAGGGAGGAGGGAGGAGTTGGAGACGTCTGCGCTACATCGGAGTTCTCGGCAGCCGATGAAAGGTGCAATGATGATATGTTGATATGAGCATGACTTGACGGTGGTAAAGGAGGGAAGATGACCTCAGCAGGTAGCTGCACACAGTTTTGGTAATATGGCTGATGATGTGTGGATGCGCGGGGAGGAAAAAGGGGAAGGAGCTGGGAGTACGGCACAAGGATCGGCAGAGCCGACCCTCCAACTGCAGGAGTTTCTTGCATGGGCGAACTTGTGATAATATCGCCGGGTGCATTTGCAGCACCTTTCTTCTGCCGTTTTGTTTTACGACCGGACACCGATTCTTCGGCTGCGCGTTTCTTCGTACCCCCTTTCTTGCTGGCTTCCTTGATTTCTGCGCAATGTTCTTTCCTGAAGCCACCATCAGCAAAGCACTCGAGGTCGCAGTCCCAAATTGCCCAGAGTGTCCGCCCAACACTACGGTCACGAGGAACTTTGCGAAAGCATATGGTCGTGCTGAGAACGTGACGGATAGAATTCATCCAGGTCGTCTCGCTTCGGTTGTAATATGGATACACAATAGTAATCCAATCATATATTTCCTGTAGGGTGAGCCGATGTTGTGGGGAAGAAAGTATTGCTTGGCCAATAAGGGCCGCATATGAGAGGTCAGGTTTCTTCATGGAGAATGGACCGGGGGGAAGGGTATATGGAAGGTTGTCGTAATCATCTTCATCTGGGAGGGGACCCATCGGACCGGGAGATGATACAAGGTTGATAATACGCTTATTGGTGGGAGTCGCAAACGGAGAAGATTGAGGTGGAGACGAGGAAGGTAAAGGAGACTTATAATAATTGTTACGGCGAGGTGTGATAAATGTTGGATTCGACATGTTTGCGGCGTTACTGTGACGTTGATTGGATATGGAGGAAGAGTGGTGGCGCGTGGGAGTTGGTGACTGGTCTGGAGGGTCGTACGAACTCTTGGGGGAGACTTCTAATTGTTGCTCTCGTGGAAAAACATGAACTCACCTTCTTGAGACGTGCGGGTTGCTCTACATTGTCATATTCTCTATAATATTTACGGTGCTGAGGTGTGACAGGAGGGGGAGAGATCTGATGCTCATGATTGTCCTGGGATAGATTGTACGTCAGTGACAACAAGGAAATCGTGCATGGTTGAAAGGACGCATACCAGTGAAGCCACGCTACTAAAGGAATCAGAGTGTTCCAATGAGGGAACGCGTCGTAAATCGCGTGATTGCATGAACGCGTCGAGGCTGAACGCGGCGGCTGCTGGTGAGGGCGAAGGAGCTGTACGTTCCTTCTCCTTCTTGCCGCGCTTATCCCGCTTAGCTCTCCGACTCTTTTGTTCCAAGATTACTTCCATGCTGTCCATATGACGGAGTAACATAGAGTGCTCGAGGGGCTCTGATTTGACGGGAGTTGAAGGGGGAGGAGTTTGAGGAGGAGCAGACGCGTTTTGACGCGAATTGGAGCTTGAATGTGAACATGCGCGAGACTTTTCGAGGACTGAAGCAATACTCTGTTGTGCATCTGCGGATTCTGCAGAAAAAACGCGAAGAGATTTGGCGTCGTGGGCGGTCAAAAATTGACGCATTTGGTCGCTATGCCTGCTGAGATCATCGCGTGTCAAGCCAATTTTTTGCAGTAAGTGGGATATCGGAGAAATAGGTTTCGCAGGCTCATGGGCCATGGCAGGTAATACAAGAGATAGACAGCGGGCAGGGAATGCAAAGAGTACAGGAGAAGTGAGGTTACCCAAGGCGGAGTTTCAATAAAATATGGGTTACGGAGGTGTACATCCGGGAATCTCACCGATATTGCGGCGCAGTATTGTGTAACACAGCGTGACCCTTTCCAATATTTGTGACAGCTAGCGGTGAATGCTACAGCCATGGTGCACCACAATCTCAAGGGTAAGTGACTCAAGTTTTAGTCTGAAACTGCACTAAGGCCTTTAGAATAGCATTGATCAAAGGGATAAGGGCCTGCAAGGTAAAACTTCTAATTCCACTATCATAAAGTCTGCTCAGTCCCTTGCAGACCGTCGCGGACGAGCGGGCCCTCATCCAGCAGGAATCCGCTGCTATTCGAGCATCATTCAGGGAGGAAGATGTATACGCGCGACATAACAACATCGCAAAACTCTTGTATATCCATATGCTGGGTTCGCCCGCTCATTTCGGTCAGATAGAATGTCTGAAGCTTGTCGCGAGCCCCCGATTCGGAGATAAACGCCTCGGATATCTCGGTATCATGTTACTTTTGGACGAGAAGCAAGAGGTCCTCACTCTGTTGACAAACTCGTTGAAGAAGTATGTGTCTCATGTCATCATCTACTACCTCTGGATTCAATCCATGTCATTGCAGTGATATGAACCACTCAAATATGTATGTCGTTGGTTTGGGGCTCTGCACTTTTGCAAATATCGCTTCGGAGGAAATGTCACGCGATTTAGCAGACGAGATAGAGAAGCTTTTGGGTTCAAGTAATACTTACATTCGCAAAAAGGTGCGCGTACCAAGATATATTACCTCCATACTTAACAAAAAGGCTGAATGAACATCAGGCCGCCTTGTGTGCTCTCCGAGTCATCAAGAAAGTCCCGGATCTTACCGATCACTTTATCTTGAAAACCAAAGGTCTCCTCACCGATCGAAACCATGGTGTGTTACTGGCAGCAATAACCCTTGCCACAGAGATGTGTCAAATCGACGAGAATTGTCTAAATGAATTTCGGAATGTAAATGCTTTCCCTTATACTAACAAACTTGTTATCATATTATTCTGTCGTCACAGGCTGTACCACTTCTTGTCCGTAACCTGAAGGCATTGGTCACTACCGGATACAGCCCCGAACACGACGTCTCTGGTATTACAGACCCGTTTTTACAGGTCAAAGTATTACGATTGCTTCGTCTACTTGGCAAGGGCGATGCTCGCGCTAGCGACACCATGAATGATATCCTAGCTCAGGTCGCAACTAACACTGACTCGACTAAGAACGTCGGAAACTCAATATTATACGAAACTGTCCTGACGGTTCTTGAAATCGAAGCAGATTCTGGTTTACGTGTTATGGCTATTAATATTCTTGGCAAATTCTTGGGCAACCGGGACAATAACATACGGTCGGTCGTAGTCAGCTTCTGAAAAGTCTTTACTCACTGCCACCAGTTATGTTGCGCTAAACACGCTGAACAAAGTCGTGGGGATGGACACCAATGCAGTTCAACGACACAGGAATATCATTTTGGACTGTCTGCGAGATGGCGATATATCCATCCGGCGGCGCGCACTCGAATTATCATATGCGCTCATCAACGAGCAGAACGTGCGGATACTTATCCGCGAGTTACTTGCCTTCCTTGAGGTTGCAGATGATGAATTCAAGCTCGGCATGACAACGCAGATATCACTTGCTGCAGAACGGTTTGCCCCAAACAAACGGTGGCATATCGACACGGTGCTTAGGGTGCTTAAACTTGTGAGTGGGTTTTCAGTACCAAAGGACCAATTCATCAAAATTACGGCAGGCTGGAAACTTTGTCCGCGAGGAGATCTTATCTGCCTTTATACGTCTTGTTGCCCATACACCAGAGCTGCAGGCATATACCGCATCCAAGTTATATGCTGCGCTTCAGGATGATATTTCCCAAGAGTCACTAACTTTAGCTTCTCTGTGGGTGATTGGTGAATATGGCGATGTACTCTTCGAAGGTGGCGTCGTAGACGATGACCAACCCAAGCGCGTCAGTGATTGTCTCAGTGTCTGAGGTCAAAATTTGATCTATTTGATTCACTTAGATAACCGACAAGGACCTATTAGATCTACTACTTACCACCCTCGACTCGCCCTACGCAAACTCTCTCACCCGCCAATTCCTCCTAACAAGTATTACCAAATTGGCCTCCAGACCGACGATAAGCTCGCCACAACAACAGAGAATCGCCGAAGTTCTCGCCAAGTATACCACCAACCCAGAGCTGGAACTACAACAACGTGCTGTTGAATTCGCAAGTTTGTTCACTTTGGGTGATCTAAAGAGTGGTGTCCTAGAACGGATGCCACCTCCAGAGCTCAAAGCTACCGTAATGGGCGTTGGTGTGTGGATACTTGTATTCGGCTTGTGAGAGAATCTGATGTTTCTTGCAGTCAGCGAAAATAAGCCTGTGGGATCTACACAGGGTGGGAAGGATGTTGATCTCCTTGGCGATGAGGTGGTACCGCCGGCGCCCGTCGTCAATGGGCAGGTCACACCGAACAACCAGCACCTCCTCGCAGAGATCTTTGGCAGCAGTCCCGCTTCGTTCTCGACATCCAGTGACACACACCACATTTCATCGCAACCTCAGAAGAACAGTGTCCAGGATATTCTCGGTCTTTTTGACTCTTCCCCTTCCCCAGCGTCACCTGCTTCCGTCCCTAATTTTTCCACGTCTTCTCCAAAGCCACAAAGCCAGCCGCCTCCCCGACCTCCGCCACCCCAGCAACCATCTGTGCCACGACTAACTGCCTACACCGCTTATGATAAGCACGAACTCAAGATCACACTTACACCTCAAACTGCGGCTGCGCGCCCAGGCGTCGTTAATATCATGGCTCGTTTCCAAGTCTCTGGTTCGAATACTGCCACCGGGCTGAGCTTCCAGGCTGCCGTTCCGAAGGTAAGAATTCAAAGCAATGACTTTGTTACGATCCTGCTGATCTGTTATACAGTCACAGCAATTACAGATGCTTGCCATGTCGAATTCCGATGTTCATCCTGGTACCACTGAAACTCAACAAATGCGGGTGATTGCTCCTCCTGGCGTATGTATCCCCTGCTGTTCGTGGAATCATTTTCTGACTATCTACAAGTCTAACGTACGGCTACGGCTACGTTTATCATATACCATTGCTGGCCGAGAGGTTCAGGATCAGGTAGATTTCTCAGGTTTCCCGCCAGGGTTAGTAACAGGTAGTGGTTAGATTTTGACTATCGGACGTGTACGGTATTCGCTCTCTAAGCAATGTTATTCACTAGCGAGGTCAATGAATTGGACTATGCCACAGCTGGTTTCAGCCTCTGCCTATCACAGAAACAGGCAACACCTTGGAAATCAACTATTCCAGTTTACTCTTAAAATCATATGGAATATGTACTGTAGAGATACACACTTAGGTTTGACTTGATCTGGGTGTGACCAAATGAGCCTCAGGTTTGAAAGTTTGAAGGTGCTGCACTGTACTATTGTTCAACAGGTGATGCACAATGTACCCCTTGTGCACAATGCTCTCATCTGAGTGCAATTCTATGTAGGGAACTGCAGGGGTAGGGATATCATCCAGGTACAGGTAGGGGTCCAGATTTGGCATACCCATACCCCTACCTGTACCTGTACTGTGGGCAGTGGCACTCACTCACTTGTTTACACTCATATCTCCCTGTTCTGCACTCATTCAAGTTTTTGATAGTTCTCACTCATTTTCACTTGTACAGGTTTGTTATTCCTCATGCACACTCACATCTGCCATTCACTTGCATTCATCTGCACACATTTGTGCCTCATCTGTTTTCAGCTGCTGGTATGTGTTTATTTTTATGTGTTTTCATTCACTCTCATTTGTCCTTATCTATACAGTGAACTCTACTTGCAATTCACCCAACTGTCCCTAAGCCCAGTGGCTTTCTTTGCAAGTGTCTCATTCTGACATTGTGACATCAATTGCAGCCTGCTTGATATTAATCTTGGCAGTCCACTAATGCCTTCTTCAGCTTTTTGGCCCACACTCACATG
>Ga0153978_1000173_pt1 | contig 15487 bp, 7 predicted proteins | sample TSGA062MetaG_FD_104749 | JGI IMG/M metagenome (GOLD analysis project Ga0153978, IMG submission 104749) | Attine ant fungus gardens microbial communities from Georgia, USA - TSGA062 MetaG | ecosystem: Host-associated > Fungi > Mycelium > Unclassified | place: USA: Georgia, Yuchi Wildlife...
GTGGGTATACCCAGGATCAAGGCGGCTTACCTGCACCCTTGGATTCTCCTGGTGAAGTCGGTTGTCTCTTCATGTCCCACGATTACCTGACAAATCTGCGAGTGCATATAGACATATCCTATTACATGGGAAATCCCAATCGACGGTGTCTATCTAGACGGGAACCTATTACCTCGCTCCAACTTATCTACTTTCAATATCTCACTGTCAGCGCTCGTTGATACGGTTAGTGAATCAGTCCTGCATTCAAGTGTACATATACTAACGAACCTCGTCAAGGGAAATTCTATAATCAGAGGTCCCGAAGACGTGGTCAGAGAGATAACTCGTCGAATAGGAACTAGTTTTCCTTGTGCTGAACCCCATAATCTCACGTTCTCAATCGGTGGAAAGCCCTTTCCAGTCGATCCACGAGATTTTCTGCTTCAAGAGCGCAGCAATTCCGTTGCTCGTTGTATATCTAACGTGGCGGCCACTGATCCTCCTGCCGTCGGAGGCTACCTGTTCAGCTGGAGTTTAGGTACACCTTTTCTCAAGAGGTGCGTTTTGCATCAGATTGCCGTTGCGGCCCAGATCTCATAACCAGCTCATAGCGTTATATCAGCATTTTATTTTGGAGACCTTGAGTATCCTTCCAGAGACCCTGCGAAAATTGGCTTTCTCTCGACGGTCCCTCAGAATGCAGGAGAAAGATTGAAAATGGCTGTAAGTTCTGCAAGGGTTGGTAGCGGAAGCTTTCCTTGTATGTCTTTGTGCTTGTGCTTGGATCCTCCTGGCTGTTCGTTGATTTAAGTTATCCTAGTTTCTTCCGAATCTGCTCCTTTTGAAACGAGAACGTCGAGGACAACAGTGTCAGAGCCCACTCAAAGTGATATACCTATCGACCAACGTCTAACCCCTTCATTGGCATCGAGAATTCAAATTCATACCTGGCTTATTCTGTTGGTACAGTTTTTATTTGCATGGAGGCTGTATATTTTGATATGAAGAAACTACATTATACATTTCGCTAAAACCACAAATATAACCATTCATTTGTTCCTTTGTTTTGCCAAGGAATAAGAGCTTTCTGAGACGATTTGGCAGAAAAATGAAACCCCTTTGTCATTTGACACGGAAAAATGGTGTTTTGGCAGATACCACAAATTCGTTTGTACATTAATCAAGAACTCAAATACAAAACGACGAACACAGGGTGAGATTCCGCCCCGAAGAGCCAGTCGCATGCTCGTGCGGCAAGTCAAACCTCGAGACCAGAACTCACATCCCAACGTAGAGCTCTAGGAACGTGTCACGCTACCTTGGGCGATCTCATCAAATTTCTAACATTTAACCCTATGGCGTTCACATTCACACCACCCAGAAAACCCCCATAACCCCCCGAAAATAACCAATGACACAAGGAATCCCCGTCTCCCCATTCGGAGTATAAAAACGAAGGCACAGTGCCTCACCTGTACACACTGGAATCTGCTCCTGCTATCCTTTTCGTCTCATTTTTCTTCTCTTGTTATTTCTTTTCTCTCTTTTGTTTTTGTCTTTCTTCCTCCTGTTCCTCTTTTTAGTTTGTGTTTGTTTGACTAGAATCGTACATTTAATTAAAAATTTTGACAGCTTCAAGCCTCATCAGATTGTGTAGCAGCAACACAGGGTTTATAGGTATCCGAGACTCTGATGAGCACTTAGAGAAAGACAGCGAGGTGGCCAGACCAGATCTGAGCATACATCTGGTAATGCAGACATCGTGAGATGTCACGTACTCCACCGACCGAAGTCCTTTTAGAAAGTGCACTGCAACACATGGTGAGGAAGGCGATAGCAGTTGGCTAGTGCATGAAAGTGCATGCTTTCCCATGCTTTGCAAGACTCTTTTCTGGGTCCTGGTTCTTGATCAATGCTCGACGAAAGCTAGTGGGTGAAACTTTAGGTCCTGACCATCCACAAGAGTTCACTTGGACCAAAGATTTAGGTAGGGCTACTGCAGAAAAAAACGACAGACAAGGGTCATGCTGACGAGTATCCGTCTAGGTACTTTTATTAGTATATCTCAGAGATGATCGAAGGCTCTCGAGAGGAATAGTCTGGCAGGCGACTGCCAATCCTCCAAATTACAGTGGCTACTGAAAAGTAGAATGGAGGGCTTCTGGTCCCCAATAACCGTAACTCTTTGTTTGTGTTTACTGACATCAATTGCACCGCAGTACCGTGATGGACTCCGAGCCCATCCAGCTGGATGCTAGCTGTAATGGTTTCCAACATTTAACTCTATTAGTAGATGATCTTGCTTTAGCTAAAGAGTTAAATTTAAATGAACACTATCACTGATGTTGACTTCGAGCCTCTGCGGACTACACACTTTAAAAAAATCTTCCGGTTTAATTTTTGATGCAGCGACTCCCTTAGTAAATGACTTCCCATCGTTGAGCTCTCGCGCCGACAATCTGTAACTACAATAATGGAGTAGTATTCGGAAAAGTTTTTCTCTAAAGAATCCCCATCATCATATCTCCCCAGGTTCATTGTCTAATGGCTGCTGCTGTGCTACCATCAACATATCAAACAAGGGTCTGTATGGCCATTACTTGAGATGTGAGTAACCATATTTAAAGTCCAAACGTAAATATTGCTATATGCCGAGATTATATGACACACTGGACAAAGCGCCCTTTGCAAATTAGGACTGTGGCATTGTAGACTAGCTGTTAAAGTAATAATGGGCGCACGGAATAGATTGTTTGTGGGGCTCGGCTCACACAAAGGCAATGAACGATCAGCCTGATGGTCATGTTCCCCTTACACTATTGAATTCAACTTTGTCCCTCTGTCTCCCTTTTGAAAGCTCTGGCTAATATATTGTAACATCTTTCATTTCACCTTCAATTCGGTGCTTGCAAACCCTGGACTTTCCCCCCTTTACACAACATGGCCAATGACATGGTCAACGTTCATGCGACGTACGGCGCCCTGCTTTTGGGGGGATTCGTTGCGTCTATGTATGATTCATCTTGCCTGTTCCATGTTCCATTCAAACATCCTGTAGGTTAAGTGGACTGGTGGTGCTCCAAGTCCTCATCTACTTCAAAATATACGAAGGCGATCACAAGAAGACCAAGGCTTTAGCATGTCTGCCCTCTTGTCCCCTCGCATGATCTGACCAGATACCTTTAGGTAGCTCTCATTTTGTGAGTTCTCAGTAAGACAGTGCACAAAATACAGTGATAGTGATGGTAGCCAGCACTCTCGATAGTTTTCACACCGCACTCTTATGGGCTAGTCTGTGGGATTATCTTGTGAGAAATATCAACGATATTACCCATATCCACGAAATCTATTGGTAAGTGTGGCTTTCTTCCTATGACATTAGCTTTCTTATACCTGCTTAACTAGGGCTATCTCGGTGAGTGAGCTGCGTTATCATTACCTTGTTTGGAGCTCAAATAGATTTCAGGCTACTGTGACAGTAACTGCCAGTATATCTTGATTATCATTGGTCATGGACACTAAGTCAAAAACACAGGGTATTCTAACATTCGTCGTTCATTCCTATGGCTTTTATCACATTGGAGAGCTTAAAGATGACAGATGACAGATTCTTTTCCTATCGGATCTTCATGTGTATGTCCCTTGCAGTCCCCAACCTTTCGAAACCCCTGACCCTCAATTAGTTAGCCAGCACAATTGGCTCCTATCTGTTCCTATAGTAAGGTTCACTTGAAACTCGGTGATTATTTTTTGCTAACAAGAGGTTTGAAAGGTTTTGTTAGCCCTCCTCCGTTTGGGTTAGTATCTTGTTGTTACTCTGACAAGTTTCCTCTGACAACCGATTAAGTCTCCGCCACAGGTAAGAACCTGAATCATACACAATTTTCACTAGTTCTAATTTCCTAAATCAGTATCAACTGCCGAGATGTCAGTTTCAGCCTAGCCGTCATGATATGGGTAGTCTCGGTCTGATATTTTATTTTGACAGGACTTTGTATCATACCTTTCATAGCTTTCAAGTGCATTTTGGCGTGTGTTTTGTCATCTCATACCAATCATCATTGCCGTGGTAACCTTCTATATATAGTGGGTATTCACACTCGGACTTGGGCTCTCTACGACTGTGGATATTCTTATTACCGGCTCACTCTTTTTCCTTCTCAAGACCAGCAAAACAAACAATCTCAAGTACATCAAAATTCTCATTGCCATCTACACATTTTCTTTGATGGCTTTTTCTAGTCTCAATGCTGTTATTGATACATTGATTCTCTACGCCTTCGAGATGGGGGCACTCACCACGTGGGTCTTTGGTTAAATTTATATTGGATTCCTTTCATTTTGAATGATAGCATCGGAGCTACTACCTCTCTTATATTTGTATGAGCCTTTTCTAACAATGTTGCTTCCAGCAGAATTGTTTGCACTGTGTCTGACATGAGGTACTTGTACAGTGGCTGGTGCAAAAGAATAATCTCGTATTCATGGGATTGCATTTCATAATTGCCAAATGTGAGTTTAGTTTTGTGTGACTTTCGAAAACCTGAGATCTAGGCATTTTTCCGGAGATCTTTTTTCCTGTCAACTCCATCCAATATTTTGATCTCAATTCATCATATATGGTGCTAACTCCAATTCTCGTATTAGTATACGCCAACTCCATACTTGTGACGTGAGTCTCGTTCAAGCTATCCAGCTCTTGAATTTATCCATTTCCCATCCAGTTTGAACACTCGTAAAAGCCTTAATCTCAACCGCATGAGATCGACTATGGATTTCAAACCTGGTGGTCATGGCCAACGAGAGGATCATTTCACTGTGAGTGTCACTACCACAAAGAAACCATTTACTGAAATTGATGATCAAATACAGCTATCTCTGAAAGATCCATCTACTGAACTTTGTTCTAAAGTATGTCTCATCCAGCTTCTACAGTAGATAGTAGCTTACTTTGTTCCCAAGGTAGAAATCTCAGTCGAACGCACTGTGCAATGGGAGGAAGAAAATAAAATGTGATTTTGAAATAAATGTTCCTAAAGGGGGTGGGCACTTTCCTTCTATCAGTGAGATTCCTATGAGTGACTTGACAAAAAAGCAATGGTGGCAGGGTAACTGGACAACAATAAGGAACAGTCACACATCATCCAGTCTATGGGGGTTTTATGAAGATACTTGTCTGCCTACGATATAATTCATCCCATTGCATGTAGCTCTTCTCTTCTCTTTACTCTGTCCTCTTCAACCTTACCATTGTCTCAACACATCTTCTGGAACTATCATCAACAACAGACAAATTTAATGACAAGAAAAACCTTGGATGGATGAGCACAATGTGGATCATATACTGGAATTGCTCTATGTCTCTCCCTGTGCACAGCTCCTAACTCACCACAGGATTGGAAATACTACAAGGGTTGAGAGAGTTTTAGGCTCTTGATGAAGGGGAGAATAACTTCAATATTTGATTAAGTGGCAAGAATAGCCACTAGAAGAGACAATATGGGAGAAAGTACCGAGGGGAGCTTTGAAGGCATGTTATAACTTTTAGAAGAAACACGCGGATGCTCCCAGAATGCCAACCATCAGAATACCAGAGAGGATATATGCACACAATGTACTCAATAAAATATTTATTGTGCGTGTACGAGGATTTATGTGATCCGGCTAACTCTAGATGCATGGTCATACGCCTTGTACATTTCGTTGACACCTCATGGTGTCGTATTCCTGTATGCAATCCGTGAACTTTGAAGTGGCTAAAGACTCGATATGCGAACAAGATGATAAACATCGGTCGTAGAAAGACTGCATCAGGTCAACGCGAGAATCGACTCAAATTGAAATAGTCGGTAGATGCTTCATGCGAGATGACGGCACGATGATGGTGACAAATATCCAAACATAGGCACGGAGATGCTCAATGAGAGCAAAACAAAAGTTGCCAGAAAATACAGGATTTTGAATAGGTCAGGGTTTGAATCTTATGTTTGCACCACGCCCAAGATCCTGATACCAAAGGCAACAGCGACGGAGAGGAGAATTGGCAGGACACGCTGGACTCTGGTCTCACTGCCATGCGATGCCTCGACAGCGGTATTGGCGCTATTCTGTTGCTCTGTCATTCTTGTCGACATCCCTTTTCTGGTCCTCTCCCTTCCATATCGTGAGTTTGTTGGATGAGTAGAACTCTAGAGCCGCCGCACAGTCAATAGTTCTGAACTGATGGTGATACTGTTTCTCCACATCAAATTCCCAATACCATATAACCGACTTCCCCCGCGTCCATGTCTATAAAGCCTACTATTCCTCCTCACTGACTGTGTGCGAGAGAGAACACGAAAAAGGGCTGAGGCACGACTTGAGCCAAATAGAGGGACATACGACCTAATAACTTTTGACTTCTTCAATCTATTGACGACCTGGCAACATGTGAATTGATCCATTGCTTGTTATTATAGTTGAAGTGTACCCAAATAAATGCAGTAGATACCAGTGTATCAAAATTTTCAGCACGGATACACTTAAAAACAGTGTGAGGTGATATTTTCGCAGTTCCCAAAACACCAGAACTGTAACGAACCTTAGCCACGCATCACATGGATATTACAAGGTCCTAACTCCTACCGAAGCTATAGGTGACTCGCAAGTCATGTGACTCTAGTTGTATGGTAGCGACATAACTTAGTAGACCCCAGTTTCGAGCTGGTATACACCTATTCATCAATTCCCTAACCCAGGGTTGATAGTTCCGTAACAAGAACAGCGGCACCTGACCAACCATGGAATTCCCACCATATCCGATTCGTTACCAGAGACTTATGACAATTAACGTCTGCCAGCTGCTGCAAGATATTGAACGGGGCATCCTCGAAGAATCGACAAAAGTCTGGATCATCATAAGATGAAGCAAAATGAGAGGGTAACAAAGGTCTTCAGCTTGAGATAAGAATCAAAAACTCAGTTCCATGTGGCCGAAAAAGTGAGGCAGAAAAGCTGGCGATACCTGGTGCCCATACAAGCTCTAGAATAACAGGTACGTTAAAAATCAAATATAAGGAGGGAAATACATGCTTGAGTCATTAATAGCATAGCTTGATGCGCAATGGTGGTGATGTTGAATCAAATGATCAAGGAATTTGCAATAAATTACAGGAGTGTTGACACTGAAGGCACCAGAGCGAGCAGGATCGCGAAGAAAATCGTAGAAGGAATTGTGGTAGAAACGGAATGATCCATGAACGCTTGAAACTTGGTCTATGATTAACATGTCCGAATTGAACAATTGACCTTGGTCATAAAACGGCCGTGTGAAGTCGATACGGGGGTCAATTGAGCTGAGAGGATACAAATGTGCCTCATAGGGATAACGGCATGTAGATGGTAACAGATGTCTTTAAATGTATACTCGAATATCCTAAACACGCAGCAAAGCACGGAAACATGCATACAAGTGTCACCTTCCCAGTACCTCATAGCATAAACAAAAAGAAGGGACTGTGCAGACAAGAGAATGGTCCCTGGAATCTGCTTCATGATGTGGAAATAGAGGGCATCGAGTTGCGAATAGAATAATATATCCCCGTTTTCCTGCATAGGAGAGATTGTCCAGAACGGACTGCAATCTTTCACGGAGTTACAAGTCTGGTGGGTAGGCCACATGACACAGCACAGCAGTGGGGTATGTAAATAGGATTTCCCGATTCTCGCTTGAAATTCTCCCCTATGGTTATCTTGTCCTTCGTTGATACCTCTGGTACCATCATTTTGATCCCAATCGTTATTTTCGTTCTGGTCTCTAGCACGATATTAAATTTCTCGCTTTCACTTTCCATGGTGACTTTCGCCTTTGCATGGTCATCTACCTGGTCATCTCGTTTCTCCTTGATGAAAAATAACTAGAGAAAGAGCAGACGCACGGAAATCGGCCATGATAATGGGCAGTGTCGTGTACACTAGGAGAAGTGATCTGGCAAACAGTGTTGAGTGATTCATGTTCGATGGCTGTATAGACATCTGGTGGTGTAGCAGAAGTGTTGCGGATTGGCTGTTAAACCATGGGATATCCTGTTATGCAATTTCTTGGAGTAATCATATCATCTGACTATATAGTGAGATCGTCGGACGTTCCGGGATGAGGCGCCCTTTGAAGATGCATTATGGACTAGTATTGATGGTCCTATGGAATATATTGCATGTAGGGCTCGGCTCACACAAAGACACCAAGCGATTAGCCTGATGGTTTTGGGACTTCGTTCACGTGTGTCCTTCCGAAAGCTTTGGCTGATACATTGTAACGTCCTTCATTTCATCTTCAGTTCAATGCTTGCAAAAATTTTGGACTTCTTCCCTGTTGGAAGTATCAGTTTCGACATCACTTTCATGTTAAAACAGTTCAACCTACAATGTCAAAACGTTCACAGCAAAGATGCATGGGTAAGTCCTCAGGATTCAAAAATAGATGTTGGACTGAGATCCAGACAATCTTACCGCAAATCAGAGTGGTCATCATCACAACACATCTTTGTTGAGGATGTTTATTGGTTCGCTGTCGATAGGACTTTGTTTGGCTCATGTTTTGATCGACCCATTGTTGAATGCTCTTGTTACATCCTTGTCGTTTTTTGTCCTGGAAGTGTTGGTCTTTTGTCAATCAACGTGCGTATATTGTGAAATTCAATTCTTGGACAACCATCATTGATACTTTGTTGATCATTCCTCGGTACTTTGTATATCTCTTGGCGATCATCCAGCGATCGGTGGTAATGATCATTGTCTTATTTACAGATATTATATTTTCATCGATCATTGTACTTAGTACCAATACTGTGCCAAATCAATCTATGACCGGTGTGTGTTTGCCAGGGTCTACTTTGTTTCAGCCTAGTCAACTACTTGCAAATAAAGTTGACATAATTGGAAAAAAATAATTCATAAGGCATGGAGACACTCTCAGCTACATAGAAGTTTTGCTGATTGGTTTATCAAGACTATCCGCTCACCATGTCAAATCAATCAAACTAGTCAAAATCCTTGAATACACAGAGATTAAAATAGTTATCAAGCATCGAGTTACGTTTTTTCTACATTACAGGGTTTAAGCAACAGCGATACTCCCTAGTCTAATCATACCAAGTTTACCCCTAACAAGCCTAACGGTATATCCATTGATGGGCTCAGGTGCAAAATCCCTCTCCGAGTCAAACATCTTGTGGATTGGCTTCCTCGAGTTTGTGACATGCAATACATGTCTAACGTCCTCTTCCTCAAATATTGCCTCTACCTGCGCTGGTAATAATATATTGGCTTCGCCATCCTCAAAAAATTTTGGATCTATGCGCCGTCTGACATCGGCTTCGAGTTCGGGAGTAGTTGGAACAAATAGTATGTTCTTGATGAAGTCCATGGTCTTTGTAACTTCGTCTTCGGTGACTTTCTTGTTCACGTCAGCTGTCCCTTGGATGACTATCGTTCGGGCAGTCAGTTCGCAGATTAGGGCGAACAGGAGTGCTTTACTCACTGGGGCGTATGAGGTCGAATGCGCGATCGAAATTATCTTCCGACACATTGGATAGAACATCCACACTCTGTGCTTTCATTTGTTTGTAAGAACCCAGAACAACGAGCAGGAAACGGGTGTAAGCCACGGAAACCTTAGCATTATGCCATTTTGCACATTCTTCCTCAGTGAGAGTATCATGTATGGAAGAAGCGATGGTCCCTGCAGCAGACAGTGCTCCTGTAAGAGCCAGATGAACACCGGACGAAAAGAAGGGATCTATAAAACCTGCCAAATATATAAGCAGTGACAAACTGGCGGAACAGGGAGAACTCACAAGCTGCATCACCGACAAGACGATATCCCGGACCAGCATATTCACTAGCTGAATAAGAATAGTCTGATGCTTGTCGAACAAGGGGTCCTCCTTCTTTCTCCACCATCCTTGCGTTGGGTATTAGATCCGAGATGAGGCCAGGAGCTAGTTTAAGTTGATGGAGATAGATATCTTGGAGAGACGAATCATGGTCGCCTGATGCTTCGCGCAGGGTGTTGCGTTTCTGAATGGATTGGACATGATTCATGACAACCCCAACAGAAACAAGGTTTTTCGCGAGGGGAATGAACCAAGCCCAACCAGACTCATCTATCAATAGATGCCGTGTCATGCGGACATAAAGTATGGACGGAGGATGTCTACTAACCTGTCAGAGCTTCGATCCAAATCGCATCATCCCTTTCGGTACCAGGCTTATATCGGTCAAAGTTCTCCCAATAACAATGTTCTTCAGGTTTGGGTTGGTGAGCCTATTCTTAAGATACTTCGTCGACATAATTCCATTTCTCCCGGAAGCATCGACAAGGTAATTGAACGCAATATGACCCTCCTCGCCTTGAGGGTCCATATATGTAGCGGCAATGGGCCGACTCTTTGGTTCACCCTGTTTCTGGAACTCAATCGTAGAAACTTTAGTTTTCTCGAAAACTCAGACACCGCAGGAAGCCGCATGCTTGAGGAGGATATGATCAAATTCTGACCGGGACTTCATTAAAACTTGTGAGTGTCCGTCGGGCCATCTCTGGGAACTGACAACTCACAACATTCCAGGACCCAAATTCGGGCCCACGGTAAATGAAGTTGGTATACCCTTCCCTTTTATGCTGGTTGAATTTGATTGCCGCACCAGGTTAATCTACATCAGTCCCCCATGTCTGTGCAACGACAGCCAAGCACCTACTTTAGGGGAAAATCCATGTTCCATGACCTTCTTCTCAGCACCCACAAATTGCAGGAGCGGACGCACGGAAGGCAATAAACTCTCGCCAATATGATATCTGGGAAATTTATCTGCTTCGAACAGCGTCACTTCGAAGCCTTCCCTTGCGAGTGATGCGGCAGCAAAGCTTCCACCTGGACCACCACCTATTACCAGGATCTGAGTATGTGTGGGCTTGAAGAGTTATAGGTCAATCAGTGTAATAGAACGATACTCGCGCACTCACAATTTCTGGCATATTTTGATTTGACTGTATAAGAGATTCCGATAACTCTATTGCATTAACAAATCTTCACGGTATTTGGTCCAGTGTCTGTTTAGGATCTGTTCCGCGGTAACCAGCGGCCGGGGAATAGTAGTTAAGTTGGTGAACAAGATGAAGTCTGGGTGGGTCGTGGAAGCTCTATCGGGCTCTTACATTGGCAGTTCAGGGCATCGAAACAAGTTACTCGCAACTATCCGATGTATCCTGAAGACTACGACTTCATGATAGTGCATCAGCGAAACCTGTGCTTCTCAACCCAAAGGCGAACCATCAAATTGGGATCTTGGGTATATACTAGCATGCGTGGGTATGCAATGGAGTATAGGAGTATAGACTCAAGGTATGACATGGTAAAACAGCTCAAGTGAGCCAAATTACCACGTTGACCTGTCGGCGAAGCATATGCTAGATTGTAATATATTTTAATTGTAGCTGTGATTTCATGGTCTATCACGCGAACACGTCACCAAGTCACATTATCTGATTCGATGTGAACTGTCATACCCCATGGCAGCTCCATGATATAAAGATCGATCGCACGACGATCACGGTAATTGTCAGAGAATTTGGGAAAAAATAACTGAATAACTGACTAACTATATCCGTGTGTAGTTCTTGTCCTTCTGTACTTTGAAGTAATTGAATTTTCTTATGTGATGCAGACATCAAAATAGAGTAGGTATCAAAGACGATTATGAGTAACGTGGAAGGACCGTACAAGGACTCCAGCCAAGAGTTATCGCGGGCTAGGGTTTGTTTCATCTCATGTGAGATAGTCGAGAGTTCTTGTGGCACGAACGAATAAATTAAAGACGGATAGGAATATGTGTGAAGGCTGATCTCCATATTGATCGACGGGAGATTGTCGGTTTATCCACTTCTTGACACACCAAGGGTTGGTGCTTTCTTGTAGATGGTATAATGCCGATAAATTGACACTCCGAGTAATGTATAGAATTCGAGATGAAAATACTTTGCTCCTCTGGAACTGATCTCACTTCGTGATATTCGTGAACCCCTCATGTAAATATAGATGGACCATCTTTGTAGTGTCTCAATACTTTTTAAGTACAGTTGGAAACTTTTATTGCAGAGAGATGAATAAGCGGCCTGTCAGAACTTTAAGTCTCAGTCTGAAGCGTGCAGAACTGATGTACCTGTCAGAGCTCTGAGTCTAATTACATCAGCACAATGATTACAGTAGAGTTATCAAAAGGATATTTACCTCAGCCTGAAGCGTGCAGAACTGAGGTGTAAGAAAATTCTGCACTAACTTGCTTACTAATCAAGACGAAATAATGGTCCACAGAGGAAATATTCAGAAACCCACTTATTCATATCAGCTACTATTCACGGACTGAGTCCCGAGCTTTTGTAACACCGTCATGCTTTTGTTCCCAGTGAGACATTTGATGAGTGATGTAAGAGGATGGCTACTTAATTTGATTGGAGGCATTGCCCTGCGAATGGACACCTAGGAAATAGTAAGTGTTATAGAAACCTTGTACAGTCGGAGACGTTCTTGTGAACTGAGACAAGCTGCATCGAGCCACGGTCGTTGTGATTGTATGCGCTCACAGATATAGAGCAGAGCTACAGGAGGCCTCCCCTTTTACGTAGCTGGAGGCCTTCTGTTATTTTTCTTCAAGTTTTGAGGTAACAGGAAAATCGCGTACTGGCTTACCCACATTTTCTTATGGCTCAGCAGATCCTGCTTGACATGATGACTACTCAGGTCAAAGACCTACCCCAGCACTCGTCAAAAGGGTATTTTCGATCAGTCTATCTCGCGGGCGGCGTTATAATTTTTGAATAATGTCGTGGCAGTGGGTATACTTTGACATATGATTGGATTATCCACAATCCGCAATCAGCGAAGTTATGATGGGAGATGTCCTTTGGCACTGATTTGATACCAATACACACGACGATTGGCTTGTCGACACAGTGGTTACTGTTTTGTGCTAATTTTGGTCCTCTAGTGAATGAGCGTACCGAATACTGATGTTGACAATAAACTCCGTTCATCTCATACTCATCCAACTGTATAGGACAATCAATACAAAACAGTCATCCTCAGCCTGCCGGGACGGGCACTTCAGCCCGAGGTGTAAGGCGGGCGGCATGGCGACGGAATGTGTGATCGAATTCCCTGATCGTTGAATGGCAAGTAACACGGTTGTTCTACAATCATTGATATTAGGAACAGAGTGGAGCTGTATAAATTATGCAAGCGCCGAGATCACAGGCTCATAGCTAGCACGAACGTGGAGATCTCTCCTTCAAGCAAGACGATCAGACAGGAATCTGAGAAGATAATTTGACTCTTCTTTCGTGAATCAAACTATGCAGCGTGTAAAGCCTTCGTTGATAAAGAGCGCCTTCTCGCCGGTCACGGGTGCACTCGAATCAAGGGGTATTGCTCAAAGCTATTTTGAAAAAAAATGGCTTGACAAGAAGGTAGTATCACAACCGACTGAAGATTGATCAGGATCCAGAACCATGTAGTGTCAGGAGGTTGTCTCTGATAGGAGACATCAGAGTCCCAGGCCACAAGACTGTTCTTGATGTCAATCCATAAACATTGTTCGCGTTATCACGGTAGGCTGCGGGTGCACCAGATAGAGGCTAGATTAAACTCAGATGAGGTCATACCCCAATGTGATATTCTGAATACCCTCTGACATGTCCTGAAGTAGGATGTTTCATGTTCTATCTACCGGGCGATTTTGATTTGACGAAGTATGACATCATCTGAATTCTTCATCTCATCATTCTACTCATTGCTCTCTGCTGCGCTTATTTTTTCTGACTTACATGCTCACTTGTCATTATCACCTTAGTAATGTATGCAGAAACTCCGAGACAATTTCATTCTCTAGGCAACACACTTATCTTGTATATAAGCTACTTCCCTGTAAGCCCTAAGGCCATTACAAAGATTCATAAGTGAGCCCACTGTGGATCTTGAGGGGAAGCTATTTTTCCGGCAACATTGTAGAATAGAGATTCTCTGTAAGATGAATTGATAATATGTATGTGACTCAGTACAGGACCTCGTACTACTGGAATAAGCTTGACTCTTAGTTCTGTTCAGTTCGGCCAATTTTCTGGCATGAGTTATTTTGATTTTGGAAACTGAAGGAGCCAGGGTACCTATGTTGTGGTATTGCTAGTAAGCTCTTATCTTTATCGTCATGTGGGTAGAACATCCTCGTCAGAAAAGGAAGAGCAAAGAAATGTAACTGCGCACACCATCTACAGGCCATCATTCATCACCGGCAAAACAAAAGAAGTAGGGTGAATCTCTAGATAAAGGACTGTTTCCTCATGCATGTCGAGTGCCGAAGTTTCCTTCGAACCTCATTCGTATTTACAAGACATTATTTGAACTAGCTGCGGGGAGCAGATGAAATAGATTGGTGAATATGATGTAGTTTCTTATCAGAATAGCGCAGCTCGTGGCAACGTCGTGCGTGCTGTTTCAAAAAACCAGGTTCGGCTACTGCCAGTAGAGAAGCAGACACTCCAATAGGGTGAATCGCCCAGTTATTTCCTGTCGTTGAACCAAGGCTAGACTGTTCTATTTTGATACTCCAGACTTCTCAGGACCGATTAAAGGCTGTCCTACTCCCATGCGCTCTTTGCCCACCCGCACCAAATGTTATACTCGATTACACCGGCTCATCGGATAACGATATATCCAAGGTCAAGCTATTTGTCCCGGCGCCCTTGTTAAATATGCTGAAGGTGCTGTTGTCCGTTGTAAATGAACCTCTTGCAGCGAGAGACAATATTGGATTAGAATCCCGAGCCAAAGGAACTGGGGACACAAACGAGAAAGAATGCAATCAAATCTTTCTCAAATCTTTCGCAGTTGGAAATCAAAAGTTGCTCTAGGGTCAAAACGAAACGGCATCCCCAGGGGATGAGGATAGGAGGCTACAGCGGAGATAATGTCATGTTTTGGCTGGCTGGCAAATAAGCAAGAATCATATTATTTTCTTTCCTCTTTTGTTAAGATGTGTCAATCAGAGTGATAGGACTGTCTTTGTGGAAACAGGCCTAGTTGGTCTGCTGCCAGGTTCTTATAGAACTTTATTAATGAAACATATCAAGTCCTATATGATTTGATCTACTAGACTCTGAATGCTGCTAGGCGTCAAACACATATATATAATCATTCTTCGTAATCCTCATCCTCGTCAGGATACTGGACACCGAAAATTTTCCAGAACACATGGCCAATGACTCTCACTCCATCGTAGTCCTTAGCCCACCTCTTTCCTGTGCCACTCGTGATTATGGGTCTCTCCTCTGATCCTCTTCCCTTCTCGCCAAAGTAGTCGTCAACCGTCTTCTGTGTGATTGTGTGTTTCTCCTCACGCTGACGAGCCATCTCTGTGACTATTTCTTCTGTGTATTCTGGGTGGCCCTGGGTAGTCAAAATTTGAATTCGTTCATAAA
>Ga0153978_1000174_pt1 | contig 15476 bp, 19 predicted proteins | sample TSGA062MetaG_FD_104749 | JGI IMG/M metagenome (GOLD analysis project Ga0153978, IMG submission 104749) | Attine ant fungus gardens microbial communities from Georgia, USA - TSGA062 MetaG | ecosystem: Host-associated > Fungi > Mycelium > Unclassified | place: USA: Georgia, Yuchi Wildlife...
AGTTGGTTGGAAAGGGTGCGGCACGCAACAGGCAACGGGTCAGTGAAAAGGAGAGGCACAGGAAACAACGTAATGCACTGTCATGTCAATGAGCGCTCCGTTGTTTTACCCGGGGTGGGACAATAGGAGTTGGGCGGTGTCAGGCTGGCAAGTGACTAGGATGATGAAAACTTAAAAACACGGCATAAAGCGCGTGAGTAGTAAGACCAGTATTGTTTTCCGCTATAGGCTATAGGCATCAGACTTACACGCTCAGACTGAGTCATAAAACTCATACTCCTTTCAGTTGGGATGAAGGGATCAAAGCGTGCCACCACGATGTCAGTCCGTATTTGTTACATTGCATTTAATCCCTATTCACAAATGCTCTGGGCGTTCCATGCAGGTCCAGGCGTCGTCGATACCTACGGAAACGTGGAGCCCGTCGTGCATTAAATCTTGGACATCAGGCCATGCCTGGAACGTATATGTAATATATCAAATTTGACTTGTGGACTTATATGACCGTTCAATTGATCGGTACAATAAATTTTACTGTATGGATTCTAGACTCTTCATGAGATCGCTCGAAATACCCTCGTTATCACCTCTCTAACTCGAACAACTCCTATGCCAACCCCTACCAACACACCCACATCCACCGCGCCGAGAGCAGACGCAGCGAACAAATACCTCGGTGCGAAAATCTTCCACACCATCAAGTGCCTCCGCAGCATAGCAGCAAACGCAGCTGCACCAAATGCCAATACTGAAAAGTACAGAGATAGCCCAATTCCTGACCGCAGCGCCGATACACCCAAGCGTTTCGGGTGTGGAAGTGGGGGCACATTCCAAAGCGCAAGGAGTGGCACTGCGAGGGCTACCAAGAAGAACGGGCCGAGTGTGTTAATTATCAATGTCGCGTGTGAGAAAGGGAAGGAGACGGTGGAGCCGAATATAAATGCAGTTTTCCACTGGAGAGAGGGGATGGTCGATTGATGCCCCGTGGCATGATACGTATGCATCGCCAAAAGTGCCAAGGGCACAATTTCTGGAAAGGTAATTTCTTGCGTTCCAGCAGTAATATGGAGTGCAGAAGACGGAGTGCTAGAAGCCAAGGCTTCGTTTAGTCCATACACATCTCGGATACTGTCAACGACTTCCAGATAGGAAAGTAACGCGACAGATGTCAAACCGAGGACTACCTGTCCCGAGAGTTGGGTCATTAACCAGATGAGACTCAGGAAGATCAGCCAAAAAATGAGGTACGGAGAGCCAAAGGCATTGGCAAACCCGAGGACCATCACTTGAGCCTTTTCCTTCGGGGTGGATGAATCTTGCTGGCTCGGCGGGCCTCTCGAAATCGTAAGACAGATTGGTGACGTCCACCAGAGCGAAATACCGCCAAGTAAAATAGAAGCAGCAGTGGTCCTCGCGAGGACGGTTCGCGTAATTCGTAAGACATTACTTATATCGCTCAGGACTTCCGCCGACTGTACCCATTCGAGTACCCAGAACATCGCGCCAGCGATTAAAGCTGAAACAAGGAACATTGGGATAAATGTTGCAGCAAGACCAGAGTCCGACTTGGAGGTCTTGAGCATGCGGCGGACGGCTTGGGGAGCCATAATCGCAACAGGGAAAACGAGTAGTAGTGCTATAATTGGCGGGGCTGACGATGACTCAGATGCGTAGAATGTCACAGTGCAATACGGATGTTGCTCCTCCCTACACACAGTACTCATTGCCATGAACCGCACGCACACTGCGAAGAGGGCTGAGAACGCCAGGATACGGCGGCGCAGCCGAGAGGTTGGAGCAGTGAATCCTATGATGACGGATGGAGCGATAGATGATATTAATAAGAAGAGTACGATGCGGTCCTCCCATACTGTGAACGAGTTTGAGCCGAAGCACGAAGTGTGCAGAATAAGGAAGATAGGAAGCGACTTTATGGACTTCAGGGCGAATGTAGGGCGAGTCACAGCTACCACGACAATTGACGACGTAACGGAACCAAAAAAGAGTATGGTTTGGTGCATAGCGACGCCATTCAAATGCTCATACATCATGACGTGTATGAGATACCCTAGACCAAGTCCTGTAACGAAGGTGCTGAATGAATATAAGACTTTGTCGTCCACCCAGGTTTCCCACTGGTCGTCACTGATGTCTCGGAGTCTAGAGTACAATGCCCAGGCAGCGACAATACTAAGACCAATCACTGTCAAACCAGCGCCCATCAACATAGTGTTAAACTGAGCCCAGAGGACACGACAGGTAGATAAGGCCAACCGGGTGAACTTATCAAGTGCAATGAAGCGCTCTTCCCCGTGCGCCGCATTTGTGCCAGCCCAACTGACTGAAATATCATTCCATGCAGCGTCAAGCTCAGTTCCAGACGGACTAGAACGATACGCGCTAAGGTAGCGCATAATCTGAGCTGCATTCAATTCCATGGCATTTTGCAAAGATGAGCCGCCGGAATCCCGGTTAAAGAGTTCTGGAATAACGCTTCCTAGGTTGTTGAATGGGATTGGAAGACCCAGAAGTAAGGAGATAGTCGGAACCAGATCTATCTGCTGGACATAGCGATGGGGCACTGTGGCGCCTGGGAAGGTGATCATCGGTAAAATGGTCCTAGGTATGTGGTATCCGGGAGACGAAATAGGGATCTTGCTGTAAATCCAAAGGGCTGACATTGTCTCTAGGATGCTGGCACCACCGTGATTACCCATCCGATCCATGCCATGATCTCCGAGCAGTATGAGTAGGGTATCGTCATCCATGGCTGCGACGATGTCATGCACAAGACCGTTCATCTGCTCGAGTTTCGCTCTCAATACCGGGTGGTCTGGACCCACTCGGTGACCTGCGTGGTCAACGCCTAAACCATGACCAATAGCGAAATCCCATGATGTTTGATGATGTCGCATTAATGGTAAAAGATTGTCTATGACCCCTTGGTCCACAGTATGAAGGTCTTCGACATTGAAAGAGTCAAAGGCGAAAGTCATGTTTGACTCAAAGGCATCTGGGAAAAGTGTAACCCAAGTGTCATCTCCGGCTAGAGCCACCTTTCCTTGTAATTATATCAAGGCGATGAAGCGAAGAAATGAGGTCAACACATACCTTTCTACCTGCAGCCTTTAGCTGATGCAGGATGGAGTCCTCGTGAATGGATGAGCCTCCAAAGTTTTCCCCGGCATCTACGAAAGTAGGCAGAGTGCCGGTGGTAAGGCCTTTCAGTCGCTGGAGCGTTGTTGTCGGTGGGTCTGAATATGCATTAAATATGAATGATCGGTCAGGATGGGCTGCAGTCAATTCGCGGGGTAAAGTCAGAATATTGTGATGAAAAGGAGATGCAGGTTCTGGCGGGTGTTCTGTAATGAAGTCAAACCGGAGTGCGTCTATAACGAGCAAAACGGCTCTTTTGTGGGTGGCGAGTGCCTCCGAGCCATATGCGGCTTTATCAGGCAGGGCGAGTCGGGTGAGAAGGAATCCCTTGGTAAAGAGGTAGATGCCGGCGAGGTGAACACATAACACCCAAAGTAAGAGACGAAATTCGCGAGGAATCATGACATGCCAGTGCGTGAACTTGGAGCCAACTATTCGACAGTTCTCGCTTTTCCTCGTCACGTGACAACACGCTTCGTTGTAAATACCACTTAGTACATCTATGACCTGACACTACGCGTTCAAGCGTTCACATAACAAGGGATGCCACGTAAAGATGCTAGCGGTGGACCAATTTCCGCTCAGGCCCAGCAGGACCTCGTCTCAGAGGGTATCGAGAACTTTGAGCTTCCAAAAAGTCTGGTTACCAAGATAGCAAAATCAGCAGTAAAGCGTTCAACACGCCTCACAAATCATATCCGCTGATCCTATTAGTAGATCCCAGAAAATGCGAAGCTACAGAAAGAAACCGTACTGTCTTTGGTGAAGGGTTCGACAGTTTTTATCAACTACCTCGGTATGCGACCAGACCCTCTTGTCGTGCTTCACTTGATTGCTGATCATTGCGGTAGCGGCGACGTGTGTGACAGCATTAACTTTCTGCGACGTGTTCTGACATGCCTTGTCAGGGCTCATGATGTGGCTTTGTCCAAACAGCACAAAAGCATTTCCGCGTCTGATGTGCTCAAAGCGCTCGAGATGATCGAGTTTGGGGACCTTGTTGAGATGTTACAGAATGAACTTCAGAGTAAGATCATTCCCTCACTCTTATGTTATGGCTTTGATTATTATAACCATCCGCAGTTTATAGAGATAATTCGAAAGGAGACAAAGGTCGTAAATCCGGAGCCGCAAGTTCCTCGCATAAGGGCAAAACGAGGGACGGTGAATCCGCATCAGTCGTCTCAAAATCCAAAGGAAAAGAAAAAGCAACGAATTTGCCTCCGCCATTTACGTTCGCCCCGCGGACAACAGCATCCTCTGCGTCTCTAGTTGACGTACATAATACTGGGGTCGTGCACACTAACGCCACACAGGAAATAGACGAAGAGATGGGAGAGCCAGGTGAGGAGGACGAAGACGAGGAGGAGGAGGAAGAAGAAGAAGGCGACGATGAGGGGCAAGTTGATGTGATGGCGATCGAAGAGCAGGAACAGAGCAGAGATGCTGCAGGGTTGGAAGAGCCCGGGAATCTTCCAGCAGATGATTGATTTGACTGAAAATCGAACACTATTCATCGCCACATGCTCTGCAGAGTTTCGAATCGCATCTCTACAACATATAGGAACTCCAGAAATTCACTTGGGTCAGCTCATAAGGTTATATCCAGCGCGTTCCCTTGAATTCCTCACCAACGTTACACTCATAGGCGCCAGAGCTTGGTACCTATGACGACAATATTAGTCCTCTGGGTCGTGAAGTCCCCACGTTCAGTGTGCGCTCCTTGGGTAACGCCTGAAACAGAATACGGCAACATAGTACTGAGTTTCCCGAGTAGGCGGTAAGACGGTGAAGGCCAATATAGTACATAGCCATGAAAGTTCCTTGAATTCGCCTAGTACCTTCTCTTGGCCTAGCCATGCATGCGCTTTCCACCTAGGGGGCCGTACTTCAGTACTTGAACTGGCGCAAGTTGCAACCCTGTTTACGAAAGTCTGGGAGATATATATATGATGTGATCTACGCGAACATTCTAATTATTTTACTGAGTCACATGCAAAGGCGTCCAACTCATCAGTACTCGGTTTTCGTTACAAGTGCACTAAAGTTCATTCTAAGCATATGTAGGGGGCATAGCTCAGGGCTACCGGGCTGCCAAAGGAATACATCAGAAACACTTTGCCAGTTAACATATAGTATATATAGTGGGTTTTGGGTTCCATATTTTTCATTATCCACATATAGCATCTAGATTCTACATAGCTGACGCGACAGATCTATTCAGCGTGACGAGGATGGAGATATGTAACTAATATCTCAACCACAATGGTGCTACAAAAGATCTAGTGCGCTGCGGTGTGCATGTAGTCTCTTCGTCGTTACGAGGGACGGACGGCAGTACGGTATAATTCTCTCATTTCGGCGAATCCCTTCCTTGTGCACTGCACTACATACCTTGCACCACGGTTCACAAACCGGACATCCCAAATTGATTCTGTTTCTCCGCCAAATGCAGTGGCTTTGACAACATGATAAGGTTCGGCTCGCACCCATTGTTCCGTGGAGAATTCTTAACCCGAAAAATACAAATACTGATCGGTGGGCCTGAGACTTTAATATGCAAATGTCAGCTACATCCGTGAGGGTATAGAACGCACACGGTTGAACAATGTATAAAGTAGGCCAATAGGCAAGCTCAAGGGGGAGCAGAGCAGTATTACTACTGTCGAAAGTCTCCTGATATAGCCACATACGAGGTGATGTCCGGTCGCAAAGTGCTTGTTATTGCACAAACCAGTCGTAGTAATGTCAGGGTACCGATCGCGAAATTGATGACGCCGAGATTCGGAATGTGCAAATACAAGGCAAGATGGCGAGGGGGTGGAGAGCACCGCTCAGTAATCGAACAAGAGGTCCGGGAGGATCGTTTTAAGGCATACACATGAAGAAGCTGGCAGCTCCGCTCCGTGAGCACATGCGGTACCAATATAATTTTCATTGTGTCGCGCTGATAGAAGGAATAAAAGACTACCCACATACGTGATCAAATTAGATAGACTTCGTAAGACTGGTACCAATGTACCGCCGAAAACCAAATTTAGAGGACGCGTCACTGGTATGCTTAGGTATGAGCTCTTGTCAGTCGATGACGCAAAAGAAGGCAGTGTAAGACATACGAATTTCAGTGGGACAACATATGTTATTTGCACAGATTTTTGAGAGTAGTCTACACCGGGGGCTGTGTGCATGGACGATACACTCAAAAGCACACCGACACCGAGTTGAACAAGGATGACCGGACAGAGTAGAATTCCCGAAGCCGTTTCGGAGAGCAAAATTAGGACATGTCACGTGAGGAGACCATCGATATTTTTACCCTGTCAAAAAGGCCAGTTAAATAAGGAGCTGCCATGCGTTTAGTACTTGCTCCAGATTCTTTTTGTCAACAGACGCAGAATGTGTGTTGTGCAACGTTTTTACTGAACATTCGTGTTACACTACAGGCATCATTCGACGCCCCTTTGGAGTTGAAGTAGCGGAAGTCATTCCAGGCTCAGGAATTGAAGCACCTTAAACGCCAATTGTGGGCATTTCCAGGCTGCATCGTACTCGCATCAACGCCCGATCAACGCTAATATTCACACCATCCACATCGTACGCATTCGGTCCCAGGCAGATCTTAGTTGTGGACTAAATACTTATGGCTAACCGCCGGACACCGGTTGATGACGGTCATACACTAGGGTCATCCAGATGTACGTGATAGCCCCTCCTCCATTGACTTATTACCAAACCACTAATTAACTTGACCTGATCTCAATCCATCTCGCAATCTATGCTAACCTACGCGCACCCCCATCCGATACCTCCCCTGTCTCAACAGCCCAGAACCGGACTGACGAACTACAAGATACCCTTTCTTCCTCTTCTTCCATTCCTACTTCATTCCACCCAACTAGCACTACCGTCGCAGCCGTCACAACCGATGATCGACAATGGTACCCTGACTCTCAGCTGAGCACTTCCTTCTATGACCCAGCCCAAGTATCGGGCTTCGTGAACCAACAAGCTGTGGATGTCTGGGATTCGCAGTTCGCAGGCACAGGGATTCAAGCGGGTCAGTACTTCACCCAGCAGCACCAGCAGCAACAAATGTATCGACAACCATATCCTTTTGAAGGCTCGAGCACCACCCCGTATTCCTTTCCTCAACAAGCACATTCACATGTTCAGCGGCAGCAGCAGTCTCAACAACCACCTCAGCGGCGTCCTATGGTTCCCACCCCACGGGCACATGAGGGTGCTGTGTCTTCTGTGTATTATAGGCAGGGCGGCACGGAAAGTCAGGTGAGCATTGTAATTTCGTTTATTTCACCCGATTTCTGTTTGAAGGTCCTGGCCATGTTTGCGTCCATTCCATACAGTTTTGTGATTCTATGGCCCATAGTTAATTTGCATGCTTTAACTCTTTCACTATGCGGCTGTATGTCCCTTTATTCCCTCGTTATTTTTACCTCTCTTTTTGCGTTTCCGATTGTATTGTTCTTCTCCTGACGGATGTATCCCTTTCAGCAGCATCAGTACACCCAAGTACCTCTGGCCCAGCCCCCTTCTGCGACTCATGCACAAATTCCTTCCTCACAACCTGTTTCACAGCAACATCAGGGTGAGACCCAAACCTTGCAGCAGCCAACAGGCCATGCCCTCGCCGCGCAACGTACATCCCAATTAATTGCCCAGGGACAGTTTCCAGAAGTACAGGCTGAACAGGACTATATAATGCAGCAAGGACAAAGTCGTTTCCCGCCTCCTCCGATTCAGACGCAATTCCGGGCTCAGCGGACACAATTTTCCTCTTCGCAAGCCCAGCAGTTCCCCCAGACTCAGCCATCCGTTCAGGCTGAGTCTCGGTTCTCGCATGGCCAGGGACATCTCCAGTCGCATGCGCATGCACAACCTCAACTTCACGCTCATATCCAGACACATACCCGAACCCATGCTCCTTTGCAACCACATGCTCAAGGGCCAGCTCCAAGTGTACCTCCACAGTCTCAGCACTACCCATCATCTGACACCTACTACCTTTTGAATGAGGCGCAGAGCATACATTACGCGGTTGGTGCACAGGGAAGTCAGAGTTTGCCGAGTCTTGTGAGTCTTCTTTCCATAATTTCTCCTGGGGGTTCCGGTATCCATTCTTTGAACCTGGAAGTGAGAAATATTCCAGTGTAGGAAATTCATCCGCCCATATGCGGGAAATCGCTGGGGTATCTCCTTTGCCTTTTTTTCTTGCTTTTAATTTTTGAGTACTGATAGTTCACGTTCCATGTCCTCATCGTTCGATTCTTGCATCTTTTATTCCCGATAATAAATATGCCACGAAAATATCGGCTCCGATACGCTCTGATCAACCCATCGATAACGTTCCACACCTGTTTGGTTATCGATGATCGACTGGCGATTGTAACTTCAAACACCTTACCATCGTTCATCGCTGGTCGACAGCACTCAACTCGCGCGCCAATACCGCCCGTGCACGCCGCGAATACGCACTCGATGTCTCCGCCATCGCCATCGCCTTTTTCAACGTTCGGGCCGCATTCACCGCCGTCGAACATTCATACGCCTTCGAGTGATGGGGGTGAGCATATTTTAACATATATACCCATCCCTTTGCGCATATTTTTGCCTTTGCCACATTCGTGAAGCTCCAGAGCTGCGCAACAGTATGAACTCGGACATTTGTCTGGGCACGTGACTCCTGCCAGTCTTGTAGTGATCATCACTACACCGGACATTTTATATATGGATAAAAGAGATGTTTACTCTCTGGTCAAGACTAGACATCAGGGAACGTTGAGCAGACGTGACTCCTACTACCTCGGCCATTAACTCATCATTTCAACTCTTCATTTCATTTCTTGTTGTCCTCTTTCTTACCATGTTGTTATGGTATTCTCTTCCTGATCAACTTATTGACTTTCGTCTCTTCTTCTCTACCTAACACCAATAGGCATGCTTGGTCTCTCCCGCTCACACGACTCCCCTGCCTCGTACGCAAGCTGCCCGACAACGTCCTCGTTTGAAGACTCATCTTCGGGGCGTCCAGCATCATCGGGGAATTCGATGACCAACGTGAATATACACACGCAGGGAGTAGGTCACGCTCCAAGCTCCTCGGTGTCTACTGTGACCCCAGGATCGCCGTCAATTGTAGCAACGCAGCAACAGCAGCAGCACGTACAGACGCACCAACGTCCAATTATGCCGACGATTTCTGCGATTCCTGCGGTTCAGGCTGGCCCTGCGCGTCCTCCAATTGCGCCAAAGCCACCCACCCATCTCCCTGTAATAGAAAGCAGGAGGCCTCGTCCTGTGAAGCGACAGAGGCCAACAACATCTCAAGGCGGTGGTGACGGCGGCGGCAGTGACGATGATAGTGATGGGGATGATGTGGCAGAGTCTGGTGTACCTGCGGGGTTGTCTGGTCTCGCTGGGCAACGCAAGTGAGTGGTCTCACGTATCTTGTAATGGATATAATGTTCTGATCAGGCTGTGATTTTTTTGTACCCTTTCCTCTTATACACACCATGCGAAAATTTTGAATTCCTGTTAATAACTAAACCAACCTTGACTCGCGGGTATCATTGCTGGACTGGTTCTACTGCCTGTCGTGCTCTGCATCTTTATATCACTCCCATGATCCTGCTTTCGTTTTTGCTATCGTAAACAATTTTCGCTGACTTCACGATGTCTCGCCGATGTTGGTTTCATTGCTCTTGGCTCCATCGATCCGTGAAATGATCGGCTTCTTCCACAATTCCTTGGTTGATGACAACACTATCGGTCGCAATTTTCATCCCGGTCTTGGATGCACACTGCCGGACATGCACTGGCTTTACCATCTTCCTCCCCATCCGCATGGGTGTTCATTGGCCCGGATGGCTCTGTTGTGGTGCTAATTTTTTCCGTCTGCATTCGGGACTCTGCCGTGGTTCTCCTTCCACATACTAACTTGCATCACGTACGATCCACACTTCTATTCCTGACCGCCGCGGATTCACTCCATGTCTTGTGACACTTCAAACTTTTGGACAACTTTAATCAATCCTGTATCTACAACCGGCTGTCAACTTCCCGACCGGCTACCCCTATTTTGTCTTCCCGCTCCGGCTACGTTATATCACCGACTGCACGGCCAACTCGACAATCTCTTGACGCCGACTCGAATTCACCGCCCTTGCACTGCCCACTCAACATGCGTCGGTGTATCCCGATGGCCTCGACTCGCTATGATGATGTTCCCGCTTCTCAACTTGCTAACGGCCCCCTTCACATCTGTGACCGGCCTCATGTATGTTCTACATGCATACACCTGGCACATATCCGTGCCTTACTTTCCGCCCATCTCTTGAACTTCTGATTTGACTGCTCTGTGAAATTCACATGCTGACAATGGCCATACTCTCTGCCTAATGACCGGAATCGGCCTCTCACGTACCTTGCCCATATGTTTCATATTTTTTTTTTTCGGCTCGGCGATTCTTCCACTACGTATCTTCTATCATTTCATTGTTCTCCCGATGCTGTAATCTCACGAATGTCATTGCAGAGCTGGAGCTTGTACACACTGCAAGCGTATGAAGGTACGTCACTTTCCTTTACGCTACATTTCCTTTCCATAATTAATAGTTCTACAATCTAATTACTCACCAAAACCTCGTTCTCTCTTTATCATGCATTCGGTCATGACTTGACGTTGTCTCCGGCGCACTTTTACTCCGGACATTCTTCGACATCGGACATGTTAATGCTTCGACGAAAACTCGTGCCCCACATTCCTTATTCTGGAACTATCCCCCTCACACGATGTCTTCGCTGCTATTGCAACTGGCATCTCCTAACCTCCGGTGTTGGTTTATACGTTCTTCACATCTTCGACTTTCGATCGCTTATCACGTGCATTCCTATTCTGCCTGCTGTTCGGGTCACCATCTATATCGCCCGGTCGCCTCAATTGTGCTAACGCTCCCCATACTTTCGGCTATGGGATTTGTCCCTTTTAATTCTCGGAACTTGATACTCCGCTGCACTACCTTTGCATTGACCGGATACCCTGCGACTGCGACTGACTCATGATGCGTACACGTCCCGTGTTTGATCTGCGACACCGTTTTCTGTGTTCCGGTTGGTATCACAGATGAAGTGCGACTTCCCTGATGGTGCTAGCACTTGCAAACGTTGCGCTACTGGGGGGCATCCATGCATTGTAGAGGGTCGTAAACCTAGGACAGCGCCAAAGTAGGTTTTCTTTTCGTTCCGTCATTTAAAAGCGACGATCATCTTTCGTTTTTATTCCGTAACCTCTTTTTTTGGAACCGGGGCATGTGTTTTTGCCGACCCCTGGTGCTTCTCTCGGCATGGGGCTTGGTCACTAAGTCGAATGGGAAACGAGACCCAGCGTATCTTTGGATCTTGTCCTGCCTCTAAGCGTCACATTTAACTTCTATCATGCAGTCGGTCATCTAGCTCCGTTCATTCATTCCGTTTCGCTAGTCTCTATTCGTCATTCACTCTCAGGATCAAGTACGAGTCGTGCTGGTCTTATGTTTGTGCTACCTCTACTTAAAGCTCAGTGCTTTTCGGTCCCCTCATTTCTCATCCCCATTGTTATTTCCTCTTGTCTCCTTTTACTACTCTTCCGATGTCTCGTTCGCGATCTTCGTCCATTGACTCTACTGATTCTTTTACTCTGTCTTCCCCTTCCGATACTATGTCATTCACGATGTCACAATACTCACATCAACCTCCTAATGTCAGCAAACGAGAGTACCTCTTGGCTCAGATCCGCCACAAAGATCAGATCATCGAGTCTCTGCTTAAGCAGGTGGGTCATTCGCCGGGATGCGGTGCATTTGTACATTAACATGCTTCGATGAGCAGCTGCACAACCCTTACCTGGCGACGCCTCTATCGATCGCATCCTACAAAGCAGCAACATCACCATCAGACAGTGACAACATGAACGTTGTTGACTGGCTGGATCGCCTGCAGGCTAGTATAAAGCAACCTGCGACTGCAGATCCTAACTTCCTCCGCAACTTGCGCAATCCCCCCGGCATTCCTATGGATGAATCCGAGGACGATGATCTCGACGTAGATGAGGATTCCGCTGATGAAGGAATTGTTGAGAAAGTCAGAGATACCCTTCCTGATGTCGCCGTGCCGATCGGGCTGCTCGCAAATTTGTCTCTGGACAAGGACAAAGACAAGGGAAAGGGCAGAAACCGAGGTGGAAACTCCAGTGCAAGTGGAAGTAGCGCGAACATCGAAAATGATGACCACAACGTTGTGAGTGTTGACTGTTTTTCGCGTTGCCTTGAGTGTTTATGTTATGGCGGTACTTATGCAGGGTGTTGCTAATAAAGAATATTTCTTGCCTGGTAAGATGTACTGCACAACAATAGTGTATATGTTTCTCATGATTTAGCAGGTCCGGCATCAAACCTGAACATTCGCAAAACTTTAGTGGAACAACACACGCCGGAAATCGTTGTCCATGGACTTGTGAATAACAACGACGTCGAAAGGCTATTTGAGATGTGGGTTCAGATACGTAATTCTTGATTACATCCAGCTAACCCATTTCTGATAATACAGTTTTTGGAAGCAGATAAATGTGAGCTTGTTTAAATAGGAAGTCTTAAGAGTATCTTACGTGCTTCTAGCCATTTACCGGTCTCCTCGATTCTACACTTCATACATCTCAGACCATCTTTCAACGGTGTCCTTTCCTATTCACCGTCAGTGCGTAACCGCTCTGTTAATATCATTGGAGACATTCTTGACCTGATAAATTTAGTCTGCGCTATTTCATCCCGTTATTATAAAGAAAAGTCTCAGATATACCCCCTTGCAATGCACTTTGCGAAGCATTCTGCTGCCAACGCGCTCATAGATGGCTGGAAATCCGTCGAGCTATGTCAAGCATACATTCTCATGAGCATATATGCTGTGCCAGCTCGCAGATGGGAAGAAGACAAGAGCTGGTTATATACTGGACTTGCCGTGCGGTATGCAAATTTCCTTCTTCCACTTGTGTTTGCATCCGACGCTTATTATTTTCCCTTCAGGATCGCGACAGACTTGAATCTGCATCAGGTCTCTACGACGAAGCCACAGACAGAGCGGGAGGAGCGGGAGATGCTGAATCGCACTCGAGTGTGGATGATATGTTTTAATATCGATAGGTCAACTGCCACACAGTTCGGCAAGCCATCTACGATTAAGGAGGACTATATCATTCGTCATTCTACGGATTGGTATAAACAGTCCCGCTATCGAGACAAGGTGAGCTTTATGTATCATCTTGTTACGAAGTGCTGATGTAATACGCTGAAGTTTGATATTCACCTCTGTGCTTATTCGACACTTCTTTGTATTGTGGGTCGTTTCCATGATGATATCTTCTCAGACCCTGGGTCGCCAACTGGGTTGAATAAGGTTTGAGCGCTTTATTGTTGTCTACTTTCACGACTGAGTACCCTTACAGGGTATTAACTTCCTCCAAGTTACGTTAGAACACGATCGTCATCTCACCGCCTATTTTGAGGAATGGAGTAGACGCTTTAACGAGGAATCGGACCATAGAGGTATGGTTTCATCATGAGGCCTTATTCCAGACGCGTACTCACTTCTGGTGCCTTAGATGCGGGGAGCTTATTCCGCTGCACTTTGCTACCCTTGTGAGATCAATATTTCACTACTGAATGAGGGACCAGCTGAAGTGCCTCCCTCTAGCCTGGTCAGCTACTCACGCCTAGTCATGTACTCTTTTGGATTTCAACATGCCTTCCAACGAGGCATTGGAACGAGTGACAACGTCTTTCTTGACAAGGTCCGTAGTGTTGGGCCTCGTAGCTTCAGTCATCTTACGGAAACTTCAACAGTGCTTTGATTCTGCAAAGGTGGTCATCAAACATATGATCGAAGTACTGGTACCTAGTGGTCTCATGCGTTCTGCTCCCGACGGTAAGCTGATGCTCTGCATGGGCGATATGCTCTCAGTCTCATAATATTTTAAGGTCATTTTGTATTCGCTTCATTCGCGTCTGCATTCATGCTCAAGGTGGATAACTTGTGTCTCTCATGTATCCCGATTGTAATCTCTTCAATCCAGCTTCTCCGTCCAGAGTTTGCTCAGCTGCTGACCCGTCAGATGGAGGACGAGATATTTGAACTTATCGGCCGCTTGATAACAACGCTTCAGGATCTTGCTATTGACGAGCGTCACACGCCTCACCTGTATGCTCGTTTCCTTGCCAGCCTTCTTATGAGACATAGGAAAGGCGGAGGCGCGATTTCTGGGCATCTTCATTACATTCCACCTGAAAGCCAAGTTTCTCATCATTCTCAACCTCTCAACCTCCCACCGCATGCTTCATTATCATCTTCAGGATACTCTGGTGCAGCCGTTCCAGGCACCTCTCAGCAAGGGCATGACAATAATATCATGCAGATGTCCCTCAACAAAGGCAATCCAACCTCTCCACCACAGGCACTGACACCTCCCTCCACGACTACTACTTATCGCGCAGGTGATTACTGCAACTTTCAGCCACCCATCACCACCGGTGAGGTTCGGAATGAAGATTCAGACCTTGGAATGTCAGATGTACTCTCGGAGAACGGGGCACTAGCCGCAATGCACGCTCTAAACGATGCCTGGTGGCGAAACATGATGATGCCAGGGTATGTTTTGAGTTGCATGCGCCCTTCTCGACTAATCCTTTCAATCTCAAGATTCTCATGGCCAGAGGGACCTCACTTGAATGGAGTCTCAGAAGTTTACAATGATGGAATACCAGGTATTCACCCGGGTTTTGGAGGGTACACAGCAGAACCACAGCTCGCAGTGTAAACTTTCGTCCTTATTACGTTAGTGCTGGCGCTTTTCTCCTGGAGTGGTTTATTTGCATGCAGGCATTCCCGATTTCTTGACCCCACAACTGTACCCAGATCTGGTCATTCGCGTTCTACATTTTAGATTCTCATGTACCCAATAGATGCCATCCCCGATCTTTTGACCTGTATTGGTTGTCCTTGAGTATGTACTGTGGAAACGTGCTGTCTAAATGTAACCCTCAGTCTCGAGTAGAAGACTATATATTAACAAGTACCTAAATGTAACCTATGGTACATTAGTATCGTATAAATATAATGTCAGAATGAGTGACTTACCCTCAGTCTCGAGTAGAAGACTGAGGGAAAACGGTACGATAAACGAACGTTAGCAGCGTGAAAACGGAAGTGTCCGGGTGACTAATATGTACTAAAAGGAAATGAACGTTAGACGTCCGTTGGCGTTGCCTACTGTTCCA
>Ga0153978_1000180_pt1 | contig 15326 bp, 21 predicted proteins | sample TSGA062MetaG_FD_104749 | JGI IMG/M metagenome (GOLD analysis project Ga0153978, IMG submission 104749) | Attine ant fungus gardens microbial communities from Georgia, USA - TSGA062 MetaG | ecosystem: Host-associated > Fungi > Mycelium > Unclassified | place: USA: Georgia, Yuchi Wildlife...
AAGCAACATGAGCCAGAATTGGATGTAGGAATGAAGTACGGCTAGTAGATTGTATCATATTATTGCTAATCGAAGAAGGGGAATCATTCTTATTTCAAAGTTATGACAGACGTGCAAGCTAGCAGGTCGCTGATCAGGCGATGCTGGAGCCCCCGCGGCCTGCTCGTCACGTTTCGCTCGAGACAAAGATCAGCGTACTTTGCAATAGATATTTCACTGGCCAACGACAAGATAGTAAGTAATCCATTACTTACAAATTCCTTTTGTCAATCAGACCCAAGGCTTCAGGGTTTCAACTTGATCGAGCACAAATGGGCAGGCCCCATTGATAGAGGTTACCTAGGCAAAGAATTTTCGCAAAAGTCTAAGTTGTCGAACCATGAGCGTGGAGTTCAGGTGTCATTCATGTGAAATGTAAACCACGTCCGGGACCCCAGGGCATACCTGCGGAACAGCGCTGATTACAATACTGTTTGGTTCACGATTGTGATTACCTACCCGTGGGGCTGTCATCACGTTTGGCTTGTCTCACATGCTCCACATACAGGGTGAGGCATACCGTCGACGTGCCAATGTTGGATTATGCCTCCAATAAACACAGAAACTTCTGCCTGAAAGAAATTGTGCAGACCAGCCAGGGTTTATCTTGCAGTCGATGTCAGTGCGAATAAGAAATTGCGGAAGAGCTTATCATAAGACACCGCAATGACGTTGAAGGTGATAAAAAAGTAACGTGTCTTCAACGCTGTGACCTGCGAGTCAAGCACGACAAACAGGGCTCCGCGTGAGATGGAATCGGTGCGAAGTTCCTCCGGGTATAAACCAGCTCAAGATGGTTTGTGTGTCTAGCTCGAGCGAGATCTCTCATCGGGGAGGACATATAATGAAATGATATCTCCATGGTCCTGCGCCCTGAAATAGCCAATGACAAGGACAGTATTTCAGCGTTGCCCGATGCCGACGGGATTCTTTCGGCATTGAAGCTGCTATCAAGTTCGGCGAGCTCTTGATACCATGTTGGTTTCATTAGCTACTAACCTAGAGGCACCGCAACTCGCTTGCTGGACTGATAGAATACGGTCCAAAATTAACGCGATAAGTTGGATCAAACAAGTGCAGAATGCTAAATATACATACATCTGTTTAGGACTAGTATGCCGAACAAGCCGCCTCGAGGACATCAGCATGGCACTAGAACACAAGCTTATAGAGTTGCATCTGTCACGATCAGATCAAATGGGACACAATCGGGACGGTCTAATATTGAGTTGTCTAAAATTGACAAAGCTAATATGACGCGTACTTGTAAATCCGCTCTCACGAGTTGTACTTTGAAGCGAAACGGTGAAGCGAAACGGCTTCGGTGTAGCCAATTATACACAATTGATTACTCACCGCGGGGAGTATTGCCCTTCAACTTGCCACATAAATGCCATGTAGGGGATAAGCCAAATTCATAACGACTATCCAGAAGCCCCTCCAAGGCGCCCACGTACTTGTTCTACCGCGCGATACATGTCTGCTGCTGATGATTGCGGAAGACCAAAAAGCTGTAAGATGTGTGGAATAGCTTTGCGAGTAAGTAACAACCGCGGAGGAGTCTTTGATCCATCAGACAGCGATGATGCAGTTGTATTATTATTGGATGGATTAGCCGTGTGTATTGTTTCTTGTGGATTTGGCGGCGATGCCGAAGAACGAGGAGTGGGCGCCGGGACGGGGATCATTTCGTTCTTCAATGGGACGTAAGAAGCGTAAAGTTCATCCAGCGCGATGCTCGGTTCTGGCATGATCAAGCCGTGCGCAAGAAGGGATGATAGATATTGCGAGGCTCTGTAGGCTGTGCAGTGGTATCGTCAGAGCTTTATCGGAGGAAGACTATTCCATCCCAAAAAAGACTGCTAACCTCTGTAATGGGACCAGGATCTCCACACACAAAAAAAGAATGGCAGGTTGGGTATAACGGCTAACAACGATCATGGGTTGGTAGTGTGAGCGAACGCCAAACACCTGTCGCTCGACAGCATGTCGTAAATGGGAAGACTCACGGACAAGCATGAAGGGAGCCGTCAGTGGAGCAATCGCCATCCACATCCAAAATCCTCTACGATGACGAGGCTCCCGACTGGTTAGAAGCGTGCGGAGGTGCATAAGTGGGGCATGTGAGACTTCATTCTCGACAGTGGATGGCAGCGAAGCGTAAACTGAGGCTGGATAAATAACGGGTATCTGATACGGGTGAGAATACACGCTTAGATACGGCACATTCCTACCCACCTGCCTCTTGGTTTGCTTTTCTACATTTTCTACCTCATTTGCTTCTTGTCTGGTGATGTCTTGATTTGGAATAGATGGCCCCAATGTCGGGTCAACTCCCTTCAGCGCTAACTCTTCGAAGTCTATGCGGTCAACTATGCGTTCACCGAGTTCATAAGTCCGCAGCTAGACAATCCGTTCACATGACATGAGGATATGGAGGGAAATGTATTTAGCGGACTTGCCTTCCAACTGCCTTCAGGCGCCTTTCCGAAACTGGCCCAAAGGTCGGCAGATTTTGTGGATGCCCATTTCACAGCATGCTTGATGACAGAGTGGTCGTCTTTACCGACAATGTCGCCTTGGGAGATATCAAAGTGGTAGTAAATCAGCATGCGGTTGGGGTTAAAGACTGCGTGCGATTTCAGACTGTGATCGGGCGGAATTTTTGGACGAGCAAGAGGTAAAGCAATGATGCGCATGGTACGCATTGCCTTAGGAAGAATGGACATGATCAGTTTGAATTCAAGTCAGTGCCACCCACTTCAAACTTGCCAGCCAAAAGTCTGCCACGTGACCGGCCCCTTGACTTCAAGTTGGGGACATGAGAAACGTTGTAACGATCAACTTATCGACCATGAATTCTCCTGACCCAGACTCCCCGATCTCTACAGATTCATCTGGTTCACCTCCACCAGATGACTTACAGTTATCATCCATTGCTCCGAGTGGCCGCGATCCTCACACTTCCATCGTCCATTCTGCTACAAATGGCATGTTGGGGAACACCTCGTCAATGATACATAGCCCAGGGTCGAAGCGCCGCCTACCCGGCGGGCCCTCTTTTGATGGACCCTCTTCACGCAGAGACGCAAAGACTAGGAGGCGAGAGGATGTATTAAACATGATTGGGCCCTCGCGCAGATTCGCCGAAAGTCAGGGTCAAAATGCAGGAGGGAGTGGCTTGGGACAGGCTGCAAGTAACTCATGGGGAACGAAGAGTGAACACGGGACAAGGCGTGATAAAGATGACCTTATTGATGTTTCAATGATGGAGCAACTTAGGAAAGGTCAGTAAGACATGATACTGTAGGTTTAGTTATTCTCATCCATGCTCGTGCTTAGAATTTGGAGATCCTTTCTTGGAGACAGCAGTCAAAAGCCTTAGTTAATTACACGAGGGTAAGCTGCGATTTTTGTAGGAATTCCTTACTGTTGAACTGTATTCTGCGCTGAATAGTTACCATGCTCCCTTCCGTATCATGTCCAACCTGACAGCAATTCTTTCTCAAACTGCAGGTTGCTTACGCTCTTGAGCTGTTGTTTAATTGATAGTCGCACTCACTTGCACAACTATCATCTACATATGAGTCTGAGATTAATACCGACCCTTCTTTCAATCCCCTTCCAAAGCCACTCATTTCCTAGACATTGTCCACAGGACCCAACAAAATTATGAGGTATGGCACCAACCTACAAGTACTCCGCCGCATCTTAAGGGAAATGGTTCAATGATCTTGAAATTAGTACCACAAAGTTCAGGCCGATCGGAGACTTCGCGTTTGCGTGGCTTTTATCCGAATGGCATGCGACAGCTACTTTCCAATGAGGTCTTTGAGTTCATGTAGGCAGCTATTACTTGCGTACAGTAATTTACCTGAGTTGTCGACAGTCGACCTATGAAACAGAACTTCAGAGAGCGGTTCTGCCTTTCAATGAGCTACGGAAGCAGATACTTACCAAATTTAGAATCCCTGCGAGTTGGAAATAGTGCCGCAGCTGCCATAAGAACCTGCATCCGACTCTGCGAGCATTTTCCTGGTCCATTTGCAAAGACAAGGACACTCTCCTTAATATTCGTCTTACGCGTGGCATGGCATCTAGTGGCTTCATTCGCATCCTATCCATGTCTCTAGTCATGGGAGCCACGTCTTTTGCGGCTGGCCTCCTACCTTTGTCATCGTCAATGACTAGTATGCATTACCCTTGACTTTAGCTGCTTTGATGTTGAGAGTTATTATCGATTGCAGAAAGTCACCTAACGAAGTTGTCAACCTTGAGTACTGGATTACTTATTGGTGCCGCGCTTGGTGTCATCATTCCAGAGTGCGTCTGGGTCTTGTTTCCTTCAAGGTTCGCTGCCTCTGAATATCGACAGAGGAGTGGAACGCACCATTGCTGGCGACCCTGAACCGGAATCATACTCTCGCAAGATCGCATCATGCGTCCTTTTAGGCTTTGCATTCATGTTCCTTGTGGACGAGTACACATCTTCGCATGCTCGACCTCTGGCACTTTCGGAGATTCGCGAAGACGTAGGACAGGTCCACTTTGATATCACTCTTGATGAGCTTGAGCGTGAGGAGGGCACGGTTTCCCCTGGTTCACAAGCCTCTGCCTGGCAAATATTGCGAAATTCCCATCCCTCAAGCACCCAACTTGAACGTGCATACCCGTTATCCTTAGGACTCGTGGTGCATGCTTTAGTGGATGGATATGCACTTGGTGTGTCATCTCTTGACACACGTTCGGGTGCCATATCTTTCATTGTTTTCTTGGCCATAATAATCCATAAAGGTATGCCCGATAATTCTTGTTCTGTCACTCGCTGTGTTAACCGCAGACATTAGCACCCACGGCATTGGCTCTGACCTCTTCTCTCCTGGCGACATCTCTTCCTCCTTCAGAGTGTAAGAGACACTTATTAGTTTTCAGTCTTGCTACACCAATTAGTGCCATCCTCTCTTACATCTTGTACACGCATACTGGCGATGGAAATAATCTGTGGCTCGGAACACCTCTACTATTTAGTGTAAGATCCATGAACTTATTACCGTGGACTAGCACTGATAAATTTCCAAAGGGAGGTACCTTCCTTTACGTGGCTGCAGTCCTCCAGTCGCCCTCAGCGCATGCACCTTTATCAGAATCCTCCCAAGCTAGCATCAGCAAAGCTTCACGAACGTCGCTGCTGCTATTGGGAATGTTTTTCCCGTTTATAATTAGTACAATGTTAGGCCATGGTCATTAGAGCTGAGATGATTTATGCAACATGTTGGATGGATGTAGAACCAAATGACTAGACACGGAATATAGGAGCACCACATGTTAGGAAGCCTCGATTTTAAGCGCTACTATTAGATAGTCAGCATTGTTTTCTGTTTCTCTTACTAGCAGTTCACATGTCGGAAGACGATCATACTCAGTCTGATAAAGAATCACCGCCGCCACTGAAGCGAGCCCGCCATAATGACCGGTCTTTCGAAGCCACTAAAGTCAATCAGCCAGCTTCTCTGCCATCCACCATGAGCACTCCAGGATCCACTTTACCTCCACTGTCAGTATCAATCCTCGGCGTCGAGCCTCTCGATGAATTTATTCGAGAGATCGCCGACTTCGTTCACCACAAGATCATGACGAGGCCCAATTTCCCGCAAGCAAAAGTTGAGGTAGAAGCGAAACTTGGCGTCCTGAGGGACCGTACATCCGGGCAGCGCCTGATGCTACCCGTCCTTGTAGAAACAAGTGCGTTCATTCTCCCCTCTCACTTGCGTTTTTCTCTGATATGCCGTTAGTTTTAATGCCCAACGAGATCGATGTCCAGTTCGAGTCCAATATGTCCCTTGTCAGTTGTTTCATGTAGCCCTTTCGCTATAGTTAAATCATTCGTGGCAGATGCAGCACAAACACTTCAACACTATACTGAACGATCTCAAACGAATATCCACTCAACCGTCCCACCCAACGTCTCCCATCGAGTATACTCACGTCAAAGTGGTCGACTCTTTCTATCCCTCAGATAATCCCCGTGATCGGGACAAAATACGCGTCACTCGGGATGAGAAGACCAACGCCATTCTTGAAACGACGCGGAAAGTGAGGCTTGGAGACCTCAACATATATAGTCCAAAGAGAGCTGCGGATTGGCGGGTCAGTGTGTCGCTTGAAGTTCCAGGTTGGCTCGCATATAATTATATCAGAAGCTAATAATAACGATTCCCTGATAGTCTCCCATCCTGTCGGAACTCCAGCAACCTTCGTACGACGGAAAGATAGAATATGTTACTCGCATGAAGAATTCAATATTGACCTGACTCAAGTCCATTCCAATACGACACCCAATGCACCGGTACGTTGATATGATTCGTAATAAATACGGACGCTGAAATACGTTTACGAAGCCCGAGGTTCTTCATGAGCTGGAGGTAGAAATCGCACGGCCAGCACTGTTGCTTTCAACCGCCGTTAAACGTGGGGATCCCAATGTGTCAGAAGATGAGCGTAATGCATTTGATGAACTCATCCGATCATTTGTCAACAACGCTAGAATATTGGTAAAGAATGCGAAGGAAGGTTGGCATCAGCATAGTTAAGTTTAACTTGAAACTCTTACTTATTTGGGATAACACTCGAGTATTCTGTTTTACGCTCGTCATTCTCATTTAACACAACACCTAGACCCTAAAAGGCCTGGGGGCGTAATCCTAGAATTGAAATGTATCGGGTATCAAAGAACTCATAGTCCGACGACTTCAACCAAATCTCCATTCTCGAGGTCGGCCTCGCTGATCTCCATATCATCTGCCATCTTGTCTCCATCAATCACCAACTGTGGCATGGTTTGCCCTGTTCGGCCCTTTGAATGAGGCTGTTTGTCAGACAGGCCGGCTGCCTTGATAAATGCTTCGACGATGGCTGCACATGTTGTTGTAGGTCGAACTGTAAGATTAATGGTTCTGTCCTCGGTAGCCGCGGACCTGAGTACAAGTTTTAGTGTGTCGCCCCCAGTGGAGTCGGTCTCCGACTCCGTATCAGAATGACTCTCAATAGATGGCGAACGCCTTGATGGCTGAGCAGGTTGTTGGTGACGGTGAGCACGGATATAATCCCAAGTTTTTTGGTTGCATGCTTCTGTTGAGGCGTTTCGTCAGCATCAAGCGCCCATGGACTAAGAAAAACGCACCGAGCTCTCCTTCTGCCCAAATTTTAAGACCGTGAGGTGTGCCCGAAGAAAATAGGCGCCTTCCATCGTGACTGACGACAAGATGGTCTACTAATACATCGGCCATGTCTGCCAACTTCTCAAATAAGTCTTGAAATGTATCATGCTAATTGAGGAATCAATACTGTGATATCTACGATGCTGCTAACCAAATGGAGAACTCACTCTGTTTATTTTAAATCCCCAGGAGCGCTTTGCACCGACTTCATCGAGTGGATGAGGCAGCCACCTTACCTTGATGGTAACAACCTCAGGACCGCCACCTTGTTCTGGTCCACTCTTGGCAACTAAAGTCCTCTTGCGGACTTCCTCGGCAATTTTAGCGAGTTCGGGATTCAAATCCGAAGTATCTGTAGAGTCATCCAGTGCTTGTATTGGTGAGGGGGTGCGAGGTGCAAAAGCAAGAGCTTGTCTAGTAAGTCATCATGAGCGGTGCAAACATCACCCAATGTGGTTTCACGCAACCTGACCAGGTTCCTCGCGTTGTTGAGTTGGTGCAGGGGGAGTTGGGGAGGTGGCGTGATGGACCTTGAGCGACTGCGATCTCGTTTTCGCTTTCGGGGAGAATCGTTATTCCGTGAAGGGTTTGGTGTACTCTCTACAATTTCAAGTTCGTCCTCTTCGTTATCGGAAGAGAGCCTACGGAAGAGCGATCAATATAACCTATCCGTTGACCACCATAATATTCAAGTTACTCTAGCAGTGCGAGCTACAGGAGCAATCTAGGAAGAGTGGACGCACAAAGTATCGATGTCCACAGCTTGCCACCGAGGCAATTCGTTCTGTCTATTTGGCTTCTTTGTGCGACGCCTCGAGGAGGATTCCGATTCGGTGTTAGTGTATTCACCCCAATCAAGGGCGTCATCCTCGTCGAAGTTGTCCGATGGTGTATCTGAGAATTGGATATTGCAGAGTCAACTCACTACAAATTGAGCAAGAACACACCTCTTGTCAGTTCGCGAAGCTTGTTCCAGGTTTGTTGGGTTCTTCCGCGATTACGCAAGAATATCGCGTCGTCGTCATCTAACTTGTTCCGTGAGGCGGAATTCTGCGCCGCACTCGGAGAGGACGACTGCACTGGAGATGATGTTGTACTGGTGTGGGCTGTTGTCGACGACGAAGGCTTTGGTCTTGCTACCGGACGTGGCTTCGGACGCGGGCGTGCAGACATGGTGTTTCGGGAGAGCAGATAGCGTGGGAAATTCGGTTTGTCGCCCAATGTTTTGGCCACTTGCTCTGATCATGATTCATCATGGACTCCTCGTCAGTAACATTCAAAAAATCGAGGGCAAGGCCAGGTCAAAGAGCCAGGGAAAAGTCGTCCGACGACGTTTCACAGACCGCGACCGAGAGAGTAGAGAGTGCCGAAGAGTCTCCCATTACTCTTGCATCCAAGAAGAACAAGGCTAAGCGCACGAAACCGAAGTCTACGCTCAGTTTTGGCGGCGACGAAGAGGTTCGAGTGCTAGTTTCTATGTGAACGAATTTTCTCTTACTAAAGGTCTCAGGCAGGAGATGGAGGTGTCTTCCAACTCAAAAAGTCAAATCTTAGCAAGAAGTTGACCCTGGCTGCCCATTCTGCGTATGTCCATGTTCGTCTTTCTTTGAAATCCAGTTGTTCACGAGATCTGTTAGTAACGCTTTATCTATTTCGCTCGACCAGGCTACAATTACAAACCGCTCTAGTGGAACGCCGGTATATGACCAAGCGTACCTATCGGAGCTGAAAGCAAGCACGCCTTCGTCGCGACGTGTTGCGTCCGTCGCGGAAGGTTATGATGCAGATATTTCGATGGACCTTGGTGATGTTAGTATGGAGGCAGCCGAGACATCGTGTAAGCCCTTGCTCAATTGCCTGGTTCATCGCCTAATTGCGTGCAGTCCACGTTGAAACAGCGATTCCTTCGGAATCATCCATACTGACCGCTAAGCAAAGGCGAGAACGAATGCGAACTCAGGGTACACAGGACGATTTCATATCTCTTTCCGTCACAAAACGTGATACCGTACCGCAGGGTCCACACCCAGAAAGTCGACTAATGCGTGAAGAGGACGAGCTTGGGGAAGGAGATGATGGTATGTAACTTCTTGGCCTTTACTTTGTATCCAACTTACAAAGGGCAGAGTATGCGGAATACACAAGCGCTCAGGAGCGCATTGCCCTTGGCAAGAAGTCGCGAAAGCTTGAAGCCTCGAAGCGCAAGGATACCATGCAAGATATGATTGCAGATGCGTATGTACAATACGCTTCTGTTGAGAATTATGCTAAACAGTATGCAACAGCGAAGAGGAAGATGAGGAGACTATGGAATGGGAGAGAGAGCAATTGCGCAGAGGTGGTTCATTTGCTGATGCTCACGAGGCATCCCCTGCAAAGCAGGTCTACAAGCCTGCTACGAGTAAGTTATTTATCCTTTAAGGATGGTCGTTGGCTAACTGGAACCTTTGGTAAGTTCCTGCATCAACGGCAATACCTGCCCTGGGGTCGGCGATGGCACGCCTGTCTCAGTCATTAACTACGATGACTACATCACATGCAACGAATATGAAGGCAGCGGCGTCATTGGTTGATGAACGCGAACAATTGGATGTCCGCGAAATAGAATTACGCGAGATGATTGCCCAAGCTGAAGCAAAAAGGTCATGGTTTGCCGCATTCAAGGAATGGGTAGAAAATGTGGCAACGTTCCTTGATGAGAAGGTCGGCAAAGTTATCTTAAACTGGACAAGATCTGACAATTGTTTAGTTCCCAAAATTGGAGAAGCTTGAGGAGGAGCATATTTCCGTACTCAAAGAACGCTCCGAGATGATTGCTCGGCGACGCCGAGAAGACATCCAAGACGATTTGTCCTTGGTCTTTGGCTCTCTCCCAACGGCCGCAGATGAACACGAAGAGGTGGATGACCTAGGCCGAGTTGTGCCTCGATCAAACCCAGCTGATATGCGTCGTGAACGACGGACTGCACGAATAACTCGCCGACTTCGACGTGAACGTGAAAGCGAGAATATTAAGAAGCAACGAAACCAGGAAGAGGGCTACTCCACAGACTCTTCTTTATCACTCCCTGACGCCATGGATTATCGAAGTGCTATAGAAAGAATAACCACTGATGGACATGACTTATTGTCTGATGTGCGTGCAGTCGAGTTCAGGGATCCGGGTTTAGGGTTGGCCAAATGGTTTGGCGAATGGCGGGAGCGTTTTGGCGACAGCTATACTGGTGCATGGGGTGGCCTCGGACTCGTTGGCGCTTGGGATTTTTGGGCTCGACTAGAACTTCTCGGATGGAACCCGCTCGAGGTGGGTTGATAGCCTTGGATCACGGAACACTAATTTATCATAATTGTCAGACTTCCAAAAGCCTAGACAAGTTTTCGTGGTATGGTTCACTATACAATTACTCCCACTCACGCGGAGATGAAGGTGGCGCTCAAGGCCCGAATGCAGGGCAGGATGATGACTTAGTTTCCGCAATGATCTCTACCACTGTTGCGCCTCTCATTTGTAAGCTACTTGAAGCTGGTGCGCTTGATCCCTATTCGGCAGTGGATACCGGCCACATGATAGATGTGGCAGAGCAAGTCGAGGCTTCCATTGGAAAAGACAACCACAAGTTTCAGGTAATTAAAAGTTTCATGATTATGAATAAATTCTAGGCTATCCTAACACGCTTATCTAGATGATTCTAAAATCGGTTTATTCTGTTTTTGAACACTCAGCATCATTATCAGAATCACTGTTGGCTCCCTTCATCGCATCCAACCGCCCTATCTTTGACCCGGAAGCAATTGCGGCGCGTCGGCGTCTGCTTCGTCATGCGTCGAAGTTTTTGGATACACTTATCCGATGGCGCAAGTATACTGGTGAAACATTGGGCATCGGCGAACTTTGTGCCAGACATATGAATAACGTAGCTTTACCAATTGCCGAAAGCGGGTGGGATGTTGGAGGCGAGGAAATAATGCGGGAGGTGAATAACTATATTAAATTTGGATGGCTGCTTCACTAACTATACGTCTAGATGGTTGCTGTATTACCACGCGAATTGATACGCGCACTGAAAGCGCCACTAAGCGACTTGGCGTGCTGATCCGGAAAGTGGTTATGTACGTGTCTTTCGAGTCATTCACCTATTTCTTCCGTCCCGAGCTGTTTGCTGCGCTACACTTTATGACGAGGATAGTGCAGGGTCCTCCCACGCAGTCACACTATCTCCGTTTGCCACTCGGAAAATCGATATGAAGCAAAATGACCGTCGTGCAAAGCCTCTGTGGCTTCTAGGCGCACAGACGGTTCGTTCCGCTGTCAGATATGTTTTGTGTCCACTGTCCCGTGCCCATGCATTCACGTTACTCCATTCTGAACACTGACCAGGACCTTAGATATGCCGCAGAATGGTCAAAAGAAGATACGTCTAACGTTACGTGCTCTGCCTTGCTGGTTGACAGATGGACCCCACGACCAAATTGAACCGTGTGTATCCTGGAGAGTTTCTTCAATGTCCCAAATAGGCAAGCGCACAGAAGATGAGACTGCGGACTGAAATTATGATACCGACTTTCAAATCTTTGAAGTCGTGAAATCATTACGTAGCTTTGCTCCTCTATCTTTCAGTCACACAGCGTGTCATGGCTGATTTATTCTAAAGTTATATGCTCCCCGCGGAGCACGAGTGCAGTGAGTGCGGCCCCTTGTTGAAAACAGTTTGCCGTGATGAGATGGAGTTCGAGTTTGGACTTACTGTACAGTCGAAGGGTACCGCCCAGGAGATTCCCGATCCTATCCGCAGTACGTGATTGTCACTTGCAGTCGAACATATTCCGATCGAGATAAGGAAGAGATTCGCAAAGAAGCGGGTTAGGCTGTACAGCGACTTGTATCATGAGTTACGCAAGTCGAAGATGGCTTGGCTCTAAAATTGAATTAGACCGGCTCGACTGTTCCACGTTCAACTTGAAGTCAGTTCGTTTGGTCCGCCGGCGGCCACGGCCCTTCTCCGGATCCCGCGCTAGAATGTCGAGAATAGAACACCCCTGTTAACGTTGACCTTTCCGGGAATGCTACGCAGCATTCAATGAACTCTCGCCGACGCAAAGTCGCGATTGTAGTTAGATCGGTTAGGTCTTTATCAACCTTCTTTTAACTAATTCATACGTTGTCATTGGCTAACAGGCACGAAATTAAATATTACGCACGACGAAAAGAACATACCTGACAATTCATTACTCTCATTTCGGAGTCCCGGACAGATAGGCCTATAAGAAGGGCACCAGTTTTTTTTCCAAGACAGCTCTAGTTCCTGCTCCTTCCATTTGTTCAGATGATGGATATCGTCGAAAAGCCCGTTCAGCGTAATTCGGATGCGTCGGCCTCCTCCTATGTAGGTCGATCCAATGGTGTCTCTGCCAACGGCCTCGTTGACTTTGCCGATTGCGCTAATTGCACTCGGTATCCCAATCGATGGTCAAACATCAGGTACGTACTGTTCTAGTCAATCATCGACACTAACTCAGTGATTGGGTTCGTATAGGGAGCACATCACCGAATCTGCAGCCGAGTTCATGGGCGCATTCATTCTTTGTCTGTTTGGTTGTGGTGGTAATTGTCAGGCGGTGCTGTCCACCAACGCAAGTGTTTCTGCAAGCCCTAAAGGGGTGAGTACAATATGGACAGAGATAGATAGACTGGAGCTTACTACTGCTTGATGGACAGGATGTCGTCACATCCAACCTATGCTGGGCTTTAGGTGTGTATACTTTATGTTTTCGTACGCCGACATCTTCCTCATAAGCTTGTCAGGACTCTCCCTGGGTGTATGGATCTCTGCAAACTACTCGGGCGGTCATGTCAACCCTGCAGTCAGTGCATCCCCAGTAATTTTAGCTGTGATTGCTTCGTGCTGACTACTAGCAAGGTCACCATCGCGTTCGCTACTGTTCGCGGTTTCCCCTGGAAAAAAGTTCCAATTTACATCCTCGCACAAGTCCTGGGAGCCTTATGCGGAGCAGGTGTCGTGTACGCCACCTACTACCATGAGATCAACATTGTCGAGGGTGGTTCCAATATCCGTACAATTTCGGCTACTGGTGACCTTTTTGCAACCTACACAGTAAGTTCGCCGTGATGCCATATCCGGCTTTCATTCACATTGTATCTAGGCCGATTACCTCCCATCAGTCTCAGCCTTCTTTTCCGAAGTAGGTTCATTTCCCAACGGGATTTAATCTGGTGCGAACTGACGACCAATGTAGTTCATAGGAGCTGCTATGCTTCTCACTGGAATCTTCATGTTTACAGATAAAAAAAATGGCAACCCTACTCCTCCAGCAGTCGTTCCTGTTGGAATTTTCTTTGTAGTCCTTGCCATCGCTTCGGCTCTCGGCATGAACACTGGAGCGGCCCTCAACCCTGCCCGTGACTTTGGCCCCCGCATCCTTACCGCTATGGTAGGATACGGTCGTGAGGTTTTTAACTATCGAAACCAGTATTGGCTCTGGTGCCCTATCCTTGGCCCGATTTTCGGCATGATGTCCGCTGCATTCTTTTACGATGCTTTCCTTTACAAGGGTCCCGAGAGTATTTTGAACAAACCGTGCGTTTTGTTGTTTGCGCACGAAAAACCCTAACCCACATTTTTACATAGGACGGATGATGCTTTGAGGCACCACTTGCACTCGTGCGGTCAAGGAAACAAACACCGTGGGCCCGTGGAAACGGTTTGATGAGATGTATGAATTTGAATGATTTACGGACACAAATTTTGGGCAGTTGATTTTCGACGACTTTTCTTACTGTACGATTCTCGGTGGCATTTGGTCGTGACTTTTGAGCAGCTGGATTGCTTATGCCTGCATGTCTTTCTATAATGAAATGATAATACGTGCTCTTTGCAAATGAGAGACTAGTGGGATTCTGGCAGACCACGGTGGAATCAAAGCAACGCTTTGTGTGGGTGGATCCAAATCCGATTATCTGACATATCGAGTGTCATGAGTCTTCTCGCCGAGAGTCCGTTTGTATGGGCTTCGAATTTTAATACAGTACTGCCACATAGTACTAGTGACGTGATGAAGCCATCAGTTGTACAAATCTGCTCATACACCGATAATCATTGATGGTTCTAGCGCTACAGCCGCTACTGGCACTTTGTTCGGCTATCGGTACGCTCAGTACAACTAATGGTCACACGACTTGCAGTCGTACTAGTAAATAAGCTGTTTCTGGCAAACGTGGCAGACGTCCGCAACCGAGTCGTTCTATATGATTCGACCGGTTCCGCACGTCCGAGTCCGCCAAACTAAAGCACTCTTCCTTCCACATCTAGTACCAGTATCCTGAAGCATCGCACTCCAAAGCATTCTCGAGGTAGATGGCCTTTTTCGGGGGGTGTGAAGAAGGCGCCGCTAGACTCGGACACAGCGTGTTCCCCAGCTGTTGTGGAGCTGATATCAAACTACTACTATTGTCACAGCGCGGCAGGTTCATGTCATAGAATTCCATATCACTGCCGTGACATCGCAGGAGCCCTTCTTTCCATTAACACGCATCCTGTGCGATGGTTACTTACATATCATCGATAACTGAGAAACTTCGCGGGCGAACATCCCTGCGGCGTTTTGCGCTCTGTCCGGAGGTATGGCTCAGTAAATCTTCTCGCTATCTACTATGGCCTCGCATGTCAGCTGCATTCCTTGCTTCTTCTTCGAAGTACGACACTTGCGTGAACTACGGCAAATTCAATCATACTGGTTCGTTTCTGCTGCATGTCATTCAAACCAGCACAAAAAGAGATCGGATGTCTGTTTCTGGGAAGTTCTGGGTCGTGTATACTATGTGTTGCTGACAAGGGTACGCCCACGGTACAGTTCTTCCCTAGATCCTGCTCGAGATTTGGGGTCAATGTTTTTCATAATCACTGCATGCGTTGGACGTGCAGGTGAGTTGGCATGGTTTGACATACTGCAATATTCATATCCAGTTTTCCATTGTACTTGGTCGAATGATCAGTATGCTGGATAATGCATTCACATATGGGACGCCTGTCTCCAAAAGGGGTTACTAACCTT
>Ga0153978_1000183_pt1 | contig 15179 bp, 21 predicted proteins | sample TSGA062MetaG_FD_104749 | JGI IMG/M metagenome (GOLD analysis project Ga0153978, IMG submission 104749) | Attine ant fungus gardens microbial communities from Georgia, USA - TSGA062 MetaG | ecosystem: Host-associated > Fungi > Mycelium > Unclassified | place: USA: Georgia, Yuchi Wildlife...
CTGGCTGCTAGGTGAAATATCCAAAACGTTTCCATCTGTGGGAAAACAGGAAACAGGGGGGGAAATGTGCCTCGTATTAGCAGACGTGTTCAAATCGACGGTTTGTGCGCAAAGAAGGACCCCACCTCGAGCGTCACAAGACCAGGTACGGCAGCTTTGAGGTGATCAATCAAAGAAGCGTTGTGGTCTTGGAAAGAAGTCTGTCTGCCCTGAGATGAATAGAAGCTTTTCATATCAGTAAGAAAGAAGAGAAAATAACGCCATGCGCCAAACGTAAACTGCGAGTCACCTATCGGTTGATGCATTCACGGCCTTCGAAACGACAAGGTTTTCGAGCTGAGATGGCCGCACCAGTTCGAGGGCATCCTGCAACTAGTGCCTCGGGAATGAGCCCCGCACAGCCTCGACAAAGTGGTGTCCGTGCTGAACTTACGGCTTTATGAAGGTCTGGATCTGCTGAGACCTTATCGAGCAAGTCTGTCAGTGAAAAGGAAACGAGTGCGGTCATGGGCACCGATACTGACAGGCTTGCTCAACCGGTACGGAGCTTCCCAAGGGTCGCCCGAAGCGAAATTGAAGTCCACGTTGCGGGTGCAAGAAATGCTGGAGGTTGGCAAGACGAGCGACCCCACGGGCAGATCGGTCAGGCACCCACATGAACCCAGTCTATGAATGTAATTCGTTGGTTAGTATCATGGATATCAAGACGTATCCCCGACCTTATGACGAACATGTCCCCCCTCACACATTCTCTGACTTCCCGGATGAAAAAGTCTGCATTGGGTGCACCCATACCGATGCATACTATAGATACTGGTACAGCCTTGTAGCATCCTGTGATAGTGATGAACCCGCGCTCCGAGTAAAGGGAAAACAACGTTGGGGAGGTGTCCAGCATCTTTGCAATACCCTCTGCTCGCGACACAGACCCAACAGTAATCTCACGCGGTAATTATAAGCTCCTGTTGAAAACCCGGGGAGGGGGCGCCTTCCGACTTACGATTCTGTTAGCCACTTCCCCTGCTCGTATGCCCAAGTGGTACACCCGACCGTCCGCCGTCTTTGGAAAATCTACAAGAACGGAGAACTCGTCACTACAGGATCTTCCGAAGAGTGAAAAGATGTCACACACTTGCATCCTGTATGCGATTCTTCATGATGTCTTCGCGTGAAACGAGATGGTTTCTGGCGCCCGACTGAATATCGGACCGTATCTGCAAGCACTTTATAGCGTGTTTTTTCGAGCTAGACTCTAAGCTATGTGTCTCTATCTCGTTAGACCACAGGTTTGACACTTTTTTGTTTGTTCGGTTAGTTGGCATGTATGTACACAACACCGCTCCAAACACACGTGCGCCCAACGAGACTTGGACAACGTAACATATGTACGTTGAAGTTCATCAAGAAGTTTTTTGGGGTTCGGTGGCGATCTCAGGCTGTACAGCTCGAATACTTTGTCCTGCACGTGGTGGTTTGATCAACAGATGAGTCTAGCGTACAATGTACAAGAGTCGCAGCATGCATGCAACCTTCTGATCAAGTTTCGTGCTAGCAGCTGACGGCTATCACCGATGATTAATCGATGATTCGCCGTTAACCACATCGTTTTCGCGCCTCCAGGTCCTCTTTGACAAAGTTTAGCCATCCACTTCCATCGGATTTCACAAATGATAGCATAGAATGGTAGACCGTTTACCAAAAAACTGCTCAACTCGAAGCAATTTCCGGGATTCCGCAGCATCAAGCCACCACCATTTGCGTACTAGCTCAGCCACTTTGGAGCTTCTGGTATGTTATCTTTACTTCTTAGTGACTGGGTAAAAGGCCGCGGACATTTGAACTGCATATAGGGATTCAGTCTTGAAAATACAGCCGTGAACGCTATCGAGCCAGCGTTCTGCCACCGGTACGATAACCATCATTCTGGTTATACGTAGTTCGTCGATTGAACGGTTTTCTGGGTCGGAAGAATCCGACTGCGGTGGATGGAGACTGCACCACAGCTCCACGTAGCAAAACCGCGCGGCTTCACATCGGTAGGTCTACTTGGGCGTGCGCGCATCTTATGCTCTGTTCTACCATCCGATGATTTCCGAAAGCTCGCACTCTACCCTTCCATATTCCGCATATCCCTCTTTTTTTTCTGCTCTTTGATGCAATTTTGCATGATATATGTGATAAGTTATAACGAAACGAAACGAGGTAACGTTTGGGCCACTTGGGACTTCCATTCCATAGGTTTGGGGCCCAGATCGTACCATACTCTCTGAAAATCGTCACGGGCCCTATGGGGCAAGGAGTATTCCAATTTCTTCATATTACTAATGCGTGGACTGTACTGGAGAGATAACAATAATCTTCGTGTTTTGATGCGTCGATGAATCAAGGAATTTGTCGGAACTTCCTGCTTTCCCATCGTCCGACATCAGGAGATGTATTATCATGTGCAGTAACCATCCCAACGGTTCTGGACAATATAATAGACAGTGGGGGACAATGCAATTGTCAGGCCTTATCGCGAATATTGGAGCACCCCACAAGGTGTGAGCACGTGATATGCTAGAAACACTTTGTCCCCACTTGGTTAAAAGCCTCAATATCTTCGGCCTTAACCTTGGCGTCGAGCAGCATGTTTTCAGATGACAAAAACGCCACTTTGCACGACTTGGTGTGACCAGAAAGCGGGTCATGGTGGTTGGCTCTCTTAGAGAGATGCTTACCAATTGTGCCATGTCCATTTCTGTGATCTTCTCAGTAGAGACTGCCGGCAGCATCGAGATAATAACAGCACTGATGCAGATTGTCCAGAGCGTGCGGTGTAATACGAGCACGACCCTTGCTCTGCTCTACGAAAATAGTAGCGGCAAGTCAGTGTGCAGGTGATATGAGGAGGTTCAAGTACTGGCAGCCAGGCACATTATAGCTCTTCGAGGAGATTATCGATCTTCGCTTGGTAAGAAGCGATATTAATGAATGCCTGGGAAGCCTTGGTGAGTTCTTCCACGAACCTTCAACTTGAAGTTGGGCTTCGATCTACCAGTGGGATTACGCACAGCGATAACAGACTTGGGCGAGTTGCAACCTGACAGTCATCAGGGCACGGCATGAAAAAGGTTCTGGTATTTCAAATTTGGGAAAGCCTTCATATGCAAGCAGATCTGCGATTGCTTAAATATGTGATCTGAATAGGATCGCCAGGCGAACGCGAGAATTGGGATGAAGCCAATAGAGTGCGCCCGGTGAAGTCGACAGTGGGGGAAATCAATCAGTTTTGATATCTGGCCAGGTTGCCGCCGTTGTGTTTTGAGAGTTGGTGAATTTAGGAATCTTCTCACAGGCCATAGCACTCGCTTCTCTACTGGGGGGTGTCTACGTCTTGAGCAGATATCATGATCAGAGTGTAAGTTCCGGGTGATGGACTTGTTACGTTGCAGCAAACGGCATGTTCCTTGGTTTATACCCAAAAACGTCACAGAGTGGATATGATACTACATAATATATCGCGCACACTGGGCAGGCCGAGCTGGAATTAGGGTGCACCCTGAACTCATGTGGGATGCTTCCTCTGCCTTCCTTGCACGCTGCATTCTTCTTTACTTATCACTGAGAACGAGAAGAAGCGACTAGCTTGTGGCTAGTAATAACAGGGATGTTTGCGAGGAAATGGCCGAACCAATAAGGGAAGTGTGGTCCAGCGGGAAACGGGACCGAGTCCTCGACGTACGATAGGGCTACAATTTGCTTTCATGTTACCCTTACTACTAGTGGTACACCACGCGTAGTGTGAATTTTATTTCTCAGCAATCTCCGCCGGAAGCAAATTGCTTCAAAAATCAGAAAAAAAAAATGAAAAAAAAATGGGGAACATCATGGCCCGTCGTCGAAAGGGTTTTCGGCGTTTAGTATAGCCATCCCTGGATTGAGGTCTAGCCTAAAGGGGTACAAGGTTTTTCTTTGACTTGACTCGGAAGTGCCAGATCTAATTGGGCTTACCACCCATTTTGCTTCCTTCGAGACGGAGAAATGTTGTTCATGTTGCGGCAAGGCCATACTTGGCCACCCACCCACCTGGGCGGCTCTTCGGTCTCAATCGTGTTCGCGAACCGGCGTCACAACCGAGCTCCAAGCTCCGCGAATCCTGAACGGCGAACCAAGGTTCACTCTACTTTTGTGATCAGACTTAATGATTCTGCCTGTTGCGGTTCACCTTGCCATGCGTTATTCCTTATTTTCAGTACGTCAACATACCTCTTCAAAACGCCTTGTGACACGAGCGAACAGAAAGGGTTCCCTGATTTCAAGTCTCAGTCTAGTTTTAATACTGTCTGGTTCCGATCATTTACGCCGAAAGTTTGTCCCTCTTTGATTCTCCCCCTTCGGCGAGCTTCGCCTTTGATCTCTCACTCCTCCTCCCTGTCCCTAACATGGACCGCTTTTCTCGAGACGGAAGACATTTACACATGGCCGAGTATACCGACCCCTTCAATCCCTCCTTGAGAGGAGTCAATGACCAGGGGTCAGTTTCGGAGGATGACTATCTCTTATATCAAGATTCAAGCAGAATGGATGCAGACCTCGACGGTCAGCTATCATTTTTATTTCATTTCCCATGTATCTCGCTCAATTATCTTTCAGACGAGCCAAACAGCTCCCTAACCTCTCAGACCTTGAATGCAGATGGCACCCCTAAGCGCCCCATGAATGCGTTCATGATTTTTGCTCGCAGGAGACGTCCCCAAGTTTCTGCTGAGCATCAGTCCATGCGAACGGGAGATGTCAGCAAGATTTTGAGTCGAGAATGGAATGCGATGGACTCGGTAACCTTATTTCCTGCCCATTGTCCAATCTGGTTCTGATCTCTAGACCCTTCAGTCAGAGAAACAGTTTTACCTTGATCAAGCCAAGCAGCTCAAGGAGCATTTCAATTCCAAGTATCCCGATTATGTCTACAGACGCAGGCCGAACAACAGTCGCAAAAAACGACGACCGGATTCCTCATCAGTGACTACAGATTCTGCTTCTGGAGACCTGGTCGACGAGCAGTCCCCCATTCCAGAGTTTGAAGACATATCTCCTGTAGAATACCCTGAATCTCAAGAAAGATATGAGAGCAGCGGTCCGGAGCTTCAATACCCAAGTGCGACCCCAGAAGCCCCGTACGAATCTTCTTACTTGCCACCTACGCGAGCATCCAATTACCAACCATCCGAATCGTTGTATCATCCTTATACTGCAGGTGACCGACGCGTACCGTACATGTCTTCTCAGGAGCGCTCATCGTCTGATCCGATGGGGCCGTCCACCCCATCCACATCTGGCGGACCAACGGGTGTTCCTTATTATTCCTCTTTTACCGCCAATACATCTAATCCCCAGACTGCCTCTTACTTCCCAAATCAGACTGGGAACGAGGGTCAATGGCACACCTCCAGTCGTCCTAGTCGAGAAGACCTGGGACGCCTACCTGTTCAATCTTGGTCGCAAGGTGGGCAAGAGTCATCTTTGCACCCCGTAGACAACAGACACCGTCAGTACCAAGTACCTCAGGCATCGCCAATGTCATGGGGCGGCACTAGTCACTCAGAGCCACTGGTTTCAAATAGTTCGACAGTCCATCCCTCGAGTCATAACCAGAGTCATGGTTTTCCAACGTTAAACTCTCCTTTCTATCCGCCTCAGAATAGTCCCCATAACCTATATGCAACCAAACGCTCTTCACCGCAAACGTCGGAAACTCCTCACCAATACGGTGCTGCTAGCCACGCACAAGGGAGCTCAGCATCATCCAGGCAAGATGCCGCATATCATGGTCTTCATTATTCCTCAGTTCCCGCCATACAAGCGGGATATGCACAAAGCAGTGGTTCCGCTATGCACCAATACCGTACACACTCCAATAATACTGTCACGCCAATGCCACCTGCGCAGTCGATGCCGGTATACCCACACCAGCAATCGATGAATGCAACTCCCTCCTCTGGATCTGCAACGGATCACTCCTCTCAGTTGCAGTAGCACGTTAGATGACTCCACGGATGTTTTTCTTACGCTTTGCCACAGTAGAAGCAGTTCCATACATAACATTTCCCATCGGATTACTATTCAGTTTGTCTCGTTTCGTCCAGACACTTCTCGCGCCATTTCGCATATCGCATACATTTTCTACTGTCTCTAGTACCCACATTGTAACATCACTGTCATCTATCGGATTGTTCACTGTACTTAGATCTGCGATAAGCGTACATGAACGGGTTCATGATTTCCCGCTCCTGCGTCAGCCATGATTCGAATCGAACATCATTCTGAAAGTCCTGTTCGGAGATTGCCGGTGCCAACAGAGCACCTCATCACGTATAGGGTCCATATTTATTCCTCTGCCTCCCCAAGGCAGGCATTGAACCCTGACTGGGGCGGTTCGACAATGATCCTGCCAGCACGGACATCGTGGGGGCCTTGCATGCATTAGCTCATGCGTTGCGCAAAGGAGCGGTGGAACACCTCGCGAACCAAGAAAATTCGTATTGTATTACAATTGTTGGTGCCTGCATCGAGGTCGACGAGGGACAAGAATATGGCGCCTGACATAATGCCACGGATCCAAAGGCATTTTGTAGACCCGCATCTAGGGGTCGAAGCTTCGAGAACAAAGTTGTGGTGCCCATGCACCGTGACCCGGCGGCCGTTGGAAATCTCCTCCCTGCACACTGTGTCTGCGTTGACAGGTTCGCGGGCGCTGGGCGAAAGGTGGCCGTAGCAGAGCCGTGGCAGCTATCATTAGGTCAACGCCGGTCAACCCCATCTGCACAAACTTTCTCAATTTAAAATAAAATAGTATAACGTAGCATAGCCATGGGCCTGAGCGTTGCTCTGTGACATCCAACGACCGTCGACAGGCAGATAGGCTCTGACCCCAGCCACCTGTCGGTGTCTTTCATATATACGCCCACAGATAGGCTCAGGATGCTGGACAGTAACCCAGGCCGCGATGGGGCAAGTTCGGATGAGACCTGACGACGATATGAAGGAGATGGTTGATTACGGATCGATAGCGCAGGGTTTGGCGCCTTCTTGCAGGCACGGCGTCCTAGATAGTGGCGCTCGGGCAATCCGGGTCTGGCTCTGAGACGTGGAATTTGGGGCCAGTGGTTGGATTGCGGCAATCATTGCGTACGTGTGAGTGTGGGTTCCAGGCCATGTGTTTGTGTTCCAGTACCGGTTGTCCAGCATTTTTTTGCTTTGTTTTTTTTTTTGTAAAAAAAAAAAAAGCAATGACGTTTTGGGAGAGAGCGCTTGCTGTCCTCCAGTGGCGCAATAGAAAGGCAACCCGTTCCTTCCAATCGCGGAAGCCGAGATGAGGAAAGGAAATGCAAAAGCCGCAACGGGTAATGTTGACCATGTGAGTAAGGAGCGACAGCTAATAGATGGTAGGGACACCAAGATGCATAAGATGGGAAGCCTGAGGTACGTGGCAAGCGGGACGACCAAGGGTCCGCGGCATTCGTAGAGACCGAATCGGAGACGACTAATATTTTTCTGAGCTTGAAACCGTGGGTCAAGCGCGGCAAGTCAAAATACCCCACTGAATGGCATAAGCGAGTGTTTCCGTAAGATGAATGAGCCGTTGAACAGCTCTGCGACAAAGTTCAACAATATATTAGAATTGCGTCCCACATGGGCATTGTGCACGCACCGACACACTAATTCCGATCGATTTATTTCTGTCTAGGGAGATGAAATGTCTGTTTTTATTCTTTGCGGCAGAATTTTCAACGAGACTAGAACTTCACGCAGATTCCAATGCTGCCTGGCTCGCCAAACATTCTTTTAGAATTGCGAGTCCGAGGTTGCTGGGCGGACAGATTCATAAATCATTAACAAATGATGGTAGCAATGCACGTGGACCATCTTCCAGGCAAACTCTGCTATAATCAGCATTCAGGTGACCTGGATCCAATCATAGGAAAAAGTGAAATGCATTTGGGAATGAAACAATTAACCATCATGATATTATGAGGCGAGCTAGCTATTACGTGCGGTCAGAAGCAGGGTGGAGATATGCAGGTATGTGTCAATAGCTTTCTACAGGTCGGTGGACAAGTCAGCTGCCAGCCTGGAGGACATTCACACCGCAAACGAACGAACTTACCAAAGAATTTTTTTCGACACAGCCATGTGGCCCATATCCATTCTGCTTGCCACCTCCACTCACTCACGCAGGCACCAACATATCCCCCCATGTCCTAGCGACAAATATGCCAGCTGCAAACACACTGACACCCGTCACGATGCTGATGTTTCCGGGCAATTTTTCTGGAGCGATTATGTGCTCACGGATGAAGCGAGAGAAGGCAGACTCGTTTGGATCAACGAGCTGACGACGCGGAGGTGCTGAGAAGAATGCGGGAGCTGCGTTTACTGGTTGTGCTCGACGAGACATGTCTGTTTAGTTTGCTATGCGGAGTCCGGACAAAACTTGCGACTGGACAAAGAAGGCTTAGTGCCGCGGAGTTGAATTGCTGCGCTTAGTCACCGATTTCGTCAAAGGCATTGAATTGGCAATTTGAATATTGAGTCCCGACTTCCCCTCAGCGTTTCAACGCTAACAAGGCCCGTCGACAAGTCGTCGTGGACATTTTAAGGTAGGTCGATGAGTTCGCAAATGTCCTCTATTCTGTTTAAATTGGTTAACAGGATGTTAGACACACTCACTAAGAGATCTAAATCACCTTGAGATGCTAGCATGCATTTACAAATGACGTCTCGTCATAGGAGGTAGCCACTCCTGCTGACTCCTCGATCGCATAGAGTAGTGTGCTGCGTATTTCATGATGTCATGAAAATCAAAAGGTATATTTTTCGAGGATTCACCGACATCGCAGTTCGTTCTCACATCCATCATAAACCATGCTGTTATCGCTTGTTCTTCTCACTCTTCTCCCCGTCGTTTTCGGGCAACAATTTTTGGATGGCCTTATCCAAACTTTAAACAGCTCTGGTCTTGTATCTTTGGCCTCTGCGGGCGCCAATTTGAACAGCACGCCTGAAGGGCAGCGGATAGTCAACTCAGTCTCTTCAGGTGGTAACTGGACTCTTTTTGCACCAACCAACCAGGCTTGTAAGTCTTTGGATACATGTCGAAATTATTGCACTCCAACTCCCTTATTTTGCAGTCAGCTCGGTTCCCGACAGCTTGAATGTCTCGAGTAACGCAAGTGCTTTCGCAACCCTTCTTTCGTATCACGTCGTGTCTGGTAATTTTACCAGCCAAAGCCCGCCGTTTCCCAACATCACTATTGGCCGAACGCTGCTCAACGATTCGTCGCTCGTTCACCTGGAGGACAATAAATCGCAGGTCTTAGCATGGTCGAAGGATAAGAATGGCATTTTTGTCATCAACAACGGGTGAAACTCTTCATGCTACGATTCAACTGTATCTGATGAGACTTACAGCTCGATTCATTTTGTCCACAACGCGACCTCTTTCCGAAACCTTCAAATCCTACCCATCGACACTATCCTTCAGCCACCTCCAAATATGTCTACCGTTCTGGCCAATAATGTCTACGATGTTGACAACCTTACTACTGTGTTCCATGCCGTCAACGTCAGCAATATTACGTTCCTAGACGTGCTTGACGAGGATCGCGGTGTCACGCTTTTTGCGCCAAATGATACTGCAGTTACAACGACGCAGTGTAACGTTGGCGGCCTACTGCCAAATGTCACTACGCTGGCTACGCTTTTAGGGAACCATGTTTGTCTTCTTATCCGGGTCATATATTTGGTTTAATTCTCCATTCAGGTCATCAACGGCACATCTGTTTATTCGCCGTCCTTCAGTAACGGAAAGAATTACACTTCAGCCTCTGGAGAACAAATCGTTTTTACGAGCAATTCTTCCGGAACATTTGTGTCTAGTGGTGACTCTCAACCTGCGCGCATCGTGCGATCAGATGTTTTGACATCAAATGGAGTGGTACATGTTATCGATGGGGTTCTTTGTGACACACAATCCAACCCTGCCGCGGCGAGTTCTGCGTGCGTATTGATCGCGTGCTAGGGGCGTTATCAAGTACTTATGTCCGTGTCCTCGGCATCATACAGTTTCCAATCCGCTACCTCGGCTGCGGCAACAATGACTTCAACTGAGACCGGGCCTGTCGGCGTTACGTCCACTAGTACTGCCTAGTGTACTGCCTGCAAGCGACCAGCACCGTTTGTAGTGCTACCTCAACCTTGTTGGACAGTGTGTATTTTGCCTTGATGTTTGCAGAGTTGTTCCTTGTAGCCACACGAACTGTTACATTACGGAATTCGGTGTACCTTTTTGTAATAATCTTCCGGATTTACAATTAAATACGGTTATAGAGCGCCCGTGGCGGTGCCCATGACGCCCAGAGCGGAACGTTCCATCTGAGTGTTCCACTCCAAGCCCTGTTCCCATTGTCCACTACAGCGTTTGACGTGCATTTCTGCACTACGGACAGGTTGGACGGATTCCCTCTCTAACGCGTCCTCCTATCGACCATGAAGCACTTATCACTGAAGGAAGCCCTGCTTCCTCAACCTCCTAGCTTTGCGAAAAAGCAGTCATATGAAATCCATGAGATTCTTGGATCGGGGACGTTTGGCAAAGTCATGGTGCGTTCTCTGAGCCGAATCGACATGATCGAATGGTGCCGCATCCCGCTGTCTGCTCTCTGAAGGTGTTGTATCGTGTGCTAATCTGCCACCAGAGAGCGTCATGGCACGTCCCTCCCGACTTGCTTGATGTATCGCGCCAAGGGGCGGTAGCAACGCCGCCCACGTCCCCAATCGATCAGCCTTCTGGTCGATCTACCATCCCTCTCCTCCATCCTCATGGCATAAAAAAAACTCTTTCTCGAGCATCCAACTCTTCCACACCTCCGTCACCAGGAGGAAATACCCCGACCTTGGTTGTAAAAGAGGTTGCCTTGAAGGTTATCCCGAAGAAGAAAGTAAAAGGCAACGAAGCGAGCGTCTGGGGCGAGATGGAAGTGCTTAAGGGTCTAGATCACCCCAATATCGTGCGTCTTTTCCTCGCGCCATTTTTCGCTTACGTTTGACCTGGTGGTCGCAGGTCAAGTTTTACGAATGGTTTGAGTCTAGATCGAAGTATTATCTCGTCTTTGAGCTAGCCGTAGGCGGTGAGCTCTTTGACCGTGTCCTGCAACGGGGAAAATTTACCGAGTGTGACGCTGTTGCGGTCATCCGGTATGTTTTACAGATGTGGTTACGGTTTGCAATTTGACGAATTCTGTCTCGCAGGTCCATCTTGTCTGGGGTGAAGTACCTACATGAGCATGATATCGTACATAGAGACTTGAAGTATATTCGTTTATTTTAAGAAAGGAAGTTCATCAACTCAATACGTTTCTAGACCCGAGAATATCCTGTACCGAACAAAAGATCCAGACAGCGATATCGTGATCGCTGATTTCGGAATGTGGGGACCACCCTTTTTATGTTGACGCCGTCTTGATGACGTTTTCGTTTCTAGTGCAAAGCATCTGCACACCCCAGAAGAGCAGTTGCATTCGCTTGCGGGGAGCTTTGGTTACGTTGCCCCCGAGGTTCTCAACAATAAAGGGCACGGGAAAGCAGTGGATATTTGGTCAACAGGGTAAGCGCTCATACGTCTTCTTTCGAAGCTCCGAGTCGTGGCACCTCCTATACATCTATGTGACCGAAGTGACGATATGCTGACTCTTCATTTTGCTTATCTTTAGCGTCATCGCTTATGTTCTGCTCTGTGGTTACCCGCCATTCAGAGGGGAGAATCCCCAAGAGATGATCCGAGAAACTACAGCAGCCAAGATTGAATTCCACGAAAGATACTGGAGCAAAGTCTCCGATGAAGGTATTTTATTGACTGGCTTAACATGAGCGTGAAGATAACCGAGTCCATCGTTCAGCAAAGGCATTTATTAAACTTCTTTTGAACCCCAACCCGGCACAACGGCCTACTGCACAACAGGCTCTCAACAGCCATGTAAGTACCATCAGTCATCCTTGTATTTAAAACCCTCCGCTGATGGCCCTAATAGTGGTTGACAACACACGAAGCCTCTACTGAACACGATGTCATTTCCGGCCTCAGAGAAAGCTTTGATCCGCGCAAGAGATGGCGCACCGCCATCATGTCGGCGCGCATTGTCAATCACTTCGGGAGGCGGGCGAGTAATGCTTCAAGTAACGGCAGTGGCGGCTGGGGAGAAGACCACGTGCACAGTGATGTTGGCGAAGACGGTGACGCCGAGGACGAAACCGACGGCGAGACGAACGACGTATCCGACCAGATCAAGGCATCGCTATCATTGGGCAGGATCGACCCCGGGTCGAACGAGAATGTGAATGTGATAGGCCCGGATGAGAAAGGGGACCTGCTGGGTAAGGGGGATATTTCCAGTACCCCTGATATTTCTTTGACCGGTACCAGTAAGTCCAGTATGAAAAGGAAGACAGCCTTTTCATCGCTTGCCACATCTATCTTGAAACAAAAAGCGGTCAGCCGGGAGCGCAGCGGCGACCTAGAGCAACACGTCGCAGCTGATGACGACTCGGTGCTAAATATTCCCGGGTACTTTCATGGAGGGAAGGTTCCTTGGAGGCATCGCCCTCATCGGCGCAATACATGGCTTGATAAGTTATTTGGATCGTAGGTCAAGTACAGTAGTATCTCGGGGTTGATCTTGCCGAGTCATATATTAGTATGATTAGTGTTATATTATACACGGCCCTTTTGTACTACAATACGATGTCCCTCCAACCTAACAGAGTGCTCATTATTGGCGGAGGACCTTGTGGGCTCGTGACTCTGCGCAACTGTCTCCATCGTGGGACTTTCAGCCAGGTGCAGCTCGTCGAAAGACAAGACGACGTCGGTGGCGTCTGGTGCGCCCATTCCTCTAGCCCGCAGCTCAATCGAACCATAACCCACACAGGTACCAAAGACAAGCCCATGCCCCTGCAGAAGACCATCCCCCACGATGGTCGACGCCCGCATACCCCGGGCTCATAGGCAACGTCGTCCCCGAGTTTCTCTCCTTCTCAGAGTGCCCGTTTCCAGCGCCCGCCACGACGCCTGCAAACCCGTTTCCTACGTTAGCAGAGACGAACGCGTACCTCAAGGCATTCGCACAGCCCTTCATCGCGGGCGGGCATGTGCGTCTGCGCCATGAGGTCATCGGCGTAGAAGAAGTCGAGGGTGGCGGTGGATGGACGGTTCGCATGAAAGACTGGAATATAGATGGCGGGGCGGTCCTGGAAGAGACCTGGGACGCGGTGGTCGTCACGACCGTGTGGTTCGATAACCCTTACTTTCCTGACGTACCAGGTCTCCAGGAACTGCAGTGCCAGCAGCCCAGCAAAATCCGACATTCCATTACCTGGACAGGCCCACACGAAGGCTACAAAGGAAAGGTTCGACCATCTCCCGGTCCCACTGTAACCCAAGCTGACCCGAAGTTCCCAGCGCGTGCTCATCGTTGGAAATGCAAACTCCGCCAACGAAATGGCTGCCCAGCTCGCGCCCGTAGCTCGTTTACCGGTATACCGATCGACCCGCCGAGTCTCCATATTCCCCTCCTTACCAGACGCTCGTATCCAAGACATAGGCCCCATCATTCGTTTCAGCACCACCACCAATGAGAACATCACCGCACACGTCCAGGACGGAAGTACCATCGATGATATCGACGCCGTTTTATTTGGGACAGGCTACTACCCCCACGTACCCTACATCCAAGTCTTGCACCCCGAGTCGCGCACACTGACACCTCTGACATCACGCACCATATCGCCCTCCCGCGTCCCCTCCCTCCACCTCCAAATCCTCTACGCACACAATCCCTCGCTCGCATTCATAGGCGCGACTATATCCTTCATACCCTTCCTTCTCGCAGACCTCACAAGCACCTGGCTGGCGCTCGCATGGTCTGGCTCTATACCTGTACCCACGACGCCCGAAGAAAGACTCGTCTACGAGCGCGATCGACTAGACGCGCTCGCCAGACAACGCGCAGAGACAGATAACCCATCCAGCCTGATCAATTTCCACTTTCTGGGACGGGACGAGCTTTCGTACGCCCAAACTGTCAGAGACGCCATCGTGGCCGCAGGCACGCGTCCAGAGCTGGACGGCGTCCTCGCGAAGTGGGACGATGCGCAGGACACGAGACGGTTTGCGATGTATGCTGCCAAACTGGATAGTTTGTCGGTGTGTGCTCCCGCGGGCGGCGGCGTTGGAGCTAGTAAATCAACCGGGTCTGCGACTTGAAGAGAGGCTCGGTAGACGCTAAATGTAATCGCATTCATAGGCACGACCAAGTATGTCATTCATGCTTCTTGTACATCTCGCAACGTGTATTCCCCAACCATACTAGTTATTGCATGCAGACTCGTAGCTGCTTTTCAGCACGGGACGAACTTGGGTATGAACGACCTGGGAGAGCCTCAGAAACGACTTCATCGTAGGGACCGTCGAGGTCCTCATGAAAGTGGAAGGACCACCCCAAGTCCCAATGGCCATCGCGGCCAATCAGTACGTCGTCGTCATGTCCTGGTGTTAACGATAAATGTGATGCGATGAGTGTCGGTGCAGCAGTGCTCAGTGTTCATGCCAGATTCCAACATCCCGCTCGTACCAAGTTGTCAAGAACTTGAACTTGATGATGGACGAGCATGGCACGACATGGCAAAAGCCCAAAGGGCATTTTCAGAGATCCACCGAGTGCTACTTTGCAAGATAAATACTGCCCTTGAGTGCAATATCGGTGATCTTCAACCATTTTGGCTACTCATGCTCCGGTCGGCTACGATGCCGCCAGACAGGCCCAGAGTCTGAGAGACTCTTGGTCGTGCAACGCTACCCCACCACAGCACGCATTATAAGCCGCATCGAGACCAAAACGGTGCTAGTCGCACACAGTGGCTTTTTATTCATATCAAAAAATTCCTGATGACATGATGCGAACAGATCCCATACTCGCCTGAGTAGTAAGAATACATAATGGGTGTGTTATACAGTGGCACTTCATAACGGCGTGGTATCTAAAAGATAATCTCAGATCACATGAAGCAGGTGCAGCCAAGAGTCGAGACAGCGTCGTCAGGGGTCATCTTCCGCTGCACACCAACCACAGTCATCACACGAACAA
>Ga0153978_1000184_pt1 | contig 15128 bp, 16 predicted proteins | sample TSGA062MetaG_FD_104749 | JGI IMG/M metagenome (GOLD analysis project Ga0153978, IMG submission 104749) | Attine ant fungus gardens microbial communities from Georgia, USA - TSGA062 MetaG | ecosystem: Host-associated > Fungi > Mycelium > Unclassified | place: USA: Georgia, Yuchi Wildlife...
GACTGGTGACTTAGCAAAGAGCTGATCACAAAGAGCGAGACTGATATTGGGCGCAGCAGAAGATGCGCTTAAAGGTCAGAAGGACCAACAAATACATGAGAATACACTACAGATTGATACAGAAAATAAATTATGCTCCGAACCCGTAAAGTGTGCGCCCTGAGCGCTTCAAGGCATAGACAACATCCAGAGCGGTAACGGTTTTCCTGTGCAAAGACGATTAAGACCCGATACGGCCATTTGAACAAAAGAACGGCTCACCGCTTAGCATGTTCTGTGTAAGTAACAGAATCACGAATGACGTTCTCAAGGAAGATCTTGAGTACGCCTCGGGTCTCTTCATAAATGAGACCGGAGATACGTTTGACACCTCCACGACGTGCCAAGCGTCGAATAGCCTACGAATAAAAGGTGAGTTCAAATGATACAATGTACGCAAGTTGAGAGGCATACCGGTTTCGTGATACCCTGGATGTTGTCACGCAAAATCTTGCGGTGGCGCTTAGCACCGCCCTTGCCGAGTCCCTACAGATTGTAACCAGATATATTGAGCTCTCTAGGTCAGTCAGGACTCGACTCCAAGTACATACCTTGCCACCTTTGCCGCGACCAGACATGGTTTACGAGTTTAATGCGGATTGGTAAAAGGAAATAAGGATCGCTTTGAGGGTTGTGGTGGTCAGGAAGAAAAGGGTTTGTTTACCTCCACGCGTTTCGCGATTTGTTTATTGCATTTCGCACATCACGTGACTTTCAAAACACGCTCGATGATCATGATGGATCAAACGAAATGTTGCTTTGGCTGCGGCGTCACTGACTGATTCTGAAAGTCAGGGGCTAGTCAGAACTCGGAATTTTATCATATCATGCTACAGGAATTCCTTTCATCGGTATTATCGATACTACCAGCACCCGGGAATGATTATTCGGGGAGCGAGAGGTTACAACGCCCGTTGGTGACCCTCACATTCGCTCAATCTCTAGATGGGAAGATAGCGGGCGTGGGCGGCAAGCAGCTTATTCTCAGCGGTCAAGAGAGCATGCTCATGACCCATTGGTATATCGATTTGACAGCTCAAAGATAGACCATCCCTTACTATGATTCCCGACGTAGGATGCGCACCAAGCACGATGCAATTCTAGTTGGGATCGGTACTGCGCTAAATGACAATCCACAGCTCAATAGTATGATTTAATTCTTGTCTTTTCATTTCACTAATGTAAGTATGAAGCCCGTCATATCCCCGAGCACGAAAGGCCAAGCCACCTTCCTCAACCCGTGATACTCGACGCAAACCTACGCCTTAGGCCAGACTGCAACCTGCTCAGAAATTACAAGTTAGGAAGAGGTTGTCGTCCTTGGGTCATCTGCGATGAAAATTTGAGTCCCGATTACGCTGAAAGAAAATCCACGCTCGAGAACGCCGGTGCGAGGGTGATAGGCATCCGTTCCGTGGATGGTAATATTGTCGTGTTCTGCTGTCTCGCACAAATCAAAATGACCACGTTCAGGTTTCATCGTGATCCCGGATCTATTGAAGGTTCTTTACAACTCTGGCATCAGGACCCTTATGGTCGAAGGTGGCGCAACAATCATTGACACCTTCTTGGCGGAATCTGCACGTGCCGAGCCTAATCCTATCATTGACACACTTATAATCACCATCGCTCCGACGCTGGTTGGTGACGAGGGAGTCGGTTATGGAACGACAGATCAGGTATCATTAGGGTTACGTTCGTGTACAATTCAGTTCTCATTTCCGTTTTAGATCCCTTCATTGAAGCACATCCGGACAGAAATCATGGGGCAAGATGTTGTTATTGTCAGTAGACTCTGAACAGATTCCGATGCAGTTGGTGCCGTAGTGAAACTTACAAATGACGAGGAATATGAAAGTTTCAGTGCGTGGTACAGATATTAATAAGTGAAATATCCTAATACTGATAGTACACAAGACCTCCAAGCTGGGTCTAGGCGTTCTATCTGCGCAACAAGTCTATATTGCGTTGTGCCCGATTGCACTTGCTAGCGATGTGGGTCGCGGCTTCAAGCGCTCTCTCAACAAGAGCATGAGAAGGATAAGTGGGAGGGGTATTTTCCAAGAGGTCTATCCTCATAATCAAGATGAGAAGTCATAAAATGGGGATGGCTCGGAAGCGTACATTGATATAGCAAAACATATCTCATGACTCGCTGCGTTGGTTGAATTGCAAGATCCCGGACAGTTGGTCTTCGAGCCAGAAACTCTCCCTTGGAATCATCTGCACGACCATCCTTCCCGTCCACCAAGCTGACTCTACGACGACTTCGTACTGCGAGCGAGTCAACACTACCGTCGTTAGACACCCTCCGATAGCGTTCATCAGTCCGTTGTCCGTCTCCAATCCTACTATCAGAATCGTTCATTAAAGGTAAAAGAGGTGGACAGTCAGATGGACTAGTAGGAGCAGAATTTCTACTGGATTTCCCAGCGACAAGGAGGGGAGGATAGCTTGTAGCGGAGAGTAAGAGAGACTTGCGCCGGCGCCACTTCTCTCCTATAGTTGGTGGTCCTGTTTCCCCACCGGGACTATCAGCGAAGAAGCTGCTTGCCACGCTGCTCCACGCAACCATAGCGGTTTCAATATCATCTTCACAAGCTATGAAGGCGGTGGATACACCCCAAGCGGATGGGTCAGCTTTTAGCAGCGCTTCTGATACTCGTATGAGGTCAGGAAGGTATGACAGCATTAGCGGAGGTGGTGGGTTTGCGGTCTGAATCTACACCTCAGTCGCACATCCCCTTTGAGACTCGTCTTAGTGACGACCCTGTCCTGCCAGAAGCGCCTTGAGAGCTTCTTGATATCTCCTCTCCGTCCGGAGAATTTCACGAATGCAAAGCAATGCCCTTCTTGCAGCACGCCAGATAGCGGCATCATCAGGGTCCAACTCGGGATCGTCCAGAATCACGGAACCCGGTAAGGACTGCTGCCCGGGACCGGACATCTCTGATCGACATGCCGAGCTTGCATTACGAACGGGATACTCCCCCAACCGAAATTCCGTGAGGCTGAATGACCGCTTTGACGAGAGTGATGCATCGGCTAGATCATGGCTAGTTGTCCTTGTGATATCCTTGTCCATGCGCGCACTCTGTTTCCGGATGATTTCAAGCCGTTCGACTACGATTTCATCTGGTAAACTTTCGTCCACTGCCATGGAGAATAACACATCGATCTCCTGGCTGGCTGGGACGGCGTTGGATTTCGGATGATACGTGGGGATGCAAGTTGCGGAAACGGAAGCGCCAACCGAAGACATACCGATCCATACCAGAGCCGCAAGTGCTTCGGTACTGGAGCTGGTCTTTCGGGCAGTTAATGGTAATGATGCGATACAGGTCCTACTGTGGTGACCTCCCTGCTTGAATGACAAGTCAAAGTTAGTTCTGCGATCGTGCCACGGATGATGTGTGGGCTGAACAGGGGTAAATATCAGTGATGTGTTGCGGTATGCCATGTGCTACGACTCACTATATCTAGCCGGAGTGGCGAGGGGGGCCTAACGAGTGGTAAATGGTCCTGATTGGAGTTCAATTTTTGGTGGGATGAACCAGTAGAAGGCCTCTCCGATGTAGTACTAGCATGATAGTGTGAAGTCGAAGGTTTTTTTGTTGTTGGGCGTCGTTTGACCAGCTTTGACATTGTATTTCGAAGCTGAAGTAATACCTGATGGTGCACAAAGGCAACCAGAACTGGTTGGAGGAGTAGACTCCCGAGATGACGATCATTGCGACGGACGTAGCGATTTACAACCGAGAATTACGTAAGATGATGGTGACCCGATTGAGGCAATGACGAAACGAAATGGCGCCACTTGCATCACCGCTTATGAAAGGTGACCCGAGGTATACCTAGCCCAGAATTCCCGATACAGGTTATTGACTTGTATTACACAAAACATGGTAGCTGTGATAGTACACCGATAGATAAACGAACGCAAAGTGGCCAACCTAATATAAACACATAACACATAACGTGTCTACTCACTCTCTGAGCCGTTGCTGTCGTACAACACAACATACTCAAGGTTCTCTCCCTGAGAACGCGCCTCTTGCCATTCCGATTCGTAGTCCTCAGACGAAGGAACGCTGATCAAGGATACCGATGATGAATCGGAGTCTGCATCATCTGTTACGTCCGTCGCAGGTTTGGACGCCGACGGAGATGACGGTTCAAATAAATGACCGAGCCGGGAACCGAAACCAGCGCCAATGGAAGGGACAGAGCTGTGGTTCGAAGTTGAATTCGGCATGATCATCAACGACGACGCCAACGACTGGTCGCTAGTTTCAAGATCAACTGGCTGATGAGGCTCAGCAACTGTAATGCTGAGGAGCTGTCAATTTCGAATACAGAACGACACAGAACCATACGTACTCGATCCAAATGTTATCGCCAAAACTTTCGCCTCTACCGTTCTTCAGCTTCCAGTAGCTGACATATCTTCCAGGAGTATCAGGTGCCTAATGACGAAAGCACTTAGCGACCGACTACCCATTGTGGTAGACATGACCATACGAACCTTCAGCTCACCAGTCCAAACGTCAAGACCTTCACCGGGATCGACACGTCCAACTTTGGAAACCGTTGAGACACCGATACTAGGCGCAAAAGACTCTCCCGCAACAAAATGAAGTTCTGTCGTCTCCGGCCAAGGCGTCTCGCCATCATTTAGCATCCGCCATGACTTCACGAATTCAGCACCAGGTGGGAAAATCTGGCCATCAGGAACCGTCGTGTCAGAAACAAAAGCACAGCTGAGTGGAGGAAGTTGCTGTTCTAAAATGGGCGTAGCAGTTTGTCCATCCAAGACGCTATCAGGGAGGGTAGGAAGAGTTACACAAGATAAAGCAGGGGCTTCAGAAGTTACAGGAGATAGTGTGCCATAGCCATTGAGAAGTGCAGCGAGATCTCTGTTGGCGGAAAGGAGTGGACTACCCTCCAGCTCTGTCATTGACGGAAGACGATAGGGAGATGCCGGGGAACAAAGCAACGTTTCTTCCTCCAGGTCGACCAAGTTGACTCCAATGTCCTTCCCCAAGTCAACCGTAGAACTAGATCCGTCGTGCTCGGGCTGCCTCGTTTCAATGAGATGTTTCATTTCTCGATTCACCTTTGGCCACATTTCACGAAAGGTATCAAGTGAAGTACCCATGTCGGAAGGTGGCGGCCTGACCTCAGTAGTAGTAGGTCTCTGGCTCGTCTCAACCAAGTCGCCAACAGGTACGCAGACACCAGGTGAAGTAGATTGTGAGTGGAGCGCGATGGGAGACTGCGACGATTTAATTGGAGTTAGATCATGATCCAAGGGGCCAACGGAGTTTGCATCGACGCTGTCTTCTTCGGGGTATTGTCCTGAGGTGGCTACCGGGGTCAGAGGGTCGGAAACAACGGATACTCCACGTCCTTCTGAAATAGAACGCCCAGATGCGGTACGTGATATAGACACATGAATATTCGGAGATTTAGGGGAATGAGGCTGTGTTGGAGTATTATTGCCCTGGTGTGAACAATACCATCGAGATTGCATCTGATCCGTCAGCCCGACGCGATATACAGTAGGAACGACGGTGTCCGGAGCCTTCATCTTCAGTAACGGATGAATGGGAGGGTGCACTGCAATAGGAAGCGCTTCACAATCCTGGCACAGGTCAAAATCTGGGCAACTTGGGTGCATGCACTATGAATGATATGGCCTTTAGACGCATCGGGGGCAAGTGAAAAAAAAATTACCTTATAACGAACACCACGAATAACCTCCTTGCATGCTGATGGCGGAGAGGATTATTTTACGGCTCCGGGTAATACAAGAAAACTTACAATCGCACGTCGCACGATGGGTAACTGTGTTGGTCAGGGCATTACGCATCTTGACGGTTGTGAGATGGTTTCAATTCCAAAGAAAATAAAATTACCAAGAGGTCGCTCGGCTTGCTCACTCGCACAAAGCCATGATTCGGATGTTGCTCCCCAGTAATCCTGACCACTACGTCAACACTGATCATGGGCTGCAATAGCCGAACACGTACTTGAAACAGTCAGCGCATGTGTCGAAATCTTTGAAGCGATCATCAACACACTGACTAATCCCGAAGGGTATTCTTACCTGGACAATTGATACATTTCTAGGTGACCCGTGAGCGGTATAAAACTGCGATGGGGACGGTAGGACTCACGAAACGATCGCCAACGATAGTTGAGTCACACAAGTTGCAAGCCGCAAAGTGGCGAATGGGTTCTACTACGTTGAGTGGAATGGCCGTAGAAGAGCGAGGCTGGTTAATTGATGTAGGACGACTGGCCGTGGAAGCAGCGCGTTCTCCCCTTCCACTAAAGACCGTGTGAACAAATACCTTGCCAGGTGTTTCGATGTCAAAAAATTCATGGAAAGGATTGTGTCTCTCTGCGGCACCTGACTGAATACACGGCGTGCATAAATCATAGTCTAGATCGAGGAATGTATGATAAGACAATGTCATGATGCGTTGGAATAACCTTACCAGGACAATCCAGGCATTTGCGCCTGATACCAACGATAGTTTTCTTGCAGTTGTCACAAGCGACATTTCGGTGAATGACAGGCTGGCGTTGATCGGGAGACTGTGGGACTGCGGGAACCTCCGCGACCGGCCGTGCACCGGCAGTTGAAGGCGGAACTCCACCAGATCCATGCTGTTGGACGACGTGAGTCGGTCCAAAACTGAAAGTGTGCATAGCACCAGATTTAGAGAAACAACTTGGACACTAGCAATCGGTGAGCGAGGACATCGCTTCCAAAATCAAAACACTTACAACGAAATGCCACGGGCATTTCACACATCCATACCAGCTTCCAGAAAACTGGTTCCTGCAGACAAAGCACCAGTGTGAAGAGGTAGGGTCTGGTGAAGGGTATACTGGACTGTAAGATGCCTCTGCCTCTGTTTCAGTAGGACGAGCAGTTGTGGGATTTTCTACGTTAGGAACAGCAGTTCGGCAATCAGATGTATCGGCTTCTGCAGTGGTGTCGTATTCTGGACCAAAAGTATTACGCATTATGCGATCTAAATCTTTCTTGAAAGAAGACAAGAGGCTTTCTATCTCAGACTTCCCTTTGGCAACAGAGCAGCATGGTCGAGGAGGGACGTCGATAGGGGATCCGGGACGTACCGACGCATGTGGAACTTGTGGCTGTGGGAATGGAACAAACAGTGGCGGTGGAGGCGGAATGAATGAAGGGGGGATCGGCGGGAGCGTTAATGAAGAACGTGGTGCGGATTGAGATAGGGAATGGAGATGAAGGTTGGAATCTGGAGCTTGTGTATCGAAGAATGAGTGACGAGGAGGTTCAGGAGGGGACAAAATGATGGGAGGCGGTGGCACTGCCATAAAGGGCAGCGGACTGGGAGTCTTCCGAAAATCTTCGAGTGTTGAGCTGGGTACTTTGTGGGGAGTCTCGTCGAAAATGGAGAACCTGAGCAATGGGTTGGGCCAGTGCCTGCGGAAAGGGGCGATACGAGCGCTGTACTCTTCCGCGGTATGAACTTCCTTTCCTATTAGAATACGAGACGGCTTTGACGCGTCGGGCGAGAAAATGAGTTTAGAGATATAATAATTATGGCTTATAGGAAATATGCGATATAACTGCAAGGCGATACGTCAGCGACTCAGCGCTCAGCAGTGGAGAACAGAGGGACAGGTATACCTGATGATAAAGCTCCTCGTAGGAAGGGAACAAGACTTGTTCTGAGAAAGAAAACCTGCGGGTCTCATTTCTGTAGGTAGCTTTGACGGTGAACATGATAAACAGTCAAGAGAAGTGAATGAGACGACCGCAGCCTTACAGCACAGAATGACGGCGGAGTTTATATTTCGCTCCCTCTTATAATATCGGTTCCTTTTATGAATACCGTGTGTCAACATATACCAACACATGTCAATATCGTACCCCCACTGTGTATTCATTACGGCCTGGGCTTTCATAATGTCTAGAGATCTCGGTTCGCACCACTCTGCTGTCACTGCAAAAACATATTCTCTCCCTGAGTTTATTTCCCATGTCCTTTTTTATTGCCAACAGAGTGTCGGATGCGAGCAGACATCCCACTACTCGTAGACAAGACCACTCAGTGTTTGAAGGTTCTGATATCCCATGACCTTCTCTCAAGAATATTCGTTTGCGCCCATGCTAATTTCGTATGCAATTATAATTGCACGCTGTAATCGTTGGCAGATTGCAGTACCGCCGTGCCGATATAGCATGACAAGGACTGACGATGATTCAGATAGGCTAGGGCAAGATCTACATGACTTTCAGTAAACTACATATCTTACAAGTGGTACAGACTCTTGCAAAGCAAAATGCAATGCATTCCGAGTCACAAGCAGGAAATACGGAGGAGAAATCCACCTTGAGGTCATAGGCTACTTACTAGCTTACATTAACTCGGTCAGACCCCAAGACGAATGCAACGCCATCAGCATGATCAGTATTTCTACAATTTCTTATGGTGGAAGTCTGGAGCAACTTGGGTCACGTACTTTATCTTTTCCGCGCACGTTGCTTTGTCTTTGCTACGTAGTTTTCTACAACATGGTTTGTCTGTTACTGCGGCAACGGACTAGGTGAGTTGTGCCACTGGCACGACATGATCCCCTGCCTTCAATCAATGACAACCATGACGTACGCCTTCCTCGCGTCCACACGATACGACCCCTTTCTGCTATCATGTGACTGGAACGATGATCCTGATGGTCCATCTCCCTATTTCCTTCTCCATTACCAAGTAGATCGTCTGAGCGCATCCGTCGCGCTCGATGGTCAGACTTCCCATCATGGACTTACATTATCCAATGTCAAGGAATTGTGCAACAAAGTCGTCCGCGAGCACGACCCTAGAGGGGAAACTGCATTGAGGGTGACAATACATCATCCGGGTTAACCGCCATCGCTGATTCACTAGTTTCTCTCTTGCTAGCTTCGTGTTGTTTTTGATCCTGCTGGCCCGGGAGAGCTTTCTGCTACTGCATCACCAGCAGAAGAATTTACACATGATCCAACTCTCCCATCTCTTTTCGACCCCGCGGGAGACGTCGCCCCTGAGTCCGTGCTCACCATCCACATCGACACTCAGCCAACTTCAGATACCACAGCATTAAAGACAACAGATAGGCGAGCCTATGATGATGCACGCGTGCGAGCTGGCCTCCAGCCCGTCGGCTCATCTGATCCACCTGCCATCGATGCGCCTGATGATGTGATACTATACAATACCCTGAATGCCATCACTGAGTCGTCAGTGTGTAATGTTGCATTCCACCGCAACGGCCGTTGGGTCACTCCTCCTTTAGCCGTCGGTTGCATATCAGGCGTTGTGCGCCGGTGGCTTCTTGAACAACACCGCATCTTCGAGGCAGCAGAGGATGAACTAACATTGGATAGCATCAAAGATGATGAGTGGGTGCTTGTTTCTAATGGTGTCAGAGGTTGTCGGTTAGGACGGATAAAACTTCATACTTCAAGCAAGACGGAGTGATTATGCAAAATCTAAATTACTTTTGACTGCCTAGAGGAAATGCAATCTATGAGTTGACCTCCGTGAGATCTACGTCCATAGTATCTATGTCCTGACCATCAAACATTCCATCATCCATTTCACTTAGGATGTAGTCCACAACGAAGCTGTCCTGAACGAGGCGATCCATTCTAGATAAATGCCGTTCCGTATATGGAATCATAGCGTCAATAAGTTCCTTCAGTGCAGTATTGCCACTCGTGGCAGTTTTCACATTCTCTTGCCCAGAGGATTGCAAAATATTTTCGTGAGCCTCTTGCGTAAATGCCGCTATGACGTCGTCCACCGATCTCAGCTTCAGGACTGCGTGCAGGACCCCCTGTGCCACTCTGCTTGTCTTCGCATTAGGATTCCAGTCACGAACATAACGCAAGAGGCGAGCAAGATCAGACCCGCCGAGGGTCCGAAGTACTTCATCGACCGCGCTATTACCAGTCACTGATGCCGCATCAGCTGCGGAATCCGATGGGGTCGCTTGGATGTTTTTAAAGAGGGACAACAGCCTCCCAGGCTGTTGCATAGCGAGGGCGAGTTGTATCGCTTTGCGATAGTCATGGAGGGATAAGTAGTTCATGAAGTCCTGCTCCCTGATAGAGAAAAATTGGGAACCGGAAAACGATATGCAAAATAACAACGAACCTCAAGACCAATTCGGTACGTTTAGTCTCGTTTTCCCGTTCTTGTTCCTCTGTACAATCTTCCCAGAAAGTTGCCACAGAGTCCGCTGCTGCGGAAACGATCGTACGTTCATCGGTACTGACAGCTAGTGCCCAGATCTGTAGATAGTTTGACTTCAGTCGAAACAAGAAAGTAAGGAACCCACCTTGTCCTCATGATTGTCCATGGTGGCTATACACTCTTCTTCGCGTACACTCCACAATTTGACAAGGCCGTCCGAGGATGATGTGACAAGTTGCATGCCCTTATTGATGAAATCAACCCTCAACACCGAGTTGGTATGTCCCTCGAAAGTTTTCACGCAAGTGAAGTCCTCCAAGTTCCATAGCTTGACAGTTTTATCACCACTTCCGGTGGCGAGTACGCGCTCCGTGCGACCAAACTTCACCGTCCAGACGCCACGCTTGTGGCCTTTACAGGTACCAAGAAGTTTGATTTCTCCATGTGCAGGGCGATCCCCAATTACTCGTGAGAAATCAATTTCGTATATTTTGGCCGTGCGGTCTTGCGATCCAGATGCCAAAAGGTGGTCGTTTGGTGCGACGTCGAGAGAATTGATGTCTTTCTCGTGTGCTTTATGAGTCGTCAAACTCTTGCACTTCATAGCGCTTTGGCTATGTCGAGAAGCATCAAAAGTAAGCGGCACGTCGCCGGTGTACCACATTTTGATCGTGCGGTCTTGACTACCGGTGAACATGAATTGTACACCCGTGGTGCCACCTTCGCCGAAAGTTCGTGACATCGCAATTGCGCCTATGCTTTCTGCATGTCCTTCGCAAAGGGCAACACAGCCCCACTCCGTCGACTTGTCGTCATCCCCAGATGCAGGCGCCCACAATCGAGCGGAGCGGTCTTTGCTTCCACTCGCAAAGAGCTTCCCTCCTGCTCCATGCCCAAGTGATAATACTATGTCAGTATGTCCGGTTAGAAGTCGCGCATCCAGTCCTGTAGCAGAATAAATCCGGATGAGGGATGAATTTGTAGCGAATGCGATGTGAGAATCGATACATTTGGGTGCGCTTGGAGATAGGAAGACAGCGTCGACGATCTCATCGTTGAAACCGATGAGTTGTCGGGTGAGTCTCCGTGTGCTCAGATCATAGAATAGGATGTTCTGGTCTGCATGTACGGAGACAATCGTCGATATCGACGGCAAGTAGCTGAAGGAGTGCTGTTAATAATAATGGCAGTCATGAAAGGAATTAATACTAACATAGCTTCTAGAATTTGACGCTGCTCTTCTTGATCATCTGCCTGAGTATCTACCACCTGGCTTAGGGTATAGAGGACAGATGAATCCTTGGCATCCCATATCCGGACAACGCCTTTCTCTCCAGCAGTATAGAAGCGTAGTTGGGTAGCGCTACTACTGGGAACCAAGTGCCCATCCTGCAACAATCCAACAGCCTCAACACGTTCCAGGACAGGAATAGTTTGGACCAGTGCAGGAATGTTTCCCTTTCCTTTCCCCTTGGCGTTTCCGGCAGATTTCGTTCCGGGTGATTTTGCGTGCAAGTTCCACACCAAAACAACGGAATCTCTTCCTCCGCTTATGAGCCATTTTCCGTCAGGTGTAACGTCCAGACCCCGAGGAACAGAAACGTGCCCTTCGAGAACAGCGATAGGTCGTAGTGCGCCTTGATCCTTGCTTGAGATTGCCGTTAAATCAAATATCCGAATGCGAGTGTCCACGGAGGCCGTTATGAGTTGGAGTATATTTTGTGGGGTTACGACGGAAGGGTCTCGAGGGAAGTTGAACTTCAACGCGCTCACAATGCCGCCATGTCCTTTGAAGACGTGGGTTACGTAGCCACGCTTTATGTCCCAAACCTTAACAACGCCGTCCGCAGAGCCTGAGGCAAGATAAGTAGAGGACGGATCAACAGTGCAGACGTGGACGGGGGCATCATGTGGACGGGCAACCACCCGGATGGGATGAATTTTATTTTTGGTAGTGAACTCGGGGACGTCATAAACGCGCAACGAAGGAGCAGAGGTAAATATGATCAGTTGTGAACCCGATGGAGTCAAACACAGCGAATTAATCGATTGAGTGTCCTAGATTTCTTCAGTTATAAGGTTCTTCACATTTAAACAGTAGATAACACACCCCTGCAAACCGACATATTTCCTCGCCAGTCAGAAGATTGGTGAGAACAGCTTCCTCTGCAACACAGGTAATGAGTCGATCCCCATCAACGGAGACCGCAACAGACCCGCATGTATGAAGGGGTCCAATAGATCGTTTGTTCTTGTAACTGCTCAGGTATTTGGAACACGGCCGAGGTAAAAGCAATACACAGGAGACTCACACAGTTTTCAATCTGGGTTTATCTGTAGACGCCATGTAATCATGTAATGCAAGTCTGCAACATATGCAAAATTCACGAACTGAGTCCGGCTGTTTGGTTTTGTATCCGTCTAAGTATTGATTTCCTTTTTTACCCACTGGCAACTCTCCATCGAATGATTCAATGACCTTGAGCAAATAAACGTATGGATTCTAGAATACTCATGTGTGACCAATGAATTTGGAAAGTAATGAAGATTTGTAAAATATGCGAAGTCCGCTAGTGTCACAGTGCTGAAGTGAAAAAGTTCGCAGGTTCGCGACCAACTTTGGTACCAGAGGGACTTCAAGCTGTCTTCAATGCTTCGAGGGTGAGAAGACAAAGGGATCGGATTTACGCTAGGATGCCGTTAGCCTGGAGTGTTGCGGAAACGAAACAGGAGACAGCAGATACCTCATGTAGCTCGAAGGTCAGCCTCCAGCTGACTTTGCATGCGCATAATCGTGTCCTCTACGGCTCGCCTCAACTTAGCTTCCTGATCTGCTAGATGTTCAGCTTCCCTCCTCTTCCTAACTTCTTCCTCTAGCATCCCTTCAACCGTCCTCAGAGCCGTTTTCGCTCTGGCTGCCTCAGCCTGAGCTTCCGCCAGTTGATCCGATATCTTCAAGGAAACGGATATCGCATCCGCCGACTGCCTCCGCAATGTTGCCATCTCAATCTGCAATCGATCAACAAGGTTATCGTCAGAGTGAGTGATCATTGTACGGGATGTCGAAGGGCTTAGGAAATCAGAAGGGGCTTCATTTAGTCCGAAGGCACCGAGTCCGGCAAGGGATGATTGATGGTGGGGGGGAACGACCATATCTTCCTCGCTCTCATAATCATCCTCGCTCATTTGCTGCACATCACCGCCCGGGTCCGCATCCTCCTCGCCGTTTTCGTCGTCGTATTCGTTTCCCCGGGTGCGAATGGCTGAGATTTTGCATGGCGTCGTCGTACGTCCCGAGCACACAGTTGCTGAGTTCACATCAACAGACTTTCGAGGTCGTCCCCGTTTCTTGCGCTGCGTAGAGTTCGACGACTCCTCGGTGGCCTTCCCAGTTCTTCCACGCTTCCGTGGTCGCTTAGTGCCTGGGGGAGCAGTGAGATTTACAGTCCAATAAGAACCAAAGCCTGGATCGGTGACAGGACGGGGCTGTTTTTCAAATAATCTATTCAAAGAGAGATGGTGGCGGACAGATTGCTGTGATCCAAATGTTGTCACGCACGAGATATCACCATCATCGGCTAATGCACTGACCTTCCACGTGGGCCCCGCGGTCCTAAAATACAAATACTTCTCCTCCATGGCGGCATATATCTCCCGGATTGTGAGTCGCTTTCGTGAACTGCCAAGAATCGCACAACGCAAGATCACGGGAAGTGTGTGCTGTGGCCGTCCATCCGTATCTGGAAGACAGGCCAGAGTGTCTGGACAATTGAGATGAGGAACATGCTCTTTGAATGGAGAATCATCAGGAACATGTTGAGGCAATTCTACAGTCGTGTTGGTGCTAACGTCTGATGAGGGGGACGAGGGACCTGCGGAAGTTGGTTGTCTGGTTGATGAACTGTTAAGATAAAGGGGGTAAACCGAATATCAGAAACTTAGTCGCCAAAAAAACCGAGAACAGGAACACGCACTGATACGAACTACTAGACTCAACTTTGGGATTCAGCAGGTTTTTCAGGTTTGACATGGTATTTTCGGAGGCAGGACATAGGTCAAACTGCAGCAGTTACAAGTCATGCAATTTGAAGGTTCTTGTAGGTCCATTACATAAGTTACATAATCAACGTTGTACCTACAGGACTACTAAGGGACTTAGGACAATGGATCATTATTGACGGCGATTAAACTAAGGCAAACTAAAAATACTAAAACCCATAATGTCCAGGTGGCGCATTCTGATACTCGTATGGGTAGGTAGAAGTTGGCTGTTGAACTCTCCAGTCTTGGTCATTTGGTGGAGGAGGATAGTTCATATTCATGAGCGAAATTGGACCTGCGGGAGATTCGTAGTATGGCTGAGGAGATTGGTTTGTTCGTGGCCACCACTCGTATCCTGGGTAATACGAGGTAGAGGGTTCAATTCCAGGGATGTCAAGGCCAAGCATATGCGCCATCATCCGAGTGCTGATTTCCTGGATACCGCTGTTCTGTGGAGCGCATTCTCTTGGCAAATCACTAAACGCCTCGCGTTGCAGGACGTCAGAGCTCTTTTCGCCAAAAGCATCATCTGCTGCTCTCTTCTGGCGATCGGGGCCTTGCATCAATGGTGCAATGTTACTATCCACCTGAACTTTAACGCCATTAAGAAGATCCCAGGCTCTTCCAGCACTAGGCCATGTGGTCTTGGCTGAGGTGAGGCCAAGTGCAAACAATAGTGGCGCACTCGTACCTGCATTTCCTTCAAACCGGCAAGACACTGTCGCAAGCCAATATAGGCCTGGACGTTTGATGGCCGCAATGTTACTTGGAAGTTCGGGTGATTGGAAAATTGTTATGTTTCGAAAGAAAAAA
>Ga0153978_1000186_pt1 | contig 15103 bp, 15 predicted proteins | sample TSGA062MetaG_FD_104749 | JGI IMG/M metagenome (GOLD analysis project Ga0153978, IMG submission 104749) | Attine ant fungus gardens microbial communities from Georgia, USA - TSGA062 MetaG | ecosystem: Host-associated > Fungi > Mycelium > Unclassified | place: USA: Georgia, Yuchi Wildlife...
CCCTAACCCCTAACCTAACCTAACCTAACCCTAACCCTAACCTAACCTAACCTAACCCTGTGATGCGGGGTATCAAACCCGTTGGAAAGTGAAGGTTAGGAGAAGTAGGCTTTAGTTGAAATAGACATCCCAATACTTTTTTTACGGAACCACACAATAAGCTATTGGAATATCTATGCTCTCCTATGGCTCAAGCCGGGTGAATATTTGAATAGGTGATATGATTATTCTACGGTGTGTCCTTCATCCAGGAATCTACCATTTTCGAATCATGATCTTGCTCAATTAGTCCTCCTGCTTCGCCAGGCCACTGAATCTCTCTATTCCGTTCTGCCGGGTAATAAACTTGTCCTGCTTTCCCTGCCCAGTCAAAATCGACGACCTTGAGGTCCACAGATTTGTCCATCACGTCGGTTCGAATCATAATGTTGTTGCTTCGAAGATCACCATGAACATATTTCTTTTCATCGAGCGCTGCAATGATCTTCTCAAGAGCGTCTTGCAGTTGATTAGTCATAGGCTTGTTGGGTTTGTCTTTGGGCTTCGAAAGTTGGTATAGTGTTTGCCAAACGGACGGGTCAAGGTACTCCATGACGTAGGCAGTTGGTGCACCTTTCACCTCTGCATAGCCATACAGCTTGGGAGCTAACCCTTTATCTGCCATGTGCTTGTGGACATCTCGTGAATAGGAGCGAGAGACGAGCTTGACAAGGACTTGAAGGCTGGGAATGGAAGGAGACGACAGGTTGGCAAGAAGCAGCCGCTGGTACGTATCATTGGGCCTGGACACAAATGTCAGAGACCCCTCTCCGCCTGCTGGATCGAGTAATGTGCATGATTCGTAGATGCGAGGGGTCGAAGGTGCAAATAAGATTTCACAAGGTTTAGTCACGAGCCTGCAAGCAATACTGTGAGTGGCAGAGGTCGAAATGCATTCCCATCGTACTCTCACCGTCGCAAATATGATATTCCCCTGACTAATGCCCCCAGTAGTCTTGCTACTTCGGCTTGACGAGTCCGAGTGTGATCGGTGAGCATGAAAACAGGCTGGCCAAGTGGTTCGATGACTGGTTTGTCACCATCATAGAACCCACCACATACGACCAACATCGGCCCTGGGCAGAATCAAGTCAACAGATGTAAGGATGAGTGAACAACACCATGTACCGATAAGACAGATCAAGAAACACGGAGCTCCGTGAGCGAGAAAGTTGCTGGCATTTATATCTTTCACGCTGCGGGTAGTGAGCACTCCTACAAGGAGGTCGTAACAGCGAGCAATCTGCATATATGCATCAGACCCTCCATGTCCAAATTCCAGCTTATCCTCGCGCAGTGCTATCGGTACATTAGCTTCCTGAATACACCGATCAATCTTGCCATAATGGCCGAACAGAGTAGGTCTCAAGGGGTATTCCACCTCGCCCTTCTCGAGAACGCCACTGACACATTCGTCGAAAGCTTTTCCGCGTGATGCTTCATCCTCAAAAGCTTCTCCCATTCTAGAACAAAGATCCCAGGCAGCAATCTGGACTGCCACAGTCTCAGTCGTTGGCAGGGACCCGGACATTTCGCATTGGAAGCGGAGGAAAACGTCATGCAGTGTGATCAACGGAAGACCTCTTGCATTGGAAGGACGAAGACAAAGGATGGGAGCACCCTTCTGAGCATCAGGCCAGACCGAGTACTGTGCAAAGTCGGAGGGCGCTGGGAGATCATTTTGCAGCTGCCTGACTAGCATTGTGAATTTCTCGAAGCGTTCGTTGAATTGGTCCATCCCTGTAGAATTGTGTGAAGAAGATCATCCTCAAAACGACTTGAAACATACTATCCTTCCCTGGTGGATTTTGAAGCCGTGAATTCATATGACTTTTTGATTTTGGCAACCAACCAGCACAATTCTGTACGTCAGCAATCAGGACTTCCCAGTCGTCAAAGGTGTCTGCATTTGCTTCGCGGATCTTCTTCGAAAATCGGTTGACTATGATGTCGAATTCTGGGCGTAACGCTCTAAGAGCCTTTCCTACGCACTTTGCCTCTTCCATCAGCTTGGAACGGGCAGTGGCCCTCGCCTTCTGTGAGTCAGTACTTGATTGGGCCTTTGGATTCATGGCCCCCCTCCGTGTTTCAGAACTTGATTGGACCTTTGAGTTCATCTTCTTTAAGCTCGTCTTCTTTGACTTAGAACTTGATTGACGACTTGATGTATCAAGGACCTCCCCTTCTGGAATAGATGCTAAACTGGACATGTGTGTTGTATGTGTGTTGTGTATCGATGAGCACGACAGACTTTATCACAATTATTGATCTAAGACCTGCCCTGAATTGTATTCTAATTTTATATGAGAAAATCACTCTTTATACCCACTATGGCCCTATCTTCTGTCAAAGTCCCAGTATCTGGACTATGACCAGTGCATCTCATGGCATGATGGAAATACATTACAAAGAGCATTGATACCCTGGCTGGATGGTTGTGCAGAGTCAATCAAGTTCGATAATCAGATCAACTGCGTCACACTGTGATTGGATTTTCTGGAATGATACAAGTGTCAGTATGGCTCAAAAGTTGAATGCGTACGTATGCATTAATCTGGGATGGATTTATGGCTGCATCATTGGCTACAGCCTCGTTCGTGATTCCAAAAATAAAAAAAACTTGATTATGGGATAAACTACACAGAAAAATTCGAGACGTCCATAGAGACTCAATTATCACAGGCTATTGAGACTTTGTTGAGGAGAGTAAGCTCTCATGTATGTCTGCCATCTCTCTTGGCTATACTGATATAACCATACTCACTGCCTAAGATTGGTCCCAACAAGAACTCATATCCCGACACCAGAGATGCGGAACTCGACCCCAAACAATACCTGGTGCAGGTGGGATGTGGTGTTGTGTCTGGAGTACCGTGCTTTTGAGGTTGTTGACTGATGCATCGATATCGGGGAATGAATGCTCTTCGGACAAGTGTATCGTTGGTTAAATTGTTGATCTAACTCTCTCGACTGACCAAATCCATACCAAATCCATCCATTCACTGTCTTTGATCAAGTATTTCAAAAAATGAAGATATTGTTATACCTATATAAGTGAAAGAATGTCCAAAGGCACTGGGACCGTTGTGCCCCTGCATTGTACGCATTTGAGAAATGGTACGACACACCCCGTGAAGTGAGCAGCATGTTCTTTAGGGATGGTATTAGGCATGATGATAAGTGTGATTAAGATTTCCGTGCGCGATGATTGAGGTCTGTTCAAGGATGAATTAGAGATCAGATGCTCTATTCATAAAATCATACCTCACAGACGTAGACAAGGTGTTATCTGGATCAAAATTATCGTGGTCATTGTGCGACGTACTAGACATCGGCAGGCACATGCTGGAGACAGCAACTCGGCATTCACCAACCAGTTTCTATTGCAAGCAATGCTCCCTCTTCTAAGCCGCAGCACGAGAGATGGTTTTAAGGACAGGCCAAATGATTTATTCGCTTTTGGTGTCAGGAGACCGGCCGAGCTTGCTGCACTAGTCAGCCAACGGTGGCATGAGTGAAGGCAATGTTGATGAATATTGGTATTATCATCATTGGATAACCCTTTTCCCTTTCCTCAAGTCCCTTCAGCCATCCTTGGTCAATGCATTCAGTCCACTTGCTGCTGTACCTGAACCTGGAGAGGTCCACCTTTGTTGGCCTTCCCCAAATCGTTTCTGTGTGAGGCAGGCATAGATCTTGCCTGTGCTCGAGTGGGACCCAAAACAGCAACTCACGGTCCTGACCCACCACCCATCCATCCTTTATGCCTTGCGGGACAGACTCATATCCATGAATAGCATTCCGGTGCTTAGATGCGAGGCCCACTATATCGTAGATTCTGATTGGATGTTTGTACTGATAGGACGCCAGCTTGGTTCCATCTCGAATAAACGCAATGTATCCTCTAAGGCCCCAGCACTGGGCATACAAATTTCCGGTGTAGACGTCGAAGAGAGTAATTGTGTGATAGCAGTCAACAGCGATGAGTCGGTCACCAAGGGATCGGTCATTTAGGGCAGGAGAGAGGGCAATTGTGCAGATGTTGGGCATTGTGATGGGCTTGCCACAGAGTTGACCAGTTCGTGTGTCCCAGACTCGGACGTGTTCGTCCTTCTCAGAATGACATGCAAAGAGTTTCCCGTCAGATGAGTATGCCACTGGATCCCCGTGAAGATGCGCTTCATCGGTAAAGTGGATATGATCAAACTGGGCAGTCTCGTGATTCCAAGAATAACATAAGACGGGATCAGGGAAGATGACGGTCAATCCATCGGGTGCCAGGAATATATATTTGGTGATGTTGATATCTAGAGATGACGTGCATTCACTGTGATCCTTCAGTTTCCAAACCTGGAGTAACGCATATAACCAGGTCGTTACATGTTTGGAAGGCAGCCTTCCATTCTTGGAAATATCTTCCTTTTGGCCAGGGATCGAATGAGAGACGATTCTCCAGGTGCATTATATCACATATAGTGACGCAATTTCTGGTCAAAACAGCTATCCGTTTGTCATCTGCAGAAAATGCGACCCCTGTGGGGTATTCGTACCCAACATCCACAGGCTCTACAACCTCCCAAGTAGTTGTATCCCGCAATTCAACGTAGGCAGATTGCTGTGCTCTTGTAGCCACCAGCTTTCCGGAGGGCGAGAATGCAATGATTTCTGGTGTATCTGTAACATCTTGAATAACAGGTTGACTGCTCCCAAAATCCTCCATGTTCTGCATCCTCACAGTTCCATCCCAACTTCCCACCAACAGCCTGTGGCCATCACGCGATGGACAAATACTGGCTATAGGTGAAGTAGTCAGAGGCTCTGTCTTGAAGATCATATTTGAGCTGCTCATCGAGACCTCCCATATCTCCACTGTGTCCCATCGTGGGACAAATAGGCGACTGGCATTGGGTAAATGGATGATGGCTGGAAGAATATCTCCGACATCAAGATCGAAGGATGTCATCTCCTGTGTGTCCAGCCTCCAAAGACATTTATGGCCAGACCACCTAGATGCAGCCTTCAAACAGTCACTGGTCGGCGAAAAATGGAGTGATGAAATGTCGTCCAGGGGATAGGGGAATTGATGAGTGCTTTCACCATTCTCCAAATTCCATAATTCAACAACATTTTCAGATCGCTTTCCTACAGCCAGATATTGGCCATTAGGAGAGAATCGGGCAATAGCAATAACCGTGAGTTCGGCAACAGCAACACCAGTGACCTCAAACAGCCTGTCAGATATACCATTCCCAATATCCCATAGCTTGACCAGGATGCGAGTTGAACGTGGACCTTGATCTGCCCTGTCTGTTGAGGCGATTGTCCGAATTAAAGATCCATCTTCATCTATCCGATGCACTGATGCAATTTTTCCTTTATTCCGACCACAGTGGATGAACACGAATTCCAAGCCCTCAATCTGAGACACCTTCTCCCCTCTTTCAATTTCCCAGACTACTGCATGGTAAGGTGATGTCATTTGAGATCTGACCAGAATATGCTTCCCGTCAGGACTAAAACAGGCATCTAAAATTCCAGACCCCCCAACAAATGCTTTGCCGCTTTCTTCAGACTCAAATGGACCTGAAATACAATGTCCTGTTTCAGAGTTGCAGACATACGAGGTGATTATAGGCCGTGATAATGATGTGGAAACAAAAGTCTTTTCATCCAGCGACAAGACATAGCACTCCACAGAATCCTTGTCGTGCTCTGCAACAAAGATATTCTTTGGCCATTGAGAAGGCCTGCCGTCACTAATGGTAAGAGTGTTTGGAAACGTTGGGCGGAATTTTTCACCAACGAGGGAACGTTCGGGTGTGAATGGAAGAGCTGAGAGATATATTTGAGGAGCGCTCTGAGAGATGGGAATGAGGAATGCAGAGATGAATCGGACAGCATCGTGGATAAACGACATCAACTCGTTGAGGTCGAGTGTCTAGCAAGCCAACTTCAGGGTTGTAGTGTAGGAAATGAACTCAAGACATACCGCTAGTCCAGGCCATTCTAAAGCTTTTCTGTGGATTGCAGATACCTCATGAGCCTTCCCTAATATGCTCATTGCTTCGATCCAAAACAATAGCTTCTCATGGATGACAAACTTCACTGCATTCATCAAAATCTCCTCGTGTTGAGTCTAGACAAGATGGTCTGCCCAGAACAGAGACGAATATGAAATGAGGGAAGGGATGGCAGATTTTGAAGTAGCCGTAATATCCACATTCTTTTCTATGTTTGAAGATTCTAAATTGCACATGTTGAAGTGGAGTTCTGATGATACCATACAGTTCAAGCGCAAAGCAGCAAGTTGGCGTTCATGACATTTTCGATCCTGGACATCAGAAAGACTGGGTAAATGTTGCCGAAAAGAGTCAGAGAGGAGGAAATCCTCGAATGACCGATGATGGAAATGAAGAATGGGGCCGGAGTCTATGACAGACACGAGACCGTCCCTAATAAATTTCAGCATGTCCACACCAGGGAGTTTTGTAAGCGCAGTATCGTCCAATGGCTGTTTGGCAAAAATTGTTGCACCGATAATGGAGGTGAATGCCTTGATCTCTTCCTCTTCGAGATCATGGAATGATGCTTTAACAACAGTGGAGTACAAGGAATACAATTCTTCAAATCTACCTGCACTGCGCTCGTGTTCCCTTGTTTTGAGGATATTAAAACGTTGTTTGGTATTTTTTTCAAGAAATCTAGCAACGGTTGTTGCCCAAATAAACATACCAGCAGCTCAAGGAACCATATAGCCATGAGCTTCACTAACCCATGCCTCATCCATACCCATTGCACTGAGACGTGACGTAAGGAATACCTTGATGTCATTTGAGGCACTATCTCCAGGTTTTACATCACTGCCAGAGGGAATAACGACATGGGTGCTGATGGATTCAGAGAAGGTTTGAGTGATACGGTCCTCTGGCTGGCTAATAATGATCAACTTGATTTTCCTGAAGCAGTCAGCCAGAGTCCAACGCTCGAGCCTACGCAGGAGACCCTTGAAATTGTCTATCCCAGATGAGTCATGCTTGAGGCCACTACATTCATCCAATGCATCTACCACAATCACCGAAAGTTGCTCGTACAGTATATCAGGATCCAGTGTAGATAATGGTGTCTCAATGAGTAATTTGAAAAGGCGATCAATGTCTGATGAGATATGCCCTTCAATGCCTTTGGCTAAGTGTTGGCAAAGGGAAGGGTACCAACGGGCAAGATCACAAGCCACAACACGCCACAAAGCTTCCGTAGTGATCCTGGTTGATTCCGTGTGGTCGAACCGGAATGGTATCACATGTCGACCATGATCCTGTAGTCGAGTTGAAATGCTGGCTGCCAAGGTTGATTTTTCAACGCCAGGAGATCCCCTTATCCAAATCACATTGTGGTCGCTGACCTTGTTGATCTCACCTTCAATCCTTTGTAGAATGGCAATATGAGTACCTTCCATGCATGATGTGCACAGGAGAAGCCTATTTCCTCCAAGGGTGTGCACCAAATTGTTCAGTTCTTGCGTCACTCACATCTCTATAGCGAGATCTGCAACAAGCTGAACCTTGAATCTATCCACTTTCCTCTGTAACTCAATGGCTCTGTCCTTCTAAGGGACAGCAAGAATGTACTTGGCTGGGCAGACATCAGCTGATATCTCATCCTATGTAGATTAATACATACCAAGCCAGCTCTTGAGCCAGTTGTGAATGAAATCCACTACTTCTTCCACCATCTCAGGAAATTTGCTGATCGTGCAGCGCAATTCTTTCAAATTTAGGATATCCTTGAGCTTTTTGAGCTGATCAGCTAGATGCGACATGCTCTCTGCACGGCCTTGCATGGCCTTGTGAGATTCTTCTTGCGCCTCGAGATGCTACAAAATTGATCAGCCATTATATTCCCGAGAAAAAAGAACATGGGCCAACTTTGTAGACGACCTCGATGCAAGCAATTGCACTTTGTGCTATAGGATGTGCCTAATTTCGAGTCAGACGATATATGTGCATGCAAGACAATGTCCAAATACCTTTCTGGCCACTGCAATCAACCCACTGATGGCCTTCCCTAATTCGAAAAATGTCCCATAACCAGTGCTTGTAGGACGAAGATGACTTAAAACAGGCTTGATGTTATGAGACAGTTCCCAAGAAGGAAATACTTCTGCATGCATCCATCAACTTGAAGGACATTACTTAAACCATAACAGACTTAATCTATAAATAGCATGGGAACACTTATATAAACTGTACAGTACTGAGTAAGGGTCATGTGATTGTGGGAGATAGGTACACAGACCATCAAACATTTGTATAAGTAGATAGCAAAATCCAACAGGGAACTCTATTGAGTTTTTCCTAAACACTCATCTTGAGTGGTCCATAAGTCTTCATGACTAAGCAACAACACTTGAAGTCCTCCAGATACTTTATTGTATCCCTGATCTATACATCCAGGGCCCATAAATCACTGCCATGGGCCTACAGTTACATTTTAATAAGGAATCCAGATATTGATAGTGATCAAATATATACTTCAGCATTGATCTAGAGCTGAAATCCTGACACTGTATCATTCAATCCCACTGGGAAGTTTGCTTAGATATCTTGAGCATATCAGAAGTGATTAAGGCAAAGATCAACATACATTTGGATTTCTTCTGTAAAACCAGGTGTTTCCACAAATCATTGAACTTAATGGTAGCTTTTCATAAGACATTATCCTATGAGGTGCATTCAAAGGGGTTAGCTTTCTGCCACCAGGAATGTTTTTTGTGGATTTCAATATTCAAGTCACTTCCTTCCTTGACAATGCTATGTCACATGAACATATAAGGCTGTATGGACATTCAAAAGGTCAAGTCACCATCTTTTGGTCAGTTTCAGCCTTGTTTACCCCCTCCAAGACTGTTATTGAATTTTTCCTTAAGAGTTTGAAAGGAAATATCAGTCTTGTACCTAATAGTAAGGGCTGTGGAACCCTATCATTTAGTTGTCCAATGAATTCTAAATGCAAATAAGCCTACTGATGGATGTAGTTAATGTAGAGAGTCACACTTACCAAGGACTCGAATAGCTTATACCATGACAGGTCCAGATTGTGTGCTATTGTTTTGATTTGAGTGAGTAGGGAGGGATATTGCAATTGTAGGATGATAAGAAGAGCAAGCTGAACTGGGTATAGGAACTTGATAATCAGCACCCAGACATGTGAGAAGGATGGTAAAGCAAATGTGGGAGTAGATTATTTTATCTGGAAGCCATTATTGCCATATTGCATGCATTATTTTCAAGGCATGGTCAAATCACATATCAGTGTGAGCATTATCTTCAATCATATTCTCTCACTCCAATTTACATGGGATGTCCTGGTACTCTTTTCCACTTGGGTAGACTGTTTCTGTCTATGAAAGGAAAAGTGAATGTTCATGTCGATGATGAAAGAACAATGTCAGCATATGTTGGCATCAAAACCAGATCAAATATAAATTCAGCTACAGTACAACATAAGTTGTATACATCTTCACAATGTCTGTATGCAAGAGGGACAAATCAAAATGAGATCCTCCTTTATTGAATCTTATGGATGTCAGCAGGTATATATTTCTCAATGAACCTGTTCTGAGCTCCAAGTGTGAGAGCTGTAGAGGATGATATGCTTACTCATAAATGTAATATAATGGCTACAATAATATCCTGCCTAGCATCTTTCACTCACCATAGACTTGGTGTTTGTGCGGTTGTTGTAGTGACTTAGCCTGAGGTAACTTAATCACCCTTCTAGTCCAAGTTGACAAGGAGAACTCGATAGAGTTCTCATTTGATTATAGTACACTACTTATACATATTCTGTGTTTACTTCTATTTATGAACTCCCATGTATCTCTTTTAGTTATTCCTCAGTTTCCTAATTAAAAGAAAAAGAAAAAGAAAAAGAAAATAAATAATGACTTAGCCATTTTGACTGTGTCATGACAGTTGTGGACAGAAAAGAAGCATATATCCTTAGCTGAAACCACTGGACAATTACTAGCCATTGAATACATTTTGAATATACTTTTATTAGTGGCAGAACAGAAGTCAAGAAATGTCTTCTTAGATTCAGTTATCCTCCATGAGAAGAGCTATCACTATTATTGTTGAGTTCTGTCTGTCTTGTTGACTGAGATGAGGGTCCTAGTTGAACTAGAATGATAAAACTAAATACCATGATATAGAGCTCACATTTTACTACATATCATCATGAGAATTCCTATGTGGTCATCTACATACACTTAGTAGCAAGAGCAAGAGATGAGAGTGCAGTGGTTATGGCCATAATATGGGCTACCAAACATGCATGCCATTGTCTTGGGGATTAATTGTACTATGATAGTTATCTGGATCATTAATAGTTGCTGTGGAATAGTCTGCAGGGGGCAATGGACACAGCTGCTGAGGGCTGCTTGGTATGACAAGGGTCAAAAATGTGACTGTCATATCATGATAGATGTCCTCTTGTTTGTAGGCAAGGTTTTGGCCACATCAGATGTTATCATGCACAAATACCATATATGTCTTGGCACATGTCCTCTACTAACACTCAGCACCTTGCCTACATTGTTCATATTATCATGCTCCCTATATAAGGAGGTAGTTATCCAGACTACACAGATGTAGAATTTGACCTGAATCATTACTGAATGTCGGATGGGATACCAATTATAAACAGAGGCAGAGGTTTTGATACATTGAACAATGATGTCAGGGATAGTCCAAATACTCCTTTGTACAGTGATGGTCTACAATGCCCTGATTTTGTTTTTGAAAAAATCACAGAAAATTTTGTTATTGAACCCTTGCCTTGATTGTCATCTCACAGTGTCAGATACCATTTCCAAAGCTCAGATCAGCATAATTTCAGAATCAGGTAGACTATGTAGCAACATCCATGCAAAGAAAATTTGATGATATAAGGACACACATACATCTGAAACACATATGGCTCTGGCAAGAGAAGACAAAAATTTAAGTGAGAATGCCACATGAAAGAACTCTTGACATGTCAATCATTCCTCAAGAATTTGATTTGTAGTGTGGAATGGACTTCGTTATATGTAGTGTCACCATCAAATTCTTGGTGTAACATTGTCCAAAGCTGCATTGGAGCACTTTTATCATCCTTCCACTGTCTGGTTTCTCTCAACTCCCAACAGCCTCTAAACCCTTGTTCATGCTGTCAGGATGAAGGATGATAATATTTGTAAGAGTTGCATCAAGATGCATGATGTTCCTATCATAAATAACATATTACTCCCTCTTCCTCAGCTATTTCCTGAGCATCATTGGTCATCCTTATGATAAAACTTCATATTTTGTAGATTTTAGAATTATTTATAGATGTCTTAAATACTACTAAACCTCATGTATGGTGGGTGTGTTCTCGATACTTAGTGTGATATTGCAGCATCTTCCTTATATAAATTGTATATTGTTTGATGGGGCTGCTTTATCAATATCATAATCCAAGCCAATGTTGATAATTGAACTACTGTTGGCTGTTACTATCCAGTCTATTATACAATAATTCTTCTGCCAGTCAGAGCATCCAAAGAAAGACCAGTGACTGGGTTCTAATTTGGATCTTGTGTAGACTGAAGCCAGCAAACTTCATTGATGCTTGAAGTATGAACAAATTCCAGTTCTTCTAGATCTGGGACTAGAGTTTTAACATGAGGATATTGGGCATAACTTGATAATAGATAGGAGATGAACTGGGCAAGCTGAGGTTCCCAACATGACTGCTTATAAAAAAGAAACTACCTAGGGCTCTGAAAATCCATCTGGCAGATATGCTTGACCCAGTCATCGAGTAGCCCACTTATTGTGTTGCATCTAAAGTAGCTCAGTAGCCAAAATATACAGAACTAAATGAAGGTAAGATGAGTCATAGATATAGTAAAAGAAAGATAGATACTATTATTCCCTCTAATGAATGTATCACTATACTGATTTGTCACTATTCTGTTGACATATTCCTCTATCTGTTCTAATACAATGTTCATATACCTGTCAAGATAAGATAATACTCCTGCAGACACAAACTAGTGAGTTTATGCTGCCATTATTCAGGAGGTTTTGTACCTCAATAATCAACACTGGACAAGAGACAGACTATGACTTTTTTTCCAACAACATTCTTGAGAAAATCAGTAGGAGAACTAGCATGGTTGTTATAAGAGCTCCAAAAGAGGAATAGTTTTCTGAGCATTTAAACACTTGATCCAAAACCTCAAGACATACAATGGGGTTGAGATATAAATAGTGTGGGAACTAAGGTCATGTGACAAGGTCAAGTGATCACAGAACATTCTGGAAGAACATGTGATCATAGACTAATAGTACAGCTACTGTAAAAAGTAGTATAAGTAGGAGTCCAATCCAACAAAGAACTCCATTGAGTTCTTCTTGAACATCTACCTAGGGTGATCACTAAGGACATTCACTGTCTATCAATAACAAAATCCCATTCTCAGATCTTGTCCATAGTTTGCTCTAAAAGGTGAAACCTTCGTTACTGAGTGAATTTTATTGTTATAGGCAAATTTTGCCATCCCTAGCCACTCTGGTCATTGCTCTTGCCTATGATCAATAAACATATGGAGGTATTGTTCCAACTCTTGGTTCACTTTTTCCATTTGTCTATCCGTTTGCAGATAATAAGCTGTTGACAATTTTGTCTCAATTCCCAATATTTCATTCAACTTCTTCATTACTTCTGCTGCAAAATGAGGTCCTCTATCCAATACAATACTCTCCAGGAGTCCATGAAGCCACCATACTTGGTCTCAGAACAACCTTGCTAGCCCTTCTACTAATGTTTTTTCTGTAGTAGCAATGAAATAGACCATTTTTGTAAATTGGTTGCATACTACTAATATTGTATTGTATCCTTGGGCCAGTAGTAGCTTGGTGACAAAGTCTGTGCTAATATGCCTCCATGGTTTTTCTGGGATTGTATTTGGTATCAGCTTTTCTGCTGGAGCTTCTGCACAATTCTTGTTCCTTTAATATGCATCATATCCATCATATATCTTTCTACTTTCTTTATCATTCCTGGCCACCAATAATTTCTTCCCACCAATTCTGCCATTTTCCACCTTCCTCCATGTCCTTTTACTAGTATGTTGTAGTGCAGTCATATTATTTCTGTTCTTAGCCCTTCTTCTTCAGATATGTAGATTTAATCTTCCTTTAGTACCAGTTCTTCCTTAATTGACCACTCTTCATCTTTTAGTGTTTTCATCCCTGACTGCTTGAGTTCCTCTACTGCCTTGACTACTCTTTTGTCCCCCTCCTGTGCTTTCCTTATTTTTTTCTTCAGGTTTTCCTCCTCAATCAACATTTCTTCCCCCCTTCTTACTTCCTTTTGTACCCACTCAGGCTTTATCAGTGTTCTATCCTTGTTATCATTCTCTATCCCTTCTTGCCAGTCAGGTCTCCTACTCAATCCATCTACCTTCCCCATACTCTTTCCTGGTATATGCTTAAGTACAAAGTCAAACCTAGATAAGTACAGTGCCCATCTGGCTTGTTTGCGGTTTAGCTTTTGACTAGTCATGAAGTACTGCAAGTTCTTATGGTCTGTTCATATCTCAAACTGCACTTTTGCCCCTTCCAAGTAGTGTCTCCATGCTTCCAAACACCTGATTACTGCTAGCATTTCTTTGTTGTGAATTTTATAGTTTCTTTCAGTTGAATTTATCAACTTAGATATAAATGCTACTGGCCTCCATTTTCCATCTTCACATTTCACCAATAACACCCCTCCTGTTGCATAATCAGATGCATCAGATTCAACCCATATTTCTCTATCTAGATCTGGTACTGCCAGTACTGGTTCTGATGTAAATACTTTCTTTATGCTCTGGAATGCTTCCTCCTGCTCTTTTCCCTATCTCCACTTTTCTTTCTTTCTTACTAGTAGGTGTAACAGGGCTGCTACTCTGGCAAAATCCCTGATAAATCACTGGTAATAGTTGGCTAACCCCAGAAATTTCTGCACTTCTTTTACATTTTGAGGAACTGGCCAGTTTAATACCCCTTCTACCTTTTTCTTCTGTATCTCTACTCTCTTTGGTCCAATTACCACCCCTAAGAACTCCACCTCTCTGACTTTCCACTTGCACTTTTCTGGTTTTACAAATAGGTCATTTTCTTCCAGCTGCTTTAATATTTCCTCCACTACCTCATTGTGCCCTTTCTCTGTCTCTATTGCTATAATAATATTATCAATAAAGGTTGCAGTGGTTCTCTGGTTGATCATATCTTGGAAGAGGTCATTCATCATAGTTTGGAAAGTGGCAGGGGAGTTGGTGAGTCCGAAGTACATAACTGTAAGCTTGTATGCTCCTATATGGGTTGTAAAGGCTGCCTTCTATTTATCTCCTTCCATGATTCTGATGTTGTTATATCCCCATCTCAAATCCAGCTTTATGAATACTTTCTTACTCTCCATAAATCCCTTCCATCATACCAGATACTTGTCCTTCCCCCTAATTTATTGCTTATTCAATATCCTCTCAACCTCCCATTCCTTTTCTCCCTTGATTATGACTGGAGTTGGTTGCTCCTTTCTCTGCCCCTCAACTTGCCCTATATATCTATGTATCCTACTAACATTTACTACTGGATGTATCCTGATTGTGCTAGGTAATTCCAATTCAACTGTATTTGCTGATATGATCTTCTTTACTTTATAAGGGCCAACAAACCTCTCTGTCAACTTTTCTGTCCTTCTACCAGTCATCTGATATTTCAGGTCCTTAGTGCTTAGCATTACTAAGTCTCCTACTTTATACTTGTTGGCTTCTCCTTTTTTTCTATCTACATATTTCTTTATTTCTTCTTGTACCTTTCCCAGCACTGCTTTTGCTTCCTCTTGGATTTTCTTTATTTTTGTCACAAATTTCTCTGCTCCTTTGTATTTCCCCTTCCTCCTCATCTTAAACCCCATTCTAGGATCTTGTCTGTAATTTGCCTTGAAAGGTGATATTTTAGTACTTGAGTGTGCTTTGTTATTGTAGGCA
>Ga0153978_1000189_pt1 | contig 14974 bp, 19 predicted proteins | sample TSGA062MetaG_FD_104749 | JGI IMG/M metagenome (GOLD analysis project Ga0153978, IMG submission 104749) | Attine ant fungus gardens microbial communities from Georgia, USA - TSGA062 MetaG | ecosystem: Host-associated > Fungi > Mycelium > Unclassified | place: USA: Georgia, Yuchi Wildlife...
GTTACTATCGCCTGGGCACCGGAGCAGCGAGAATGCCGGAGGCAAAAAAAACAAACGTCTAGCCTAGCTCGCATGCGGCGATGATTCGACGATACAAAGGGGGCGAGACTCGAGTACAGCTTTCTCCATCGCTTATCACGACTTCGCTCCCATTTACAAGTCTATGGCGCCGCGTTCTCGGTCGGCGGCAACAGCCGTTCGACGCATGGCTGCGCAGGATGGGACGAAGGTGCATGGGTTCTCCCGATTCGCATGGATCCGAGGTTGCTCTATGCTAAAGGCAATTGCCAAGCCTCGAACAGCGCAGTATTGCAACCACATCGGAACTTGGCCGCAGCGCCATCTGCGGACATATCTCACATCGCGGGGGCCTTGGGCAGGAGACGGGTCGAAGCAAGGGTGATGTATCATCCAAAATGCCACCGATGGGTTCGTCTCCGAAGTCGTTGCTCGAAAAGCCTTTTGAATTTAATTTCTCCTGTCTGTACCTTCCTCGATGTGGCTGGTGCATGAAAGGATGCTTTTGTCTTATCGTCGGAAGGGCACTGTATTCCGCCGAGATCAGCGAGATGTAGATGTGCCTCTACGCTTATTTCTTGGCTGACATCCATCTCGTTCGTCTGCGTTCCAGCCAATCACATCCAGAGCTCATCCGCCGACCGTCATCTCATCTGTCCCTTTTCCAAAGAATCATGGCATCTGATGCCGTGGTTTTGTTTGTGCTTCACATTGCATACCGGCCCATCGGGTTTTTTCATAAGCACCTGCCACGAACGGGTTCCTAGATGTCTGAACGTGGCGGACTTGTTCTTTTGCTCTCTTCAGAGACGCAGAACAGATACAACAGCCAATGGCGTGCGCCAGATGATACGCACCTTGCATTCATGTGGCTTTGGGCGCTATGAAAGCCTCGTTGGTTGTCTGCCGCGATGCTCGGAAGTACTAGTTGTTGTTAATCATTTGATCTGTGCAGCAGTCCGGACCGAAATGTGGTGCGCGCCCTTTAGGCACCTTTGTTCGATTCCTTGCGGCGCAGTCGGAATATGATAAATCGCCTGGCTCAGCTGTCGTTGGTGCATCTCCCGTTTCAGTTTTGCGTGCAACGTTCGACATCTGAGAAAAAAAAGCATGACACTATAAAGAGTATGCGTGCAATATCACGTCAACGTTCTACGAAGGAGACACCGCGGGGCCCGTCACTCGTTGTGACTTCCCTTCATAGGCAAAACCATCGTGCCCGTGTCTGTAACTGATCTAATCAGGAACATACCACCTTTGGATAACTGGGTTGCAACAAGGATCTAAAAAGATAGAAGGGTATAATGCTCTGCGTTGTATTGCCCCCCGTGTGTAAGGCACTGATGAACGTATCTATCCACTCCAGGGTAACGGAACACGCACCCCGCCCAAAGACGCAAGCCGCACATACCCTGCCGTCACCATGACCCCCAACCCAAACGCCAGCAAGAGTTTGCTCGTCTCCACCGCACTCGACTTCCCCGCGCGGCTGTCCACAGACTTGTTCGTATTTTTCGTTTGGCTCGGGCTCTGGTGCGAGCTCGCACGGTCAAACGCGTTGATGGGCTCGATGCGGCTGTTGTGCGCGAATTGCAGGCCAGGTAGACCGTCGAAGCTCTCCAGGTTCTCGGCCGTCCACCACGCTTTGATCCCGCGGGGGTCCTTCACGATGCCCTGCTCGGGTGAGTATGGGGGCGGGGACTGCGCCTCGCCATTACGCCTGTCAAAGCTCTCCAATTGGTCGCACCACCGCTCAAGCGCCGTACGGTGTTTCTCAAATTTGTACAAGGGGACGCCGAAGCCGCAAGACTGGGCAGGAGGGTAAGTCTGGGGTTCTGTGATATGCGAAAGGATTTGGACGGACGTACCGTTCCGACCTTGTGCACGTCGATGACGACGACGGCGCGTGAGCCGGCTTTGCGATTGGATGCGGGGATGTAGGCATCGTATTCGGGGGTGCCGAATTCGTACACGGTGCCTGCGGCGTGAGGGATGAGCAAGAACGGAAGTTGGGGCAAGGAGACAACACGCATACCTTTTCCCCACAAGCGCAGGATTCTCGGGGCTCCTTCGAAGGCGTTGAAGAGGATCGTGATGCGACCATTACCAGGCTGGCGCATATGCGAAATTGTTTCGACTCCTGAAAAGTCACACCTCAGGACGCGAACATTGACGGCATGAAAGTGGAAAGGAAAGGTGGTGTGGATGTAGCGGTTGAACAGCTGCCCCCACATCTACGCTCGCATCGCGTCCTAACCAACATTGCGGAGGTGGGATGCAGGGCGGAAGCCAGACAACGGAGAACATTGGCGGGGTCACATACCGCTGCCTGTAAGGTCCTCGTACCAAACCCTGCTGGGACTCTCGATGTGGAAGGAATCAGGAACTGCCTTGGGGGAAACGTTGACATGCCCATCTCCTTGCAGCGCGGCTGTGGCCACCCAAAACATGTGCTGCATTAGGATCCACTCCATGAGATGGGGTGGGATCTCGTCATAGAACTTGGCCATGATAGGTTAGGAGGGGTGCGAGCAGGTCTCGGTATCGATGGACGATGGAGGTGAAGAACGGCTCTCAGCCAAGGCGGATGGCGGTTGAAGATAAAAGACGAACAGAGGGGTAAACGAATGGGTCCCGCGCTTGACTTTCCGTGGCAATGAACATGTGACGTGCACGGATATTAGACTAGATAGCGGAGGCAGTTTAGGTGACTTGGTCATCTTTCGCGAAGTGTCTGCGACTCTGCGGCGGTTGCACCACATGCTGGTTAGGCCACACGATAACGTGTCGTTTGCTGTTGCATTTGGAGGACTGGATCACTCCCACTGCTAGAAGGTGTGAATGATAGAGGAACTGAAGATAGACTTGAGACTTACGGAGGGAATGAAAGAATGATAAGGACCGTCGTACCATGTGATGGTATAGCTTAAAGTTATGCATCCGTGGGAAGTAATAGACAAATTTACTTCGCATAAATAGACATATGACATCACGATGTACGGTATACTACATATCAATAAGTTCTGATACCACCATTTCTCCGTCTCCACGTCCAACTCCCGTCTTCACCTCGCAAGTGCTCACAGGGATGTGACATCATCAACTTTTCACCGAAATCTCGCAACAGTCGAATATTATCACAACCGCGGCGTCGTGGTAGGGTAACATACACGTTGAATGATGTGAGTCCACCACTAGGAGGTATTGCAATATCTATAACGGAGTGACTGATTATCTGACCTTGTGATATATAGTCTGTGAACGAATATGCTGCGTGACAGGCAGCTGTCTCCTGATCTTTTTTAGCCCTTTCCCACGTGAACAATCGTAAATGTGCGTTCCCGCAGAACTAGTGGTAGAGCATCTTTTTCTAGTCCTTCCAGTTGAACTGCCTTTGTACGATTCATCTGGCCGAAAATATACGCTTGCGGGTATGTCAGTTCTACGATTAGAGTCGTGGGCGAGAATGCTGTTTCGCGTGAGTCAAGTACGATCTCTGTTATTTCTCCACGAGCTCCGTTGGTCATGTCCAGATCGGTTTCCACATTGAATATGACCACAACTTCCATTCCCTTTGCCAACTTGAGTTCGTTCGGTAGTGCAACCCTCTCGTCGTGCCTTTCGCAATGCTTTCTTTGTTTTTTGTCGCCACTGTGAATCCGTCCGATAGCGTTCGAGAATGGCCGTTTCTTCAACACATTGTCTGTATCATTCTTATGAACAGCGTGGCGTGGCATTGCGAGTACTTCTTCATTCCAAGGCGGTGTCGTAAAATCAGTAGAATAATGAGTGATTGGAGCAGTTTGATGTGGACCATGTGGTGTGCACGCCAACTACCGTGACGAATGCATTGCAGCACGCTATGGAAGACATCCTCGAGACAACTTGACGACAATAGCACGGTTCATTCTTGATCTCAGACCACGGCAGGCGGCCGGACGAAGTCTACGTGCAGATGATCGGCAAACCTACTTAATCCTAGCGATTTAATTCTCAGCTTAAGTATCATTAAAGGATGAAAGGTGTCAATTATTGGGGCTATAGGGAAGCGCCATGATTGCAGCCACCGTCTCTACCATATTCCAGATCCGAGAGACCAGTGAAATGATCCAGCGCATAACTACGAAATCAAAAACAGGTTGGAGGAGTATTAGGAGCGGTCGTTTCTTGGTTCCTGGTGACGTATTTTTGCCCTCTGTGATTTCAAATACGGCAGTAAGACAAACGAGATATGGCTCAGCGTCAAGCAAGAAAAACGTACAATCCATTCTAGGACTTCTGTAGCGGAAGGACGAGATGAACCGTCCAAGTTCAGACAGCGCATGATGAAATCCCAATGTGCGTCGAGTATAGGTAAAGAGTTTGGACGCAGTGGGTGGCATCTTTGAGATAATTTGACAATGATATTATGGTCACTCTTGATCTCGGACCACGGCAGGCGGCCAGATAAAGTCTACGTGCAGGTGATCAGCATGAAACTTTATCAATGAAACGCAAACCTACTTGAAGCATGACACATCCATAGGAGTATATATCACTCCAGAATGTTGGTGGATCGTCTTCTCCCGTACATAATTCCGGAGCCACCCATCGGATAGCACCTGGTCGCCTAGCAGTGAGGGCAAGATAAGTCAAGCCTTCACTTGCATCGACAACGGATGATAGCCCAAAGTCCGTAAGCCGTGCACGACCGTCAGCATCAATCAAGACGTTGCTCTGTCATTATCCAACATTCAATCATCAGGAAAACTGAAGTATATAAATCCCCTACCCCGGTTAGATCCCCATGGACAACTTTTTCCGAGTGTACTATATCATCCATGAGCAACCAAAGACGTATTACGAAGTGTAGAAGAAAGACTTGCAATAAGAAAGACCACTGGCGATGTCGCCAAGCTGTCGCGCACTCATCTGTTAGTGACACACCTCGCCACCAATAAAACCATTCCTTACCAAAAGTAAACGTTCCCTGTGGCTTATATCACAGTTGTGATTGAGAAGATATGTCAATGTACCGTTCTCCTGCCAAGACGACACGAGAGATATTCGCGAGAGTACAAAAGCATCGGCAATACCAAAGAAGGGAACAATATGACCGTGTCGCAACCGTTTCCAAATACCCATTTCTCTCCGGATATCCTACAATACGGTATATGGAGTCAGTGAAGGATACTATTTAAAAAGAGCGTACCTTCATGCCATTTTGGTCATCTGGTGAGATTCTGAAAACCTTGACTGCGACATAGACCATCTATCTTGTCATCAGTTGAAATACATCAAGCTTTACTAGCGCAGACCTTCAAGTTCAAGGTGATTCCACTCGTATAAGACAGAGAACATTTCCAAACGTCGCCAAAACTCCCTTGTGCTACTGGATCCCCACTTGTTTTGTTGAGGAGTTGCGACAGATCCTCAGGCAATTCACAACTGCAAAGGAGTTCAGCTCCGAGTTATCGAGAATAAGAATATGGTTAAAAATATGTTCCATGATGCCCACGCAACCTCGCGAGGGGGGTATGGCGGTAGCTTTGTTCATATCATCCATACATACAAACAGCGCCGTGGGAAACTGGACTACCTTCAACACTCGCATTGGTTTGGAGAGCGTACTCACAGGGGCTCTAGAAATTTCATGAGAATCCTTGTTCCTCCTTCAAACATTTGCCATTCATCAGGATCAACACGCGTCCCCCCATCAATATACAAGTCGTACTGTCCTTGTTGCACATAGAGTGCCTGAGTGCGAGCCTCAGTCGAGTCGCGCGTAAATAAAATTTCGATAATCTTATTAAATTGCTAGAGAGAATACAATGAGAGAAATCCCCTAAGACACTGGAAAGGAGGACCTGAAATGACGTGCAGAATTCCAGCGGTATTCTGTGCTCGTATCCTGCCCCATCTACCAGTGTCAGGTAATGCGTGACAGTTTCACGAATTTTGACCACATGACTTTGCGTATTCATTTGTACCGCAAACTAACGAAGTAAAGCAATCAGTAAATAGAAACAATCTGTACAGATTAGAAACGCAACTGCATACTCCGCCAGGTAATGGTCGAGTTCAGTAGAGAATCCAGCGAGAGCCTGTGTGACGGATTGATATACGAGACCTCCATTGTCCAACTCTACCAGTTGGTCCGAGGTGTCTTGCAGTAGACTGATCAGTGCGACTCAGTGTCAGTCAAACTAAAGTAACAAGGCGTATACCTGATCAATTCATCTATCCGAGATTGTTCGGAACCATCATGTGGAGATGGCGCGTTGCCCAGATACCTCGATAGTCGGTATAGTCGTCTTCTTACGCTAGCTATGGCCGCCTTATTCTGAGCATGTCTCTGAAGGTCACCGAGATTAGGAACGGTTCTCGTAGTCAAATGAGTGCTCACGTCAATCGTTTGAAGGATTGTCAACAGTCCACCTATGGCAGCTTGCAGCGGAGTAAATGGGATTGGGCCTGTGATGCCTTGTACCCCGACTAAATTTAGCTGAACATTGTCGGAAATGCCGACAGTGAAGACTTGGGCACGCCGTTCAATACGCGCAGAAACAGCATTCCCTGCCGATGAATTAAGAGGAAGCGCTGGTGCCAAAGACAAGAAATCCGGGGTGGCCGCAGGGACAGGGTCGTTCTTCCGGAAACGAGCTGCAATGGCCTTGCCTAACTTTTTGGAAGAAGAGAACATTTCGGTTAGATGATAATGTCACAGAGAAGGTCAAAGACAACCAGAGAGATATTAGTAGCAGCCGAGATTGAGGGACCCTCAATGAGGTATCAACGTTTCAACAAAGCCAATCAGTAGTACAAACATCCCCACTGGCCCGGGCCCCGGGTACCCGCCTTGTAGGATAACACAACATTTCTTCAATAGTACAAAAGAAGCACTAAAGCGGCAACTGGTATGGAGGAGAACTCAAATTTGGTCCGTTTGCGCCAGGATGAATTTTTAAGCAGCAAAGGTTGTCCCCACCCCGAGCAAGCCAGAGGATGGCGCCGGACCATGGTTAAGACTTCGTGAGCGTGCTAGACTGATCACCCTCTGCACTCAGCGTGCGAACTGCCATCCCCGAAGGTAAAGCGCTGCTGAGAGGCTAGTAAAGCGGTGAGACAGCAGTTTCGAGCCTACGACAGCTCTCGTCAGGAGGATACCGCTACCCCAAACGCTTGTACTTCTAGTCCTACGTAGGAATCTGCCTTTTAAACCTGTAGAATGGGAATAAATGGTCCGTGCACGATATGACCTTATGGTAGGTCAACCTGCCTTCCGCCCATTCATGGAAAGGTCTAACCAATAGGTTTATACTTATCGCAGCAGCGAGGCTTACTTCTAGGCTTTTTAGCCCCTAAGATGATAAAATACACAGCCAGATCGGAGCTTGAGCACCAATCCGGACCCTACGGTATATATACTCTACGATCGTGCTCGTACCTCCCAGCTTACTTAGAATTCAGCAAGTTATTATCCACATTTCCGTTCGCTAACGGTCATACATCAAGTGCAAAACTGGGTTTGGGCATGTGGAGCGTGCTGGGGATGAGTATAGTATTGAGTAGAGTAGCGTTGAACTTAAGTTCAATATTTTTGATACAATGGACCTATGATGAAAAGGAACTTCATCCGACTCTTATTCGTGGAATGCGTTTATTAGTACTACATGTCAATCAAAAGTCACAACTTGGACTTGAACGCTCTTGCGCATGGCCAGCTACAGAACCTTTCTGCATATTTCGGTGCAGCAGTAGCTTCTCCCACAGAACAGGCATGATATCCGATGGCGACCCTCAAAGTCGGTGTCATATAACATCAGTTAAACCTTAATACATATCATTTTCGGCGCTTTTGGGTGCTACAGAGCGGCTACAGAGTGTTTTGTAGTAGACAAGGTTTAGTGATGGGCCGCCGGCCCAAGCAGCTCCAACGACAAGATCACACACTGGCACTTCCTGAGAGCGGGATATATCGGTGGCTCTTTCAGCCTCATCATGGAAGCAGCTCAATAAGCGAGATTGCGCACATGCTGAGCAGGATGCTATGGTTTCCCTATCAGCGTCGTGCAGGCAGTTCAAATGACGAGATCACACACATCTGAGAGCGGTGCATTTATCTAACTTGTTCAGTTAGTCTGGGTATCTTCCAGTATACTGACATGCGAGTCAATACTGGGTAAATCAAAGGAACAACAATTACACGCGATCAAGTCATCTCCCGGAGAAGATGTTCGAAGATGGATCTCACGATCAAGCGGTTCCTACATCCATATAGTCTGAAGGTCATCAATAGTACACTGATAGTGACCAGTAACTGCGTTCAGCTTGTGTAACAGAAAAAAACAGCTGAACCACGCCAGAAACACAGGGAGTAGATACTTGGGGGCCCGGCTCTCTGCGCACTGAAAGGATGTGCTGGTAAAGGCAAGGCAATAAATAGACAAGATCTCTCGCTGTCATGATACGTGATATCTGAGTTGATTTGTATCCTTCCGTTCTTCCGAAAACGAATTGCGATGACTTCGTCTAAATTGGATCTGGCATTTCGATTAGACGATAAGATTACGGAGAAGGTCAACGACAGCCAAATAGTACGTGCCGGGAGTGAAGGAAGACAGCCGTTACGGCAACGAGGAGCATAAGGCTGTTGTATCAACACATGTAGATGTGGTCGGATCTTCGAGGAAATTATTAGTAGACACACGTTATCTGCCAGCCATGAATAGTGTGTATGGCACGCGGTGAACATGAATAAACATCCGGGATTGTGGCGTCAGTAATATTAATGAGGTCCACAAGATTCTCACTAATGTTCTCCCTAGTTCAAACTTCTCTATCCACATTTCCGTTGGCGAACCATTGCCATGATGCCGAGTACAAAATTAGGTGTGGAGTGTACCAGTAGAACGTGCTTGTGACCTTGAGCTATGATAGTCCAATGTTTTCGATAGGATGGCTTCCAATGCTCCGAGCCGATCAAAAGCAAACTGTGAATTACTGGCTCCTTTAGATATTTTGATCCTGAGTTAAACGCTTCAGCGTATGTACTATGTACCTGCACAATCAAAAAACTACCCACCATTGCACAAGCGTACCGGAAGTTTCCGTACAGTTGCCAGAAACTGGCGACAGGTATCCCACGTTCAACGTAACAGACCCCCTCGTTCGATGGGTACCACAGGCAGTCTACTTGAGCGCCCGCCCCACGGAACCCGAGCAGTCTTTTACAAATGTAGAGGACACACACCAAGCTGTCCCATCATATGCTACATCTACCGGTGTATGTCTTCAAAGAGCCGCTTAGCTGCCTATCCGACGACATCCTCTCCTAACATCAATATCCATCATGATCCGATCTCGTCTACGTGTTCTCGAACGACACCAAAGTTTTGATGTTGTTTGGTGTATTTAAATCCGTTGGGAACTTTTACTTGCTATTCTCACTGTCAAGGCTATAACACATGTTGGAACTTGAAATCGCTGATTCTTTACATGTCCATGTGATCATGAATTGCCACTGTGTTACAATAGTGCAACAAATGAGTACTAGTAGAGTTGTCGAGGCAGTGATGGTTGCACCCTGGTGACATGCTTATTTGCGCTGGTGGGGCGCAGTACGTTTTCGGTCAGCTTTGGCGCGCTTGGTTTGTGCTAGCCTCGGAGTCTAAGTGCTTGACTACGTTCGTAAAGGGGAATGGGTGATCAGTGCGGTGTGCACCGTGGATCAAACTTCTCTTTGCCAATCGATAAATGGGTATATTATGTACGTGTTGTGCCTCGCACTGAAACGTGTGACAAGGCCAAGGATATGACCGTCTTGTACGTTAACACTATGACTGCTTTATTATTTAATCCATCCTCACAGGACCTCACTTTTGCCATTACTTATTATGATGTCTTCCAAGCTGTCGTCGCTCGCAGATCCCCATCCCACCGTGCCAACGGACGCAACATCCGCTGCTGTCACTCTATCCGGGGGACTGTGGCCCATGGAACCCAAGCAGTCTCTTTCAAAAGCTACGGATCGGTCGCTCACACATTGGAGTTTTCTTTCTATCGAAGAACCCCGCCTAGCCGACATGTGGGTACCCGGAATCCTCTTTGTACTCCCGCCTTGCTTGATTATCGCACTTATCACCGCGTTCCCGAACCACACGTTTGGTGTGCTTGGTACATCCATCTTGGGGCTGTGGTGCTTCGCCGCCTACACCGTCAAGGTACCCTTGCTGCGAGAAAAGATAGGAATCAGCTCCATCATGGCAGTGCATGGCCACTATTTTTGCTGTTGCCTTCTCTATGGGGTATTCATATATGGGAATGATGAGTCGTGGATAGGTACGTGCTAATGAGTATTTCAGTACTAGTAGATTAATTCATCTTTCTTCGTCGATAGACTATGCTGTGAAGGCTGTGGCCCTGCTAGCCATATTGCCACTGGCCGTGCTTTTTTTATGGTCGGTGGATACACGGAGATGGACCCGCGAGCATCCCTGCAATGATCCAGTCCTCTGTTCCATGTTCCCCGTACTTCCTATAGTGCTACAAGTTGTGAAAAGGTCGAACTCTGTGAGTAATCTTATTTACACTAACGACGATCTTCACTAATCCCTGTTATCGACGACAGTGGCTCTATGCTTATCACTCAGAGGCAGCAACGATAGAAGAAGTTTGACCAAGTCTCAATTGGCTGTGTTTTTTGTGACTCTCATTGTCTTCCGCATCCAGACTTCACGATTGTACCCTTATCAGAGACATACTCTACATGTAACTTATATTCTAGTGTACACCCCACCATTGTAAACTGCAGATTTCTTGCGAAATCATTCACTAGCCTATTATCATTTATGACCGTGGTAGTAAATGATTTCCCCATCAAGGGTGACAGACATTTCCGAATTGTCTGCTTCCTTCCGAATCCATATCTCCGCCTTTCAATCATTGATCATATCCCGCAGGCTTCTATACGCCAGGCACAGTAGTGAGCCCATCTTGGAATCCCCGCTGAAACAACCTTACGATGTTTCAACGTGCCCTTAGCAACAAGAGACTTTGGGTCGGCAGTTACATATGCAGCGCCAAATGCCATACTCACCTGTTACGATGAAGGACAGGTGCCAACGGCTTGTGTAATTAGGTCTCAGACTTTTACTAGTAGGCTTAGTGCAGATCGATCAGGGCCGAGGTATCGCGGATATAGACATTAAAATATGGGGTTTTCAGTGTTTCAGTCTTGTTCTTCTTGACGTAATGTTCACGACATGGTGTCGCGGTTCGTCGGAGGATCTGCGAACTTCGTCATACATAAACAGCTAGAAGAAGACATCGCACCACAATTTTTTTTTTACGGAAGGGATATTATAATAACAATACATATTAATATTGAGCGCTACGACTCGGAGCACTGATCTACTACTAATCTGCAAGACACCTGAGCTTCTCACCCGGTTGTGCAGTAGGTTGCAACTTGTTGATTGGTGGAGAAGTATCGCTTACTTGAGACTGAACTGAGCGCTCAGCGCTCAGGAGCTCAAAGAACGGCTAAATTTGCAGATAGGCTAGTACATCCATGGTAAGGTGGCTTGTCCATTAAGAGGTCAACAGACGCGTCCGACGCCACCAACTCCCCCATTACCTCCTCATAAGTCCACCCTTGCACCATCCGTCTTTGAAGAGCAGTCTGTGTAGGCTTCTGCACACCCAGCACCTACGGTGATCGTCTCCAAACTTTTACTCAATCTTGTGTTCTCCGTTGCTCTCAATCTCGAGAGTGCCTTCAGCAGCTTGGAGCGTGAGGCTGCGGCTTGGCCCCGGCGGGAGGCTGATGCCATCATCGACATATGCCGTGCCGAATGCAGTGCCTGCCGCATTGAGGGACACAAGGAGCGCGCAGGGACCCTCGCGAGTCTTGTAGATTGTGTACCCGGGTTCTTGGTGCAGTAGCAGGGCGGAGCTGTCGCGGATGTAGACATTGATATGACTGAGAGGAGCATCTAGCTCGTGTTGCTCCCGGAAGTCGCTGTGCAATGTATCAGTAACCGTGGGTCGTTGGAGATTCAGACCACACCGTCAACGGTCGTAACTCCTGAGTCAACACTACACTGGAGTCGCGAGGATATCGCTTCCAACAACCCATTAGCTGTCCACAGTGAAGAGCTCAGGTTCGTCAGGGAACCCGAAGAACAGTTCCCTGACGGGCAGAAGACCAGCAATAGAGGCGTTGGCGAAAAGTGTGTACTTTCGCACCAATGTCAACAATGTCAGATACTCACCTAATACTGCAGCAGAGTGTACCTGACAGCAATATTAATGGCGATGCGGGAGGCGTTTGCTACGCTTGACCGACGATAAGGTTCTTGAGAGATAGCTCCATAGGTATTGTGGCTCCAATAAAAGGGCGTGGAGGCAGATAGCTGCATCCAATGATTGCACAGCGCCTCGTCGGTTAACTGCGTAAATCGTTAACCAAAAAAGATATCTATACGCCACACGATAACGGAATTCACATATGTCTGCACCAACCATTGGAAATTGGTAGACCTGGAATTGCAGCACGCCCTGAATACTGAAGTACATGTATTGGCATTTGCTATAGCTGCCACCAAGCTACTTATCAAAGGCGTAAGTGTCACATCCTATTTCAGCGAGTAGATTGGAAATACCCGATGACCGCGGTCAATTCTCCAGCCGAGGAGAAGGTAGATCGGCTGATCAAGAAGGAGGGGCACTTTCTGGACAGGATCGATTGAAAAATTGTCATCTTTTTCTTCAGGAGTCCGAACAAGTTATGATAACTCAATGTTCCCTGCATCCCCGCCGTAGTGCGCAGCATTACTTGCTATAGTATTTTGACTAAGTGCACCGAAATCCTGCAATCGAGTATTACAAGTCACATCGAAATCGTAAACGTAGGGGACGAATCTTACCATTATGGATAGCATATGGAGGGTCGGTGAGGTCGACTCTTTGCCCGATACCTGCACCAACACCACATTTTTTCACCACGGTCGTAGTCGTCGAGTTTGTTGCATATGAATATGTAGAGGCTCCATTGATAGTCATGTTGTCGCTGGGTCCCTAGATCGTGTCGTTATAAAAATTCGGCAAACACAGCGCGTTAGAACCACGCAGTGATTCGACGAGCACACGACTGTCGTACCATTCAGGGTGTCCGATAATGACCCTGTCGACCATGCTCAGGGGAACGCGCCAGTACCGCTTCTCATTGTCAGTTTCAAAAACAAGCGAATGGTACTCGCCTTACCAGAAGTAGGCGCGGAATGAGCTCGGTTCGTTCATATCGAGCCAAATACCGGAGTATTCAACACCCATATCGGACCAGTTGTTTAGACCTTCAGTCTAAACAGAGAGAATGTTTCCGCCGAATCAGTCCGCGAAGATGTGAGAAGGCATGCCGAATGAGTTAAAGATAGGAATGCTTTACGTTTAAAACGACTGACGGTGTACCCCGGCCAGACTTTGACCGGTATATGGGGACCCATCTGGATGCTTGATCCACACATCTCTTTCATCGCTCAAGTCTGTTACCAGGACACAGAACCCACTCTTCAATACCTGGTGTAAGGATCGTACTAAGGTAAAATAAGTTAAGGTACACCTGCACCCAGAATGTGAAAAGACTCACCATATCTGATAGTTGAGTTCATGGTGATGGCGATGCCAGTATCGACAGTGGGAATAACTGATCATCGGCTCCTTCGATCAAACACGACAAAGACATGAGCATGGTTACAATGTTGATGATTCGCGGCCTTGTACTCAAGTCAGAACTAAGGACATACCATTGGGTAAAATACTCACGAAGTTTATCCGTGGGGAAACTTACTGGGTCGGTGGTAAGTGGCAAAGTCTCGATAAGCATAGTACATATCAATGTCGTTCCATTGAACTGCGGTAACCGAATATCATGAGCAACGAACCCACGCTTTGAAAGGTTTGCCAAAGTGCCAACGCCGCCGTCTGTTCCAATGCCATGTCTAAATCCACTTACTGGCAATAATTTTCGCCCAGTCCGTAAATGTTCGCACCATACGGCAGGGCAGGAGCAACCTGACGACCGTCAGCCAAGATTCGCAACGCCTGGAGGTATTGATCTTCTCGAATGCTGTGCTCGGGTCGGATGCATTGAATGGTGGAGTAGGCGGAAGCGACGTCGTACTAATCTAAAAACCTGGTTCGGTTGAAAAGCGCTCAAAAACTGATTGTTAGCGGAACGTGTTTGGTTTAGGCCAGGGCGCCGTTCGTAAGTGTACCATTCCTGGTAGTGACAGCCTGCTTTTGTATTAAGAGGAAGCAACAACTTTCAATTTGATAAGCGAAAAAGGTAGCCTCTTGCTGATATAAGCTGTGTCAAACAACGGCAATCATTGGCATCTGGGTCTCATGATATCATAATGTTCGGAGCTGCCTGTGTAGGAAGTTCGATCACCGAATCAGAGATTATGAATTGTTGGTTGGAGTGTCAATGTTGTAGATCTTGACGTCCAAACTAAGACCAACGATCAGCGCTGCACACAAAGGACTCGTAAAGCTATGTATGTGACTAGCAAGTAACCTCGATGATGAGGTCTGAGAGGTCTAGTCCAGATTTATTGCATACTGGACCGCTCAGTGTGAGCTGAGCAATGAGACCAATATCGGATTTTTCAAGCGGTCTCCAAGCGTATCCTGAACCCACCACTGTCGCGTCAAATCTCAAAGTATTATTGTATCAAAAGTAGTCTAATTTGGGCAATTTGTGACATCCATTAAACTAGCCCATGCCTGTTATGCCTTCGGCATAGGTATGTGTTTTATTATTTTTAAAAATTCATTTGTTAAGTAGATATGCAAGTTAAACAAATCATAAGTACAATTTATGTAGTCTTGGTCTCAGACTATATAGTAAAATGCAACTTGAGAACATTATTGTGATATTTAGGATCCAGTTCAAATTGATAAATATGCACTCTAA
>Ga0153978_1000190_pt1 | contig 14964 bp, 22 predicted proteins | sample TSGA062MetaG_FD_104749 | JGI IMG/M metagenome (GOLD analysis project Ga0153978, IMG submission 104749) | Attine ant fungus gardens microbial communities from Georgia, USA - TSGA062 MetaG | ecosystem: Host-associated > Fungi > Mycelium > Unclassified | place: USA: Georgia, Yuchi Wildlife...
AATATATTGTCCGCGCTCGTGTGAGTTGTTGTACCCATTCTCGTCGGCCTGAAGCTGATTCCTCTCAGTTGGATTCAATCTACTAGTTTTGCCTCTTTCATGCTCTCTCGCGTCATAGGCGGTTTCAGTGAAGGCAACGTCCAGCTTGCAACGTCAGTACTCCTCATATTGCAGGCACCACTACTGACAATCAACACGTCAAACAGTGCTATTCTCTCTGATGTTACCACGCCTGCGAACCGCTCCAAAGCCCTTGCTCACGTTGGTATCGCGTTTGCTATCTGCTTTTGCATCGGGCCTCCGATTGGAGCGTATTTTGCATCTCGGCCAATTCCCCCATCCGTGGGAGCTCTGAACGTGGAACTGAACATTTACGCGGCTCCGGCATTGTTGACGTTTGTGCTCCTTGTCGCCGAGACGTTGTTCCTGGCGATTGCTCTTCCTGAGACCCGAAACGCCCGACCTGATAAGCACAGCAATGATGATGGTTCCAATGAGTCGAAGGCGACTTTTGGGACTCGGGGCGTGCAAGAGAGAACAGAGCTTCTGCAGGTCTTGCGAAAGTTGCACTTCGCTTTCTTGGGCATATTCTCAGGGGTGGAATTCACGCTCACTTTCCTGACCTTCGATCGTGCGTCGATGTTTTACCCGTTAAAGTTCATGCTCAACTTCAATTTACCAGTGTTTGATTGGAATAACAAACAGAATGGAGCGTTGATCGGTTCCATTGGCATAATTAGTGCTTTCTTACAGGGCGGATACGTCCGTAACGCCATTTCTAAAGTAGGCGAGGGAAAAATAGCACGACGAGGGGTCGTGAGCTGCGCTCTCGGCCTTGTGTTCCTAGCTATACTGCCTCATTTCGTGTCCACCCAGCCAAAGATCGCCGTCGGACTGTTGCGATCCGCAGCAGTCTGTCTAGCATTCACGTCAGCCACTGTTGTAAGCTCGCTTACCTCATTCGCCTCCCTCCAGTGCGACGAGGGCTTCGACAGAGACACAGGAAAACCTGTGACCGAGCATCCTAAGCTTGCAAAGGGAAAGGCGTTAGGTGAGTTCCGCTCATCGGGTCAGCTGGGACGCGCAATTGGCCCGTTACTTGGTGAGTCTTAAGCTGTGCTCGAAACATCGAGGCTGACTTGCTCGCGACCAGCATGTGCTTCATACTGGACTTTCGGGCCGTCCACTACTTATCTCGTCAGCGCAATAGCTATGCTAGCTTTGTCGTCATCCATGAAAGCTGTCGCCGTTTCGCCGAGAGGATGACGCCGTAGTACATGACTAAAATTGAATTCGATGTTCCCGGATCTGATAAAATTCGTCATGTATCAGCGTCATCACTATTAGTTATCAATAGAGGCTGGATCTCGGGGTATGTATTTGTCATCACGTCACAGTGCAGAATGATGGGGAAGGCTATGTACGCTTTATGAGGTCATCCCCATAAGGATGTCATCAGAAGTAGATGAGTGGGTATATCGAAACGCGTTCCAACAGCCATAGGTGAAGCATGGATTAATAGCGTTTGAGTAATGTAGGTAATGTAAGTAACGGAAGTCAAAATGTTCCCATCGGAATGCTATGAATTTGGTTGGGTAACGTCAATGAGTGGACTCGAAGAAGGAAGTCGAGTCTCCAATGATGTTCGGGTAGACTGAGAACAACCCTGATGAAACTGCGCCATTGGCCCTTCTGGACTTCTACTATCGAATCCTTGCCAAGATTTCTCAGGCGGGAACTGGAAAGAAGGAAGTTGATTCCGTCCAGATGGTTGCGGGGGTGGGCTGCGTGGAGGAATGTCCATATTTTGGGACTGAGTGAAGATGGCTGGGAGGAAAAACATGACCCCTCGAGACCGTTGCCGCCTGCCACGGGACGAACTTCGCGGTAACGTGGGTGACTCTTGAGATATATTCAAATAACTCGTAGCGCGATCTCGTACACGACGCACGGCATCGAGAATAGACGATGTTGCGCGATAGCTCGAGGTCGGGAACATATCCACAGAAGATGAAACGTCAGAGGGCGCGGGTGAATCGGGTCTCATGTCAAAGGGAAGAGGGAGCAGTGAAATATGTTCATCCAAGGGCGAATGAGGAACAGAGCTGGTAGGTGATGATGGTTGCGTAGAAGCGCCAGATGCTGGAAGGAATGACCACCGCATGTCGATGTGCCAGCGTCCATTCCTTTGAGTCCACCTAGGCAACAGGACATCATACCCACCAATTCTCCTTAGACTATACTTGCGAGGTTTGCTTGGAAGTGCGAGCTTGTAGATGCCATAGACCAAAATGGCTAGACCTAACCACATCAATCCTTTGCCCCATGTACTCAAAAAGCCGATGAACGCGGCATCGTCCGCGTGCCAGCTGCTGCCGTAATAATGTGTGAAGAATGAGTGGGGAGCTTCTTCTGGTTTAGCATTCTTTCCATATAGAGATTTAGGCAAGATTCGAACATCTCCTGGCTCATCGGGCGAAGTGGGATGAGACGAAGTATAGAGGCTGTATTGGAAGGATAGGAACATGGGTCCTGTGGAGAACATGACAGTAGGATAATTCAACAACCATGAATGGTCAAAGGTGACGAGGTTGTGGATAGTTTGAGCGAGGAAAGGGTGCCCCTTCTCTGCAAACATGAGGTCATTGGAGACGCCGACAGGAATAGTCTTGGGCAAAATGACGGGGAATACCAAGAGCGGATCCAAAGGCCGCGAGCAACCGACATCAAGGTCAAGGTATATCCCGCCGTAGTGATAAAGAACGAAATAACGAATAGCATCTGCTCGTTGAATCGGATACGCGTAACCGTCAAACGTGTCAAGGAACCAGGGATAGTACTCCGCGATAAACTCGCGGGAGCTAGCGTCGGTCCAGAGCATGTAATCGCTGTTTAGGATGGACCATAAGTGCCACGCTGGAGTAATGAAATGAATACACACTAGTCAGACATCATGTTTCGACAGGCTTCAGAGTAACCCTTCCATTCTGAAGGAAGAGTTTCAGACTTCCACGTCTGGTGTATGATGCGGGGTATCCTCTCGAGTCTTCCATTGTCGGTTGCATTCCAGCGTGTGGTGTTGTCCAACACAGGGACTTCCAAGTCTGATAGATATGCGGTAGCTTTGATGGAAAGGTAGTAGGAGATGGAGGATAAAACGACGACAGTGCCAAAGAGAAAGAGAGCGAGGAGGATGAGGAGGAAGTAGATCGTACGTCTTTTTGCCATGAAGGGGGGGGGAAGGGAGGGGGTAAGGTAACAAGAAATGAACGAGCGGAGGAGAAATTGTGAAAAGCCGAACTGACAAAAACAATACCAATGATTACTAAATGCTAATTACATAATACGGCGTTGCTGCGACTGGCCGGACTCGGTCATAGTCCAGTTGGCCGCATAGGCATTGCAAACACGCGGCTGATGTGAAGTTCTAACGCAGGAACAGACTCGCGAATAGATCCTTCCTGCCACGCATCGCCTATCTCCCCCAGCCCCTTCAACACCGCCTCCCAGTCCCGTCGGGACCAATCTTGACCCCTCCGTGCACCCACACCTTCATACGGCCTCGTCATAAAGATATCCACCCGTGGACTCGTCCTCGGTAGCCGTATTTTCGTGTCAAGATAATCTAGACATTCTCGCGCCCCCCACGCGCCAAAACTCTTCCGTGAAAAGGCCGGAGCATGTCTCGATGTAGATCTACTTTCGCCAAACGTCTGAATCTCGGGCTCGGCAATGCGGGCGACTAGTTCCAGAAGCAGCCCCGTGAAATACTCGATCACTTGTAGATGGAGGAGATCCAGTGCGTGGCTAGGGTGCAAGAGCCTGGATCGAGGCACGGAAGAGTCGTCATCAATATCCATTCCGTCGTCATCATCATCATCATCAGCTTGTATCAGATCTTGCGAGGAATTTCGGTATGTGGGGTGGTATCCACTGAATCTGAATCGAGAAGCCTCTAACCCAAAGAGAGCTAGAGCGATATCACGGCTGCAAAATGTGTCACGATCGGGAGTTATAGTCATGACACCTACTCCGTATCTAAATTTGAGTTCGTTATGAGAGATCATAGAAACTCATCACCTACATTCACTTTCAGCTTCCACAGTCAAGAGCTTGTCTTTGCTACATAAAAACGTTCGACGCTGTCGTAGATGCAGGAAATATTTGCAGCAATCAATGATCAAACTGTCGTTGCTACGTTGAGAACCAAATTCCTACCATCATGGGTGACGATCAAATATGGAACGAGGATGAGTAGTACTAGTAACACGTACAGCATCCATGTCCTTCTTTTTCCAATTGCCCGAAGGCTTACATGTCTCATCCAAGGCTTGGCCTTTGACAGACCTCCGCTCCTTCACCTTCTTTAGTAACCACGTCGATGCTCTGCGAGCAAACCAAGACAGCCCTTCACGATTCTTTTGTCTAGAAGAACATATCACGTAGCTCATCAGATGTGCATGTTTCATATGAGTGAACACAAACTCACCCATCAAGCTCGTAAATCACAGCACCCGGGATGACCAGCAACACAGGCAAGCCCTGCTCCTCAACCTCTGAGACGAATACTTGTATTACTTCAAGGAACTCAAGTAGTATGTTCGTATCAATGACGAGGATCGTCAATTCCTCTGATAGAGGACCCTGGTAATTGTAATAGAATAATGGGTATGGGCGTTGTTCACGAAGCTGAGGGCATGAAAGCATACCTGCATTTCGACATCTGTATTCGAGAATTCATCGATACGCTGAAGCGTTGCAAACAAATGTGTATTTGAGACTGATGGGGCTGCGATGTCGTGCAGTCAGGAACATCATGGTTAAAGACAGTGTCCTCACTGTGCTTGAAGTCCCCGATACCAAGACCAGATTGCTGTAGGGGAAGAAGATCAGAAGACGTCATTGAAGATAGCCTACAATTCGAGTCTTTGCATCGAGAATGAGCGAAATGTGTACGTGGAAGCCTGAGATCGTCAGGATGCCCCTTACAAGGTTCCGAAGATTAAGTTTTTCAAGTTGTTGTATATGATGTGCGACAGATTATTACATGTGATGATGAATAAGTACTTTAATAAAGACGTGCAAATGTCTATATAGTCCAACTCTCAGACTGTCAATGCCAGCTTCTTCATAGGCGGCGTCCCATTACTCTCCACTTTGAAAAGCGACGATACGCTGTAATCATCATCATTCGCCTTACGCTTCAGAGCAACACGTTTGGAGTCGGGGGATGGGGAAAAAGAAGATCCTATACCGCTCTTCGGGGGTGTTGCTCGGAGAGTTTCTGGTGTGCCAGATCTACTCCGACTGCCTGTGTCTTGACGTAACCTGGTTGCCAGAGTATGCATTGAATTTGTAGCTTCAGCATGACATGTTGCATGATATATCTAGAAGAGCGAAAGTTGTCAATCAAATCTTCATAACGTGAGCGAACCAAGACGGACCTTCTCATCTTTTCTGACAGCATTCTTCCAGACCCACTCTTCGTCGTCCTCTAGGAACTCTGTCTTCAGAGTCTCTTTACATATCGGACATGACATCGGCTTCGCTTCATCACCTGGCGGGACGACGACAAATTGTGTGCGCAGTTCTGCATCACGTTGCGCTGCCTCTATCGCGAGAGCGGCCTTGTTATTCACGGGCCGAAAACCGTCAGCGCGACTTTTACCCTTCACATCTACACGGCCTCCATGGACCCAATCCTGTGAAAGACAGCTGAGTATTTGTGTTTTTATAACAAGAAGGGACGTACCTGGAGGTCCACGAACCAACTGCGACTGTGCCCACGGCCGATGTTTTGATTTGCCTTACGATTTTGTCTGAAGTGCATGTCAAGATGGTCCTCCATCTCTTTCTTTCCTAACGTATCATCCGTAAATCGAACACCACACTGCTTACACTGGATGGGTAATCGATCATATAACAAATGGTCAACATTAGGACGTTTTCTGATCATCCAAATCAATAGGTAGTTTGAAGCAACGGCGCATTAAACGTACCTCGTAATATCGACATTCGTCAATTTGATATTCTGGGACAAAACTGTCTTGCGATATGCTCTTGCAGCATCTCGACTCAGATTCTCAGACAACGTTGAAGATGCATCACCGGTATCCTCAGAAGTAGTTGCCGCTCCGGCACCAGTGGGCGTACCGTTAGCAGGCACAATACCGGCCTTCAAAAGAGCACTGTAAAGTCCAGCGATGTCAGTGGGTGGGGCACCTGTAGATTTCACGCTCGATAGAAGAGATGCATGATCGACCAGTTCAGCTTTAGGTTGATTATTGGACGGCAAGGGGTAAGATGTATACGTAGTAGGGGGAGGGAGTTGTGGTACCGGAGGTGGGAACATAGATTGAACAGCTTGGCGAGGGTATGGAGGATGAGCTGGGTATTGATATGAAGTCATACTTGACGTCGAAGCAGTGGAATACGTTGGCGTTGTAGCCGCGGCAGGTTGGGCTTGTGACAGAGACCTGAGCTGGGACAAGATTTGACGGAGCTCCTCCTGAGAGACGCCTGCTTCAACAAGCTTGCGTAGCTGAATTGCTGAACTGAGCATACAGACAATCGGAACGTGTATTAATGCTTACCTGTTGTAGGATTTGCACATGCTTCTGTGCAGTGGCATCCCAAGCATTTGCTTGCAAGGCCCGCTCCTTCTGGCTTAGGGTAAATTCAAGCTCGCTCAAGACCTGTGCCTTTGATATTTGTCCAGACGTCCCCTGGAGGATCTTCAGTCCATGAGGACAATAAAATATCGAAGTAAAACTCACCCCTGTTGAATTTGCATCACCGCCCCATATTCCCCGTTCAATGGCAAGTTGCGCGATAACACCAAACAATTCCTTTCCCGTCGGGGAGGCAGTTCGCCACGTCAAAAGCATTTCTTCCATCTTGCTGCGGGTCGCCTGGTCAACCTGTTGGTAAGTTTCCAGGAACAAATCCATGACGAAGGGAGCGAAATGGCGCGCATATGGTTCGTAGACATTCTTCGATACCGCATCGAGTAAGTAAAAGGCAGGCAGTTTCATCCATGGAGGGACCTGGTGGTGGGAAAGAATGACAAAAGAGGCAAGTATTAGTCAGCTTTTATTCTGGGAAACAAAGGCACAAGAAAGAAAACGCCACGTTGAGAACAGCGTGACCTAATTCTCTCAGTGGTGCGATGTCCTGCATCCGCCATGCAGCCCTGCTGCCAGGCCGTGCGAGGATATCTTTACTCAAACTACCAGATGATTGACTAAGTACATGATAACGACAAGAGACGACACAGCAGGAACGACAGATAAGCGCTTTGTGTCAAACTACTCAACCGGCAGCAGCTTGAGAACGAATATAACGAAAAACTCACCCTACGAATATGAGCATCCAGACATTGCGCAACAATTTCAGCCCATCTAGAGTATTCCTGAGCAATCATCGATAACGTCTGGATAATTGGTCTGGAATTAATGGTGAGCTCTGCCAATCGCGATGTGTAATCACGACGAAAAGAAGTGGGATCCACAAAGTAGACTGGAGCGGGATGTGGAGGAGGTTGCTGGTAAGGGTAAGCAGAAGGTCCGGGTTGATGATAGTTTGGTGGTGCGTAAGCGACCTGCCCGTACATGTGGGGCTGACTATACATGGGACAGTTGTTCTTTTACTCTCAACGTAGCGCGAGACAGTCACTGCGAATGCAGCAGATTTCACCCAAGAATGGGAGAGGTAGTAAAGATCTCGGATAAAAAAAAACAACTCTTGGACGATCGAGACTGGCGCTAGAAATTGCTTTTTTCCAATGGTGGTCTCACTCAGCTGTCAATGACACAACCACGAAGCCCAAGGAAACGATGATGGTGGTTTGAGGTGAAGAACCAATGCGCCAGCCGGCTGACAATAGCCGTTTTCGTATATGTTTAAGCTCCGCTCGCAATTCCCCGGTACCTCTGCCCACACTCCGAACTGCTATACCACTGCCCAACCGACCCCAAGAAAACCAACGATCGCAAGGTAAGTTCACGCTGAATTCACATGCGGATCAACCAGCGTCCAGAGTGTGTGCCTTTGCATTTCTGGGAGAAATTTGGTGGGCATTAGGACTCTGGACGGCGCTGGATTGACTCCCTGCATCCAGGATGTCCCAGTCATGTAGCTGACTTCGAACACAGATGCGGGACGTCCTCCAAACCGAAGAACTCGAGATCCCAGAAGGTGTTGCCGTTAAAATCAAGTCCCGTATTATTAAAGTCACCGGCCCACGGGGCACCCTTACGAAGAATGTCCGTCACGTCGATATGGATATCCGAGTGTTGAAGACCAAGAAGAGCAACAAAGTTACCCTTGCAGTATGGCAAGGTGGACGCAAGCACGTTGCATGTCTACGGACAATTAGAAGCTTGATTAATAACATGGTCATTGGTGTGACAAAGGTTTGCGCATCCACATACGGTGCATCCTTTCTGCTCACTGACAACTCAGGGTTTCCTATACAAAATGCGCGCTGTCTATGCCCACTTCCCCATCAACGCCATCATCCAAGATGGTGGACACGCTATTGAGATCCGTAACTTTTTGGGAGAAAAGGTGAGTCATAGCCTCGTTGTTCCCTCAGCCTTGCTCAAGGCGAATAGACTGTACGGCACGTTCAGATGCTCGATGGTGTCAGTATCTCTGAGTCAAAGGCTCAAAAGGATGAACTTATCCTTGAGGGCAATGACATTGAGAATGTTTCACACTCAGGTGCATTATTTATCTTTGGTTGACTGGTACTTAGCTAAACCTCTCCCTTAGCTGCCTCCATCCAGGGTGCTTGCCGAGTACGGAACAAAGATATCCGTAAATTCTTGGATGGTATCTATGTATCTGATCGCACAACCATTGCCCAGGAGTAGGCTTGTTGTGACTGGACAGGGGCGGGCGTTCTACAAAATTCCCATGTTGCGTATGCATTATTTTCCATCAATTGTATGTTCTACGCATGACATCTCATTGAGACTGCGAGAATTAACTACTATTGATTGCTTGCATTCCTTGTGCACAAGTCTACGGTATGAATGGTACTTTGGTGCCAACCCGTTTTCTATAGTTTTCATAATCTTGTCCAAAGAACTGTACCAACGCCTTCTCTTCAGCTGTTCCAAAATCAGTCCATGCGTCTGCGACTAAAACAGCGAATATACCTTTGATACGACGCGAGAAAAATTTCCACAACACAATAATATAGGCGATAGAGCTGACAGGGTTTTGCAATACTAGCTGGGTCCCTAGCGCCCAATAGAAAAACCCTGCGTATGATGGATGTCGGAACATTCTGTAAAGTCACATGAGGGTATGTGATGCATGGTCAGGATGATGTTCCACTCACGAGTACACACCATGGGTCACTAGTTGATGCGAAGGCAGTTTGCGGAATGCCACGATGTGAGAAAAGTTGTCTGATGCTTGTATCATCGCCGCTGACCGCAGCGTCTGTCCAACGACAACCATAATTATACCTGGCAGGAATTACATCAGTCATCATTGTTACAAACCAACCGCAGCTGACCGATTGTCGAGACGTAGGGGTGCGCCTTAAGCGACGGTTTCAAGTATAATGTGATTAGATATTCCGTCAAGGCAACCCCATTGGCGACATGATACATAGCGCCGTTATCAAGTAAGAACGCTGTCAGGTCAGTTAGTAAATTACTCGCAAAGTTGATGAGACAAACACACAATCAACACTGCATTTGTGACGGTTCCAACCTGCTGTAACCGCGAATTCTCCCCAGTGGAAACCAGACCAGGCAGCAATAAAGAAACCCAGTTGGTATGTAGCCCACCAAGGCTTAGAGATGCCGCCCGTGAGAAAGAGTGTTGAAGAAAGAGCAAATATACATCCTAGTAGAAATGATATTGTTGATACTGCAAGTGGCGTATTTGGGATATTATTATGAGGTTGATGGTTCACGGGTATAGTGTCCAGCGGGTTTGAGCTACTAGCGGATGCGCGTTGTCGTAAACGATCTTCAAAGCCTTGGGGGACATCGGAAGACATGGGGCCGCTCTCTAGGTGCTGAATCCTGATAAAGCAGCATTTCCTCGAGCGAGACAAAAAGGTCCAAGGGATTATTTGTTCTTGTTGAATTCACAAGGTCCGGGATCGGAAGTTTCTTTCATTCGGAATCGGATATTGACCTCGTTCCATGCTTCGTAGGGTCCTATGGTTGCATGTGGGAGATTGCCAACCCAAGGTCTTCAGTCAACGACGGTTCTTGACCACAGGAGCTCACAATGAAACATCTCTTATCAGAAATATGGCGCTGGTCGCTCACATCGGTGCGTTCGTAAAAGTTGAACCAACCCGAATCAATGTTAAGAAAGTACAGATTCTGGAAAAACGACACTCACAGAATCCATACTGCACAAGTCAGCGTACTTGGTAGCTCCTGGTTCAGTCGACACTGGCAGCACAACGACAGACTTCCTGCCCGCTGAACGGGAACGGGGAATCACAATCCAGTCCGCGAGCATTCCAGTCAAATGGGACAAATGGAGTTTCAATCTTATAGATACACCAGGTCATGCTGATTTTGGTATGGAGGTGGAGAGTGCTAGCCGCGTTGTGGACGGAGCTGTCATCCTCATTGATTCCGTTGAAGGAGTTGAGGCACAAACCAAGGGCGTTTGGCGGCAACTAGATCGGTGAGTGTGTCGTACCTCTATCGTTCGTTCTTTAAGGTTGTCTTTAGATACGGCGTCCCCACCAGGCTTATGTTTCTCAATAAACTAGACCGTCCTGGTGCTTCTTTTAGGTCGTCGTTAGTCTCTCTCCTCACCCATAGGCTACATCAAAACCCAATGGCTTTAGCGCTGCCAATTGCCTCATTCGATGTTAAAGATTACATGCGAGCAGAACCTGGCATCGAAGGATTGGTTGACCTTGTAAAATGGGAGATGTGGAAATGGACGGAAGATGGGGAATCTGTTGTGCAACCTCTCCCTAGGACGGTCGATGAACTCGAGACAAGTGGTATCATTCCGACTAGCCATCCAATTATACCGCACCTTGTTCCCGCACGGACAGGTCTCTTGGAAAATCTCTCGATGTACTCCGATGAATTGATGGAACACCTACTTGCTCTGCCGCCAGGACCGTCATCGTATCTTGGTGTCGAGACTTCTGCGATCATGCCACATCTTCGTAAAGCTACACTGAAAAATGAAATTCTCCCCCTTCTGTGTGGCTCTGCGATGAAAAGTATTGGAACAGAACTGGTAATGAACTACGTCGGTGAACTCCTGGCGAGTCCTATGGATGTCCGGTTGGACACCGAGTCAGCTCACGGACCACTGCGGCTCCTAGCATGGAAAGTCAGCTGGGATAAGCGCAAGGGGTGGATGACGTTCGTTCGGGTGTATTCTGGTCAGTGTAGGATGAATCATACAGAATGGTACTCATAGAAACGGCTAGGGACTCTCAAACGCCAGAGCTCTGTATTCAACGTGACCAGCGGCCAGAAAGAAAAGGTTTCCAAGGTTCTCCTCCTATATGCTGCAGAAGCACAGGAAGTGGATTCCTTGCCATACGGCTCCGTTGGGGTCATCTTGGGCTTGAAGTTCACCCGCACAGGCGACACACTTGTTGATGCTCGTAGCTCGTCTAACTCGTCGCAAACATCTCTGCGAGGAATAGTGCCACCACCGGCAGTTATGTCTGCCTCAATCATTCCCAAGTCTCATTCTGACCTTGACCCAACCCAAGAGGCCTTATATGCTCTATCTCGGAGTGATCCTTCTGTCCGGATCGATACACAAGAGGGTCAATTACTTGTCCATGGATTAGGTGCTCTCCATCTTGAGATTGTCGAAGGGAGACTGAGGGATGAATGGGCCGTCAACTTTGAATTGGGCAGCCGCCGGGTTAGCTATCGTGAATCTCTGGGCCCTGGACCAAGCTCCAGTGCCAACACATGGGTCACTGAAGTCGCAGGGAAACCAGTCACTATCAAGGTCTCGATGGTGGTAGAACTTCTCGCTGACGATCAGAAAGGTGATCCAATCTGGGATGGTAACCTTGTCTTGGATCCAAGTGGGCAACCTTTGCTGTCTCCCGATGCCTTCAGAGATCAATTAGACCCCATGGCCAATATCGCTCGGGGCTTGTCCAGCTCTCTTTCAAACTCACCACATACCTCCCTGCCGCTCTCACATATCAAGATTCACGTCACAGATTACAATCTTCCACCGGACGTTCCGACGTCCATCCTTGCTGGTGCTAGCTCCTCCATTCTGCGAACTCGACTACGAGAAGTAGGCATGGGTCCAGTATTAGAGCCATTCATCAAGCTCAAGATCTCTGTTCATGAGGACACAATGGGGAAAGTTGTCAAAGATCTCACTGAAAACGGTGGCGAAGTCCTGGACCTTGCTTCCGACACCACTTCAGCTATGGACGGGGACGACGAAGTAGTTCCCTACTCGACAGACGGAGTGTACATCCCTCCAGCAGAACTGTCCCCTTCATCATCCATAACATCTAAGTTTTCGATCGGCACCCCGCTGTTCAAACGCACCATCCATGCAGTTGCACCGCTTAGTCGCATGCTGGACTACTCGACCCGTCTCCGTGCATTGTCTGGGGGACATGGTGTCTTCGACATGCTAAACGCGGGATTCAGACAAGTCTCTGACGCACGTAGAATGGAGATATTAAAAGAGATAGGGCGCGCATAATACACAGAATATCTAATAGCTGATGTAACTGCACTACGAAAACTCCTTCACTTCATCTGCATCCCCAAATAACACTGCACCATCCATTTCATCGTCATCATCTGCAGTTGCAACGTGCATGCCTCCGGCTGCATTAAGTGCCTGGCTAAAGACCATGAGATCATCACTACCGTAAACATCGTCATCAGGTTCGGGGGTGGAGTCCAAGTCACCGAAGAGGGGAACTGGAGGTAAGATCCTTGCCGGAGGAAATGGAACAGGAGTCTGACTCCGACCTCTGTCAAGATCTGGCAGGAATAGAGGCGTGTGGTCCCGTTGTTTATTATTACTAGGCACAAAGTCAGGGGGGACAATACTCGAGCCTCTTAATGCCTCGTTTGTCAAAGGCATTACGGACGGCGCTCGCGTGGCAGATCGAATAGACGGCCATGGTTCTACCACTACGCAGAGACAACGACCGAAGATGTTGAAACCTTGGTATTTGAGCTTCAGCGCTAGCTTTTGCTTTTTAATGTCCTCGTCATCGAACTCCATGGGCGGCTGCTCAGATGGCACAACCGTTTCCGCATCAAGAGTGGTTCCTACAACGGCTCCAAAGGACATGTCAATGTCTTCTTCTTTAACAATGGTTGGGTTAATAGCGCCGTCACCCATTATGGGTTGATCCGGGCGGTCACTGACTCCTGCAGGAATTTCATTCCTTGGGGTCTCTGCCGGAGTGTCCATTTCCACATCTGAAGGTTTATCAGCAATAGTGTACACATGGTCCTCGTCGTCTTCACGATAGCCCCCAACAGGAACCCTTCTTGTTCTCTGTGAGCGTCGAGTCGCGTTATGGGTAGCTCCCTCCATCTCGTCTATGTCACTGTTATCATCTGAAAGAATTATGACATCCCGGTCCTCCTCTTCTTCGTCATCATCATCATCTGAAGGGCTGGTGATAAGCTGTTCTTCCCCTTCGTCACTATTGCGAGCCCAAGATCTGCCTTTCGTTTTCTGCCTTTTGCGACCAGAACTTCCTACTTGAGCGGGTCGATTCTCCGATGCCCTGCCCTTTCTCTTGCCACTTCTACTCTTAGACTTTCCAGGTTGTGTCTGGGGTACGTTAATCTTTGGGGGACTCGGAGGGCGTGCGGGTGCTGGAACAAATGAACGCGTCTGAAGAGAGTTAGGTAGAAAGAGGCGTGGGCGAACCAGCGCGTACTTTGATGATCACAGAATGAGGCTCCGTCTTTTGGAAGAAAAAGGCAAACTGGTATGTCTCTGAGAGTAGGTTATGTACCTTTGTTAGCGAACTGTACACGTAGGAACGCACCTCCCCGATGAACGTCCACCGCTCCCTTCTTCCCACTCGATGCCCCAGGACCAAAGTGGATGTCCCTCTCAGCTTGCAGCTTCGGCAGAACCCTGAAAGACCTGAGAATGATCAAAAAGTCATGGCCAAACGGACTGACAGTGGTCGTAGATCAGCCAGGACATGCTGCAGAATCCTGTCTGACATCCAATCTATGTGTCGTTCATCAAGGTAAAGCTGGTGACGGTGGTCGTCAGAACAAGCCGCGGGATGAGCATGGATGCGCAGCTTACATATAGAGGTATGACAGAACTGGCTGATACACGAAGGTAGTACGCATTCCGTGCGCTGAACGCAGTCATGGGTAGGAGACCAACTTCAAAATGTCGTGGGTGCTTCCGTACGGCCGAGAGAGATCATCTAACTTAGAATCAAGGGCAAGTAACAAGTGTCTAGGCCGAGTCTCTGACCAGCTGTCTGCAATGCCGCGACTAGGATAACCTATAAGGAGAAGTTGATATCTAGTCAGTGGCGCAGTGGTCCTCAAGTCCAGTGCGAATGAATGAGCCGTTGTAGTGAGGAAAGGTTAAGAGGTACTTTTAGTAATTTATCGAGTTGTCATTATACTGTATCTTCTAACCAATGTCATGTACTTGTCTAGCAGTAAGGCTAAAGTTGCGATGATGGTTGTTATTCCTTTCAAGTTTTCACCCTCTGAGATGTAGCAAATCGACAAAGAAATACATGTACACGGATATTGCGATACTATAATTACAGCTATAGAATGATGATCGAAAAAAGGGTGATAACAATTGATTTTTCAAGCCTCGTTGATGTCGACATCGGGTCCAGAAATGATGGCCTTGATAACTCCCTTGCCGTCAGGGCTCTTGCCGTTGCGAGTAGTTTCGAACGCATCTCGTGCTTGACTAAAGGGGAAGCTATTGAAGTCGTTAGCACGGGAAACATTG